>Ga0247824_10000995_pt1 | contig 15106 bp, 15 predicted proteins | sample 13C_PalmiticAcid_FD_194412 | JGI IMG/M metagenome (GOLD analysis project Ga0247824, IMG submission 194412) | Soil microbial communities from agricultural site in Penn Yan, New York, United States - 13C_PalmiticAcid_Day48 | ecosystem: Environmental > Terrestrial > Soil > Agricultural land... | reverse complement strand
GTACGTCCTGCATTAAAAACAACAACCGTGTGTCCGAGTTGTCCATAACATCCCTGGGCCGTGGTCAATTAAAAAAAAAAAAAAAAAAAAAAAAAAAAGCTGTACGCGTGTAGCAACAAACTGATCGGCTTGTTGGAACTGCTGATCCGGAAGTTATGACGCGACAATCATCCAGAGTATCACGTAGGCTCACGCGTTCCCGAGTCTGATCTCCTGTCTGTTACTCATGAAACCAGAGATCCGAGCTGGCTGGTGGCGGATCCGTGAATCGTGGGAAGAGTGGAGCGTCTGAAGGGTGCAAGCATGAGCACGATTGAATTACTTTTTGGCTTCTTCTCCTTGGGCTTGACAACCTTCTTGGTCTTGGGCTTGATTTCCTCTGTTGCCTTTGTTGCTTTGGTCGTCTTGGTCGTCTTAGTCGCCTTGGTGGCCTTGGTCGCTTTGGGCTTGGTGGTCTTCTCTGCTTCTGCCTTGGCTTTTGGCTTCTTCGTGGCAGCCGCTGCACCAGCAGCCTTGGTGGCCATGGTGCGGATGGCCTGAGTAGGCACGAGAGATGAGATCGAAAGAGATCGGAAAGATGAAAGGGACAACATTCTGACGAGGGCAGAAGAACGCGGTGTAGGAGAAGGAGGCAACAACGAGGACTAAAAGGGAACAAACCGGACGTGTCTACAACGCGCAATGAAATCTTCAAAGACCCTTAAGCTCGGCGGCATTTTGCTCTGCGGCACAGTTTATCAAACGAATGCACATCTATTTCTTCTGGCCTTGGAGGGTAACAACAACTTTGCGGGGTGTAGCTTCGTCTCGGTGCTCACAGAGGTAGATCCTATGTCGATCACACGATAAAAGTCAATGATGCGCACTTTTCAAGTGCTTTTGATCAAGCAATGTGTTTCATTCACTCACCCTTGCCATGTTCCTAGATTGAAACGACCGTTGGTAATCGGAATGTTGAGTGACACGCCCAAGAGCGAGCTCTTAAGGTGGCCTGGCATGTCATCTTTCCCCTCATATGTGTGTATGTACGGCAAGTCCTCTGGCGCAATAGTGTTCAATGCCATCTCCATGTCCGTTCGCACGTCTGGATCTGCATTCTCATTCAAGGTCAACGATGCTGAGGTGTGCTGCACTAAGGTATGACATGATAATACAACACGTAGTCAGTCAAACTGTACATTACTGTGGATGATCCAAGTTGTCCGTCTCTCAACTTACAGAATATATTGGCTAGGCCTACAGAGTACGTGCGGAGCTGGGGAACTCGTCCTTCAATCTCTTTTGTGACCAAGTGGCAACCTCGCGACTTTGTCGGTAAAACGATCGTGGTTTGCTCCCAAGACATTGTGCTTTGTGGTGATGAGAATGACGAAAAATGCTGATCGGAAAAATCGTTGGTCTTATCACTGGCTGTGCTTGGAGTCACATGGTTCAATCATTCATGCATCATGCTGCTTGCAGCACAATCGATAAAGTTCCTAACATTCCAACCATTGACGGATGAGTGGGCGAGGCCAAAACTAAAAAACGAGCGCGTTCTGTCTCTTTCCATACCAGATCTTTGGAGCGTTCATAATTGCACTGGCGTGCCAATTGCGAACAGTCAACGCGAATAGCATCAAGCACGTCCGACCGCTGAATCCTTTCCACAAAGTAGTCGTGCGCCTGTGCCACGACTTCCAGATGATCCAAAGAAAAGTTGTATCTAGAGGGACAGGGTAGAAACCAAGTCGTCTCACGACGGTGAAAAAGTGATAACAACAACACACTGATGAGGCTAGGAGTACAAAAGGATCATGCCCTAACCTTTTTTCCATTGTCACGAAGGCAACACGACCTGCGGCATGAAATTCATGACTCTCTGGTAATGGCTCCACCAGTAACTTTTCTAGAGTCTCGATCAACGCATCCGTTAAAGAGTCGTCGTAGACCACTTGCAGAAAAAAACAACAATTGCTGTTAGAACAAAGTATAAAGTTGATCTGAAGTATGAAAACGCACTCTTTGATTCTCCATTCCCTGTACCGTCTGCAGCAAAGATGAACAAGCCTTTGGTTCGCCATTCCTCACGCTCCTCTCGTGACCAGTCAAACTGATCCGGTTGCTCGGCTATCGAGTCCATTGGATCTTGCATCAGCCAGTTGAGTCTGCGAGGCAAGACGCGCCTGTCAGGTTCTGATGGCTCGCTGCTCTCTGGCAGTAATAACTCCTTGTTGAGCGCAATGTTCTGCTCGCAATTGGACAAAACCTCCGTGCCATGATCTAGAAAACGCCAAACATCAGTTGCTGTCGTCTCTTGATACAATACAGAGTTGATGAGAGAAACCACAAAGCGGTCAACACACCTGTGCAGAACACCTTGGCAACATTGGTCATTAAGCCCACAGCGATACTCGCGAGTCCAGTTCCTGCCCCAAGCTCTAGCACTACACTTCCGTTTAGTTGGTTTTGGATCGATACCATCCAGTCTATCAACAGAAAACAGCCCATCCACACTTGCGATCCTACGTAACAAGACAAACCCGTTAGTGCGCCATACCCATCTCAACTGCGTCAAATGGACGGCTAGCCAACATACCAACGTCTCTGAGAGGCGTGCCCATGGCGTGCTGGATTTCTATACCAAACTCCCAAGCTGAACCATTCTCGCTTTCTTCATCCTGTGTCTGACCCTCACTGAGTGCCACGGAGGGCTTTAGGTGGAAGATAGAGCTCAGTAGTCGCCCATCTACTCGACCATTTTTAGGGTTGATATGAACCTCCGAAAGCACCAGATCATCATCGCTGTCGATTTCACCGCCGGTTGCCGACTCGGATTCGCTCTGTCCAGCAGGACTTGTAGGCTGAGAAGAGGAGGGCTCAACTCGTGATCTCTTGACTGATCGCGCCGTCCCCTCGTCCTCCGATGTGTCCTCATCGAGTTCATGAGCTGATCTCTGGTTCTGCATTCTGGTTGGGAAAGGAGGAAGGAAGATTCCTTGACCTCAAAACTTTAATGTTCTCTGAATTCTTCTTTGTCGTGGTGGCTTCCAGTGGGTTCCCATTCCTCTTTGTCGTTTCGCGTGATGAATCCGTGTTCAGCCGTGGTATGAGGATGTTGCATGGGAAGTTCCACTTCAGTAGCGCCTTCTTGAACATTGCGTCTTGCTGTTGGATCCTCCACAATGGCATGCGGATGTTCTGAAAGCTCTCGCGCCCCATATACACCTTGATGTAGCCGACCAAGCAACCCTGTCATGTACCACCTGCGCTGAGCATGACCAGACTCGGTGGGATCACGTCGACGAGGAGATCTCATGGAGTGCTCTTCTTTCCCAAAAGTGTTGATGTCGTCTTTGGTATCCAATGAATCCGTTGATGAGCCATTGAGGTAGGGCTGTCTCGTTCGTCGATGGCATCTGAAAATGAGTCCCAAGATGATCGCCAACAGGATTCCGGTGACAGCGACTATGATGATGACAAGTTTTTTCTCGTTGGGTGATGTGTCGCTAGTGTCCAGGGCGGCAGTTGTATTCGGGATACGTTGTGTTGGTGTTTGAGACGGTTGCAGAGTATAAGAGGTCATAATCGCAGTGGTGGTTGGTTGAGATGGAGGGGCGATGTATCTCGAGACCCATTTCTCCGTCTTCATGTTGAATACAAGAGTCCTGTTCGATGGTTTTTCATTAATTTGACCTCCCCATGCAATAAAGAAATCGCCGGAAACTGCACATGAGACAAGATCCATTCTTTCACTGCCTGCAAAAGGCCCTTTCCTCCAGACACGCTTGACCAAATCCAAGGTGTATACGTGGGTCCTCAGATTGGATTTGTCGTCGAGGTATCTGCCAAGGAAAATGATTTTCGTGTCATTGTACGCGGGAGCGGCACAAGGATGAGACTCAACGACATCCTTAGCCATCTCTTTGGATTCGGAGGAATCCAATTGGGCCCATCCCTTCCGTGAGTTGGTCGCTTTGCTCGGTGTAAAGACAACCGGGGAAAAGACTCCAAAGGTAACGACCATGCCCTTCAAGTACGCACTCCAGATTATATGTTCGGGGGCATCCGTGTCTATGACATTGCTGATTAATGTTGAGTTGACTTGATTGGTTCTCAGATCCACCGAGAGCATCACTTGCTCGCCGGTGCGAAAATCTTCGCCACCGTACGGTATGTAGATGAGTCCTGTTTCTGGATCGGATACAATCTGGTCATAAGTATCCAGCTCGAAACTGGCGCTGTGGAATACCTTCCATGAGTTCGATCTGACGTTATAGATATAGCCCGTGCCAACTGATATCACGAACAGATCTTCTCTATTATTCGTCATTGTGCATCCTAGTTCTCCAACCTTAGGACCACCCTCTAGTTTCTTGAAGGCCGGATCGCTTGTGTTCCATGAGACCGAGAGGTCGAGTATGAAGTTCTCCTGCTTCTCGCCACCAAGTAGATAGAATGCCTGACCTTCCACGAAGGCAGCGCATTTGCCATAGTCGGGAGCCGGTCTGAACTTTTGAGCGAGGACTGAAGGACTGGACGAAACGCAGAAGAGGAATATGGAGGTGAGTGTAAGGAGCGTGAGGTTGGCAGTGGAATAGAGGGATAGAGGCATTGTGTGAAATGAACCGTGGCGAGATGGTGAAGGAAGAAAGAAGAAGAGGTCGTGGGACGCTTTTTTCGATGCGCCCAGTGGGTAAAAATTCGAGGGGGCAAATTGCTGTGTCAATCTTGTAACAGTGTCACCCTCAATTGAGCACAACTTGTTTAGCGCAATGAGCATCTGCGACCGACCCCTATCGATTCACTCTGGCAACGGCTGTTAGATGACACTGTTGCTAGATGGTCGTGCTATGTGTCGAACGGCAAGTGTACACGGCAGTGAGTGGACGCTACTAATGGCAAATCCATCGCTATTTGATCCCATAATGTGTGGGATTACCAGCAAGAGTCATGGACTCGAGATGAGCAAGGTTCGGAGCGAACACAGCACTTTGGTCGGTAATACACTAGCCGCTGTTTGAGCCCGCCTTTGCATGTGTTCCCTTCCTATGGCGGTAGACAGATGTCCTCATTGCCAACTCTGCAAGCAAACGATCGTTCCAAGCCATGAATCTTTCCTGACATCCTTGCACGATCTAGTCCCGAGGAATGGACGAAATTATGTTCAGTCTTATCACTCCTGTCTCGAATCACAAGCTCGCCTGACTGTTCTTGTGAATGGTTGACAACTTGGATCCCGGTTCGCACTCGGCTCTTTATTGGTCATCCAATTCTTGTTTGTCGACTACGGCGTGAGAACGTTCATCTTCCAGGGCGTTGCGTCTCGTTATTAGATCTTCGTTATTAGATCTTCCGTGATTGCGTTCGGGTGCTCGGAAAGTGTCCGCGCTTCGTAGGAATCTCGATGTAATTGACCCAGCAATCCATTCATGTACGTACCGTTTGTGTCGAGTCCAACGATCAGACGATGCTCTCATGAGGATTTCTTCCTTCCAAGGAGTTTCAAATTTGTGTTTGCTTTCCAATAGAGCTTCTGATGGTCCGTCACGAACCGCTCTTCGCCCAGACTTGAACTTTCTCAGTCGTCGGCGATATCTGAAAATGGAGCCTAGGAAGATCGCCAACAGAGTTCCAGTGACCGCGGCGATGATAGTGATAAATACTTTGCCTTTGGATGTGTCGCCGGCATCAGGTGTTTCAAGTGATGGCGAAGAGTCCAAAGTCGGAGTCTGCAGAGAAGGAGGGGACGGTGTATCTCGAGACCCATTTTTCCGTTGTCAAGTCAAAGACAAATGGCTTGGTTGTGTTGGTTGTGTAACCATGCATTCGAATGAAGAGTCCCCATGCAGTGAACTGATCGCCGAAAACTGCCTCTCTTCCAGGTACGTTCGGTCATGTCCAGGATATATCTCGTCCAGGAACTATTGTCCATGTCGCGGCCATGGAAGACCTTTTTTTTTCGAACCACCGCAAAGCGGGAACACAATCCTAGAGTTGCCTGTGCTGATCATGCCTGTGGTGTTCAGGTAGTTCCATCTCTTCGATGATTCGGAGATATTTCTTGGCGTGAAGAGAAGAAGCGAGCCATAACGTCCATCTGCCATGACCAAGCTCTTTCAAAGGCGTATTCGAAGAAGGCACCGCACGAAGATCCAAGGGTCCGCCGAGAAAGGACTTTGTGGTTGTATGGAGCTCCGCGCCTTGGTTCTACTGAGATACAAACATGAAGCTGTCAATACTTGAACCGACCTCTCGGGTGTATGCTGTGTTGGGTTTTCAAATCGATAATATGAGATGGGGCGGAATAAACTGTCGGCACTCAAGGACAAGCGCTATTCAAAGGAGGTGGTACAGATTTTTTTGTTTGAAAGGACAAAAAAGCTCGCACGAGGTACAAAACACGTGCCTCTTCAGCCTTGATTTGCCAGCCAGTTCTTCACTCAACACGTCTCCACGATCAGACAAGACCGCTCCCCAATTGACATGACCGAGCACCCATCAGCAGCGTTCATAACTCGAGGAGCGGGTGCAGTCTCCGCCAACCTGTCGTAGTCAACATTGATTGAATCAAACAAACCACAGCCGGCACAGAGTAGAGCAAGAACATGAGGGAGCAGGGACACGATCCGCAATAGGGGAACAGACAGAACCCGCAACAAGGACAGGTTCCACCGGGGCAACACGACAAACAAGAGAGTCGACCAGCTGCTGGAGTCGACGGGAGCACAATTGACGGTAACTGAGGCTGGCACCAGTCACCACGGATCAAAACGAATAAGGGGTCTATGAGGATGATCAAGATTGCAGAGCACTACTTTGAGAATCATATGTCACCCATCCGAGCACGGAGTGAAAGAGCCAGAGGTTTTCACCAAGCTGTGGATGACACGCTGGACAATCATTGTATTGTTCATCTTTGTCATTTAGATCTTCGAAAGGATCAACTCCTACTTTTTTTTTTCAGGGAGCAAACATTCAAGGTATTCAACACAGTTTCGGGATAGCAACTCACCTCGTTGGTGCAAATGACAGCGTGGTTTCTGTGCGCTGGACAACGTGGTAACTCACGATGGAGATTGCCTCGATGTTACCCACAACGGCTCGCCAAAGGTACAACTCCTGCACCTGTGAGCCATGACATGTCAGTGCGGTTGTGGAATGTGGCGACAGGAAACTGCTGCGCGACACTATGTACCTGATGGCAGGCAAATTGCGATTGGCAGCTCGGACCGCACCACTCGGTTGTGGCCCAGCGGTGACAAAGAAAGAGAGACGCGAGCATCGATGAATCCGCTGCATATCATCTCTGGGTGCCTGCCATAGATGCTGCGTCGGAGGAGCAAGCTTAGTGGACTCTTCACAATAGGCTGATACGAGAAGCGGCCCATGGCCTACGCTATTTATTATGGGGCGGAGTCGTCGGATCAAGTCATTGAACTTTGTGGAGGGAGAAGAGTGTGGGGATTTGTGGTGGATCTCAAAGCGCCCCAGCCTTGGCCAATAACAAACACGACTTCGATCTCATGCACTGTGTCAAGAGGGTCTCCAGCCGGTTCACAATGCGAATTTCCTCGTGCAGAGTGGTCATTTCACTCACATCCAACTAACTCTGGTAGCAGACTGTTATCATTGTAGTATCTGAAAATGTAAGAGAACCTATTAGAACTGAATAGATCCTTCACGCTACAAGACCATATTCTCCGGTAGGTGTGATTGTCGGGGTGCCAGACGTGGCGAGCCAGGGGGTGTGATCAACGTGAATGGCATGCTGGGACGGTTCCAGGGATCGAGAAGTTCGAACGATAGTGTTGTCCAATCGGTAACGTTCTTCGCCATTTCTGATATACGTCTCCTGAATGCCATGATGGATGCGATGATCGTGATGGTGGTCTTCTCATTCCATCGAGGAGGAAAAGCCACGCTTCCGTCAATGGCCATCTGATAACAACGACCCCTGCGTTTCCTTGAAGCTATAGCAAGTTATCGAAGGCCCAGAAATACGAATGCCATACACGATCAGAAGAGATCTGATATCGGTGTTGGCTCTGGCACAAATAGCATCGAAGCTGTCTTTCAATACCTTGGCTAGCTTGCGTGTATCTGATAGAGCTTTGGTACCATTTGGGCCAGCGTCTTTCTGAGCAGCCTCGATTATACACAATTCGAGCAGCGTGGAGTTGGAGGATATGAGACCGTCGACTTTTCGACTAACTGCTTGCTTCGCTGTGTCCTCAGTCTTTCTATCTTTTGTTTTTCCGGAGTGAAGAGGCGTGTGAATGGACCTCGGCTGGTCGGAACTTGAGGGTGTCGTCCTCCTGTGCGTTGGTCAGTTTCGGGCGCTCACCTTCACGCTTCACGAGGACATTCTCCAGCGCTGTTTTATCACCAGGATCTGCGAATAGGTCGAGGATAGTGGCGGGATTGTCAATAACGAATGAATACAAAGATGACTCTTTGTTTAAGGATCGCACGTATTTTGCGACGATCTCATCCACACAGACTCCAGACGGGAGAGTCCATGCCTCCTCCTTGAAGTCGGCCTAGTTCTGGTCGTACGGCGCATTTTTCCAGGCGAGTCGGACGAGTACCAAACACCTTTTTGGCGAGTATCGTAATGAAGACCTCGGCATCATGTACTATTCTTTCATGGAAGAGGACTCAAGGATCTTACATACCATTGTGTTCTCGACATTGTTAGGTGTCAACCGCTTTGACTTGCGGCGTTTCCCCTCACGCTCTTCAAGAGGTCGCTATTTGCAAGCCAACGGTTAACCATACATCCAAAGAAAAAGTCAAAAGACACCTCGGCCCATGGGGACATGCTTGCACTGTCTTGCCAACCATTAGAGCTCGCCGCTTTCTCTCTCATTTCGACATCCTCACCTTGTAAGCAATGAGAAGTGTACAATTGTGAGCTGTGCGATTGAATATGGTCCTCTCTTGCCTCAGGTTCGTTGGTTTCTGGTGCAGCTGGATTTCTTGCAGATCGCCCCCAACTGCCTCCATCGTCGCGTTCAAGGTATCAAGGCAATGGTAGTGTCGGGTTCAAGCATGGCGTTGTATACGGATCTCGAGAAAGGTTGCGAGCAGGGTCCTCCTTGGGTACATGAGAGGCAATAGGTTTAAGCCTGGCGCTGCCTGACTCTCCATATGACCTCTCCACGATCAGAGGATCAATTCTTTGATCAAGGAGGTGCAGGATTTGAGCTGCTGATTTCAGTTGCTCCTTGGGTCCATGAGAGGCAATAGGTTTAAGCCTGGCGCTGCCTGACTCTTCATATGACCTCTCCATGCCTGTCGCCATGGCAATGGTGGTGACGCAATCGGAGCCGTGAGCCTATGGTGACCGTGAGTCTTCGCCTAGCTGCGGCTGTTTTACCGCTGGGTGACTGGGGCCTCTGCGTTTTGTGGGGTAATTGCATCAAAGGAGTTGTATGGTCGCGTTTGCCTCCGTCTCTAACCATTACTTTTTCAAGTTTGCTAGATTGAGACTGTTCAAGCATGGCGTTGTACACGGATGCGAGAAGGCGCCTTTCCTCCCTTCTGCACCAACATCAAGCGTTTGTTTATCTCGTTCATCGTCGTGTTTCTGTGGCTCCTGTGGAAGTTGGCCCTGACGAGGCATTGGATGAGAGTGCAGGCGATTGAGATGGAGAGTGGCGGTTGGGGGATCTCGAAAGCATCCGCTTAGCTTCCAGTGATCAAATCCGGATCTGATGGGCTTTGATAGAGAGGGTCGCCGCGCATCTCCCGCACTTGGTTCCGTGGTGACTCTGCGTTCACCTTGTTACCAAGTCTCTCCTCCAACTCCATCGTCTTGAACATGAGATGCTGATTCGCATACCGAAGCTCGTTGTTCTCCTGCTTGAGCTTGACGTGATACAGCTTCTGCTTCGAGTTCTGGTGCTTTATGATACTCTCGTTCACCACGCCCAATTCTCGCACTTGCCCCATCAATTTGTCGCTCTCTTCTGCCAGTCCTTCAAACAGCGCGCGAGACTTATCGTGTCCCTCCAGGTGTTGTTTGAGGAACCCCTGCTGTTCCTCTTTCGTCTTGACGAGCAACTGTTGTTCTTCTCCTCTTGCAACTGCACTTCCTTCTCACTAGCCTCTTTCTTCTTCTTCAGAGCCACACTCTCGCTCAATGAATTACCCAGCCGGGAGGTCTTGGCGCGTTCCTCGCAGGGCTCGTTATCATTCCCATTGACGGCAGTAGCCTAAGGAATATCAAATTACCTCCAAGTTAGACAAACAAGCAACATCGATTCAGTGCCGTTGAGAAATCCACACCTTTACGCCGTTCGCTCAAATCAAGAAACAAACTGTCTTCCAGCAACTTTTGACACCTCACCTGATGGACGAGGAGAGGTAAGCTGTCAATAACCTGGTGTTGATGTTGACGGTAAGAGCCAGGGACTCGTATGCGAGAACACAGCAATTCGATCACTCATATTTAATACTGCTTGGACCCTGACAACCTTCAGATCATCGGGGCGTAAACAAACTACAGAGTTCCTATGAGAGCCTCGGTCTTTGTTGTAGTCGGAGGGAACGCCTTTTCCAAAAACGTTGATGCCACCTTTGATATCGAATGAATCTGCTGATGACTTATTGAGACCGACCTACTGTCAGGGACAGACAAGGCAGAGATACAGGATTGATGAAAGCAGACAAGGTATACCAGTCTCAGATATCGAATGGTCGAGGTGAAAGGGGTGAAAGGACCCAATGCTGGTTGCTCTTCCTCATTCGCCGATGGCATTAAAAGATGAGTCCTAGGACAGTCGCCAACAATGTCCCAGTGACAGTAACAATGACGCTGACAAGGTTTTTATCACCAGAGGATGTGTTGCCAGGCTTTGGGGCGGCGGTATGCGACGGTTTCAAGGTGTTGGTGACAGTTGGTGGTCGAGGTGGAGGTGAGGGAGGCGCGATATATCTTGAGACCCATTGCTGCGTTTTCAAGTTGAAGACAAGAGTGGTGCTGTCTGTGTATCCCCATGCAATGAGATAATCGCCTGAAACTGCACAATGATTGCTTCTGAAGAATCCATTGGGTGGAGGAGGTCCCACTGTCCAGGTGCCTTTTTCCACATCCAACATGTATACAGAGCTCTTGACCCCAACCGTGAGGAGGTTAAAGCCAAGGAGGACCATCATTGAACCACCATATGCGGGAGCGCCACATGTCCAGAGACCAGGAGTACCTGGCCTCCGTTCGGTGTTCAGAACACCCCATCCGTTTGACGACCCGGTCACATTGCTTGGCGTAAAGAGAAGCGAGGAAAGGGTTCCATTTGTGACAAACATGCTCCTCAAGTGCCCATTCCAAGCAACAACATCATTAAAATTGAAGCGCATGTTGAATTCTGATGAGCTGACAGTCTTGGTTGCTGGATCCACGGCGAGCATCACCTTCTTGCCTGTTAAATCCGTGCCACCGTCCGGGATATAGACGATTCTTGTCTCTGGGTCTGATGCTGCAAGCGCCATAGGAGGAACTGTCGCAAAGTTGGTGTTTGGGAATGGCGTCCAAGAGTCGGATTTCACGTTATAGAAATGGCCTACGCCCTGCGACAACACGAACACGTCCTCTCCATAGTTTGTTATTGCGCACGATATTTTATACAACCTAGTAGGACCATCCCCAAGTTTCTTGAAGGCCGGATCGCTTGTGTCCCATGAGACCGAGAGATCAAGCATGAAGTTCTCTGGTGTGAGATCGCCTCCAAACACGTAGAGTCCTTGACCTTCTACGAAAGCGCTGCATTTGTCAAAGTCGGAGCGAGGTTTGAACTTTTGAGCAAGGACAGGAGCGCAGAATGAAAGGCAGAAGAGGAGTGTGAGGGTGAGCATAGGCAGTGTAAAGGTGGGAGAAGAGAGAGATGGAGGCATCGTGCGGACTGTGGTGAGGTGGTGAAGGGAAGAAGGAAAGAAAGGAAGAAGAACGAATCTCCGATAAAAATATGTGAGCCAAAGACTGGGGCATTGCAAAAGGGGGCAACTGCTGAATGGCCCCAATTCCTTTGTCGACTCTTTAGCGTCATTCTTGACGATTACCGAGGCTCACAAAGCAATTTTATCCACAGGGCATACCGACAATCGTCCCAGGAGAGATGGGGCACAACTTTGATACATTTAAGAGTGCATCGCCACATGCTGTGAGTTTATTTGACGGACGTCGATATGCAATTTGGTCGGTACAGGACAAACGGATCCTGGGTGACTTGACATGTCACTCAAATTTGTGCCCCTTCGCCCTTCAATCCCTCCCTTTGGCAACACATGGAATCGCCTTCAGTTTATCAATCCTGTCCCTATCCCAAAAGCATGGAGTCACTTAAACAGTGTTCTCGAGTATGTATTCCAATCGAGACGTGTTGCAGGATCGAATTAGGCTCTTTGCCACTCACCAGGCTTTTGAGTTGCAAGAGCCCATTTGCACGCCGCGTTTCGTTGTTGGATCCTTTACATTGTCGGGTGTTCGGGAGGCGGTTGTGATCCAGTTGCAGCTTGATGTAGCTGGGCATCACCAGGGTCGCAAGGATCACTTTTCCGGACAGGAATGTTGATGTCCAATAAACCTGCTGATAGCCCATCGGGACCGTCATGCTGTTAAGGGAGATGCAGGATTGATGAGAAAGGTATATGTGTTTTATTACACTGAGGGAACTTGGTACGAATGTCTGAGGGCTAGGCGACCAAAGGGCTGGTCTTCGTGACCCCCGTCTCGCTCGTCGACGATACATGAAGACGAGATTTAAATAAGGGCCAACACTGTCCCAGCGACAGCAACAATGATGCTGACAAGTTTTTTGTCATTGGAGGATGTGGTACCAGCAGAGGTATGCGGTGTTGGTGATTGCGTTGGTTGCGAGGCAGTCGTAGTTGGCCGAGGTGGAGGAGGGACGTATTTCGAGACCCAAGTCCCTGCGTTCATGTCGAGGACGAGAGTCCTGTTGGAGACAAGTGCGCCGACATCATCTCCTCCCCAGACAATGAACTGATCCCCAGACACTGCACATGAACAGCCACTCATGCTTGTCATGCTTAAGCTCGTTGTGGGTAGAGTAGGCCCTGCCCTCCAGCTACGTGTGGTCAGATCCAGGAAATTAACAAAGGTCTCTGGTGCGACATTGATACCCCTGCTGGTTTCGCCAAGGAAGACCATCATCGAACCACTGCGCGCAGGAGCCATACAATGAGGAGTGAAACGGTTGCTCTCCTGGCCTGTGGTAGCGAAAGCGCTCCATCCTTTTGACGGCTCATTCACTTTGCTTGGCGTGAAGGTGGATACAGTAGTCTCTATAGAACGGTGCATCGTGACCATGCTCTTCAGATATTCACTCCAGGCAATTCCATCGAAACTTAACGGAGCAATAGTTCTGGGAAGTATTGAGGTTGTGGCTTCCTTGGTTCTCGGGTCAATCGAATACATCGTCATCTGAGATTTGGGGATGTCGTTATCCATGATGTAGATGATTCCTGTTTCTGGATCTGTTGCTCCAAACTCTATACGAGTACTTGTTAGGAAGGCGTTGTGGGCGATTGTCGTCCATGCGTCTGATCTCAGGTTGTAGATATAGCCTGCGCCTGCCGTCAACACGAACAGATCTCCATTATTCGTCATCGTGCACCCTTGTCCATTTACTAAGAGACCACCTTGTAGCTTCTTGAAGGCGGGATCGCTTGTGTTCCATGGCACCGAGAGATCAAGCATGAAGTTCTCTTTTCTCAGTCCTCCAATCAGATAGAATGCTTGACCTTCTGCGAAAGCGCTGCATTTGTCAGAGTCGGGCTGTGGTATGAACTTTTGAGCGAGGACAGGAGCGCAGAATGAAACGCAGAAGAGGAGTGTGAAGGCGAGCATAAGCAGTGTAAAGGTGGGAGAAGAGAGAGATGGAGGCATCGTGCGGACTGTGGTGAGGTGGTGAAGGGAAGAAGGAAAGAAAGGAAGAAGAACGAATCTTGATAAAAATATGTGAGCCAAAGGACTGGGGCATTGCAAAAGGGGCAACTGCTGAATGCCCCAATTCCTTTGTCGACTCTTTAGCGTCATTCTTGACGGTTACCGAGGCTCACAAAGCAATTTTTATCCACAGGGCATACCGACAATCCACAACTTTGATACATTTCACTCAGGAGTGCATCGCCCTGCTGTGAGTTTATTTGACGGCGTGTGCTTGTCGATATAATTTGACCTGTCACTCAATTTGAGCGAAATGCAGTTCCGTTCAACGACCCCTTGATTCCCATTGTGGAAAACGAACACACAGGATCGCGTACCAGCTTATCCCGCTCCACCCCAAATCCTGGAGTCAACTTTCCTGTGGTTTAGACAATGGAGAACTGGGCTCTTTATTGGCCTTGTGTACCGGCCGTTTGGGGGTATATGAATTTCAATTGCTCCTTCTTGCAACGCCGCGTTCCGTTGTTGGCGTTTGGGAAAGCAGCTGTGCTCCATTTGCACATTGATGTCACCGAGCATGACCAGCCTCTGAAGGACCCTCTTTCCGTGAAACGTTGATGTCGTCGTTGATATCCAATGAACTTATTGATGACCCATTGGGACTGGTCTGCTTCCTTCGTCGATGATGCCTGAAGACGAGTCCTACAATGCCTGCCATCAATGACCCAATGACAGCAACAATGATGATGACAAGTTGCTTGTCATGGGAGAATGTGTCGCTAGGCATCGTAGCGGTCTCTTGTGTGGGTGTTTGCGACGGTTCCAGGGTGTACAAAGTCGTGGTCGGCCGAGGTTGAGGTCGAGGAGGGGCGTATTTTGAGACCCATTTCTCCGTCTTTATGTTGAAGACAAGAGTCTTGCTGGTGTTGTTGTTGACGTCCGTTGGAGGCATGGACCCCCATGCAATGAACTGATCCCCTGAAACTGCACAATCGCCCTCATTCTTGAAACCTTTGGGTACAGAGGGCCCTTGCTTCCAGGTTCCTTTGACCACATCCAACATGTATACAGAGTTTGTCGCAGTTTTATTGCTGACGTAGCCGCCAAGGAAGACCATTGTCGAACCACCGTATGCGGGAGCGCCACAACTCCAGACGTCAACTTTGCCTGTCTTGCCTGTTGTTTTCAAAACGCTCCATCCGTCTGACGATTTGG
>Ga0247824_10000994_pt1 | contig 15118 bp, 14 predicted proteins | sample 13C_PalmiticAcid_FD_194412 | JGI IMG/M metagenome (GOLD analysis project Ga0247824, IMG submission 194412) | Soil microbial communities from agricultural site in Penn Yan, New York, United States - 13C_PalmiticAcid_Day48 | ecosystem: Environmental > Terrestrial > Soil > Agricultural land... | reverse complement strand
GATGAGCTCGATCGGCCGGCCCGGGTGCTCCACCAGGTCGAGGTACCAGTCCTCGGCGTGCCACAGGTTCCCGTCGCGCCAGGTGCGCGCGACGTCGAGGTAGACGCGTTGATCGCGCTCATTGCCCGCCGTGAAGTGGAAGATCGTCGCGCGCAGGTCGAGCGCGGGCAGCAACCACGATTCGATCGCGTCGAACTTCGGATGGTCCGCCGTGCGGACGAGGTACAGCCCGAAGGGCGTCTCGCGGAATTCCTCCACCTCGCGGACGAAGCCCTTGGGGTCGGTGTTGGTCATCGCCGGCGGATCGAAGACCTCGCGCTTGGGCGGGTGCACCGCCCCGTCGTCCACGGCGGCGTCGGTGGACAGGCGCAGCACGAGCGAGACCTCCGTGCGCCCGCGCGGGCGGCCGGCGACGGCACCGGACGGCCGGAAGCCGTGGCGGCGGAGCAGCGACGCGAGGCTTTCGTCGTGGGTGCGCACGAGGATCCCGTCGAGGCCCTCCGCGCGTTCCCGTGCGTCGCGGAGCAGTGCGGGTACGGCGTCCTCGGCGGCGTCGAGCACCGTCAGGTCCAGCCAGCCTCCGCCCACCGCGCCGATCGCGGCGGCGCCGTCCACCGTGAGCTCGAAGGTCGTGTCCGCGTCCATTCGTCCACGATACGACGCCTCGCTAGGATTCCCGGGTGCCCCAGTACTCCCTGCTCCCCGCCCCTGCCGCCAACCGCGTCTACGCCGAGGCGACGGCGTCGATGGTGCGCGCCGAACTGACGGTGCTCAGCCGCTCGGCGATGGACGGGCGGATCGGCCCGATCGAGAGCACGACGATCGCCGGCGTCGAGCACCTCGTCTTCGAGGCCGACGAACTCACCGCCCGCGACCTCGGCTTCCTCGGGCTGACCTCGGCCTTCTACGCCCTCTTCGCGCACGAGGGCGAGCTGCTGCGGCCCGTCGCCGTGCCCTCGCCGGATCGCTACCCCTCGGACCTGCTGACGATCCTCAAGTACCAGGGCAAGACCAACGAGCAGTTCACGCGGCTCGTCCTCAACGTGACCGCGGCGTCGACGGCCCGTCCCGAGGGCGTGCTCGACGGGACGTTGCGCGTCCTCGACCCCGTGTGCGGCCGCGGTACGACGCTCAGTCAGGCCGCGATGTACGGGCTGGAGGCGACCGGCGTGGACATCGACACCAAGGACTTCGAGCTCTACAGCTCCTTCTTCACCACCTGGCTCAAGGACCACCGGTTCAAGCACTCCGCCTCCACCACGCCGGTGCGGCGCGAGAAGTCGGTGATCGCCAAGAAGTACGAGGTGGACTTCGCCGCGGACAAGGCCGACTACCTGGCGGGGCGCAAGCAGTCCCTGACCTTCTACGCCGCCGACACACTGCTGACCTCGCAACTGGTGAAGCCCGGCACCGTCGACGTGGTGATCGGCGACCTTCCCTACGGCGTGCAGCACGGCAGCCGCGGCCCGCGCGGCCTGGTGCGCAACCCGCTCGAGCTGCTCGAGGCCGCCCTCCCGGGCTGGGCCACCCGGCTCCGCACCGGCGGCGCGATGGGGCTGGCGTGGAACACCCGCGTCGCGCCCCGGGGGCAGGTGGCGGAGCTGCTCTCGTCCGCGGGACTGACGGTGCTCGACGGTCCGGGCTACGACGATCTGCGGCACCGCGTCGACCGGTCGATCACCCGCGACGTCATCGTCGCGCGCAGGGACTGACCGCGGGCGCCGGTCGCGACGAACTTGTCAGTGGGGCGGCCTACGCTGGTCCCATGGCATTCGCGGCAGAGCAACCGGTGGTGGCGCACTCCGAGCACCGGCCGATCGGGGAGATCGAGCGGGCGTCGTCGGAGTTCACGGTCGTCAGTGAATACGAGCCGGCGGGCGATCAGCCCACCGCCATCGCCGACCTCGAACGCAGGCTGAAGGCGGGGGAGCGGGACGTCGTGCTGCTGGGCGCCACCGGCACCGGTAAGTCGGCCACCACCGCGTGGCTGATCGAGAAGGTGCAGCGCCCCACGCTGATCATGGCGCCCAACAAGACGCTGGCCGCGCAGCTCGCCAACGAGTTGCGGGCCATGCTGCCGAACAACGCGGTCGAGTACTTCGTCTCGTACTACGACTACTACCAACCCGAGGCGTACATCGCGCAGTCGGACACGTACATCGAGAAGGACTCCTCGATCAACGACGATGTGGAGCGCCTGCGCCACTCCGCCACGTCGTCGCTGCTCTCCCGGCGCGACGTCGTCGTGGTCGCCTCCGTCTCGTGCATCTACGGTCTCGGTACCCCGCAGAGCTACCTCGATCGCTCGGTGCAGCTCGAGGTGGGCCAGGAGGTCGATCGGGACGCGCTGTTGCGCCTCCTGGTGGACGTGCAGTACAGCCGGAACGACATGGCCTTCACCCGCGGCTCCTTCCGTGTCCGGGGTGACACGGTGGAGATCATCCCGTCGTACGAGGAACTGGCGATCCGCATCGAGTTCTTCGGGGACGAGATCGAGGCGCTGTACTACCTCCATCCGCTGACGGGCGATACCGTCCGGCAGGTCGAGAACCTACGGATCTTCCCCGCCACCCACTACGTCGCGGGGCCCGAGCGGATGTCCCGCGCGATCGAGAGCATCGAGGCCGAGCTCGAGGAGCGGCTCGCCGAGTTCGAGCGGCAGGGCAAGCTGCTGGAGGCGCAGCGGCTGCGGATGCGCACCCAGTACGACGTGGAGATGATGCGGCAGGTGGGTTTCTGCTCCGGCATCGAGAACTACAGTCGCCACATCGACGGCCGGGCCGCGGGTTCGGCCCCCGCCACGCTCATCGACTACTTCCCGGAGGACTTCCTCCTGGTGATCGACGAGTCCCACGTGACGGTGCCGCAGATCGGCGCGATGTTCGAGGGCGACGCCTCGCGCAAGCGCAACCTCGTGGACTTCGGCTTCCGGCTGCCGTCCGCCGTCGACAACCGCCCGCTCACCTGGGAGGAGTTCGAAGGCCGGATCGGACAGACGGTGTATCTGTCAGCCACGCCCGGCCAGTACGAGCTCGGGCAGACCGGCGGTGAGTTCGTCGAGCAGGTGATCCGCCCCACGGGCCTGGTCGATCCGCAGGTGGTCATCAAGCCCACCAAGGGGCAGATCGACGACCTCATCCACGAGATCCGGGACCGCACGGAGAAGGACGAGCGGGTCCTCGTCACCACGCTCACCAAGAAGATGGCCGAGGATCTCACGGATTACCTGCTCGAGGCCGGAATCCGGGTCCGGTACCTGCACAGCGACATCGACACGCTGCGCCGCGTCGAGCTGCTGCGGCAACTGCGGATGGGTGAGTACGACGTGCTGGTGGGCATCAACCTGCTGCGCGAGGGTCTCGACCTTCCCGAGGTCTCGCTCGTCGCGATCCTGGATGCCGACAAGGAGGGCTTCCTGCGCTCCACCACCTCGCTGATCCAGACGATCGGGCGCGCGGCCCGCAACGTCTCGGGTGAGGTGCACATGTACGCCGACAAGGTGACCGAGTCGATGCGCGTCGCCATCGAGGAGACCGATCGCCGCCGCGAGAAGCAGATCGCCTACAACACGAAGATGGGCGTCGATCCGAAGCCGCTGCGCAAGAAGATCGCCGACATCCTCGATCAGGTGTACACCGAGGCCGACGACACGGAGCAGGCCATCGGCGGGTCGGGACGCAACGCCTCGCGCGGGCGCCGCGCACAGGGCGAGCTGCGTTCTGCGTCCGCGGTCAGTGCGGGCATGTACGAGGGCGAGGACGTCAAGTCCATGCCACGCGCCGAGCTCGCGGACCTGATCGCGGAACTCACCGACCAGATGATGAATGCGGCGCGCGAGCTGCAGTTCGAGCTCGCGGGCCGCATCCGCGACGAGATCGCCGATCTGAAGAAGGAGCTCCGCGGAATGGATGCCGCCGGTTTGCAATGACCTGCGAATCGCACTACATCGGCGGCACCGGTGTGTTCCGTGCCGCAAACTGCCTGTTCCCGGGGACAATGAGGCTATTGTGTCGGAGAAGTATTGCTAGGGCATTCCCGTGGCAGAACTCCGCTGGAGAAATGTAGAGAAAGAGGAGACTCGATGAGTGGCTACAGCACGATCGTCGTCGGCACCGACGGCTCGGAGTCGTCGCTGCGCGCCGTGGAGCGCGCCGCTGCACTGTCCGCCGGCGCGAAGCTGGTGATCGCCTGCGCATTCCTGCCCAGCGAGGGCGCCGATCCCGCCGCCGCCGACATCCTGGGCGCCGACGCGTACCAGCTGCAGGGTGCGAACCCCGTCAACGACATGCTCCGCACGGCCGAGGGGCGCGCGCTCAAGGCCGGCGCCGCCAACGTCGAGAAGCGGGCCATCAAGGGCCAGCCCGTCGACGCGCTGCTCGACCTGGTCAAGTCGCTGCCCGAGCCGGCCCTGCTGGTCGTGGGCAACAAGGGCATGAACTCGCTGACCGGCCGTCTGCTGGGCTCGGTGCCCTCGGACGCCGCCCGCAAGACCTCTGTGGACATCCTCATCGTCCACACCACGTAGTACCGGCCTCAGGCCTCCAAGGCGCGCAGCGCGCGCGGCAGCAACCCGGACGCGACCACGGTCAGCGTCTGGGTCGCTCGCGTCAGGGCGACGTACAGGTCCCGCAGACCCCGGTCGAACTCCACCTCCGCCGGCTCTCCGACGATCAGACCCGGTTCCACCACGACGACGTGGTCGAACTCCAGGCCCTTCGAGTCGCGGACGCCCATCACCCGCACGTTCGGGGCGGTGAGCCGACGCAGCGGCGCCACCAGGGTCGACGGTGCCAACACCGCCGTGAGGCGCTCGGGATCGTCGGGCAACTGGGCCCGCACCGTCTCCACGAGCACCTGCCGATCGGCACCGTCGACGCGGACCAGTCGCGGTCGCTCCGCGCCCGACCGCACCGACGTGGGCGGCGCCAACGCGGGGTCGATCTCGGCGAGAACATCCGCGGCGAGGTCCATGATCTCCTCGGGCGTGCGGTAGTTCACCGTCAGCTCGGCCACCGTGAACCGCCCCGGCACGTACGGATCGAGGGCCTCGCCCCAGCTCGTCATCCCGGCGGCGTCGCCGGTCTGTGCCGTGTCACCCACCAGCGTCATCCACCGGTTCGGGCTGCGCCGCATCAGCATTCGCCAGGCCATAGCCGAAAGCTCCTGCGCCTCATCGACGATGATGTGGCCGAAGGTCCAGGTGCGGTCCTCGCGGGCGCGGTCGGCGGTGGAGTTGAACTCGCGCACCGTCTGCCGCTGGGCCAACTGCTCGGCGTCGATCAGGTCGTACGCCATGAGGATCTCGGCGTCGAACTCGTCGTCGAGATCCTGTGGTGCCGAACCGGTCAGGATGTCGAGCGCCTCCTGCGCCTCCTCCAGGCGCTGTCGCCATTGCCGCTCCGCCTCGTCGGCGTCCGGATCGTCGTCGCCCAGGAATTCGGCGATCTCGTCGAGGAGGGGTGCGTCGGCCGGTGAGAAGGCGGGCTTGCCGTCGGCACCTGTGGCGGCGTCGCGGTGGAGGTCGGCGCGCTCGGCGTCCGTCAGGTCGGGGGCGGCCTCCGCCAGCCGATCCGCATCGCGCAGGAGCTCCGTCAGAACCCGCTGCGGCGTGAGCGCCGGCCACAGCTGATCGAGCGCGCCGAGGACCTCGCGATCCTGAGCCAGTTCATCGCGGATGTCGGAGATGTCGGTGCGCGAGAGCAGCATCGTGTTGTCCACGACCGACGAGCCGATGGCCGCCGCGTGCTGCGCGGCGAGGGCGTCGAGCGCAGACTGCCGGAAGATCGCGCGGGCCGTGTTGTGCGGGCGCCGCGACGAACGCGCGCGCCCGCGCGCCCGCGTGACGAGCTTCTTGTCGAGGGTGAGCGGGTAGCCGTCGAACTTCAGCACGATCGGCTCGTCGGGCACCGTCTGCCACCCGCGGACGGCCTGCTTGCAGACCTCGACCATGTCGGTGGCCCCCTTGAGGCGGGCCGCCGCGGCCGAATCCTCCAGTGACGCGATGACGCCGGGGAACAGGTCGCCGATGGTGCTGAGCAGTACGCCCGTCTCGCCCAGGCTCGGGAGCACCTGGCTGATGTAGTTGAGGAAGGTCTCGTTGGGCCCGACGATGAGCACACCCGTGCGGGAGAGGTTGAGGCGGTAGGTGTAGAGCAGGTAGGCGGCGCGATGCAGCGCCACCGCCGTCTTGCCGGTACCCGGGCCGCCCTGCACCACCAGCACGCCGCGGTGCTCGGAGCGGATGATCGCGTCCTGCTCGCGCTGGATCGTCTCGACGATGTCGGCCATGTGCCCGGTCCGGGCTCGGTTCAGGGCCTCCACGAGCGCCGACTCGCCCGCGACGTTCGAGCCCAGTCCCTGGCCGGCGTCGGCACCGTCGGGCCCGGTGTCCGTGAGGGTGAGGCGTTCCGCGACCACTCCCGTGAGGTCTCGGCCGCGGGTGCGGACGTGCCGGCGTACGGAGACGCCCTCGGGCTGCGCCGGCGTGGCCAGGTAGAACGGGCGGGCCAGCGGCGCACGCCAATCGAGCAGGAGCGTGCTCAGGTCCTCGTCGTCGTCGAGGACGCCGATCCGCCCGATGCGCCGGACCGCGTCCGGTGAGCCGGTCTGGTCGTCGTTCATGTCCAGCCGGCCGAAGTACAGGTTCTGCTCGGCGGCGTCGTACTTGGCGATGTCGTCGGTGTAGAGCTGGTGGTACGAATCCCGCTCGGAGATCTCCTGCGGGTTCTCGCCGACCTCCTGCAGGTTGTCGGCCCGTCGACGGTTCGCGGTGCTCCGCATCGAATCGATCCGGGCGTACACGCGATCCAGGTGGGCCTGCTCCTCGGCGAGCAAGGGATCGCCAACTGCTGCAGGGTCGGTCTTCACGGGACTCCTCGTGGACGGCTGCGGTGAATCAGACCGTCCATTGTCCACGATCCGCACCGCGCGTGGGGTGAGCGCCCTCACCTCCGGATGATCGTCCTCACCATCAGGTAGCCCATGATCACCACGTACGCCGCCAGGACGAGCCCGACGATGGTCTTCGTCACGGGGTCACTGTCGAGGAAGGCCACGCCGATCAGCGGTGCGCCGACGAAGGCGAGAACGAACAGGAACGTCGCCGCGCGCCGGGTACGCCGCATGTCCGGCGGGGGTGTCTCGACCGCACCGGAGCGCAGGCGCTCGCGCGCACTGACCGCCTCGACGGTGATCTCGTCCTCATTCATCTGTCTTCACCTCGGGTAGTCGGGGAGGTCGATGCCGTTGATCGCGCGCTCGATGACCGCCATGTCCCAGTCGGCGGGCGAGGTGGGCGGCTCCTCGCCGGGAGCGGGGACCACGCGGGTCGCGGCGTTCCATCGGGCGACCTGTTGATTCGCGTCGACCATCGGACGCAGGAGCCATTCGTACTCGGCGAACGCCGGCACGGGGTTCCAGCCCGCGGCCGCGAGCTCGCCGGCGAGGATGTAGGCGCCGACCAGCGCCAGGCTCGTGCCCTGGCCCGACATCGGCGAGGAGCAGAACGCGGCATCGCCCAACAGCACCACGCGGCCCGTGGACCAGGTGTCCATCACCACCTGGGCGACCTCGTCGAGGTAGAAGTCCTCGGCGGTGTCGAGATGCTCCAGGATGCGGGGCGTCAGCCAGCCCATGCCCTGCATCCGCTCGCGCAGCAGTCGCTTCTGCGCCGCGACGTCGCGGCGGCCGGCGTCGCGATCCGGCTCGGGGGAGGCGAAGGAGAAGAGCGCCATGCCGAGCGTCGCGTCCCGGATGGGGCGCAGGCCCGCGGTGCGGCCGGGCGTGACGCAGTCGATGAGCCAGCGGTCGAGGCCGAACTCGTTCGGCACCGTGTAGAAGGCCAGCGTGTGGCCGAGATGGTGCAGGTATTGCTCGTGCGGACCGAAGGCGAGGGCGCGGAGCGAGGACCGCAGCCCGTCGGCGCCCACGACCAGCTCGAACCGACGCTCCCCGTGCTCGAAGGTCACGTCGACGCCGTCGGCGTCTTGCGTCAGCGCGGTGATCCGATCGCCGAAGACGTACTCGACCCGCTCGGCCGTCGCGTCGTGCAGGACCCGGGAGAAGTCGCCGCGCAGGATCTCGATGTCGGCGATGAAGCCGTCACCGCCGTCGTCCTCGACGCTGAAGGTCTCGAGGACCGTGCCCTCCTCGTCGACCATGCGGGCGCCCGCGGTCTCCGTGCGTGCGGCGCGGACCTGCTCGTCGAGTCCCATGCGGCGGATCACCTCGCGGGCGACCCCGCGTGCGTCGACCGCCTGGCCGCCCGGGCGGAGCGCGGGCGCACGCTCGACGACGGTGACCTCGGCGCCGTAGTGCGCGAGCCAGTGGGCGAGCGCGGGTCCGGCGATGCTCGCGCCGGCGATCAACACCCTGGGTGCGGTCATCCGCGCTACCAGCCGCGCTCGCGCCACTCGGCGAGGTGCGGGCGCTCGGCGCCGAGGGTGGTGCCCTTGCCGTGGCCGGGGTGCACGACGGTGTCGTCGTCGAACCGGTCGAAGAGCTTGGTGGTCACGTCGGTGAAGAGGCGGTCGAAGTCGCCGGGCTCCCACGTCTTGCCGACGCCGCCGGGGAACAGGCTGTCGCCGGTGAACAGGTGGACCGGCGCACCGTCGAACTCGGGGCGCAGGGCGAGCGCGATCGACCCGGGCGTGTGCCCGACCAGCTCGATGACGTCGAAGACGAGGTCGCCCACCGTGAGCACCTCGCCGTCGGACAGGGTGCGATCGGTGGGCGCGTCGATGCCCTCCGCGTCGTTGACGCCGGCCGCCGCGGGCACGTCGAGTCCCTCCCGGACGTCCTTCAGGGCGTACCAGTGATCGAGGTGGCGGTGCGTGGTGACGATCAGCTCGACACCCCCGGCCTCGCGCGCGAACTCGAGGATCCGCTCGGCGTCGTTGGCCGCGTCGATCAGCAGCGAGTGTCCGGCGGAATCACTCACCAGGTACACGTTGTTGTCCATACCGCCGACGGAAATCTGATTGATCGTGGTGGTCACGGCCTCACGGTACCGCGCGGCGAAAAACTTGTCGGTGCGCTTCTCTAGCATTGATCCGGGCTCGTCTGTGGGCCTGCAAGCTCGGACGGAAGGAAGACGGTGGCTGATCGCCTGATCGTGCGCGGAGCGCGCGAACACAACCTGCGGGGTGTCGATGTGGATCTCCCGCGCGACAGCCTGATCGTGTTCACCGGCCTGTCCGGCTCCGGCAAGTCCAGCCTCGCGTTCGACACCATCTTCGCGGAGGGGCAGCGTCGCTACGTCGAATCGCTGTCGGCGTACGCGCGGCAGTTCCTCGGGCAGATGGACAAGCCCGACGTCGATTTCATCGAGGGTCTCTCGCCCGCGGTGTCGATCGACCAGAAGTCGACCAACCGCAACCCGCGGTCCACCGTCGGCACCATCACGGAGGTCTACGACTACCTGCGTCTGCTCTACGCCCGCGCGGGCACGCCGCACTGTCCGGAATGCGGCTCGGTGATCGCGCGGCAGACGCCGCAGCAGATCGTCGACCAGGTGCTGGAGATGGAGCAGGGCACCCGGTTCCAGGTGCTCGCGCCCGTCGTGCGCACCCGCAAGGGCGAGTTCGTCGACCTGTTCAACCAGCTGCAGACGCAGGGCTACTCGCGCGCCCGGATCGACGGGGTGGTGTACCCGCTCAGCGAGCCGCCGAAGCTGAAGAAGCAGGAGAAGCACGACATCGAGGTCGTGGTCGACCGGCTCGCGGTGAAGACCTCCGCGAAGCAGCGCCTCACCGATTCCATCGAGACCGCGCTCCGGCTGGCCGACGGCATCGTCGTGCTCGATTTCGTGGACCAGGAGGAGAACGACGCGGAGCGCGAGCGGCGGTTCTCGGAGAAGATGGCCTGCCCCAACGGGCACCCCATCGCGGTCGACGATCTGGAGCCCCGCTCCTTCTCCTTCAACTCGCCGTACGGCGCGTGCCCCGAGTGCGACGGTCTCGGCGTCCGCAAGGAGGTCGATCCGGAGCTCGTCGTGCCCGACCCGCTGCTCTCGCTGGCCGACGGTGCGATCGCGCCCTGGTCGTCGGGTCAGAGCGCCGAGTACTTCCTGCGCCTGTTGTCGGGTCTCGCCGATGCGATGGGCTTCGACCTCGACACCCCGTGGAAGGACCTGCCGGCCAAGGCCCGCAAGGCCGTCATCGAGGGATCCGAGCACCAGGTCCACGTCAAGTACCGCAACCGGTACGGCCGCACCCGCTCCTACTACGCCGAGTTCGAGGGCGTCATGCCCTTCCTGCACCGCCGGCTCGAGTCCACCGAGTCGGAGCAGATGAAGGAGCGGTACGAGGGCTACATGCGCGACGTGCCGTGCCCGGCGTGCTCGGGCGCCCGTCTGCGGCCCGAGATCCTCGCCGTCACCCTCGACCACCCGCGGTTCGGCGAGAAGTCGATCGCCGAGGTCGCGGGGATGTCCGTGGGGGAGTGCTCGGACTACCTGTCCGATCTCAAGCTCGGCGCGCGCGAGGCCGCGATCGCGGGCCGCGTGCTCAAGGAGGTGCAGGCGCGCATCGCCTTCCTGCTGGACGTGGGCCTGGAGTACCTCTCGCTGTCGCGGGCCGCGGGCTCGCTGTCGGGCGGTGAGGCGCAGCGCATCCGCCTCGCCACGCAGATCGGCTCGGGCCTCGCGGGCGTGCTGTACGTGCTCGACGAGCCGTCGATCGGCCTGCACCAGCGTGACAACCGCCGCCTCATCGACACCCTCGTGCGCCTGCGGGATCTGGGCAACACGCTCATCGTGGTCGAGCACGACGAGGACACCATCCGCATGGCCGACTGGGTGGTCGACATCGGGCCGTACGCCGGCGAGCACGGCGGCAACGTGGTGCACAGCGGCACCTACAAGGCGCTGCTCAAGAACAAGGACTCGCTGACCGGCGCCTATCTCTCGGGGCGGCGCGCATTGCCCGTGCCCGCGGTGCGTCGGCCGATCGACAAGAAGCGCCAGCTCAAGGTGGTCGGCGCCCGCGAGCACAACCTGCAGAACATCGACGTGTCCTTCCCCCTGGGCGTGCTGACGGCGGTCACCGGTGTGTCGGGGTCGGGCAAGTCGACGCTCGTCAACGACATCCTGTCGACGGTGCTGGCGAACAAGCTCAACGGCGCGCGGCAGGTCCCGGGTCGGCACAGTCGCGTCACGGGTCTCGACGATCTGGACAAGCTGGTGCAGGTCGACCAGTCGCCGATCGGCCGCACGCCGCGGTCGAACCCGGCCACGTACACCGGTGTCTTCGACAAGATCCGCACGCTGTTCGCCGCGACGACCGAGGCCAAGGTGCGCGGCTACCAGCCCGGACGGTTCTCGTTCAACGTCAAGGGCGGCCGGTGCGAGGCCTGCTCGGGCGACGGCACCATCAAGATCGAGATGAACTTCCTGCCCGACGTGTACGTGCCCTGCGAGGTGTGCCACGGCGCGCGGTACAACCGCGAGACGCTGGAGGTGCACTACAAGGGCAAGAACATCGCCGAGGTGCTCGACATGCCGATCGAGGAGGCCGCTGAGTTCTTCGAGGCGGTCACCTCCATCCACCGCTACCTCAAGACGCTGGTCGAGGTCGGTCTCGGCTACGTCCGGCTGGGGCAGCCCGCCACCACGCTCTCCGGCGGCGAGGCGCAGCGCGTCAAGCTCGCGGCCGAACTGCAGAAACGGTCCAACGGGCGCACCGTCTACATCCTGGACGAGCCCACGACGGGCCTGCACTTCGAGGACATCGCGAAGCTGCTGCAGGTGATCGACGGACTGGTCGACAAGGGGAACTCGGTGATCGTCATCGAGCACAACCTGGACGTCATCAAGACCGCCGACTGGATCGTCGACATGGGGCCGGAAGGCGGAAGCGGGGGCGGCACCGTCGTCGCACAAGGCACACCGGAGACGGTGGCCGCGGTGTCCGAGTCCTACACAGGCACGTTCCTCGCGGAAGTTCTGGCCTCGTCGTAGGGCGTGTCGCCCTGGGGATGGAGTTGTGGAGGCGCGGTGGAGCGCTTGGGGATGACTGTGGAGCGCGATCCACAGCATCTTGTGTAAATTGCACCCGTGTTACACTAGATGTAGTGTTGATGGCATGAGCAACGTGATCGTCTACACCAAGCCCGCGTGCGTGCAGTGCACGGCGACCTACCGTGCGCTCGACAAGGCGGGCGTCGAGTACACCTCGGTCGACATCAGCCTCGACGAGGAGGCGCGGGAGTACGTCCTCGCGCTCGGCTACCTGCAGGCCCCCGTCGTGGTGGTCGACGGTGCCGACCACTGGTCGGGCTTCCGTCCGGACCGCATCAAGGCCCTCACGGCGCAGGGCGCGGCCGCCGGCGCGTAGTAGCAGCGGCACGTCGAACGGGCCCTCAGTCGCGGGGATGCGACTGAGGGCCCGTTCGCGTATCGACGTGCGGAAAGCCGAACGGGCCTCCGGTCGCGGTGTGCGACTGGAGGCCCGTCCGTTCGGCCGTGGTGTGGTGGTCCGCGTCAGCGGTGCGGGTAGCAGCGGCCCGGCTCCCACCGGCCCGGTACCCACCTGCCCTGCTCGTACCAGCCGGGGTTCCATCGCGGCTGTACCCAGTACCCGGGATGCCAGCCCCACCGGTCCACCCAGCCCGGGCGCCAGTAGCCGGGGGACCACCAGCCGTTGTGCCAGCGGCCCTGCGTCCAGTAGCCGCCCACCCAGCGTCCGGGTTCGCACCACCCGTGCCCGGGGTGCGAGACCGCGGGGGTCGGGGCGGCCGTCGCTGTCGCGGCGGTGACGCCCCCGAGTGGGGCCAGTACTCCTGCAGCGACCAGTACGCCGGCCGCAAGCGTTCTCATCCGTGTCATGCCTGGACGGTACGCCCGGTGTGGCCTGGAACACTAGACCTATTTACACAGGTCAGGGTGCTTTTGGGGGATAACCCTGAGGGTTAGCTGTACACCGGTCCCGTGTACTTCTCGCCCGGACCGTGGCCCGGTTCATTGGGGTAACTGCTGTATTCGCGGAAGGCGAGCTGGAGCGACTTGAGCCCGTCCCGGTACGGCCCCGCGTGCGGGCCCAGATACTCGACGGAGGCCGTCGTCAGGCCGGCGAGCGCGGTGATGAGGCGACGCGCCTCGTCGAGGTCGAAATGCGGGCTCTCGCGCGGATCGAACCCGGCTGCGTCCTCGCCGTCGGCCGCTGTGAGACCGAGCTTCTCCGCCGCGGCGCTCATCAGCAGCATCCATGCGCTCGAGATGACCTCGATCGACGGCGAGTCCGCGACCAGGCGTTCCAGGGTGTCGGGCTCGGGGGACGAATTCGGATTCTCACTCACGACTGCTACACTGTCATGTGCGACCGCTCCGGCTTAGCCCGGGGCAGCAAGTGGAGTCCACTCCCACCACGTCGACCCTTGGTCGGCTGGTCCGGTCGCCGCCGCGGAATCCGTGAGGAATTCCTGTGGCGGTCTCCTTGTTCAGGGAGAGGTCGATCGTCGGCGTACGCCGTCGGGGGCCCGAATCGGTCGGTGTGGGTCCCGTCAGGCAATCGCCTGGTCGGGGCCTTTTCGCTGTATGGGACTTGGTGGGCCTCGTCGGCTGCGCGGCGGTCTACGAGTGAAGACCGCTCGCAACGAGACACGAGCACCGAATCAAGGAGGCCCCATCAGCACTGAGACACGCACCAACGGTCAGATCCGCGTTCCCGAGGTCCGACTCGTCGGCCCCGGCGGCGAACAGGTCGGGATCGTGCGAGTTGAGGATGCGCTCAAGCTGGCGTACGAGGCGGATCTCGACCTGGTCGAGGTGGCGCCGAACGCCCGCCCGCCCGTGTGCAAGATCATGGATTACGGCAAGTTCAAGTACGAGGCCGCGCAGAAGCTGCGCGAGTCGCGGAAGAACCAGCAGCTGACCGTGATCAAGGAGCAGAAGCTCCGCCCGAAGATCGACGACCACGACTACGAGACCAAGAAGGGTCACGTCGTCCGGTTCCTGGAGCAGGGCTCCAAGGTCAAGGTCACGATCATGTTCCGCGGCCGCGAGCAGTCGCGTCCGGAACTGGGTTTCCGTCTGCTGCAGCGCCTGGGCGCCGATGTCGCCGAGTACGGCTTCGTCGAGACGTCCGCGAAGCAGGACGGCCGCAACATGACCATGGTCCTCGCCCCGCACAAGGGCGCGAAGACCCGCGCCAAGGCGCAGCAGGACAAGGAAGCCCCGGTGGCACGGCCCGCCGCGCCCGAGGCTCCGGCCGAGTAGCGACGCACGTCGCCACCGGCTCACGAACGACACAGAAAGACGAACATGCCGAAGAACAAGACCCACAGCGGTACCTCGAAGCGCTTCAAGATCTCGGGCAGCGGCAAGGTGCTGCGCCAGAAGGCCGGCCGTCGCCACCTGCTCGAGCACAAGAGCTCGCGTGTGACCCGTCGCCTCGACGGTGTGGCCGAGGTCGCGCCCGCCGACGTGCGTCGCATCAAGAAGCTGCTCGGCAAGTAAGCCGTTCCCGGTACCCGCTAGAACTTTTTTCATCACGTAAGGACGAAGACCTATGGCACGCGTCAAGCGCGCAGTGAACGCTCAGAAGAAGCGTCGTTCCATCCTCGAGGCCTCGAAGGGCTACCGCGGTCAGCGGTCGCGGCTCTACCGCAAGGCCAAGGAGCAGCAGCTCCACTCGCTCACCTACGCGTACCGCGACCGTCGTGCGCGCAAGGGCGACTTCCGCAAGCTGTGGATCACGCGTATCAACGCCGCCGCGCGGGCCAACGACCTCACGTACAACCGTCTGATCCAGGGCCTGAACCTGGCCGGCGTCGAGGTCGACCGCAAGAACCTCGCCGAGATCGCCGTCTCGGATCCGGCCGCCTTCACCGCGCTCGTCGAGATCGCCCGCAAGGCGCTCCCGGCCGACGTGAACGCGCCCGTCGCGTAATTCGGCCCCTCCAGGTTGAATCAGCACTCTGAGCGACCCGCGGACCAGCTCTTCACGGAGCGGACCCCGCGGGTCGTTGCTGCATCCAAGCTCCTCCGCGCCGCAGGTCGCCGCAAGGCCGGGCTGTTCCTCGCCGAGGGCTCCAACGCCGTCACTTCCGCGCTCGAGGCGGGCCTCGTCGACGAACTCTTCGTCACCGAGGAAGGTGCCGAGCGGTACGCCTCGCTGCTCAC
>Ga0247824_10000993_pt1 | contig 15121 bp, 21 predicted proteins | sample 13C_PalmiticAcid_FD_194412 | JGI IMG/M metagenome (GOLD analysis project Ga0247824, IMG submission 194412) | Soil microbial communities from agricultural site in Penn Yan, New York, United States - 13C_PalmiticAcid_Day48 | ecosystem: Environmental > Terrestrial > Soil > Agricultural land... | reverse complement strand
CCTTACCATCTGCCAAATGATTGCTAGTGTCACGATAGATACAGCGGAGCGGAAACAGTTGACGGACGTGACCCAGCCTGGTTATTACTCGGCTTCATTCTCAACCGGTGCTGGCTACTACCTCTTGTCGTACCAAGGACCGGAAGTGCCATGGCAAAAGGTCAAAAAAGTCACGGATGGAGCGTTTAACATTGATGTGGAAGATAACATAAAAGTGCGTGCAATGCTCAACGCGACTCAGGTCCCTACTCGACGTTGGTCAACTGTGAGCTTGAATGGACATGGTACGTTGGGCTCCGTCATGACTGTATACCGTCATACACGACACCAGTCCCGTGAAGCTGATGAAAATAACGCGTCTTTCCTGGTCATACTGCTATAGAGTGCAACTACATGGAGTTCTTGCCGCCTGGGTTTTCGCCAGATCAAAAGCATCCCGTTTTATTCCAAGTGTAAGACTTTTTTCATCTCTCGCCTTGTGAGAATGGAAAAGGCGAGCCTTCGCGTACTAATGTTTCTTGTTTTGCGCGTGTGTGCCCCGTTGATCATGGACTATCGATAGATATGGTGGTCCTGGCCATCAGTTGGTAGATACCAAGTTCCAGCTTGGATTCAGCGCAGTGATGTCTGCGGTCGAAAAGCTAAAGTACGTTATTGTTGTTGTCGATGGTCGTGGTACCGGTTACCGTGGTCGTCCCTTCAAGATCAGCGTGGTCAATCAGCTTGGCAAGTTTGAGACAGAGGATCAGATTGCAGCGGGAAAGCATTGGAAGACACTGCCTTATGTCGACCCTGAGCGGATGGCTATCTGGGGCTGGGTAAGGAGTCGGATCCATTCACCTTTGTGGCCTTGATCTTATGACTCTGACACTAATGATGTGGTTTTCTACTTGTTTCAACCAAACCTCCATTCGATGATCTCTATGGTTTGCCTAGTCCTTTGGAGGATTCGTGGCTGCCAAGGTGGCAGAAGCCGACAGCGGTGTTTTCAGGGCTGCCATGTCCGTTGCACCTGTGACAGATTTCAGGTTCTACGATTCTATCTACACAGAACGTTATATGAACCTGCCTTCCGTCAACTTGGCAGGATACGAAGCGACTTCAGTATCCAACATGACAGGATTTAACAACTTGGATTATCTTTTGGTGCATGGCACTGGGGATGGTAAGGAACTTGATTGTTCTCGCCAGCGTGACTCGCGTACCTTAGAAGGCTGATCCGTTTTGCTCGCTCTGGCCTCTTTTAATATTCTTATTATTGCTGTTCTCCTTGGCATCGCTTCCCACCTTAGACAATGTTCATGTCCAGAATGCATTTGTGCTGTTGGATCGACTCACGCTCGCCGGTAACCATCGGTTCAAGTCGCACTTCTTTACGGACAGTGATCATAGCATTCGGAGCCACAATGCCAATCATGAGATCTATTGGCTCTTGGCCGAGACGCTTTGGGAGTCTATGGGCGGCTATGTAGCACCCACTCATCACCACTAGACACTAGACGAGGGCGAATAAAAACTTGTGTTGTGTGCGTTGTGGCTGTGGAGAGTCGCCATTAAGGGGTGAGATTCCAACATCAGCCACGACTGTTTTAAATTTCACGATCAACATTGACACCGGGTTCTCCACCTCAGGAATCCCAACCGTGGACTCGCGGGCGTCATCCACGCTGCCCAAAGAACATACAAGTGGTAAGGGCCCAAGGCGGCCTTTGTTTTGCAGCCCCGTCCTCCGCCCTGCCGCCCGTTCTTCCTACTCACGTGTGATATATTCCTTCAACGCCTCTAGAAAGACTCTGGTACATCAATACGAACTCAAGGTAATGGCAGTGCCCGTGAAGGACAAAGCATGGCGTTGCTGCACGGCGTTTCGAGTATTGGGCGTGAGCAGATTCCACCTTGGGTCCATGAGAGGATACCGACAACGCGTTGGCGCTGGACTTTATGCATCAGCGGGTCTTTGGTACTGCATCGACCATCCTTTCCATACGACCTCTTCATAGTCGAGGCGTCAGTCTTGGCCATGATGCTGCTGGATAATGTGGTTGTTGCGCCGGGCATACACCCTGGGTCCATGAGAGGCTCATCAGACTACGCGTCGGCGCTGGACTATGAGCAGTAGTGGGTTTGGTCCTCATGGGTCAACTTGCCTCTCCATATGACCTCTCAACGACCCTCGGGTTTGTGGTAGTGGTGCATCCCGGTCAGCATACTCTTCGTCGCTCATTCTTGGAATACCACTTCTCGCTGGGGTGAGCTGGGATCTGTATCGCAATCAATAAAAAGGCCAACTCCCTGGGTATATGAGAGGCACATCGACCACGCGTTGGCGCTGGGCTTTGTGCGGTAGTGGTTGATGCCTTGCGGCTGATCCACCTCTCCATACGACCTCCTCTTGCGACCTTTCTATGATTGTTCGCCAAGCGGCACTGTTGGTCTTCGAGTTGGCTGCATCTGGTTTGCTCCGTAGGTCCATGAAAGGCACACAGACTACGCGTCGGCGCTGGGCTATGTGCAGTAGTGGTCTTCTTTATGTTGATCCACCTTTCCATATGACCTTGACCTAGTTGGGGTTCACCCTGGCTATGGTGGTGCTGCAAATCGGGGCCGTCTCTTGGGATGGCTATGGTGAACAAAAGTCTCTCTCTAGCTGCGGCTGCTTTCACTGTCGAGTGACTGGGGCCACCATGCTGTATGGGTTAATGGCATCAAGGGAGATGTGTGGTTGTGCTTTATTTTATTCCGTCACTGACCATTACATCGCTCCTTAGGTATGTTGAAATCGCACAAGTGTCTTTTGTACATAGATTGCTCGCACCACACTCAGGATCGAATAAAAGCGACAACTTGAAATCATGCTATGGCTGTTCATTTCCTTCATGGAAACAAACATAATGGGACCGCAGCACTTTGTGCATTTGGAATACCATTCAGTAGAAGCAACAGGATCAACCCGATGGCAGGTGGCTGTCCAGCGAGTGGCGACGTAATACGTCTGCTGATATGGCTCAAGGACAGGCATAGGAGACTCCACTGCTTCGTTTACCATCCTTCTTTTTTTCGTCCCCCAGGACCAGTTGATGTGGTGTGAATCGCAGGACTCTGCGGGTTTGATACTTCGGGGCGGCGGACATATCTTTGATCTGGACTACCGCGATCCGCTCTTGAGCTCCTTGACCAAAGGCGATTCAATTTTAACCGATTCGTTGTGATATGCCCGCACCGGCTAGATTGAACCCTGATGACGAAACGACAGGCTAGAACAACACCCGTTGCAAGTACAATATGGCAACAGAGATTCGGAATGCAAGTACGGGTAACGGGCGTTTACTAAGTATTTGGCAGCACACACGTCCATGTCATGTCCATCATTAGGGCCAACCCTCAGGCACGCCGCCGACGACAGAAGTGGACGAAGACTCAGTATGGCAACCTTCTTGACGTTTCACTATAGGATCTCGTTGGTCAGGGTATTTACGTTGCGGTTTCTATGGCATCTACCTTTAGGCAGCCATCTTGATGAAGACGATCTCGGAGGCAGTTTTTGGGGTCAAGAGGAACAAGGTCGACATGAAGGCGGTAGAATACGTCGTGCAACTTGGACAAAACGAACCACAAACAGAGGCATTCATGGCATTCATCAAACGCGCCCATCCACCAGCAACAAAAGCAGCTATGGCACGAGCATGGGGGAAGATCAGGCACTTCTTTAGTGGTCAGAATGAGACCCAGTACGAGACCATCCAACAGTTCCTCGACGTCACAAGGACGGTTACATTTTTCAAGAATACAGCACTCATCGAGGATATCGTGGAGGACACGGATAGAGAAGGCGCAATGGCTACAAGCGCCCCATGTCCCTTGTCGTCTGGCAGTGGCAGCGCCAATTCATCGAGCGGCGACAGCGGTAGCATCACCACATCCACTACAACTAATAGCAGCAGCAACAGCCTTAGCCCTACAGCGATCTCAAAGATGCGCTCGGGATTTCGCACAAACTGGGATAGCTACGTTGGCGAGAGCTGGGTCCTGCCTACAGGATTGAACCTTGACGATCTATTGCAGCAACACGTTCTTGGACTCAACTACGAAGCGACGCTCCACTCGTTTATCATCAGCGATATCGAAGAGGTTGTCCATCTCATTACAGACCCCAAGGACAAGGAACAGTTGATGTCAGTGCTAGCTCGAAAACGTGACGACAATGCCTGGATGCTGACCCCCGCCGAGGCTCTGTTCGTGGATCGCTACAGTCAGCCTCCGATTGCGCTCAAGGAGATGGTCAAGAGGGGATATGGCAATACCTTGACGGAGGCTCTCAAAGACGGTGAGGCAGGCATGCTCGATGAGGACTTTTGCGATACTATCCATCATACTGTCGATCGGTACCATCGCATCTACAAACGCAATCTGTGGCGCTTGCCCTCAGGAAAGTCAGAGGCCTGGTACCGTGAGAATATCTGGTGGATTCTCGGTGACCTTTTCAATGAACCCGAGGCCACCATCTACGAACCAGGAGAGTATCACTCCAAGGCCTCTGGCCAGCGCAAAAACCGCAAGCGCAAGTCACCCAATGAGCCCCAGCAAGTCGGCCGAAAGTCGGACGGCATCATCCTATGCTGCTCACCAGAGCTGGAACTAGGCGCAATGGAGGCAGCCAGGTCGGATGGTGGCACACATTCCACCAAGGCCTTATCAGACATCATCAAACTGGCAAAGGTGATGAAGGATCAGTTCGACCGAGTGCAGCAAAGCACCGTGGTTGATGTCCAGGAACAGCTAACTACCTATGGCATTCGTACTGCAGGAGGGTCGGTATTTTTCTACACCATGCATCATCGGCGGGGAAGATGGTATCAGTTCACCTGCCAGGGCAGCGCATCGTTCCCAGAGGTGTGGAAGCAGGACGGAGGCAACACGAACAAACTACTGTCCGTGATCTCATTCCTATTCGCTTTCAAGAGGCAAGTGTGCACAATGTCCGCCAATATTGAGCAATGGACCAACCCCGGGTACAATCTGCCCAAGCCCGCCGGCTCAAGTGGTAGGGCGATTCCAGCAACATTAACCACTCCCACGAGCTCTCCACGCCTCACGTCTGCGACCGCCCCTCCTCCGTAGCCCCTCCTTTTGTAGCTACCTACGCATAAATCGTTGGAGAGTACGGCCCTTAAGCATCACTCTGAAGCTGTGCGGGCGAGTTGAGTTGACCAAAGCTTCCTTGCATCAATAGTTGCCGGAGATCATGGATCTGCAGGTCATCCGGACGACAGAAAGCAACGAGGTACTTGGACAGGAAGACCTTAGCCATGTGCATCCGGACACTCTTCTCGAGTTACGTGTCCCAGCCCTTGGCCTAATCGCGGTGCAGGACAAGCTGCTTTGCGGAGCAAAGTTGTATCTGCGATGCCTCCCTTGCGAAGCGGTACCCCAAGGCAACATCCGTCTGAACACTAGTCTTGTGGACCAGTTCTTTGCAAATGACTCTTGTCATGTCCACGTAGAGGGCATCCATAGCGAACGGCATTGTGAGTTAGATTAGGACTATCAACATGGATACTTGATCTCTTGAGCTTCATCCAGCCATGTTTACTAACTAGAAACTTTTTTTTTTTTTTTTCTTGCAAAGTGGCGATTATCAAGAGGATGACAGTTACTCCATTGCTCTCTCATTCTGACCCAGGCTTTTTCGGTAGTTCAGATTGGATCCGGCCGACAGCTGTGAGCAACCCCAGTCATATCCGCCGAAAGATGTCCCATCGCAATTGGCTCGAAAGGTCGATCAAACAAAGGATCGAGGGCCAGGTGGTATGTGGTCGCGCGAGATGAGCGGTTTCGGATGAGGGCACGGACAACCTTTTGTTTTCTTACAATACTGGGACCCAAGAGCTTACCGACATCCCCCTTCAATGGATCATGATCATATTACGCAGGCAAGCAAAGGGTCGGTGTTTGCTGCCAACGTAAATGCCAAAAGGAGGTGGTTCAATGTCGAGGACATCCAATTCGAAGCCAACGATGACCCCAACGTCATAGGAGTGATCAGTGAGGAGACAGTGTTGGATATTCGTCTAGGACCAATCTCGGATCAAGGCAGCCTCCACCTCAGCGATGGTATGGAAGAGCTGACCAGGGACATCAGCAAGTTTGTGGGTAAGGCACAGTCTCTCCAAGCGCTAAACGACGAAAAGAGATCATAAGAGAATAACCTTTCCTGGCACTGTTCTCCTTTTAGTCGACTCACTTCAACGCGCCGATGCTTACGCACGCTTGAACATACCCAACATGAAGGCTGTCATTGTCACTGGCGTTGCAGGATCCGGGAAGAAATCAGTTGTTCGGTAAGGAGTAGCTACCACTGGCTCTTCTTTGCACGTTTTGATATGCATGGTCATCCAGCTAATATGCTTTCTTATCTCGGAATAATGTTCCAGGGCATGTTGCAGGAAGGCTGGGTTGCACGCGTTTCCACTGTCTCTTGCCAGAGCATTATCTGACAGAGAGGTTATGGAGTCACGTCAGGCTACCAGTCTTTCTCACATCTGCACTGTATTCGACAAAGCACTACAATCTGCTCCAAGCGCTGTGATCCTGCAGGACCTGGATATTATTGCTAAAGGTACCGTCGCACAACGGTCACCCACTATGCGATTGTAACCATGTTGGCATGAACTGACCATACAAGCTATCTATCAATGTCATCACAGATCGTGGAGTTGACTCCACGTTGCAGTCAAATACTCTTTCCATATTATCTCGGGAGATAGAACGAGCGAGTCAAGCCAACAATGTCAGTATGGGAATCAATGGACTCGGAGTTGTACCCACTCGTTGTGAGACGGATGATTAACATCCTTCTCTATTCTACACACACGATGGGCACTAGGTGTTTGTTTTCGCTATATCTAGGAACAGAGCAAGACTTCCAGAAGTCTTTCAAAAGCAGGATCTCATCCAACACGAGTTCCATATCTCGATTCCTGTCAAGTACGTGGTGTTGGTAGAGCTTACCTTCAAGCAACTTGGAATCATCCTACGCGATTAGCTGACTGTGTGATATTTCAATTACGCCTGTTAGAGTCCAGCGCCAGGTCATGTTAGAAGGACTTTTACGCAGCATGTTCAACAACAATGAACCGAGAAACGGGATGATATCATCCATGGCATCCAGCGCTGCACAGGTACGGTGTTGTTGCATCTCGATAACTATGACTGTCTTTTTAGACGATGTGAACTGACTGACGACTCTCACATCAACGCTGTTTAATACCTTTAGATGACACCTGGGTATGTTGCCAAGGACCTGCGTAATGTTTGTCGATCCGCGCTCTTGCACTCCCTGAGAGACAAAACTCCAAAAAAGCATACGGATGATGAAATGGAGCCACTTTCGGAGATGTTGTCGGACTCGGGCCTTGACTCAACTGCCAGTATCTCTGGAGACCCCAGCCAAATCCAGAAACTGCTTAGCTGGGAAGACTTTACCTATGCTATCAACACATCCAAACCTTCGCAGCAGATCGAGTTCGAGTCCGTCACGACGCCCCGTGCGCGAAACGAGTATGGAGGCTATGCTGCTTTGAAACGACGCGTCCAACAGACCATCCTTTGGCCCATAACAAATCCAGAAACGTTCAAGAGGATGGGAGTGCGCCCTCCGATGGGCTTACTGCTCTATGGTCCTTCTGGTAAGGAAGACGATTTGAATACGAGTCGTTGTCGATCCATGACTCATTCTACGACAACCGTCTCAACTATTTTGATTTGTTACTCTGACCCTAGGATGCGGCAAAACGATGCTCGTTCAGGCATTGGCTTCAGAATCCAACATGAACTTTATCCCGGTGAAAGGCCCTGAGATTTTTTCAAAGTATCTTGGTGAAACAGAGGCGACTTTGCGGAGGCTCTTTGCCATGGCACGAAGGATCGCTCCATGTATTCTCTTCTTTGATGAGATGGATTCGATCGGAGCAAAACGAGGTTGGGGTGGCGACGCAGATAGCAGTGGATCTAATGGAGTCGGTGAGCGAGTTTTGAGCACTCTGTTGAATGAAATGGATGGAGTCGAGGAACGGGCGGGCGTCTTTGTGGTCGGATGCACGAATCAGCCTGGAGCGATGGACGATGCCCTCCTACGCCCTGGGCGACTTGATCAACTTATTTATGTTGGATACCCATCATTGCAGGATCGTTCAGAGATCATTGACACTATCGCCAAACGCATCCCCCTGCCAGTGGACCCAGAGACGCGAGATAGATTGGCCAGACAAACGGTGGGGTTTTCTCCTGCAGATTTGGAAGCCCTCTTCCGGTCAGTTATCAGATCGTTGACAGTGATAATACCAATTGGTGGCGAAGACGGATACTGACGGCTTGCCAATTTTTGGTTTCTATGATCAACTAGAGAGGCTGCCATCATGACTTTACGACGAGATGTTGCTTCGAAGCAGGTGAACATGACGGATATCGAACAAGGGATCGCAACCATGACTCCATTTGTGCAGGACCGAATCAACATTGGCGCGCAGCTCACACTCAATAGCTCTGATGTCCTCGTCCCAGAACTTTACCGGCGATTTCAACAGGAGCGCTAGTAATCTTGCACAGTCCAAACTTTGTTTCGAAATGCTGGGCCTGACAGTCTTTATTGCCCATGAGGACTGGGTACAGGTGGAAATAAGGGCTTAAATGGTCAAGTCATCATCTGGATCATCGTCATCAAAGTCGTCCGCTGCATCCGGTTCATAGTAGATAGCGCCAGTTGATTCTATCGCAAGTACAAGATTCATAATTGTCAGTCAATTTGACCCACAATGCATTGGGCACGGTGCTTAGGGCAAACATCGCGTTAAACAAGCTTCTCACCCTGTGTCTTCAAGTAAGGAAGAACAGTGTCATTCTTAGCCCGTCTTTGTTCCTCAGTCAGATTGAGGTTGAACGATAGGTTTGCGGCGGGATCAGCCTTCATCCATGAGTGCAAGAAACGGAGGAGATAATTAAAAAAAAGTCGCCAGAAAGCACAGCTTGACAAACACAATCCCTAATTCAGCTCCCTCCTACCGTTTGCGACTCTTGCAGGTCCAGTTTTTCAACGTCTGGCATGTCTCCGACCACGTCCCAGACGTTTACGACGAGCAATTCACCTGTAGGTGAACCCAAGCGATACGCGTTGGTCTAATATAAATCGACATGATGGGGATGAAGAGGGGAAGTTACCAGGACGCCATCATTCTAGGAGACCGACCACGAAAGCGGATAGAAGCGATGCTGTGAATTCTTTACCTCTCGGGATACTTTTCCAGACTTTCTCTTGTGCTCCACCTCGCAGACAGCAGAGTCCCAAGCATTACCGTGCACTGTGAGGTATGCAAACTCCTTGGCTCTCACCACGCCTCGCCGCACATCTTCCTGATCCTGGCGAATAGCCTCGCTGTTCTTCAATGTGATCAACGTGGTGGCAATATGGGCTAAGCTGTTGGAAGCGAAGGGCTTGGATGCATCTGGGGAAAAGCTATCCGCATCAGGAACGTCCTCGTGGTGAACTGCGATGATCCTCGATGTATCTGATGACGAACACGGGAATGTAAACAGAACAAAAACATTAGAAAACAACCTCGTTGCTCAACACGGCACTCGATGCAACAGTCGTCTATCTTCTGTGATAGATGACTCTTCCTGATGTGATCTACCTGTCAAGAGTCCTGTGATCGACCGGATCAGATTGAACGTGTCCGGCACGGAAGAGACGAGGAACTGAGAGAGCGAGTCAAAGTAAAGTGTAAAGTTGGACCGTTCTATGATAACCCAAATGCAAGTAGTGCCGTGTGAGAGCATGCCGACATGAGTGAAGACTACGTATCACGATTTGGAGGAACATTCTTACGAGAAGAGATGGTCTCGGTAATGGCTTTACTCGCCTTTCGGATACTTTTCAGATTTGCGGAAACCAGGCTGGTAACATCTGTGAATTCTGCCAGCTCTGGCTGAAATGCATCCGTCCATCCAAGAGGATTCGAGTAGCAATCGATGACAGCTTTGCTGTATTAGGGAATAGGTCGTGAGTATGCATAAAAGTATGTACGAATAGCAATGCATATCCTGGGGTGGCATCAGCTTACCGATGACTGCCCTTGATCAAGGGCAAGAGTCTGTCGGGTGCCGTCTCTGCGCAGACGAGAATGATGGTATGACTACAGCCGTAGTGTTGGAGAAATCGTCTTAACTGGTTAACACTTGATTTCCGTGAGTACAGCCATGGATCGTTCGAATGGTGGGTAGGGATGATGCATACTCTGCTGGAGTGTTGCTCAGCAGCTCCAACCCAAAGATTTGCCCAGACTGCTCCAACGAGTCCTTGACAAGGATGAAGGGCGATATCTCCTTCCGGGTCAAGATTCTTTCCAAGATAGGCGCCATGCTCGCTTTGATTTGTTTGCTATTCCTGCTGGTTTAGAAGCCGAGTTGTCGAAGGGGAGAAGAACAACAGGTTGGTTGGTTTGGAGGCGTTTTTTTTTTACAGCGCCCAGTGTGACTGCACAGAAAGGCGTGATCACGATTGATCCGTTTGGACCACGGCAAACTTGATCTCGACGATGGAGAAGGTTGAGTTTCTCCAAACGTTTGATCCAGCAGAGTCGCCACACAGGAAGGAAGATCCGGACCAGTGCAGGATAGGCGTCGCCCTCTTTCCCATTGCATCGCCTCGCCCATGTCAGCCTCACGCCCTGCCCTCACGCTGAGACTGTCTGCCGGTTTGAAAGAGAAGGTGCTCCGGTCTGGCTATTGTACCGTCGCAGACCTTCGTTCTGTGTCCATCGTGGATCTGGCTGCAGGTAGTCACGACAACCCGAATGTTCAAATCACGAGAACGTCTAGAAGTTCTCCTTGTACTTTGCTTGGATACCCACCACCCACCCATCGTCCATTGTACAACAACCCTTTAGAGCTCAAACTGTCTCCGGAGCAGGCCCGTGAGCTTTCCCATCAACTGGATCCAGCATGTGAGTAGTATGCCAGCTGACTCCCGAGGAGAGATGTGTTCCTTGTCGGACTTCTCACCAGTTCGCTTCGAATCCACGATAGCTGTATCCTGGGTATCCGTCGCTGCCATTCAAAAACTGGAGCAGGAGGCGAAATGGGTGCCAATCACCACATCCAGCAAGGCGCTTGATCGCCTTTTTGGAAGCAGCCAAGGGGTCCCACCGGGAAAGATCACAGAGATATGTGGCCTGGCGGGATCAGGCAAGACTCAGATTGGGTATGATCTTGATTGGATGATCAACTTTTTGCAGCGCCTTTTTTTTTTGTTCACGAGGGCTTTCGGACTGATGAGACGGCCGACTTTCTTCGGGTCTCGTAGCTTGCAGCTTTGCATCAATGCTCAGATACCTTCCTACGCAGGAGGAGCAGGAGGGACGGCCATTTTTGTAGGTAAGGACGCTACTATTTCTAAGGCGTCTGATGCCTTCCACATGCCCTCGAAGACTCGAGCCTAACCAACACTTCCCAATAATAGACACAGAGGGCAGCTTTATAGCCAGGCGAGCTGCGCAAATGGCTGCAGCTTGTTCCGAGAGACTTGGCCATCTTGCACAGAGCGCAGGTACGCGTCCGAGTTCCGGATCGTTCATCAGGGCATACCAAACCAAAAGAACACCAGATCCAATATCCTGATGCTTGTGATATCGCAATTTGGTGCTAGGCGATACAACCATTGCAACTGCTGACAGTCTCATGCAAGGCATTCAATACTGCAGAGTACACAGTCCTGTGGAGCTCATCGCTATGGCTAGGATGCTGAATGGGATAGTTCGATTGAACTCAAAGGTATGCAGCTTACTGGACGCGTCTTGTAACGTATCAATCACCGTCACAGCGAACTGAACGCTGACCAAAACTTTCACCTTCATCGTAGACCAAGTTGATTGTTATAGACTCGATCGCCTTCCTATTCCGATCCAACTTTAGCGATGTGAATACAAGGACTAAACTTGTCACGGCTTTGGGACGACAACTGACGGCACTCGCTCGTGAGTATGCTATTGCAGTATGTCAGCACGCATGCTTTCCCATTTGTGTCGTTTATCGAGTCCAATGCCTCCGCAAGCATATCTCACTCCCACCTCCCCATCTCTCTAATCAATAGATCGTTATAATGAACCATATGACAACAAAGGTGGAATCTCACCAAGCACAAAGGGCATCTGGAATTAATGAACATTCCTCGGGAGGCAACGAGGTTCAGCCAGCACTCGGAGATACTTGGGGTAATCTATGTACCCATCGGATCAGGCTCAGTTATAGTCATTCAAATGGACAGAGGAATGCAAAGTTGTTCAAGTCTCCAACAATCCACGAGCAATCTGTTCCATTTCAGATTGGTTCTGGAGGTATCATGGACGTGGAAGATGCCTCCGTACAGACACTTGGTAGCCCTGCGAGTGATGACCTATTGTTGGGCTATGATCCCGAGGAGGTGGTATCGCTTTGGGATGAAATCGACAATACATGACAAAGATCGTTGATACTCTTTATTATTGCAGGCACAGAGGCTACAGCGCAGTAGTTGGCTTCAGGGCACGCCTAGATATTCAAGCAGTGAACCATTACACAGAACGCATTGCAGGCACTTGTCCAACAGCAACGGCAGCAGGGCCAGTAGACATCCCATGGGGACAGAGACAAACCTGATTTACAAGCCCAATTGACAGCTCTATACCCATCTCAACAGGCCTATGCCATGTTGACCCGATCATAACGTGGTTTCTCAAGCCCCGACCTCCACCCCTAGCCCTTTTGCGACAAGTCGAGCCTAGATGCGGGGCTTGCGGGAAGATCAAGAAGAAAACCCAAATGGCGCATCATGTGTATCAATGACTCTTTTCGTTGCAGACTGCAGATATCTGGACCTTGGACACGTTGCCTGGGGCAGAACCAACACAATAAACCGGACAGCTACAGAAGCAACGGCTGCAGCATATGTAACATCAAGCGGCCAACCATTCAGAAGTCCAATTCACAATTCACAATTCACAAACCAGAAATCATCATGAAATAACACTCAGGATGCGATTGAGATTTATGGCGATAATGATTTATTTCGACGACAACATCATATCGGATGCTACTGGTGCCTACAGCATGGCTGGAGGTCTTGGAAGAAATGCCATCAGCAGTTGTTGAGGTGGCGCTATGTTTCATTGCAATCGTGATGCTGATCTTGCAGTCATTGGCGAGTCTGGCAGCGTATACGTCGCGAACAGAGTCTCCTGGGAAGATTCCAAAGTCTAAGCTGCCATCCGTTCCTGCAGAGCGCCGGTATCCGTGGGCTTTACACAAGATGACACGATCAAGTGATTATGAGAAACACCACTCGGATTGTATCCTTGGCAGATTACCACGTTTCCATGGCAAGTGGTAGTTTGTATCGGAAGAAATGAAGCCTCCGATTCTCTTCAGCGCTTCCCCTGAGTTGAGGAAGTTCTCATGGACTGATTCATTGAGGTGCGAGACAACGAGAAGGCCTTGAAGGAGACAGAGAGCGTCTTGGAGCCATCGGACTTGGCAGCAGACCATTGTGGGTTGATCTCAATCATGATGTTGTACTGGGTTGTATTGAGGTGGTGAGGGGAGGGACCAATTGATGGTAGTGGATAGGTGTGATTGCCAGAGTGTGGAGGAAATGAGTTGTTGAGAATGTTGAGGCAAAGGAGACAGGACTCCTCTTTTTATACTTTCTCGCCGCATGCGAGAGCACATGTCCTGCATGATATTTTTGGAAAAATGTGACCCTGAAACGGTGAGCTGCCCCTGTTTTCGTGCGTGTCTGTGCCTGTTTCGAGTGTGTGCCTGCTTCGTGCATGTTTCGTACCTGTTGCTCTCTCTCCTCGCTCCCATGTCCTGAGCTACATGCATGTAACCAGCACTTTGGAGCCGTGGAAGTATTTTGAGTTTGGTAGATCGATTATCAGCAACCATATCCAATACAACTGCTGTCAAGCAAGCAAACTGACAGAGGCCTACTCGTTTGCCCTTGCCCAAGATGCACAATGGCTCGAGTGTAACCATGTGTGAAAGAGAGAGCCTCATCATGGTGCTATAGGATGTGACAAAGGACTATGAATGGATGTCTCTGGTGAACGAGGACACAACCATGGCACTCTTTTTATTTTTTGCCTAGTACAAGCCGCGCATGGCTGGTGTATGGAGAAAAACTCGAAGCTTTGCCGTCTTCAACCTTGGAGTGGATGGCTGGACAAGGGAGGTAGAATCCATCCATACAAATTCAATGAACAGTTGACCATGGGAAACACGCGTTCGATGAATACTGGTATTCGATTTATTTGAAGGTCATAAAGCGAGACATTCCAGAAGCAGTTGAAGTTCATGGCTGAGAGTGATTTAGTGTATCGCAATGCGATGTCTAATCATTCTAATGAATCAGCGAGGTCATTGGCGCTCTAATCGGTTCTTCGGAAGTATATGTCGCGAAAACTCCCGGAAAGAGATGATAGTCCAATTGCTATCGTCCTTGCGGAGCGCCAGCATCCGTAAGCCTTACGGCAATAACACGACCCGTTCGCATTCGAGAAACGTCACACGGGTGTGTATCGTTTGTTTCACTACGTTTCCATCCACTTGTGGTAGCGGGAAGGTGGTGTGCATCGGAAGAGATGAGGCCTCAAATATCCTCAACGCTTCTCCTGGCTTGAGAAGGTTCCCATGGATCGATTCATTGAGGTGCGAGACAGCGAGAAGGCCTTGAAGGAGACAGAGAGCTTCTTGGAGCCATTAGACTTGGCAGCGGACCATTGTGGGTTGATCTCAATCATGATGAATGAAGAGTTATGCTTGAAGTGGTGAGGGTAAGGATAGAGCAGTGGCAGCAAGCTGGCGAGTGTGGAGAAGAGATAGAGTTGTTGAGAATGAAGAAGCAAAATGCAGATGGACTCTCCATTTTATACTTTTGCCAGCACCACATGTGAGATGTCACACCTCCCCCCTTGAAACAGTGAACAGTGAGCAACCGTCGCCCCTGTCTTCGTTCCTGTTTCAACCCTGCCGTAACTCCTCCCTTGCTCTCGTGTCGTGTCTGCATAGTAGTGCGCTCACGTTCATTTTTAGG
>Ga0247824_10000991_pt1 | contig 15124 bp, 13 predicted proteins | sample 13C_PalmiticAcid_FD_194412 | JGI IMG/M metagenome (GOLD analysis project Ga0247824, IMG submission 194412) | Soil microbial communities from agricultural site in Penn Yan, New York, United States - 13C_PalmiticAcid_Day48 | ecosystem: Environmental > Terrestrial > Soil > Agricultural land... | reverse complement strand
AAGTGTGTTTCAATGTGTCAAGCTCCCAGCTAAACCAGTAAGGTACTCATCACCTTCTTGTTGACTTTCATTATAGTATTGGACTTGCCAGTGAATAAATGGATACCACTGTTGACCAGATTCAGGGATACCTACGACTTTTGCCACCAAACCGAGACCTTCATACCGCTTCGTCTCACCCGACCAAACTGACAGTTTTGAAGCCTTGTTGTTGATGATCAACAAGTATCGAGATTCACACGGGTGCTTCCAGTCCTGGACCAATTCATCTAGGAGGGGTCGAGGCTCAAGCCCGGGAGGCTGCGAAGGTGAGTAACTGGATAGCAACTCTTCAGACCCGCCATGGGTAGAAACGTCAAGCGCATCATGAGAGTAAGCTCCTCGGCTCTCATGGATTGTATCAGCAGAGACGGATCAATGGCATAGTACGTGGAACTACGCCCATTCGGCCCATTCGTCGGAAGAAACGACAGTCAGTGCCTTGGCCTTGAGCATGGGCAGGATCAGAGCCAGTATAGAAACTCACAGGAACCACAGGTGTAGGGGGGAGAGAATTCGCAGGAGACGACTGGTCAAGACGATGGAGGCAATGGAAACAAGCATGACAGAGACCAGATGGAACTTGAAGGTAACATAGCACCATGACTCTCTCGGTAATGGAGGAGAGGTGGGGAGGGCTGACCATCTCGACACTGTTCATGAAACCAATCGCGCCCTTGTTCCCTACCATCCATAATTGTTTCTTTTTGTCCATATACAGACGTTCTCTACGAGAACCTCCTGCTGTACGTTCGGTGATTTCCGCTATTTATATCATTGTGCAGGAGTAATCGCGAAGGAAGGAATGAATGTAGAGATTCGCTCCTGCTGTCTTTATTCGCCTGGACGCTTTATTCTCGCAATTGCCAGCTATTCTTAAGAACGACCCCTTTTGTACTCATCTGCTCTCTCTGCTCGTCTGTGATGTTGACATGCACCAGACTCAAGGATTTCAACTCTGCAGCATCCTGAAGGCCATCCAATATAGCCTTCACTTGGATCGAATCGAAACCTTTGGCCCACAAGGAGAGCATCTTCAATCGAGAAAAGTCTGCCGACCTGATCAGCCCAAGGACGTCCTCTAGAGTCATACTCACTTGAAGTACAAGGGTCTCGAGCGATGTTGAGGCAGCGAAGTCTTGAAGAAGGGCACCCTGAGGTATAGTCAGGGGGGCATCAGTGTCAGAGTGTAAGAAGAGCTCCTCTAGACCAACCCTTCCCGAAATTTTCTTCACACCTTCGACTAAAGCCCTCATCACATTCGTCTCGAAGGTCCCTGGTATCATCCGAATGTTTAACCCACGGAGATGTTTCCATTGGATCGACCCTAGAATACGCAAGCGGCCTTCATCATCCTTCGTATAGATTCCGAGTTTGCACAATACTGCCCGGGTAACGAGAGCGGAGATGTTGTTCAAAAATGGATCGCCTAGCCGGTCGACTCGCTTCAGCGAAAGCGCTTCTAATCTCCAACCGCTCCCAATTGTTTTGGCTAAGACATCCACGTCTGATTCCTCCAGTTCGTCCCCATTTAATTCCAGTCCACCCGCACGTTCCACAAAACCTCTGAGTAGGTCCTCCTTACACTGCTGAGTAGTTATCGACTGATTCGGCTCCAGTGGTGGTGGAATACGTATGTTCCATTCCTTGAGGATGATGGTGTATGCCTGATATTCCACGATTGCATTGTACGCTTGCAGGAGGTAATTGCCTTCACTTCTCAGGGTGTTCAGGAAATTCCCAGCATTGGTTCCTAAAGCAAGACTCGAAAGATTGGGAGCCTTGGCAACCAGGCACTTGACACCAGGGATGTCGTTTTCCAATTGGTCCAAGGATATATCCAGATGTCGTAGGTTTGAGAAGTTGTAGCCGCGAGATTGTAGGCTGGATCTTTTGATCAACTCCCGTGGCCCTCTAATTGTAAAAGACCGAATAGATATGTATTTCATGATGCTCAATATCGGATCGTATCGCTGACTTCGGTTCAAAACATCGCTGGCCGGCCCATCCGTGTCGCCCAGGTCAAGTTCCAGCACGCCAACACAGGTTTTGGTAAGTACATTTCGTAGCGTCTTGAAGTCACTTTGAGTTGTGTCCCAGCTAAGGTCAAGCTTGAGTTCATAGACCGATCTCGCACCCTCCAAGGCATGGTAAAACTGTTCAGCCTGCATTCTTGATCTCAGTCTCACTTCCACACGACCAATGTTCTCGTCAAATGCTCCTTGAAATATTTCCACAGTTTCACGGAACTCTTTCGCTGCCTTCTCATGGTAGTTCTCGCAGTAATGATCGATGCAAACCCACTTGACATGTCCTTCGAAAGTAACAGTTCTGTACAAGTTCCCCAGTACTCTGTCCTCGTCCTTGGTTTTCATGAAAGACTCCAGCTGTCGTAGATCGGCGCTCTTTATTGTCTTATTGTTTCCAATTTTTCCTGCAGATCCAGTCGCTGTTCCCTTGTCTAAAACAAAGTTCTCGATGTATTCGATGACTTGGTCCAGGCTCGAAGAGGCCTCTTCAATTGCATTCACGCGGATCAAGTGTGGCGGAGCAGGACCTGGGATATCTGCCACTGAGTTATCGGACTTGAGCATCCTTAGGGCAGTGAGGACATAGGATCCGTATTGCTGGAAGAACTCCTTTGGTCGGACAATATCATAGCCTTCGTGCTTAGCAAGATGAATATGATGAGGGATCTTGGTATTGATCGACTTTGTGTGCTCTCCACATTCACACAGGTAGTAAAGCCGGAACTTGTTCGACATGAAATCCAACGAACTCCTGGACGGACCATCTTCTGGAAGGACGACGAACAGCTGAGGGATGGGATACTCATTGAGTTCATATGCCTGTGTCAGAAGGGCTTTGACCCTATCCTGAAGCAGCGCAAGCCGATCGAGTGCTTCTCCCTGTAGGCCATTCATCTTGTCTTGCTTGGTATCGAGAGACACTTGTAGCTTGAGCATCTCTGCGATCAAATCGTTGTGTCCGGAGGCCATTTTGTCGTCCATCTCATCCTTGAGTTGGCTGAACACTGCAACCAATTGCTCGTTTTGCCGTCCTAATTGACCATCCTTGAGTGCCTGGCCGATTCCTTCATATATGTTTGAAAGGGTAAGACCTTTGGCTTGAACAGCAGACGGCAGAGAAGCGACCAGTCTATGCTTGTCCCCGGAATTGATGACCTTCTCCTGCACAAGTTCCAAGACCCGCTTGTCGAAAGACGATAGAGCGACATCTAAGACGACACCTGGGTGATACATGATGCAGTGAGGCACAATTCTATTTGACGTTTACATGTTAGTTTTGTCGGGTCCGCATGAGATGGTCCTTTTCAACCCTTTGCACCTTCACTGTATCTCTATTGAATCCATGTTAGGATCCATATGTTTACCTGTTACGATTCGAGTCTCTCATCAGCTTTACGATAGCCTCGCCATTCATAACGTGAGTGACTCCAGGGAAGACCTGCTCGATATCTTCCCAGTATATCACACTTCGTCCATCAATATGATCGCAGGGAATCTTGACAGTGGTGGATCCTGTTAAGCGAAATGGTTGAGCCCCTTCCATTGACGGCTCTCGATAATGGTCTGGTAGCAGGCAGGAGGCGAAGAGGGAAGGTGGGCGAGAGTGAGGAGGAGGAGCGAGTGTGAGTACAGCAAGAGGAAAGAAAGGAAAGAAAGGATCAATTTTTGCCCCTCCGACCCTAACTGGGTGATTTCTCCCGTCAGAACTCTACTTGTGTGTTTCCCAGCTACGGGTTTCCCAAGAGGTCTTTATCGCTTCTGCAATTGGCTCACCGATTCAAATCACAGCACATTGTGCTGTGAGACCAGCTGGTGCCAAACAATTCACTGCACGCAGGAAAGAGTATCGGTCGCCAAGAGCGCATTATTAAACCAGTTATCAACTCATGTTCTCCTTTCTCTCCGCTTGGACACTTTATCTTACTTCGTGAGATGAATCCCTTTGGCCTTCAGCCGTCTGTAACTTGGGTACAAACTAGTCTCAAGATCTCTAGTATGGCATGTCAAAGCCCATCTAATAAGGCATCTATTTGAGCCGAATTGAATTTTTGAGTCCACAAAGTAAGTATGTATCTTCAACCGAGAAAAGCCTACCAACCTGAACAGTGAAAGTACTTGCTCCAGAGTCATGGCCACTCCTAATCTGAGCCTCTCGAGCGATGTTGAAGCAACAAAGATTTGCAGTAGGTCCCCTTGGGGTATATAGACAATGGGGGCTCGTTACCAGACTCTGAGAGAAACCAAAAGTCCTCCAGATCGACCTTTCCTGACATACTCTTCACACCATCGACCAAGGTCCTCATCGCGGTCGTCTTGACTGTCCCTGGCTTCAGGCTAATGGTCAACTCGCGAGGATGTTTCCATTGAATTGATTCCAGAATACGCACACGTCCTTCATCTTCCCTCATGTAGGATTCGATATAGCGCAGTCTCCAACCGTAGCACCATAAATCCTGAGCCATGCCCAGCCACTTTGGTCAAGACATCCTGAGCTGATTATCCTGAGCTGATTATCCTGAGCTGATTATTCCAGCTTATCCACGTCCAATTCCAGTTCACTAATGCTTTCCCAGTGACCTTTCGCTAAGACCTCCACACACTGATGAGTAGCCATTGACTTGTCCACAGTTGATCAGAGAAGCCGTGAGTTCATGAAGAGATGAGAAAGGAACAACATTGACTCCGATAAAAAAGGGGGGTAAAGAGACAAGAGCCGCCGCATGATTCTTTTTGACTCCTGTCATCTCATGAGCTCGTCCTCCCCTCATTCCTCTGGCAACCCACACTCTCGGGACAGTTGAACAACCAAGCAGGACAACACCGAGGAATACGCCAAGTACAAGTCTGCTCTTACCAGCTATCCACCCTTGGGCCTCACAGCTGCCATGTCGTGGGAACTCCTGCCATGCCATCACCTCAGGCTGTCAATGCACCTGTGACCAAGACATAGAATCCAGAGGTTGCGACGATAATCGGATCCCAAGAACGCGATGGCACTGCACGGAACTCGGTACTGGTATTGAGCCCCGCTCACTGACAATCTTGGAAACTATCGCCATGGGCGTACAAGTATGCTTGGACCCTGGATACGGTGCAATGAGAAGACGGCAATGCAATCAGGAAAGAAGGCTATCACTCAGTCAGATGTGGATGACTTTAGATCAGGATTAGCTGGATTGAAGTCAGCAAGCGGGTGGATCCTTGGCCATGATTGGAAGACTCTAGGATCGATTGCAAAGGGATTGCTGCTCAGTCAACGTTGCCCCATCCAATCAAAAAAGCAGGTTGAGGTCCTGCAATTGATGGATCAAGCATTGGGATCCATATCTACAATGCTTATCTTTTGGATGGGAGGCTCTGACGATCAGTTGCTTGATCCACTCCTATTCGGCATCAAGCACAGGGGGGCAGTAGGAATAACAGGCACGAGCACTCCTGTCAGGTCAGTTGCAACAACATCAAGAGTTCCTCGAGCAACAACCACAACAACAAAAGAAAATGCTCCGTGATTTTCATATATCACTAACAGAGGGATAACCACATCATACCGCTCCATAACAGTAGAGGTGTCACCCACCACTCAGCCGACCGGGCTCCTTGTACTTTGAATCACTTCTCGAGTCAAAGTTTACTTTTTCAGACAATGGCGCGTGGTAACAACGATGATGGTGTCGCAAAGGAACATCAAACCTCTCTGGAAGGACACTTCAAGTCGGAGTCGGATCGCAACTCTCTTCTGTTGCTTCCTCTTCCAGGCTCCAACCCGGTTATCGCCATCCACATTACGAAAGGGACGGATATTGCAGCGACCGACGTGACAATATTTGGAATGTCAAGTCTTTGACATCCCACTCAATCGTTGAGGCGCTCAGCCACTGCCATCACAACTACTGGGTTCAAGATTTCAAGCGAAAGCCAGATTGATATGAAAACTGCAAGTGGGAAGGAGACACTTTATTAAGTGTAATTGCGCAGCAGGAGTTCTACCTCAACAGGAGCCGCCGCATCTACGGATGCAATGACAGCAAGTGTTGCACAAGACCCATGCGAAACAATTTGCGGGTGGTGTGAGGTGGAGTTACACCCCTGCAGCGTATCGACACGAGGTGCACACTGTAGTCACCACGCGTACCACAAGACTTGCTGGAGATGTTTGGCATAAGTAACAGCAAGGTGCGTCTCTATCCCAGGACCATCTCCAACCCACCTACCAGGCGTCTATGGCTTCAGTGAAGAGTACGAGGGCAAATGGCTCATTTATACACGCATCTGCTCTATTGCTACGGATTCTTAAGAACTCAGAGAGGTTCCTTTGACCTCCATTCGCTCCCTCTGTTCATTCACTATCTTGGCGCCTCTCAGGCACAAGATCAACAACTTGGCACACTGAAGCCTATCCAATATAGTGTCCACTTCGGTCGAGCAGAAGCCTTTAGCACGCAGGTTAAGAATCACCAATCGGGAAACGTCCACCGACTTGACTAAAGAATGCACTTGCTGAAAGGTCATGTCTACTTCCAGTTGAAGCTCTATAAGTGATATCGATGCAACGAAGACTTGCAAAGGCTCATCTATCTCGGGTAGGAGATCATTAGAGTCTTGGTAAAGCCTGAATTCATCCAGAACGGGTGTTCCTGACACTCTCTTCACACCATTGGCCAAAGCCCTCAAACTCATCAAAAGGCTGTATCCTTCCGTCTCGATCATCAATTCGCGAAGGTGATTCCATTGAATCGACTCCAGAATGCGTACTCGTCCCCAGTCTGCTTTCAAGGCGATTTCGAGTCTCTGTAATCTGGAGCTGGCAACAATTCTGGCAATGCTCTTGGCGTACTTATCGCTTAGCATTCGGTCGGTGGATAGAATTTTGAGCCATCTCAATTTCGAGCCATTCTCTGTCGCTTCAGCAAAGGCGTCTACTACCGCCTGTTCATGCTTACTCCACTCAAGACTGTCGATCCATTCGCTGTTGACCCCGAGTAAGCGTGCCATACAGTGGTGAGCTGTCGTTGACTGACGCTGATATTCCGGTGGTGGTGGCGGTGGTGGTGGTGGTGGTGGAATGCATAATGACTGGCTGTTGAAAGTGATCGGATATGTTTGGTGTCCCGCAATTGCAATGTAGACAGGTAGGATGAGGTCTGTCGGAGCGTCATTCAAAATCAGACTTTCAAGTCTCGGTGCTTTAGAAACCAAGCTCCTTACACCGGCAGAGTCCCAATATTGGTTACTCAGTGATATTTCTAGGCGCTTTAGATAAATGAAGTCGTTGTGAGGAGGCAGTTGATGGGATCGCCGGACAAAGTCATCATGAGGTCGAATAATTGTAAACGTCTGAATTTTTGGGTTTCTCATGATGTCAAAGACAGGATTGTGCCGCTCGCTGCGTTTCCAAGCGTCCCTGCTTGATCCATCTTGAGAGGCCAGATCGAGCTCCAATATACGAACACCGGCTTCTTTCAGAGTGTCTCTGAGTCGCTTGAAATCGCTTCGAGTTGCCTTCCAGTTAAGAACAACATGGAGCTCATAGACTGCCCTCGCCCTCACTAGAGCACGATAAAACTGTTCCGCCTGCACTTTCGATAGCAGTGTCACTTCCACACGACCAACGTTTTCGTCAAACGTTCCTCCCATTCCTTCCACAGTATCGCGGAATGTTATTGCATCATTCTCTTGGTAATTTTGGCGGTAATGGTCGAGGCAAACCCACTTGACGTGTCCGTCCTCGGTAACAGTCCTGAACAAGTTCCCAAGCACTCTGCATTCGTCCTTCTTCTTCAGGAACGACTCCAGTTGACGTAGGTCCGCGCCTTCCAATGCTTCATTGATCCTCTTCTGATCCGTAAATTCCATCATTGCTTCGCCTTCGTCCTCAGAGACCTTCTCTAAGTGCTCAATGACTTTAGCCATCCCAAGACCGACAGCGGGAGTTAAGCCGGGAACAGCACTTCCTGCAACCGAGACAGCGCTCCGGAGAATCTTTAGTATCCAAAGGACGTAAGGACCATATTTCTGGAAGAAGACCTTTGGCTGAGCGATATCATAACCATCGTGCCTGGCAGGATGCAAGCCCGTATTCCTGTTGTTGGTGGACTCTGTGTTTTCATCACACTCACAAAAGAAGTGGAGCCGGAACTTATTTGCGAAAAAATCCTTAAAGTTCCACGGCGACTGATCATCTGGGAGGACGACAAAAAATCGAGGAATCGGATACTCATGCAATTCGTATATCTGTGTCCGGAGTCCTTTAACGCTCTTCTGAAGAAGAGCCAGCCGGTCGAGCGCTTGTATTTGTAGGTGCTTCATCTCGTCTTGCAGGTTGATCATGGGGGTAATCAATTTCTTGACTTCGGAAACCATTTCGTGCATCACTGAGTGTTTGAGATCTCGAACAGCGGCGACAAAACGCTCGCTCGATTGATTTGATAACGCCGGTGTGTCCATTTGCATACTCTCTACGGTATGGGTGTCATTTAAGATACCCTTGGGATAGCTGCTTCGACCGCTGGTCGACTTGTCATTCTCATCGAATAACACAACGTCCAGAACCACATCTGGGAAGTGCTTGATACTCCTAGAATGGGGAACACATGTAAAAAACAAAAACTTGTTTAATACGGTCGATGTATGATCCCCCCTCCTCAACACCTTTCTTTCTCAATAACTATCCGAGTGCGCTGCAATGTCTACCCGCCCGCATCCTCCCTCTCCTCCTTCTGCTTACTTGGTTAGATGAGCTTCCTTCATGAAAGTGACAGCGATGTTGCCTCTTTTGACATACTTGACACCAGGGAAGATTTGTTCGATATCGACCCAGTGGACGATATTTTGGCCATCCACATTGTCGCAGGGGATTTCGATGATGTCTGTCTTTCCTGGTAAGCGGAAGGATTGTGTCACTACCATCGTGATGGCAAGGAGGGAAAGAGACAAAAGATGAATTTTCGTATGACACGACACAAATGATGTTCTCCTCCTGAACTTTGTTCCTCCCGTCCAGGTCAGATTTCCCATCGATATATACCGATTTTGGTTTCCGCTATCGAGCACCATATTCAGAGCAACTTGGTCAACTTTATTGCACTCTTGATGTTGCACTGAACGATCGTAGCAACAGCACAGCAGCGTGTTGCATCGACTACAACTTCCAAGACGTCCACAAACAACCTGCATGGGATGTCTTCAGCGAGCAAGGGTTATTCCCTTTTCTTTCATCTGTTGCATCTGCTCCTCTGCTATGTTGGCTCTCCCTAGGCGCAAGATCCGCATTTCTTTGGCGTGCTGAAGTTCCGTCAGTATCCCGTCCACACTGGTTGTGTCCATATTTTTGGTTGATATGTAAAGTCTCTGTAATCGAGATACGTCAATCGACTTGGCCAGAGAGTGCACTTGTTCAAACGTCATGCAGGCACCCAAACGAAGCTCCTTCAGTGATACTCTTTCAACAAACGTTGACAAATATTCATCTGCAGCCTTGGGCAGAGAGTCATAAGTCTCATTAAGAAGCCAGAACTTTTCCAGATTGACTTTCCCTGGCGTTTCCTGATCGGTTTCCTCCTCTGACGTTTCCATCACACCGTTGGCCAAGATCTTCACCGCATCCGTTAAGAGGCCACTCTGGCTCACTGTAATCACTAACTCTCGGAGATGTTTCAATGAATCCGACTCTAGAACGGACTCTAGAACGCGCATCCGTCTCTTGTCTTCCATCAGATCGATATGAAGTGTGTGTAGTTCAGAGTTGGTCGCAATGGTGCAGAGATCCGTGATAAATGCATCGCTTAGTCGGATGGGCCTAATCAATTGGAGTGACTTTAACCTCAATCCATTCCCTGTTCCTTTGGCGATAGTATCTACTAGCTCTTCTTCTTCCTGACTTCCATCCACCGTCAGTGTTTCAAATCTTTCGCTAAGAACATCGACCAGATGTGCCACGGGGTCACGGGAAAGCGTCCCCCAGTTGTGTCGGTCCGTCTGTAGCGGTGGAATGCGCATTGATAGGTTGCCAATGATAATCGGGTACCTTACGTAACTCGCAATCGCTTTGTAGACCGGCAGGAGAAGGTGTATCGGGAAATCACTCAAAACCAGACTTGAAAGATTCATAGCCCTGTGAACCAAGCACTCGACACCAGAGATGTCATCTTCCGTCTGAAGCAGCGATATGTCCAGATGTCGCAAATTAGAGAAGTCATAGTCGCGAGATACCAGGCTGGATCTTTTGAAAAATTGATGAGGCCCTCTGATTGTAAAAGACTGGATAGACGGGTGTCGCATGATGCCCAATATCGGATCATATAATTGACCGCGGTTTATAACGCCCTTCGTAGGGCCATCCTGCTGCTTCAGGTGAAGCTCCAATACGCCCACGTTGGTTATCGCCAGGACGTCGCGTAACTTCTTGAAGTCGCTTTGAGTTGCTTCCCAGTCAAGTTCAAGCTTGAGTTCGTAGACCGATCTGGCTTTCTCCAATGCAAGATGGAACCGCTCCGCCTGTATTTTTGATGGCAGCGTCACTTCAACACGGCCAGTGTTCTGGTCAAACCGTCCTTTCAGCGATTCCACTGTATCGATAAATGTTTTCGCCTGCGTTTCTTGGTGGCTCTCGTCGTAATGATCGCTGCAAACCCACTTGACGTGTCCTTCGGCAGTTACGGTCCTTTGCAAGTTCCCCAGTACCCTGTCCTTATCATTTCTCTTCAAGAATTTCTCCAACTGGCGTAGATCAGCACCCTCCAATGCTTCCTCTTCTGTAGAGACCTTCTCAATGTAGCTGATGACTTGATCCATCCCAGGCTTAATAGTCTTTGTCAGCAACTTCAGACTCTCTATCGCTTGATCAAGTGAATCCGGGATCAAGTTGGACAATGCCGGAACAGCCACACCTGCCACCGAGAGACCGTATTTAAGCATTCTTAGGTACACGAGGACATAGGATCCGTATTCCTGGAAGAATTCTCTGGGACGATCGATAACATATCCTTCATGCTTAGCAAGATGAATGCGATGAGGGATGTTGCTCTTGGTGGCCTTTGTGTGTTCGCCACACTCGCATAAAAAGTACAACCGGAACCTGTTTGAGAAAAAGTCCAATGGGTTCCATGACGAACGATCGTCTGGGAGGACGATAAAGAGACGAGGAATCGGGTACTCGTGTAGTTCGTAGGTCTGGGTCAAAAGTGCCTGAACGCCGTTCTGGAGCCGAGCCAGCCGATCAAGTGCTTGTGATTGTAGCCCTTTCATCTCGTCTTGCTTAGTACCAAGGTCCGCTTGTAACCTGACCACCTGTGCGATCAATTCATTGTGTTTGGAAGCCGTTTCGTTGTTCCTGAACAGCTCCTTGATTCTGGATACCAAATCCACGATTTTGGATGACAATCCGTTGTGCTTGACCATCTCATCCATAAGTCGTCCGAACACTGCAACCAATTGCTCGTTCTGCCGCTCCAATTGACCATCCTTGAGCGACTGGCCGATTCCCTCATATGCACTTGAAAGGGTATGAATTTTCGCCTGAACATCAGATGGCAGAGAAGCGTCCAATCTATGCTTGTCTCCGGAATTGATGACCTTCTCCTGCACAAGTTCCAAGACTCGCTTATCGAAAGACGATAGAGCCACGTCCAAGACGATACCCGGATGATGCTTGATGCAGTGAGGCACAATTCTATTTGACACATGTTAGTTTTGTCGGGTCAGCATGAGATGGTCCTTTTCAACCCTTTGCACCTTCACTGTATCTCTATTTAGTCCATGTTAGGATCCATCTGTTTACCTGTTGCGATTCGAGTCCCTCATCAGCTTGACGACAATATCTCCGTTCATGATATATGTGACCCCAGGAAAGACTTGCTCGATGTTTCCCCAGTAAACCACACTCTGTCCATCAACATGGTCACAGGGAATCTTTTTGACAGTGGTGGATCCTGTTAATCGAAATAGCTGAGTCCCTTCCATCGATGGCTCTCGATGACGGTCCGATACAGGCAGGAGGCGAAGAGAGGCTAGAGCCATTTTGCGTTTTGGAAGTCAAGTGAGTAAAAATGGTGAGAAGAAAGAAAGAGAGGATCGCTGTCAAAAGATTTTTTGTGGTACAACGCCCTGCCTCCCCCCTGAACTTTGCCTCTCCCGACAACATCTACCCGAGTAAGGTCAGTTCTCCCCATGGACGTCCCTGTCTACCAAACAACAGTTCTTGCTTCTGATTCAGGCGCTGGGCCTCTTTTTTGATGCTGTGCGGCCAGCCGCCAAACAACTCGGTGCTCGTAGCAATGAGCACCAGTCGCCAAGAGCGCATTGACGGACAAGTTGATCAGCCTCATGTTCTCCTTTCATATCTGTTTGAACACTTTATTTCACGAAGTGAGATGAATCCCTTTAGCCTTCATCCGATCCACCTGCTCGTCTGTAACTTGGGTACAAAGTAGTCTCAAGGTCTCCAGCTTCATGGCATGTTGAAGCCCATCTAATAAGGCGTCTACTTGAACCGAATCAAACTCTCGAGTCCACAGGGTAAGTATCTTCAATCGAGTAAAGTCTGCCAACCTGAACAGTGAAAGTACTTGCTCCAGGGTCATGGCCACTCCCAATCTGAGCCTCTCGAGCGATGTTGAAGCGACAAAGGTTTGTAGGAGGTCTCCTTGAGGTATGGACAAGGGGGCCCCGTTGCCGGACTCTGAGAGAAACCAAAAGTCCTCCAGATCGACCTTTCCTGACATACTCTTCACACCATCGACCAAGGCCCTCATCACGGCCGTCTCGACCGTCCCTGGCTTCAGACAAATCGCCAACTCGCGGAGGTGTTCCCATTGAATTGATTCCAGAATACGCACACGCCCTTCGTCCTTCCTCGTGTAGAATTCAATATAGCGCAACTTGGATCGAGCAACGATTCCAGCAACGTTCGTGATAAGTATATCGCCTAGTTGACCGTCTCGTCTCAACCGTAGCACTTTGAATCCTGAGCCATGCTCAGTCACGTTGGCTAAGGCATCCTGGGCTGATTCTTCCAGCTTATCCACGTCCAGTTCCAGTTCGCTATTGCTTTCGCAATGGCCTTTCGCTAGGTACTCCGCACGCGGATGAGCAGCCATTGACTTGTCCACAGTTGATCAGAGAAGCTGTGAGTCCGTGAAGAGATGAGAAGGAAAGGGAAAGAGGCTGGTGTAACACAACATTTCGAGTCGGTATAAAAAAAGGAGCCAAAGAGCCACGCTGCTGCATGATTCTCTTTTGACTCTTGTCATCTCATTAGCTCGTCCTCCTCTCATTCCTCTGAGCAACCCACCCCCTCAGGACAGTTGGACAACCAAGCAAAGTCGATCAAACGAAGTGCAAGACAGCACCGGGCAATACGTCAAGTACAAGTCTGCTCTTGCCAGCTATCCACAAACACCCTTGGGCCTCACAGCTGCCACGTCGTGAACTCTTGTCATGCCATCATCCCAGGCTATCAAAGCACCTATGACCAAGGCATAGAAACCAGGGGTTTCGACGATAATCGGATCACAAGAACACTCGGAATTGGCACGGCACTCGGCACCGGTATTAGGCTCGCCTACTGACAACTCTGGAACCAATCGCCATGAACATGGTGTGCTGACAAGCACGTTGGACCTTGGATGCGCTATGTGAAGAATCCAACGATGCAAGGTTTTGAAATCAGTAAGGCCATCACTCAGTCAGATCTAAGCGACTTTGGACCAGGATTCGCTGAAATGGGGTCAGCAAGCGCATGGATCATTGGTCACGATTGGAACACAAGGATCGATTGCAAAGGGATTGCTGCAAAGTCAACGCAGCCCCATCCGATCAAAAAGGCAGCTTGAGGACCTGCAGTTGATGGATCAAGCATTGGGATCCATATGGACAATGCTTATCTTTTGGATGGGAGGCTCTGACGATCAGTTGCTTGATCCACTCCTGTTCGGCATCAAGCACAGGGGGGTGCAGTTGGAATAGCAGACACGAACGCTTCTGTCAGGTCAGTGACAACATCACCTCGAGCAATAACCACAACAACAAGGGAACAAGCTCTGTGATTTTCATATGTCACACCAACGGAAGTTGCGTCCTCTTCCAAGTTCCAAGTCGGCGATCATCACTCACGTTGTGGAAGAGCAACGGCCGAATTGACATCAAATGGATAATCGGGGCTTTCAATCTTTGAAGGTGTTCGAAGGGAACACAGCCTGATCAAGTCTATGCTTGATACGACCCTAGTCACTGAGTTCAAGACGATACCAAAGATACCAGGCCAGTATGACAGCTGCAAGAAGGGAAGATAGGATTTCATGAGTCAAGGCATGAAATGGGTTTGCGCGACAGAGGTTTTACTACAATCGACAGGACCAGCATCATGCAAACAACAACAAATGGTGCACAAGTAGATCCATACGGATCGATTGGCCTGTGAATTGAGAGCACCAACAATAACGTGCGTATTTTCGAGTCACCTTGATGTTGGATGTATCCGGACAGAGAACCTGCCCACTCAAACTGTTGCACACCCAACAAAAGCCTGTCAGGGCTACCAAAGTCCGCGGGGAGCTCTCGAGTGGGACTCCACACCTAAGCCAAATAAGACCATTTTTCTTCAAGCTGCCAACCATGATCCGTTTATGAAATGACTCCTCGTTACGAACCCAAGTCCCAGGAAAATGGTGTGACAGATTTTTTTTTTTCATTTTATGAACACGTTTGCCTCGATCCTCAAGACCTGAAGGAGGTTCCTTTAGCCTCCATTCGCCCCCTCTGCTCCTTTGTGATTGTGGCTCCTCCTAGGTACAAAGTTGACAACTTGGCGTCCTGAAGCTCATCCAATATCATATCCACCTCCGTTGATCTGAAACTATTGGCTCGTAGTTCAAGAACCGCCAACTCGGAAACGTCAATCACCTGAATCAGGGCAAGCACTTGCTTGAAGGTCATATCCAATTCCAATCGAAGTTCCTTGAGCAATGTCGAGGTAACAAAGGCTCGCAAAAGATCATCTTGGGTCGTGGAGAGGGGGCTCTTGGAAATCGAGCTATGGTAAAGCCTGAATTCCTTCAGAA
>Ga0247824_10000990_pt1 | contig 15126 bp, 11 predicted proteins | sample 13C_PalmiticAcid_FD_194412 | JGI IMG/M metagenome (GOLD analysis project Ga0247824, IMG submission 194412) | Soil microbial communities from agricultural site in Penn Yan, New York, United States - 13C_PalmiticAcid_Day48 | ecosystem: Environmental > Terrestrial > Soil > Agricultural land... | reverse complement strand
AGGTGGAGGAGAGGGGGGTGGAGATTTTGTTGAGGGCTATTGAGGCTCTTTGAAGGGGGTTGAAGGTGTTGTGATTGCTAGCGTTGCTGCCCACTGTGGGATTGCTGGTTCGGCGTGGAGGATCGTTGCTAGACATAATATTTCGGGCTCTAGTGAGTTTGGCTAGGGATACATGTGGGAATAAGGGTAATGGTGTTTCAGGGCGTGGCTTGTAGGAAACCGTGTGCTTTGTATTTACTTTCAGGGGTTGCTAGTTGGCTGTCGGAGCTTGCAAGTTCGTTCGGCACCTAGAGCCGAGCACATAATAAAAAGTCAGAGAACCAGAGTTTGATCCAAGTATTGCATTCCGGCGCCACCTGTCAACAAGGTTGAACTCACGCACTTGCGTCTGTCTGCATACACTGAGCTGCAGACTCTGGCTTTCTTCTTAGTGGTGTTTTCCGACAGGAAAGCTTTGTTACCCGGCGCTTGACTTTGAGTTTGGACCTGGCGAAACAGCTGAGGATTTAAGACTCGGCAATGGGGAACTGGAATCTCTGGCAATTCTTTGGGCAGTTGGGCCTCCACAAATCTTTTTTCTCGGGGTTTTACATCTTTTACTCTTGTCGAGTTCGAACACACCCTAACTCCCTGCCCTACCAGCATTCAACATTGCACCCCCCTGCCCCATTCCATTGATCCAAGCTCTCTTGTCTCTATAGCACGCCCCGAGAGTCACGTTGTTAGGTATCATCAACTTCTGCACCCTTAGCCCCTCGACCGGCGAGCCTTGAGTACCAGCCCCTTCACTGACCAAGTCGCTGGATTCTCATAAATACGCCGCGCCCTTAGCTACTTGCTTATTTCCAAGCCTGTGTGACCGATATGCCCTATGCGCCGCCACCCTGCCCTGTTACCAACGCCCCCCCTCATCGCCGGCCGGAGGTCGCCCCGACCTTCTCGCCCAGAGGGGCTATTTCCACCTGCCTCTTCCTTTTCTCCTTCGTTCCTCTTCCTAATTAGGCCTCGTACTCCGACCAATGGCGAAGTCGCGCCGCATGCATGCTCGTTCATCGGAGGCACACTTACCGTGGCGCCCTCTTCAGACACTTTTGCAATTCGAGAGTTTAGGATAGGTTAGCCGGCATGCTGGTGACGGTCTTTAATTTTTCTCGCCGTTTTACGTTTCCTATCGTGCATCCAAGGCTATACCCTATTTTCAACGCAAGACATTATACCCCATAGACGCTTATTAACTAAGTAGGATCCCGCGGTAGATTTCTAGGCGAGACTAAGAGCAATCCGTACACTACGAAAGGGATACCGAGAAAGGCTCCGGACTATTGCTCTAATCCCCTAGCGTTGGCGACATGTATTCCCCGCAACCTTTGAGCCCAAATACTGGGAGCACAGTAGCTGCAGGTACCCCGCAGACGTGCCTCTGTTGAGCCTGGCACTGCCACTGGGCTGTTTGCGAGGCACTCCCACCCAACTGTGGCCTCTCTGGCATTGGGCTATCAAAGCCCGCTGTGTGTGTCTCTTCCCTCGAGCATCTTCCCCTCCTGCCATTGTCCCCTCTGCCCCCCTCCCCGTCGGTCGCCATGGACGATATCAACTTCCCGCAGAACAAGACAACAACGGACAATGTGTGCGACGACAATCCAAAGTTCACATATATTCCGCTCTCGAAGAAGGAAGTTCGTTTTGTGAGGCTGCGGAAGGCCCAGTACGGCGACGCAACCATCAAAGTTGACCTGATAACTGCCCAATGGCCTCCTTCCATCTCGTACGAAGCCCTCTCTTATGTCTGGGGCGACCCGACCATCCGGATGGCAATCCTTGCCTCGACCAAGGACGCCCCTTTCCGGCCGCTTCTAGTCACGCAAAACCTCCATGCAGCCCTGTCCCACCTCCGCCGTGAGGACTACGACAGAGTTCTATGGATTGACGCAATATGCATCGATCAGACCAATATGGCAGAGAAGGAACGCCAGGTCAGAAAGATGGGCCAGATCTACCAGACGGCGCGCAACGTCTGTGTGTGGCTCGGCCCAGAGACCTACCAGAGCGACCAGGGTATGCGTCTCGTCCCCGTTATTCTCAAGTCCATATGGGACGTTTCTTCGACCCATACCAGGACTCAACTCGCCTGGAACGCGTTTGAACATCTGCTACAAAACCCCTGGTTCAGCAGACGTTGGGTGATTCAAGAGATCGCCCTGGCAAAGCAGGCGACGGTATACTGCGGCCACGCGGAGGTCTCGTGGAACGACTTCTCGGACGCACTTAGTGTCTACGAGTCGAGGATGGCGAACCCGTCGTCACGGATATCAGTGTCCACCACGACGTGCCCCCACGCCGGCGGGCTGGGAGCTCTGACGCTGAGTTTTCTTTCGAACAATGCGTTGAGGAAGGATAACGATGGGAAGATCCTCGAACGGCGATGGAGCGTTGAAGATCTTCTTGCCCTGCTGCCCATGTTCCAGGCACAGCTGCCTCATGACACCCTCTTTGCGGTCTTTTCCCTCGCCTTGGATAGCGCTAATTTTCAGGATATCGACTATGGCATGTCCCCCCGAATGCTCTTTACACGGGTCTTGCAAGAGATAATGGTGTCATCCAACTCGCTCGACATGATGTTTCGGCCCTGGGCACCACAGACGCCGGGGGTGGGACTCCCCTCGTTCATAGCGCCAGCTTCTCGTCACCCGTACATCCGAAACGCCAACGGATTCTACGAGCGACGCAACGCGGATAGCTTAGTCGGATTCCCAAACCGGCCAATCTATGCAGCAACACCGCCTGTGACCTGGCTTCCCACCATATGGCAACTCACACTTGACGTCTACGAGGAGTTCCTCAATCTCCGGGACGAGACAAAGTATACGCTCGCCGTGCCAGGGGTTATCTGTGCGACTATTTCGGGGCTGACCGATGTTTGTGAGGACGGAATCATCCCGTGGGCCTGGCTGGAAACATGGCAGCACGATCAGGGGCTATTCCAACGCAATATCTGGCAGGTTCTCGTGGCTGGGCGGTCACAAGACGGCACCGCAGCACCCAACTGGTACAGACGGGCGTTCGAGCACGTTTTTGGCCCTGCCGCCGGCGAGAGCGGCGGGATGGGAGCAAAGGGGCGCGGCTTGGACCTCGGAAACATGATCGAAGCACACAAGGGCAATAATGTCGCCGATTTCTTGCAGAGAGTCAGCGCGTGCGTGTGGGGAAGACGGCTCCTCACGTCGACACTCGAAAGGCCCGGGTACTTTGGCTTGGTGCCGAAGGAAGCGGCGTCAGGGGACATGATCTGCCTTCTCGAGGGCTGCAGCGTGCCGGTGGTGCTTCGTGGGAAACCCATGGACGAGCTGGTGCTGCAGTGGCTGCAGCACATGGCCGGATCTCAGGGTACCACGAGGCCTGCTTCCACGCTCGCGGCAGAGGAGAAGATTGTCTCGGGACTGCGGGACAAGGTGTTTTTTCATGCCGAGGAATTCGGTGTCGATAAGCTGGTGGAGTTCAACGCGCCCTTTCTCGGATGCTCTGAGAGGTCAGGATATGTCGACGCGGTAGACCAGTTATTGCTTCAGGCCCTGCCCCATAGCCAATTCGTGGACCGGAGCCGGAGCATTTTTGAGCACCATTTCCGGTCTCCCCTGCAGCGGGCGTTGGAAGACTCAGTGGATGCGACAATCCGCCGCCTGTTGGATCATATTGGATATGTGTATTCGTCGGCGTTGTGGGGCTTCTATAAGGACGTGGTGGGCGAGGCAATGGGGCATCCGGTAAACCCCGTCCCATCTCCCCCTGCTTCAACCCAAGACCGGTCATGGGAAAATGCCACACTACGCCAGATGTTCCGGCAATTGTTCACCCGAGCGTGGGAGCAGGCAATCGAAGGGACACTGCGAAGAGAAGCGTGGAACGTGGTGTCTGACTTGCTTGGTGATTGCCCAGGCGAGGCTGGCCGTGCTCCAACCCGGGAAACCAGGGAAGGCCGCGCGAGGGGCTTCGAGGCGGCATTCGACGCGGGATGGGCATCGGTGTGGGCCTCGGAATGGAGTGTTTCGCGGGTTTTCGCGCTCCTGTCTGCGGCGCTCGACAGGTCGGCCCGGGGAGACATAACGCTGAGATCGTGGATTCGAGAAATGATGAGAAATATGGACACGCGGACAGGCGATACTGAGGCACATGGAAAGCTCTATATCCAGGACCGTCCAAAAACGTGGGGCGCCAAGATGTATAGAGGGTGGGACGCCAAGGTGTATGGAGGGGAAGTGATTGGAGAATGCTACATCCAGGGCTTGATGGATGGGGAGTGGTGGAGTGGAGACAAGGCGAATGAGGACGAGGATGAGGAGACGGACGAGGATGAGGAGACGGACGAGGATGAGGAGACGGACGAGGATGAGGAGACGGACGAGGATGAGGAAACGGACGAGGATGAGGAGACGGACAGGGACAAGGAGAAAGATCCAGGGGACGAGAAAAGAGAAGGGGATGAGGAGACGGACTGGGAGACGGACAAGGACGAGGGAGATGAGGACGAGGGAGACGAGGACGAGGAGACCGATGGGGATGAGGAGATGAATAGGGTCGAGGGCGAGGAAAGTACGGCTTGCGTTTTTGTCATCGGGTAGGTATTCTATATCTCGGAGATATCTTGGAAGATATGCAGGAGTAGGATGGTTGAGAGAAGGTCAGGGATGTGAGGTGGGTTGGTTCCTGGCGTCACGCAGTGAAGATGTGGGGGGCACCTCCCTGTGCCTCAGCAATACAAACGGCAGTAGGTACCTTACCATAGATATAGCAGTTTTTGAGCTAGGCTTATAGCCTTTATCGCCGCCAGTGCAAACCGGTATCGGTTCGACTTCCCGCTAACCTGCTGAGGTGTGCGGCCCCGAACGACTTCTGAGTTTTGATTTCTGGTTCTGTGCTTTATTTCAGATAAAACATCCGGGCTAGCACCCCAACCGCAAGGCGGCACCAGGCGGCAGCATGAGTTTGGAAGCGGATTGATCAACATCTCATACCCCAAAAACACCCCTAACGGCGGCGAACGGGGGAAAACAGAACGCCAAAAACAGCAGTCCAAACCGCGGCATATGTAGTCTGGGTGGAATTATGGGCAGTCATGTATCTTATACTTAATCCGTTGCGTCAACCACCCACCACTGCGCCATCCACTGATTTGTTTAAATTGGCCTGCCCGAAAAGGGGTTTATGACCCCCATCGCGCACAGTGCTGACAATTTCCGCCAGTTCCTTCCACAGCTCTCCAGCTGTCCATCAGCTTGCATCCACTCGGACCACTCCAGCCCGCAGCAGCTCCTTCCCGCCTTGATGAACGCTTGGGCAGCAAATATCAAGTAAGCCAACCCTGCCAAAGACCAGCAGTGTGTACCGGGTCCCTAATATGAAGCAAAGCGCCGACCTGACCTCACTAGCATCAAGCACATCCAAGAACGATCTTCGGCACCATGTTATCGAGTCCGCATTGCATTTTCCTTCTTATCTCCTCAGTTTTGTCTTGTTGACGTGATCTTTTTTACCGACAAAGGCGGTGGCCATCCAGCACACCAAAATGGAGGGCATCACCTGCAAGGCAACATGAGACGCCCCGCCAACTGTCAAGTTGCCAGGGTTCTGGGCGCTTTCTGCCTTTTATTATTAGGTAGGTTGGAACTGTGCCCGCTGAGCTCACTACTCCTCTCCGAACTTATCGATGTTATTTCACGTCTGCTGGAGCTGGAAGAAGAATGAGGTCTCTGGCATTTGAGAAGGATCGGCGTAACTAACAAGTGGATATTTCTAAAGCAGCCTCAGACGACCCTCGCTCCTTTCTTTTCTCCTTCCAGGATTGCCCCGTCTTGAACAGCGCTTTGTGAGACAGCCTGGGGTTCCAAAGACTTGTACCACTTTCGTTCTCCCAAGGTCCGGTAGAATCGCACAATTCCAAACAAGGCTAGCAGCGCAGATATGCCACCGAGGGTAATATACACCACAGCAAAGCCGATGCCAGGCATCATGCAGTACGGCTCCCCGCCGGCTTGATGTTGCCACGCGGCAATGCTGACGCCTCCGACCCGAGCAAACATGCCATACCCGATGGCAAGCAAGATCCACGGCCCCGGGCAAACAACCGCAGGGAAGGCCATCGTCGCGTAAAAGATGACCGAGATAAACCACAGCTCGTCAGCCCCGGCAAACCTCCACAGGATCAGCGCCAGCGCCACCCCGACCAGCACGACAACGGCCACCACCATGAACACCAACCACTGTGCCGCCCGCCGCGTGCGCGGAAACCACCTGCGCCCGACCAGCAGACTCAGCCCGATCAGCGCCGTCGGCAGCGACGGATACGCCCACAGACTCGCGCCGAACCGCTTCGGCGAGAACTCGGACGCCGTGCACGCCTGGTAGACGGTCATGCCGGCCGCGACCACGCTCAGCAGGTCCGCGCCGACGCTCGTCGCCAGCTTCCACGCCGAGAACCGCGGCGCCCGTCCGTCGGCCCCGCGCCGCACCCCGAGGTAGTACATGGCGGCGTACTCGCCCGTGTCACGCCCCGCGGCCAGCGCGTACAGCGCCGCGCAGCCGGGCGCGTTGGCCCGCACGCACGCCCAGGCGACGGCGAGGAGGAAGCCGCTGAGGCCGCCGGGGCGGTCGTTGTCATCGTCCTCTTCGCCGGTGGGGGGCTTGTTGTCGTTGTTTTTCTTCTTTTGCTGCTGCCACAGCAGCGGCACGTCGAACAGCCACCACGACAGCTGCACAGCAAGGAAGGTGACGGCCAGGGTCGCCCAGGTCAGCGGCGTGACGGTGTGGCAGGTGGCCGGGTTCCACACGTCCGGGAGTGGCTGGCAATACACGTAGCTCTGCGGGTCGTAGGTGTGCGTCGCGGTGATGTAGCGCGTCGTCGTGCCGGTGTAGACGGACAGGGTCCTGCCAAAGGCCACGAGCGGCTCGCCGGGCGTGTACGAGTACGTGGTAGTCTCGGTGCTGCCCGGCCGGGAGTCGGTCGAGCACGACGCGCCGACAAAGAATAGGGAGGGCGGGATGGTCTGGCCCGGGGCGAGGGTGAAGCAGCTCGCTTTGATGGTCGCGCGCTGGGTGTACAGCTCGGTTGTCGGGGCCGTGTAGGTTGTTGCGGGGAACAGACCCGTCTCGCCGCTTGAATGGTGGAGGGTCATTGTCGACGCGGGCTGGGAGAATACTAGACATGTCGTCGAAAACGACGGTGTGGGGGTCGGGAAAGCCATGATGGCTGCCCTTCCGAGTGTGGCCTTGTTCTGATGTGGATGTGACTTAGGGACAGCAAGAAGAGATGAGAAAAGCTGGAAGTAACTAAAATTAAAGGTTCGCATCACCATGAGACTTGGCCGCAGCCTTGCGGCAACGATCACTACCGAAACGGCGACCCCTGTTCAACACACCATGTTTAAGAGACCAATGGTGTTCTTTCAACTTACCGACCCCTTGCCAGTCGGCTCCCAAGCTTACCCGAGGCTCGAGCTCTCGCGTGACTGATGGAGGACGGTGACCCAACCCTGCGAGAGCGAAATGGTATTTGGGCTTGAATACCCCGCCTGTCATTCTCTCTCTATTCTTCTCTCTTTGCCTAATCAACGCATGGCTACTCCTCCCATTAAGCCCCTCCAGAGCTATGCTCAACTTCTCTCCTTGCTCTGTAATCCGCCACCGGCCGCTACTGTCCTGCAGAGCCCTTGCTTCCACTTGAACCTCCAGATCCGGCTCTGGCTGCGCGAGTAACAGTCAGCTTCTCTGAGTTCCCGGTTTGTGTGCTGCTGCTCCGCTCGTAGCTTTCACTTTTATCTGAGTCGCCGCTGGCTGGCGGGCTTATTACGATGATGGGGACTTCAGGTTTGTCTGCGGTCGCCTTTGTATTAGGTGTGTTGGTAGCATTGAACGACATGTTTGGAGGTTCTGTTGGGCCAGTATTAAACGGCTGGAATAATCGCCGATGTGTTGCTTGACTGGATGATGTTGATGAGAAGCCGAGTTTGGGCTCAAAAAGGGAAACGATGCTTGGAATATGTGGTGCCTGATTGGCGTCGCGAATTGGGTGTCCAGGATTGCTTGTTAATAAGTTGTTGAAGGGTGCAGCAACATTGTATGCACAGGAGGCCAAGGATATGAACCTTTTATAATAAAAGGCCAACAATGACAGCATTGCATCCCTCTGTCAAAGGACCATTGAAGCCACGAGTTGGTTACACATGCCACCATGCTCAAAGCGTTGGCTATATCAATGTCTTTGAGGGTGGCTTCTCTAGGGGAAGGAGATAATGTGATCACATTCCCAACACCAACAATGATGTAAAGGGGTGTGCTGGCACTGATAACGCATAACCCTGTGCTGGTGACAATGACCAGGTACGTCCCAGTGTCAGTTGACAAACGTACCGTTCTTGTCGATGCATTTTAACAAAAGTTAGGTACTTTAACCAGTGCTTCCAACTTAACCGGCACCCTTCCTTGTATCCCCTCGCCCCCCGACGTCGTACAACTGGCAGGCCCCCCACGACCTTCCCAGTCGTGGACCCCCGTCAGTTACGCGAGCCCACGCCCCTATCAAGCCCCATAAATGACATAAATCTCGCCCGACGTGTCGCTCGACACAAACAGCCGCCCCTTCTGGTCAAAGTCGAGCCCGACGGGGCGGAAGCAGCTGTTGGGACAGCCGCCGACGTTGCTGTTCTCCATGACGGGGACCTGGGCCGTCTTGCTGGTGACGTCGTGCACGGGCTGCCCGTCCTTGAAGTCGACGCGCGTGACGCGGTAGCCGTCGGCCGGGTTGCGGTTCCTTTTTTTTGTGGTGGTGGTGTCAGTTGCTGCCCTTGAATAGGTAGGGGGGAGATGAGGGGAGGGAGGGAAGGAAAAACACGCACCAGCTTCCATGAAAGGCAATGTACGCCGATGTGCTGTTCTTGTTGAACTTGATGTCCAGCGGGGCCGTGTGGGCGTGGAAGTGCAGGCGGCCCGTCATGCGCTTGTTGGCGCACTCGTCGGCGGCCACGTCGGGCACGCCGTCGGGCTTGAACAGCCCGCCGACCAGCAGGCCGCTGATGCCGACATTCTGCGGGTCCCAGGCGGGGACGCAGGACGGGTAGCCAAAGTTGAGGCCCTTGTACCGGTTGGCTGTGGCGTTGAGGACGCCGTGGTAGCTCAGCCGCTCGGCCGGGTTGTCGGTGTGGATGTCGCGGCCGTTGAGGCGGAGGTCGTCCATCTGGTTTTCGACGGACCACTGAGGGGGGTGTTAGAGGGATGTATCGATGTAGGAGAAAAGCGGGAAGGGGAACATACGAAACCACCGTAGGCAGGATCCTCAGTCATGCCGACAATGTTGCGGAGACCCCAGGCGAGCACCTCGCCGCCCGTGTTGTAGTTGTGTGCTGTTTGCAAGCCCTGGCTGATGCTGAACGACTTAATCATGCTGCGTGCAGCGGACTGCTGCGTAGTCGACGTGTCGATGTTGGACTGCGAGCCACGAGCCACCAGAATCGTGTCTGGGCTCCATTTGGACGTGGCGATGGCGCGAGTCGGGTGCGTCCCTTGGAAGGACATACCCGTCACGATCTGCTTGCCTGTCCCCACCTGGCCGGTGCTGGCATCATAGGAGTACGCTGTGACGCTGGCGAGATTGGACGTGAAGAGCGTCTTCCCGTCAGCACTAAGAGCGATTCCGTGGTTTGTCTACATCCCAAGTTTCTTTAGTGGTTGTGTCCAGGAGGAGACAGCACGGAGCTCTGGCTTACCGATCCGCTGACAATCTGAGTGTTCGACTGGACGCAGACAATGTTCCCGTTGTCCTGCAAGACAAGCCGTCTTACACCTTGGCTGCCGCCCTCGGCCACCAAGAGGTTGCCGGCCGAGTCCACGACGATGTGCCGCGGCTGTCGGAGACCAGTCGCGAGGACGCTGGACCTGTAACCAGCGCCCATCTTGGGCTGGTAGCGCCCGGTGACGCCCGAACATGACTGAGCGGCAACCTCGGGAACCACCAAGGATGCCAGGGCTACCACGCCCGTAAGCGTCGCGAGATGACCCATGCTTTTGATCGAGATGTCGACGGGCTATACGTGAGGTGTTGTTCAGGGTCTAGGTGTCCCAGGAGTAGGATAACGTCCCTCCTGCTTATAGTCGCAGGATGCAGACGAGAGTGCAGTATACAACTCGCATTCCACGACATACGCAATCAGGGCGGTTCGGCAGTATCCGAGATGTAAGAGCGGAACTGCTTTCTCTTTATGACGACAACCCGACTCCTGTGGCCGGGGGAAGGTCATTTACCGGCCACACACCATCTGATTGCTTGCCCATTGTCCCGGTTTGCATCATGGCCATCGCCACCTCCATATTCAACACACGGGTAAACGCCAGGGGTAATAAATGGGCTGGCGACTCGGGGAGCGGGGGACTGCGATATATCGTTGCTTGGCGGTCATGCTGGGCCATTCATCCGGATCGGCCCTGGCTGGCAGCAAGCTTTGTCGGCGTTCTTCGGTATCGCACCGGACCATGGGTGCCCGACTGGGTCCCATCGCAATCTATCCGAGTTCTTGGTATTCCTTATGTCGTCGGGGTATGCCCTGCGCCAAGTCTTTTGAGACCGTCGTTGATATCAACACTGTCTATTTTCTTTTGTTGGTGTCGCATTCAATCATTCGGACAATGTCGGGGAGTCAATAAAAGAGCCGACTTTGTGTGCGTTCATTTCTGGGACGTGGAGAATGAGAAGAGTGCTCACGGTGCGTGAGCCTAAGGGCTTGATACCAAGAAGGAAAGGATCCAAACTGTCCCAGCTGCTGAGTGAGCACTTACCTGGGTAGTAACATCAGCGTATCGCACACGTCGAGATACCTCTCGACAAATTACACCCATGTGAAGATGCGGCAAATCCATGCCCCATGGCTAGCCGACAGTGAAGTCCGCCGCTCATCTTCCATCTGATGGAAGGCCCTTGGTCAAGTCAACTAACGATCCCGTACTCAACGATCAGGTGCAACGTGTCTCTGTACCAGGCAGCAGATCCCTTCCCTAGAAAAGTTTGTGATCTTTGAGCTGAACAAGTGGCGGGTATGACCACACCTGAAAGCGGGCACAGCTGTTGCATCCATCCGCGATCTGTCCCCTGGCACCCGCTTCCCGCCAGCTTGTGTGAAGGACTGTGCATCAAGATCGTCGGTCTCGACCACAGATGGGACAGCGCAAGTTGGAACCATGGCGTTGGACCGACCCGAACAGATGAGAAGAGACGATCATGGGAATTCCGGCGTGATGTAAACTCGATCAGGCGTATTGCATGTATTCAAGGCTGGAACTTCGAAAGCATTGGTCAACTGCACAGACTAGGAGTATCACATCCCGAAACTGAATCCTAGAGATACAAGTCTTGATTGTGTTTTGTGAAACCTTTGTCCTTTTCTCAACCCTGTCTTGTGTGACAGGAAGGGAGAAGCTTGAAAAAGGTAACTCGCACGTGGCTTTGGTGCTGGCACTTTGGCGGAAGGAAAGCCACTGGGGCAATGGGCGGTCAACGTTGATGCCAAGCGTTCATCCATCAAGGGGAAGAGAGATGCCGCGGAGGCTCGAGGCTAGCTTCGGTTGACCAGGAGCTGCCAAGAGTCCGGGGAGTGGCGGTCTCCGGAGGTGGATTCCCGGCGGCATTGAATCATGGAACCACGGGTCGGGGACGGTGAAGCCGTAACCGGGGAGCTAGGTGTGCACTGGAGCGAGAAAACTCGGATTCGGTGCGACCGTTGCATCAGTGCCGTATTTCAACGGGAGATCTCCTGACAAAGCGCAACCGCGGTGACAAACAGGAAGGCGCCAATACCAATAGTTACTGCATGTGAGGTCGGGGTGCATGAGAGCATGGAAGGTGCACAATGTGGAGAAAATATTACGAGAACGACCCACGTAGAATTTTTCCCATCCTTTGCCGTCGGTCGGGGATCGTTTTTCCTTCCAATTCATATTCCATGCATGCATGGCGTGTTTCTTTCAGTCCAAAGTCAGACTGTTTGTCTCAAATTGCTGAACCCATAGCTTATATTCACTCAGTTTCTAAGTGGCACGAGACCTGAAGTGGCTACTTCCTAGAGTTTGCACATCCCATTTTGAACTAGACTCAAGTGGCAAATCGCACCACCATACCCAGATCCCGGATACCGAAATCCACCCCATGAGAATGACAGCAAAACAAGACCACGACACTGCAGGGAACGCCCGCCTTAGCGACAGCTGCACCACCACAACCACCGCTAGGTCATCCGCCCTGTCGCTACCAGACCCAGAAAAGAGTCACAAGACATCAGCAGCAGTCTCAGAAAAGACCCAGTCACCTTCCACCTCGACCGAGACGGTCCCCCCCAACGCCGCCGACAACATCCAGACCACCGCCTTGCCACACACAGGCTTCCCCAACAATGGCACAACACCAACCACCACCACTACCGAAAAGCCCACCGGGCCCCACGACCCCTCCGACTCAGACGACTCCAACCGCGACCTGCCCCCCAACCCGCTCGCCCTCCAGCCCTCGGCGGCCACGACCATCGACTTCCCCGAGGGCGGCCTGACGGGCTGGCTCGTGGTGCTGGGCTCCTTCAGCGCCATGGTCTCGCTGTTCGGCCTGATCAACTCGGCGGCCGTGTTCGAGTCGTACTTTTCGACGCACCAGCTGGTCGACAAGACGGCGTCCGAGATTGGCTGGATTTTCAGTCTCTACCTGTTCATCGTCTTCTTCGTCGGGATCCAGGTGGGGCCCATCTTTGACCGGTTCGGCGCGCGCGTGTTGATCGCGGTGGGGAGTGTGCTGATCTTTTTGAGTTTGTTGTTGTTGAGTTGGTGCGAGGGTATGTTCATTCCAGTTGTTTATCTTGGGTTCAAGGTGGATAGGGAGCTGACACATGTGGGCAGAGTACTACCAGATTATCCTTACGTATTCGGTCCTCGGCGGGCTGGGGGGCGCACTGCTCAACAGTCCGGCCTACGGCGCCATCGCGCACTTCTTCAACGTCCGCCGGGGGTTGGCCACGGGGATTGCTACGACGGCTGGTGGTGTAGGGGGCGTGGTCTTCCCCATCCTGCTGCGCGCCTTGCTGCCCGGGGTCGGATTCGCTTGGAGCTGCCGCATCCTCGCTTTCATCATGCTCGGTCTCGCCGTTCCGTCGAATCTCTTCATCAAAACACGACTGCCTCCCGCCAAGGGCCCTGACGGTCGTCCTAAGGTGCAGTCGGTCTGGCCGGACTTCAGCGTTTTCAAAGACGCCCGGTTTGCCTTCGCGTCGATTGGCATCTTCTTTATGGAGTGGGGTCTCTTCATCCCCCTCACCTACATCGTCTCTTATGCCGCCGCCCACGGCCAGGATGCGACCGAGAGTTATCTGCTGCTGTCGTACCTGAACGCTGGGTCGGTGTTGGGGCGCGTCCTCCCCGGATTCCTGGCCGACCGCTACGGGCGGTTCAACGTCATCATCGTCACCATCGCGATGTGCGTCGTCACGGTGCTGGCGCTGTGGCTGCCGGCGGGGACTTCGAAGGCCCTGCTGATTGTGTACTCGGTTCTTTTTGGATTTGCGAGCGGGAGCAACCTGGGCCTGGTGCCTGTCTGTCTGGGACAGCTGTGCGATCACAGGAAGTACGGGCGGCTGTACTCGACGGCCATGATGGTGGCGAGCTTTGGGACTCTGAGCAGCGTGCCGATTGGAGGCGCTATTTTGGATTCTGGCACGGGAGATGACGGGTGGAGGAACGTGATTATCTTTGCGGGTGTGTCGTATTTTGTTGCGCTGGCCTGCTACACGGTTGCGCGTGTGCTTGCGGTTGGATGGAGTCCGCGAAAAGTGTTTTGAGTTGTGAGGTCCCTCGGCGGTTGGATATACCCAGGAGAGTTATCGTTCTTGGATCAAGCATTAGCGGGGGCTATGAATTTCGAGTCTATAATTATTTATTGTTTACATCAGACCCCAGTGTCTCACCAAGCTTCGTTTCTTTTGAGCGGACTGGAGTGAATTGCAAACGGCCAGCGGGCACCAAACAAGTCTTGGGCGTGGCTTTGAGGCAATTCAATGCTAACCTAGAGATTCAGGTAACCGCATTTCGCTTCTAAACCCCGGATTTGAAATATCTCCTACGTCTAAACCTCTTGATGTCCCCCCACAATGGCGAAGCTGACATCAAGACACGCTGATTGCCTGCAGCCGGACCCCTGTCAACCCCTGGAGGGGCCCGCAGTTACCCGACGTCACGCAGATCGCGGGGCAGTTTTGGCTTCTGAGGACCCCGCATCGCCAAAATTTTGGATCGAGCAACGTGGGCTGCCCAGGCGAGACTCGACAAGTGCATACTGTACTCAGAATACACCCTCAAGACACCGGGGCAACGTCACAACCATGGCCGGCGAACTCTCTTCTGCGCCCGTCCTATCGACGCCGGCCGAAAATGTCTTTGAGCACTCCATCCCTGCATCAGAAACCGGCGCGCAATCACCACCACGATCAGACGATGAACTGCGCGGCCTGTACGAGATCGCCCGGACGGCGCGAGAAGTGCGCCAGGGCGGGTGGAAGAGGATAGCCCTCCAGTTCCCCGACTCCATGTTGCGGGATGCTCCAGGCGTGGTTCAGTGTCTCAAAGCAGAGCTCGAGTCCTTGTCACGGCCATCAGATGCTGCTGGCGCCCCTGAAAGGATATACATTCTCGCCGACACATCCTACAGCGCGTGCTGCGTCGACGAGATTGCCGCCGAACATATCGACGCCGACGTCGTGGTGCACTACGGCCGGTCATGTCTCTCCCCGACCTCGCGACTTCCCGTCATCTACGTCTTCACTCACCACAACCTCGACCGCGACGAGACACTGGCCGCGTTCGAGCAACAATACCCAGACAAGGACGCCGCCGTCGTCCTCATGGCCGACGTGACCTACCAAGACCACGTCCCCGCTCTCGCGTCCGAGCTGCACACCCGGGGCTACGCCAACCTCCTCTCCACAACCATCATCCACGACCCGACCGGCCCGCTCCCGAACCGCAGGCTGGTCACCGCACAACAAACCCCACTCCCCTCCCCGCCCGCCGACATCGACCTCAAATCCCACGCCATCTTCCACATTTCCACCCCAC
>Ga0247824_10000988_pt1 | contig 15136 bp, 10 predicted proteins | sample 13C_PalmiticAcid_FD_194412 | JGI IMG/M metagenome (GOLD analysis project Ga0247824, IMG submission 194412) | Soil microbial communities from agricultural site in Penn Yan, New York, United States - 13C_PalmiticAcid_Day48 | ecosystem: Environmental > Terrestrial > Soil > Agricultural land... | reverse complement strand
TCTACCGCTCTAATCTTCTCGGGGTCGATATAGATGCCCTTTCCTGCTTCGACGATGAAACCGAGGTACTTAATGCTCTTAGCCTCAAAGTCGTACTTATTAATATCGACCTATAGGCCAGCCTCTTAGAGCCTCTATAGGACCTTTCGGACCTTATTCCTATGATTAGAGAGAGAGCCGCTAGAGTAGATAAGGACGTTATCGATATATACCGAGTAGAACTCGTCGAGGTACTCTTGGAGTATACGATTAATATATCGTTAGAAGGTAGCTAGTATACCTATCAAGCCGAAAGGGGTAACTAGCTACTCGAAAAGGCTATACCTCGTTCGGAAAGCTGTCTTCTACTCGTCTCCCTCCTTGATCCGGATCTTATGAAATGCCGAGATTATATCTAGCTTCGTAAACTACTTTGCCTTAGAGAGAGAGCGGAGTATTTCGTTAATTAAGGGGAGTAGGTACCGGTCCTTATAGGTAATAGTATTCAACCCTCGGTAGTCGATATAGAAGCGTAGCCTGCCCCTAGGTTTCCTAACGAACAGGACGGGGGCTAAGGCTAAGGAACTGCTTACCCTAATGAAGTTCTTATCGAGCAACTCTATAAGGGTCTTGTATAAGACGATTAATTCTTCGCGTAATATCCTATAGAGGGGCCCCTAGGGTAGGGGCTTGTCTTGCCTACTCTTGTCCTTTTCGAGCGGGATTTTATAGTCTACGCCTGGCCGGGCAGGTAGTAGTCGGTCGGTAGCATCCCGGTCGAAGAGGGGGAGGAATTCGTAGTAGTACTTCGGTAGCTTCTCTCGGGGGTCGGTATGCTTCTTTAGAGCGAGTACCTTTTCGATATCCCTTAGGCTAGCAGCGAAGATTTATACTAGCTGCGTAGGGTCTCGAGATTTCTAGGTCCTCTTTACTAAGGCTCCGAATATACTGGATATCTATTGGGAGATCGAGAGGGTAGGAGTCCCTTCCTGCCCCCTTTCCTTAACGATTAGGCCCAAGGTCCCAATCGTTAGTTCCCCTCGAGATAGGGAAATCGTTACTTCCTCGGCATCTATCTATAGCCGCCTGAGGATAACCTTGTCTTCCTAGTCAGAGATGATATAAAAGAAGACGCAGGGCAGCTTATAGCCGTCGATATCGGTATCTATATAATCTACCTCTCGGATAGCGCCCTTGACTATTACGTTGACCTGAGCGAGGTCGCAGGGAGTAATAGGGATATATAGGAGGCGTAGGCGGTTGGCGAGCGAGAGGCTGATAGTTACGAAGTAGAGGTAACTACTGTTAATAAGGGCATTAGTATAATGAATTCCATTAATGCTAAAGTTAACGTAAAACGGGTTGCTATCTATCTAAGTCTCGACCTCCTTCTATTCTCGTTTTGCCTCCGAGTACTCCTAGCTACGACTTTGGCCAGGAGCTACCCTTTTAACTCCTCCTCGTCGGTCTCCGTCTAGTTAGACGGACTATTATTAGTATCTCCTAGGTCTTCGACTATAGCCTTAGTGACAGGCCTCGACCTCTTTACTTAGGAGTAGTTCGCTCTGGCCGAGCCGGGTAGTCTGGCTGGGAGGAGCGGGCACTCGGCTACTATATATCCTGTTCTCCTATACCTGAAATAGCGACCTTCCTTCCTTTAGCGCTCCTTCTCTTTCTCGTCTATCTACTTAGCTCGCTTGCCCGTAAGCTTTGGGTTGTCTTGCTGGATTATCCGGCTAACTTTCGTAGGCTCCTAATCCATCGCGTTATAGGGGGGTATAGTAGTACGCTTGTAGTTCTAGTACCCTGCGCTCCTCTAGTTAGGGGAGGTATCCCTCCCCTTAGGGAGGAATAGAGCTTTCCTACCTACTCTCCTCCGGGTAGCCTTCCGGGCGTCGACGTTAGCACTAAGGCTATAGAGCTCTTAGACGAATCCCGGGTAGTCCTTTAGTAAGTATAGTATAGGGACAAGGAGGTCTTTTATCTCGTCGTTAAGGGCCTTTCGGAGGTAGTTAATCTGGATAGCAGTATGCTAGGTAGTACCTCCTGTATCGGCTAACTGCTTCTCGAACTTCGGGTAGAATGCTATACACGACTCCGTCTTATACTAGGCCATACTATTAAGGTTATAGAGTACGTATTAGGCGATATTAGGGTCTTCGTATATATTCGTCAGGTACTAGAGGAAGTCCGTGGGGTTACGAGTACTGCTGGGGCTACTGCTCTCGTAGAATATAGCCGCTATCGACTAGGGGTTATCTCCGAGCCGGGAGTAGATATAGGTAAACCGGTCCGTAGGCGACCTAAGGAGGCAGCCGTCGGTATATAGTTTGCCTTCTATTTCCAACCTCTAATTTCGGTATTTCTTCCGGTTTCCATCGAAGCGTAGGGGGTCCGGGAGGGTTATCTTCTTCTTCATCTAACTAGGGGGGGACAGTAGTATAATAGCGACTATAGGGAGTGCTAGAGGTATTAGGCTTTAGGGTATAGTTGCTAGTATAGCTTGTAGAGATACGATAGTTTCTTAAAGGGCCTTGATATATGCCTAGGTTACCTCCCGCTCTTAGGTCTGGCGGGCCTCCATCTCGGCGAACCGCTGGGCCTATTCCGACTGCCCTGCCTGGATTATTCCTAGCTAGGTAGTAAGGAGCTATATCAGCTATGCCAACTGACGGTCGCTCTAACTGCCATCGTTCGTATAGTCGTTACCTGACATTATAGTATTTTTCCTTATAGGTTTCCGCTATACCTCACTCAGAGGGCTTCCGCTATACCTCATTTGATAGAAGGCTTCCGGTATACCTCGCTCGGTAGAGGGGTTTCGCTATGCCTCGCTTAGTGGAGGGCTTTCGCTATACCTCGCTTGGTAGAGGGCTTCTGCTGGCTCGCTTCTCTGTAATTGACAACAGGAGAAGGAAGCTTAGTTATAATATAACGGTCTCAGGAGTATATTACAACTATCTAATGACGACTCTACGAGTATAACTAAGCTTGAGGAAAGGAAAGGAGAAGTAGAAAAATGGCTATTATATCACGATAGCCTTTCTCTGACCAGATGGAGATGCTAGGCGAAAAAGGGGTAAGTATAATAGGGTCGTTGATGGAGTCGTTAGTAGGGGCGTTAGCCGAGGGATATTTAGGGGTCGCCGCGTGGCCGCTATGTAGTCGCTGTACTGCCGTTGTATGGTTCCGCCCCGGCCTAGCGCTAAGGTTGGCCGAGGGTCGCCGAGGCCTCTATAGGGCTCAGCCCGTTATATATAGAATACAGCCGCTATCAACTAGGGGTTGTCTCCGAGCCGGGAGTAGATATAGGTAAACCGGTCCGTAGGCGACCCAAGGAGGCAGCCGTTAGTATACAGTTTGCCTTCCATTTCTAATCTCCAATTTCGGTACTTCTTCCGGTTCCCATCGAAGCGTAGGGGGTCCGGGAGGGTTATCTTCTTCTTCGTCTGACTAGGGGGGGATAGTAGTATAATAGCAACTATAGGGAGTACTAGAGGTATTAGGCTTTAGGGTATAGTTACTAGCATAGCTTATAGAGATACGATAGTTTCTTAAAGGGCCTTAATATATACCTAGGTTACCTCCCGCTCTTAGGTCTAGCAGGCCTCCATCTCGGCGAACCGCTAGGCCTATTCCGACTGCCCTACCTAGATTATTCCCAGCTAGGTAGTAAGGAGCTACATCAGCTATACTAACTGACGGTCGCTCTAACTGCTATCGTTCGTATAGTCGTTGCCCGACATTATAGTGTTTTTCCTCGTAGGTTTCCGCTATACCTCACTCAGAGGGCTTCCGCTATACCTCGTTTAATAGAAGGCTTCCGCTATACCTCGCTTAGTAGAGGGCTTTCGCTATACCTCGCTCGGTAGAGGGCTTTTGCTATACCTCGCTTAGTAGAGGGCTTCTGCTAGCTCGCTTCTCTATAATTGACAACAGGAGAAGGAAGCTTAGTTATAATATAACGATCTCAGGAGTATATTACAACTATCTAATGACGACTCTACGAGTATAACTAAGCTTGAGGAAAGGAAAGGAGAAGTGGAAAAATAGCCATCGTATTGCGATAGCCTTTCTCTGACCAGATAGAGATGCCAGGCGAAAAAGGGGTAAGTATAATAGGGTCGTTAATGGAGTCGTTAGTAGGGGCGTTAGCCAAGGGATGTTCAGGGGTCGCTATACGGCCGCTATACGGTCGCTATACTGCCGTTATATGGTTCCGCCCCGGCCTAGCGCTAAGGTTGGCCGAGGGTCGCCGAGGCCTCTATAGGGCTCAGCCCGTTATAATAGCCGATCCGGGTTCTGCCGATGGAATTCCTCAAGCTTCTCGGGGTAGTAAAGGTTTATAGCTAGTTGCTATAAATTATCTTCTAGCCCGAAATCTAACTACTTCACTAAATACTATAGCTACCTATTTATAATATACAAATCTAGAACCTCCTTAACGTCCTATTCCTCTTCTTCGTCCTTAGCTTCTATATCCGTAGCACGCCGTATACTCCTTAGTGCTAGTTCTAAAAGTGAAATATAAAAAACGTATATCCTTAGCCTTATTATAGCTAGTAGTAAAAGTCGGTAGTTATTGCTCGAAACTCGCTTGTCGACCTTGAATAGTATAATCTTTTTAAAGTCTAGCTTCTTACTTAGTCGATTTATACGAAGGTTTCGTAAAATGAGGTAAACTTTATCCCCCCTCTCTAGGCAAGGACCCTCGAGCCTATATTTGTCGTAGTACTGCTTTATCCTAGTCCTAACGAACTCGAGTTTATCCCTGAGCATTATATATAGCGTGCTTATCTTATCGGCCTTAACTACTGCTCTAGGGATAGTTCCCTTAGGTCCTTAACGTAGGCCTGCCTTATATCTAAAGTTTATAAAGAACAGTATGACTTTTATTATCTTAGTGTTACGAACTGGCTATATAGGGCGGCCCGCAGGGCTATAGGCATAGCACGGGGCGTAGTGCTAGCTAATCGTTTAGGCAAGGGTCGCAGACTAACTAGGGCAGGAACATTAGCGGATACTAACGTTCCTAGGGAATAAAGGCTAGGGGTTATATTCCTAGGTCGGGAACGATAGGAATAAGGAATGTTCCTTACGATCCAAGGGATAAAGGTACTTGGGACAAAGAAGTCATCATATATATAAGTTAGCTAGTTAGTTACTTATAAGGGAGCTAGGAGCTTCCTTAGTAAAGCAAATACATTGATCACTGTACCTACTAAGTATATCTTTGGCGATTGAGACACTTATACTATATATACTTATTATAAAACCTTTGGCTTTACCGAGCCTTATAGACGTTAACATACCTTTAGTGAACCCTTTTAGAGTGCTCTATACCCACGGTTCGTTATACGTTGCTTTACTCCCTTTGTTTCTGTTACGGTTCAGACGAAGGTATTACTATAGCGCCCGAAAACAACCCACTTAACGCTCAGGCGGCGACTATGCCCCTGACCTAGGCCTAACTTGGGCAGCTCGTTCAGCAACTTAACACTAAGATCGAGCAGCTCGAGATCGATAACTAGTATCTAAAGTTCCTAGCTAGCGCTAAGCATAAGGCCAAGATCGATACCCTAGCTAAGTACGGAGGCAACAAGGATAGCCTTACTAGGTTCCTTACCTAGATAACGGCCTACCTCTAGTACTACCTAGAGAAGTTCGGCGACGAGAAGTCGAAGGTAGTCTTTATAGCCTCGAGGCTAGAGGACCGGGCTCTCCGTTGGTTCGAGCCCACCCTGAAGGATTTCTTAGCTAACCCTAACGACAACGACGCCAACGAACGCGAAGACTTTACTAATACTGTGTTCAAACGGTATACTGTATTCGCTATAGAGTTATAGAAGGTATTCGGCGATATAGACGAGAAGCTATATATGTAGGCGTAACTCGTAAGGCTTAGATAGACTAAGTCGGCCTCTATATATGCTACGATCTTCCGACAAGACGCCATTCGAGCCGAGATTAACGACGAGGGCTTAATATAGCTTTTCTATAACGGCCTTAAGGAGAACATCAAGGACGAGTTATATAAGGTGGACCGACCTGATACCCTTGACGAGTATATCGCTATAGCAATCCGTGTCGACAATTAATAGTTCGTATGCTAGTAGTAGTAGAAGGGAGGGATAACCGGATTCCCTATATCCCGTCCTAACGATAAGAGAAAGCGGTACTACGTTAGTATAGCTTTTAGGTACTACTGTAGACCTATAGACGTAGATACTAACCAGAAGGACTTCCGACTCCGTAAGGATAAGTCCGATATTACTTACTATAACTATAGTAAGAAGGGGTACTTTAAGCGAGAATACTATAGTCCCCGGAAGGATAGATAGAGGCCTATGCTAGGCAAGGAGGTCGCTACTATCAAGCGAGGCACTAGGGTAGTCGAGGTATTAGCGTATAACGCCTATAACTAGGATGACCTCGAGGACGCTATTGACTATGAGTCCCGGTATATTAGGGAGGACTCGGAGGACAATATATATAAAGACCCGGAGTAATAGGTACGTAATAGTACGAGTACCGAGGTATAGGGCGAAATCGCAGAGGCAGTACTCAGGTAGAACCTTGCCCGAACCCCCGAAGTACGCTAGTATGCCACCCGACTCGTAGACTAGGCTGTCGCCCGGGTCGAATAGGACGTCAGAAGGGTACTTGACAGGGTAAGGGAGGGGCCTGCCCCTGTTACTATGCCGAGCCCCGTTAGGATACTAACTACTAAGGAGGAGGTAGTACTACTAGAATCCGATATAAGTATGCTATCCTACCTACGGGCTATAGCAGATGTCTAGGGGACAATGCTAACCTAGGACAACTATAGATAGTAGAGAACATATAGCTACCCCGACGACAAGGAGGGGCCGAATACTACGTTCCTTTAAAAATAAGTCGACTATCTTAGGGAGAAGCTTATAGAGACCTATAGCGAGAATAAGGATACCTAGAGGGAAGTCAAAGAGGTCCGACGGACGGTCCGAGATGCTATCCGCCAGGTTAAGGACGTGGACTAGTAAAACGATAAGCTCCGTAAGGAGGTATTTCAGCTTAACAACGCCCTTATACGAGTAGGGCATTAATAGGAGGGACCTACGGACGACTATACCTCAGATATCTATAACGACAAGATCTATAACCCTAAGTATAAGTATCGCTAGGAGGTCGAGAAGCGGACGCTCTAAGGGTAGGAGCTGCCTAGTTAGGACGACTTCTAGAGTAACCGCTAGTACTTTAGTAAGGGACGTACTACTACGGAAGTAGAACATAGCCTAGGTAGAGCGTTTAGATTCGTAGGAGCGGAAGAATATAAGAGACTCTACCCTAGACGTACGGACTACGTATAGGTCCTATAGTTCTAGTACGTCACTAACTAGTATAGATACTACTTTAAGGAGAAGCTCGACTGTAACTATTAGCCAATTAGGACTACTAACGACGACAGGCTACTAGAGCCCTATACTTAGGTCTTTAACTATAGCTATAGGTACTATGAACTCCTTTGGGCCTATGAACGAACTGATAGGGGACAGCTTAGCGCCCGACCTAGGAGGGTATAGCCGGAGAAGTGCTAGGGTATATAGCTTACGAGCTAGTACCCTGATAAGGCTTATATATTCTACTTGATAGATAAGGCCTACACGTAGTATGCCTACTAATAAGCGCTCGAAGCGTAGTTCCGCTGGCGAGCTGCTAGACAGGCAACTCAGGAGGGGTAACGGGCTCAGAGGGATATCCCGGAGCCTATACTCGAGGCAGGAGCTACTACGAGTTACTAGGACGATGCAACTAAGGGGGATACCTCTTAGGACTAGCGAGACTTAGGAAATAACTTAGGGGCCTCCTAAGGCCCCGACTAGCTCTAAGAACACTATAAGGACAATAGGTCAGCCGACGTAGGTAGAGTCAGGCACAACGAACGACCTACTATAATCTCCTAGCCGGTATTATCGAAGTCGCAGCTATATAAAACGACAAACCCGACAATAGACTTTAGGTTATAGTACAGTAGAACGGATTCCATACGTTAGCCTTAGTGGATAGAAGATTATAAGTCGACCTTATCTCACTATAACTTGTTAACTAGCTTAAGATCCCGTAGAGGGACAAGTAGCGGATATTTATCATTAGAGGACTATTCGACATATAATAGGTTAGACGAGAGACGGAGCCGATCGACATCGAAGTTAAGGGTAAGACGATATCGGTCGTATTCGACATTATAGACCTAGGGCCTAGGAAGGATATAATCCTAGGGCACCTATAGTATAAGGATTATAACCCCGATATCAGTTGGAAGGACGGTAGCTACCTACAACCTCGCTAGAGGGAGTACCTAGCTAACTTGATAGGAAGCATAGATGACGGATTATACGAGCGTCGTACTAGGAAAGTACACTTTAAGGATCTACCGTAAGAGACGGACAGTAGCAGGCAGACTACTACGGACTTAGGAAAAGGTAGTAGTTACTACGGAAGGAAGGAGGGCAGAGTAATAAGGAAGTTTCCCCCTGAGGATTTACTAGGGAAGCTAGGGATCGGACGATAATAGGAGACACGGACGGACCTCGAGGTCGCTATTATCTCTATCGACGAATATAGGAAAGCCGAGCTTATAGAACGGGTTACTATGCTCGAAGCGGCCTTCGTTACGGCCGGAAATAATAAGTTCGTATACTACTAAGATATAAAGGTAGACGATAAGACGGGATAAGTCCCGGTAGAGTACTAGGGATACCTAGCGTTCTATACGAAGTATATAGAGGGACTCCTAGATTACGGACCTTAGGACTACGAGATTAAACTTAAGGAGGGAGCCTAACTGAAGTTCTTTAAGGTATACTATACTAACGAACTCTAGGACGTAGAGTTAAAGAGATATCTTGAGTCCAACCTCAAGATAGGGTATATTAGACTATCGACGTTACTAGTAGGTTACCTAGTTCTCTTCATCCCTAAGAAGGACGGAAAGCTCCGGATATATATAGACTACCGATAGCTAAACGATTAGACAGTAAAGAACCGCTACCCCTTGCTACTTATCTCGTGGCTTCAAGACTAGCTAGTAGGTATATATATCTTTATGCGTCTTAATCTTCTAACCGTATATGCCTATATCCGTATCAAGAAGGGAGACGAATAGAAGATAGCGTTTCATATACGTTATAGGCACTTCGAATATTATATTATACCCTTCGGGCTGACTAATACGCCCGTAACCTTCCAGTTAGTCGTTAATTATACGATCCGACCGTTTCTCGACAAGTTCACAGTCTATTACCTAGATAACATTCTCATCTTCTCTAGAATACCTATAGAGCATAAGACGTATATAAAGGCAGTACTAGACGTACTCTATACGTAGAAGCTCTCGGTTAATAAGGACAAGAGCGAGTTCCACGTTATAAAGACGGTCTTCCTCGGCTACGAAATCTCGCTAGGATAGATCAGGATAGAACTAACTAAGGTCGAGGCCATTAAGAACTGGCCTATACCGACTAATACGATAGAGGTATGAGGATTCACGGGATTCGCTAACTTCTACCGTATGTTTATCAAGAACTATAGCGATATTATACGACCGCTATACGACTTAACGAAGAAGGACGTCGAGTTCTAATAGGGGATAGAGTAGGAGCAGGCGTTCTAACAGGTCAAGGACCTTATAGCTGAGGAACCTATAATGCTACTACTAGACCCTACGAAGCAGTACGAAATGGAGACCGATACGTCAAACTTTGCAATCGGCGCTTAACTTAGCTAACGAGACAACAACGGTAAACTGTATCCGGTAGCATTTTTCTCCAAGAAACTCAGCGGGCCGGCTCTTAATTACCCGGTCTACGATAAGGAGTTAATAGCTATCATCAAAGCATTTAGGGCGTAGAGGCCGTACCTTAGCGGAACGACCTACGAAGTCTAGGTTTTCACGGATTATAAGAACCTACGGTACTTCACTACGACTAAGGAGCTTAACGGACATTAGACGAGATAGTACGAATTCCTCTTGCAGTTTAACTTTGTTATTTACTATAAGAAAGGCACGGAGAATATATATATAGATACCTTAAGTAGGAGGCCAGACTATTTCGGCAATACTACGGAGACGTTACTACTACTATTCTAGCTATAGGCGGACGGGACGCTAAGGTACCTGATATAGGCTGTAGTAGACGACGAAGAATATAGGGCAGTCTTCCGGGAGTAACGACTAAATAGGGACATGTTAGTCCTAGTTAGTAACCCCGACGAGTAAGTTAGACTCGCTAGGGATATCTATAAGTCCAGACTCAGTAGATATATAGGAATTACGAAGACTATTATACGACTTAAGTAATAAGGCTATAACTTCCCGGGACTTAAGGAACGAGTTAAGGATGTACTCGCAGCATATGATATATACCGAAGGGGCAAGCCGGACCGGTATAAGCCCTACGGACTCCTCTAACTACTACTAGTTACGGAACGACTATAGAGCTCGGTAACGATAGACTTCGTTACCAAGCTACTACCTTCGAAAGACTTAGCGATAGGAGTAGAGTATAACAGTATTCTTATAATAGTAGATCGACTTACCAAGTAGATATACTTCCTCCCGTATAAAGAGATATAGTCGGCGGAGCAACTTATGGACGTAATCTATCGGCACGTAGCTTTAGTATATAGGTAGCCGAGGGAATAGATTACGGATAGAGATACTAAGTTCGCGTTAAGGTTCTAGCAAGCCTTAATAATACAGTTAGGTATAAGGAGCAAGCTCTCTATAGCTTACTACCTATAGACGGACAGCTAGACGAAATGACTAAACTAGGTCATCGAGTAGTACCTTCGGATATTTATCAACTTCCAGTAGGATAACTAGGTCGAGTTGCTACTAGTCGTATAACTAGTATATAACACTACGCTAACCGAGACAACGAAAGTCATACTGTTCTTTGCGAACTTCAGATATAAGGCAGACCTACATTAAGGACCCGAGGGAACCGTCCCTAGAGCGGCAGTTAAGGCCGACAAGATAAGCACGCTATATGTAATGCTTAGGGATAAACTCGAGTTTATTAAGACTAGGATGAAGCAACACTACGATAAACATAGGCTTAAGGGTCCTTACCTAGAGAGGGGGGACAAAGTTTACCTGATTTCACGAAACCTCTATATAAGTCGACTAAGTAGGAAGCTGGACTTCAAAAAGGTTAGACTATTCAGGATCGACGAGCGAGTTTCGAGCAACAACTATCGACTTTTACTACCGGCTACGATAAGGCTAAGGATATACGTCTTCTATATTTTACTTTTGGAACTAGCACTAAGGAACATACGGCTTGCTACGGATATAGAAGCTAAGGACGAAGAAGAAGAATAGGACGTCGAGTGAATCCTGGACTTACGTATTACGAAGGGGCAACTGCAGTATTTAGTAAAGTAGCTGGATTTCGGGCTAGAAGATAACTCATAGCAACTAGCTATAAACCTCTACTGCCCCAAGAAGCTTAAGGAGTTCCACCGGAGGAACTCTGACCGGCTAACTATACCGGATCCTCTATAAAGGACGGCGACTCAGTAAGTAGACCGAAATCGGACATTAGGGACAGCTCCAGTTATACCTCAGGGTATATAGTATCCTAGAGCGGCACGAAGTCGGTATCTAGCAAAGGCAGGGTAGATAGGGCGGATAGGGGGTTCCCTAAGGCCTCCCGGACTGCTAACGCCTCCGACTCTTCCCGCTCTACCCTTTCTAGCTCCTCTACAGTGTCGATACTACGAGAGATAGCCCGAGTTATCTTATCAAACCACAATCGTTTTTAGGCACAAAGGCAGTTGACCTTCGCTATAGACGCTATCAGTTCCGCCTCTGCTTTCTCTATCTCAGACTCGACTTTATCGTACTAAGCGACGATCTTACGGAGCTATTAGGCGGAAATGCCTTACGCGTCGCAAAACGACTAGTAATTCTAGATATACGTAGAACAGGCAGAAGAAACGGAAGGCGAGGCTTTACAGACAAGACTACAGGTCTTACAGAAGGAACAGGGGGTCGTTATCATAGAAGCAGATCGGAGGATCGCAGAGAGAAGGTCGTCGCGTTCGGCGGCTTTAACTTTAGATTTCGGTTTCAATTTCTTCATACAGCTAGACATCTTATTAGCAGGACGATATAGCGGTACGATGTAGGAGGAAAGATCGCAGCACTCATAAATATAGCTATTAGCGGTATTTAAAACGGGCTTAGGTCTTTCGGGACGAAAGAGCTTAAGGAGGGGTATCGTATTACGGACTAGCTATATAGGGCGGCCCGCGGGGCTATAGGCATAGCGCAGGGCATAGTGCTAGCTAATCGTTTAGGCAAGGGTCGCGGACCAACTAGGGCAGGAACGTTAGCGGACACTAACGTTCCCAGGGAATAAAGGCTAGGGGTTATATTCCTAGGTCGGGAACGATAGGAATAAGGAATGTTCCTTACGATCCAAGGGACAAAGGTACTTAGGACAAAGAAGTCATCATATATATAAGTTAGCTAGTCAGTCACTTATAAGGGAGCTAGGAGCTTCCTCAGTAAAGCAAATATATTAATTACTGCACCTACTAAGTACATCTTTAGCGATTGAGACACTTATACTACATATACTTGTTATAAACCCTTTGGCTTCACCGAGCCTTACAGACGTTAATATACCTTTAGTAAACCCTTTCAGAGTGCTTTATACCCGCGGTTCGTTACACTTAGTTAGCACAGTATTATACGCTAGCTATACTACTAGTAATAACTCGACCTAGTTATCCTACTAGAAGTTAATAAACATCCGAAGATATTGCTTAATAACTTAGTTTAGTTACTCTGTCTATCTATCTATAACGGGCTGAGCCCTATAGAGGCCTTAGCGACCCTCGGCTAACCTTAGCGCCAGGCCGGGGCGGAACCGCGTAACGGCAGTATAGCGACCATATAGCGGCCGTACAGCGACCCCTGAATATCCCTCGGCTAATGCCCCTACTAACGACTCCATTAACGACCCCATTATACTTACCCCTTTTTCGCCTAGCATCTCTATCTAGTCAGAGAAAGGCCATCGTAATACGATAGCCATTTTTCTACTTCTCCTTTCCTTTCCTCAAGCTTAGTTATACTCGTAGAGTCGTTATCAGATAGTTATAATATACTCCTGAGACCGTTATATTATAACTAAGCTTCCTTCTCCTATTGTTAATTATAGAGAAGCGAGCCAGCGGAAGCCCTCTACCAAGCGAGGCATAGCGAAAGCCCTCTACCGAGCGAGGCATAGCGAAAGCCCTCTACCGAGCGAGGTATAGCAGAAGCCTTCCATTAAACGAGGCATAGCAGAAGCCCTCTAAGTAAGGTATAACGGAAACCTATAAGGAAAAACACTATAATGTCGGGCAACGACCACACGAACGATAGCAGTTAGAGCGACTGTCAGTTGGCATAGCTAATATAGCTCCTTACTACCCAGCTAGGAACAATCCAGGCAGGGCAGTCAGAACAGGCCTAGCAGTTCGCCGAGATAGAGGCCCGCTAGACCTAAGAGCGGGAGGTAACCTAGGCATATATTAAGGCCCTTCAAGAAACTATCGTATCTCTACAAGCTATGCTAGTAACTATACCCTAAAGCCTAATACTTCTAGCACTCCCTATAGTCGCTATTATACTACTATCCCCCCCTAGTCAGACAAAGAAGAAGATAACTCTCCCGGACCCCCCGTGCTTCGATAGGAACCGGAAGAAATACCGAAATTAGAGGTTAGAAATAGAAGGCAAACTATATACCGACGGCTGCCTCCTTAGGTCGCCTACGGACTAGTTTACCTATATCTACTCCCGGCTCGGAGATAACCCCTAGTCGATAGTAGCTATATTCTACGAGAGCAGCGGCCCCAGTAGCACTCGTAACCCTACGGACTTCCTCTAGTACCTGACGAATATATATAAAGACCCTAATATCGCCTAACATATACTCTATAACCTCGACAGCATAGCCCAGCGTAAGACAGAGTCGTTTATATCATTCTACCCGAAGTTCGAGAAGCAGTTAGCCGATATAGGAGGTACTACCTAGCACGCTACTATCCAGATTAACTACCTCCGGAAGGCCCTTAACGACGAGATAAAAGACCTCCTTATCCCTATACTATACTTGCTAAAGGACTACCCGGGATTCGTCTAAGAGCTCTATAGCCTTAGTACTAACGTCGATACCCGGAAGGCTACCCGGAAGAGAGTAGATAGGAAAGCTCTATTCCTCCCTAAGGGGAGGGATACCTCCCCTAACTAGAGGAGCACAGGGTACTAGAACTACGAGCGTACTACTACGCCCCCCTACGATACGATAGATTAGGAGCCTACGAAAGTTAGCCGGATAATCCAGTAAGACAACCTAAAGCTTACGGGCAAGCGAGCTAAGTAGATAGACGAGAAAGAGAAGGAACGCCGAAGGAAGGAGGGTCGCTATTTCAGGTATAGGAGAATAGGATATATAGTAGCCGAGTGCCCGCTCCTCCTAGCTAGACTACCTAGCTCGGCTAGAGCGAACTACTCCTAAGTAAAGAGGTTAAGGCCTATTACTAAGGCTATAGTCGAAGACCTAGGAGATACCGATAATAGTCCGTCTGACTAGACGGAGACCGACAAGGAGGAGTTAAAAGGGTAGCTCCTAGCTAAAGTTATAGCTAGGAGTACTCGGAGGCAAAACGAGAATAGAAGGAGGTCGAGACTCAGATAGATAGCAACCCGTTTTATATTAACTTTAGTATTAATAGAATTCATTATACTAACGCCCTTATTAATAGTAGTTGCCTCTGCTTCGTAACTATTAGCCTCTCGCTTGCTAACTGCCTATGCCTCCTATATATCCCTATTACTCCCCGCAACCTCGCTCAGGTCAATATAACAGTTAAGGGCACTATCCGAGAGGTAGCTTATATAGATACCGATATTAACGGCTATAAGCTGCCCTATATCTTCTTTTATATTATCCCTGACCAGGAAGACAAGGTTATCCTTAGGCGGCTATAGATAGATACCGAGGAAGTAACGATTTCCCTATCTCGAGGGGAACTAACGATCGGGACCTCGGGCCTAATCGTTAAGGAAAGGGGGCAGGAAGGGACTCCTACCTTCTCGATCTCCCAATAGATATCC
>Ga0247824_10000987_pt1 | contig 15138 bp, 16 predicted proteins | sample 13C_PalmiticAcid_FD_194412 | JGI IMG/M metagenome (GOLD analysis project Ga0247824, IMG submission 194412) | Soil microbial communities from agricultural site in Penn Yan, New York, United States - 13C_PalmiticAcid_Day48 | ecosystem: Environmental > Terrestrial > Soil > Agricultural land... | reverse complement strand
CCCCCCTCCCCCTCCCCCGCCATGCTCTTGTTCGCGGGCCAGGGGGAAAGGGAGGCCAGGGGAGGAGGGGTTTCGGCAGATGGGACAAGCCCCCTCCTTCCCCTTCCAACCAACCGCTCCCCTTTCTCAGACTGGAACGTGTGATTCCCTTTTTTTTCTGTCTTTTTCGAACTGTACGTCATACAAAAGCGGGATGGCACGGAAGCTGCCCCGGATGGCAAGGTGAGCGGGTCGCGGTCCGCTGGGGAGAAAAAAAAAAAGGGCCCCCGATCGGCTAACGTGCGCTTCTGGGCGGGATGGGCTCGGCATGCAACGGCGGCTCGCCGGGTTACCAACTACGGAAATGGGCCAGCTGAGCGGCCAGCCGAGCCGAGCTGAGCTGTTTTAACGTTGCAGGCCGAGTCTCCAACCCGGACGTTTTTTGTGTGTGTGTGTCTCGGTCGGTCATTGATGTTCGGCGGAATACAATGGATGGGAAATTCCAAGAGAGTGAGTGGCCATGCATCTGAGCTCGAGCTGAGGTACCCAGCGGAGCATGGTCAATGATGTGGCTGCAGGAAGGGGGCGGTGTTGAAGGGCGGACAGGAAGCGGGGTTCGACCCAGTCGAGGGCAGCTCTGGAGATCAGGAAATGCGCCTCTTCGGAGAAGGGAAAGCGGAAGGACGTCGCCGTTTTCTGCCCCTTTCGCACCCTCTCCCTCCATCGGGTGCCGCAACCGGGCCGGAGACCCACGGTGTTGCGGACGCTTTGGGAAGTTTGACCCGAGATAAGGGTCTATCTGCTCCACGTGGAGATTTTGGGGGAGGTAGGATAGTGCGCCATCTAAGTTGAGCTGCCTCAGCAGCGCCTTGCTGATCATCCAGATCTATCATCCAGGTCATATTCCCACTCATCGCCCTCTCATCTATCTTAAGGTGGACTCGACGGATTAAAAAAAAGGCACAAGGAATCTTTGGGTAATCTGCGGCAGGCCTAACTGCCGCTAGGTCTTGTCCGATGCGGGGGAGCCAGGCTAGTCGGTTTGTCAAACAGCACCAATCGAGGGAGGGCATCGCCAGTGTTGGGGTCGGATGGTCATGCTGTCCAGTGTATGTATATCCCATATGATATGGCGTATTGAAGAACAAACAAGGCAGGGTGCCAGACTGATGTCGTGACACACGCTGTCTCCGTTGATTGGGAGAATGCGATTTGCGTTTCGTGATGAGCTTCCCCTTTCGGCGACTTCAGCAAGCGCCAGCATGATCATGATGCTCATAGCGCGGTGAGCAGACCACGGAACCACCCGGCGCTCTAGAAATTCTTCCTCCTCCCGGTGTGGCCTCTTGCATCAGGGCGACAACCTTAGCATCGCCGATCACCTGCTTCGCCCTCACATCTTCGTTGGTGGGTGGGACAAGCGGCGCATGGAGCAAGGGGTTGGGAGATGCAAGATATAGAGGAGCAAGTGACGCTCACCAAGCGATTGGGCGGTTTTGTTGGTGTTGCAGGTGGCTCCCTCCATGGCAAGCCAAGAGCATGCGACTCATTCCAGATTCAGGTATGACGGGCCACACTGGTGATCATGGTTCCAATGGCAGAAAGGCCGGCCTTTAAGGTGGCCTTTTTAACACAGCCTGTGGTGTTTGGATGGGACGAGGATCGAGTCCCATTGTGCCTCGTGTGCAAGGGGGTGAGCTCACCGGTCGGCTAGGGTCATGTGTCAAGCTGTTCCTGGCTCGGCAGTTCCCTGTCGAGTCGCATGGTCGGTGTGATGGAGGTGTGTGATTGGTGCTTCACTCTATCCAGAGGAATCGGCCGGGCTGGGCTCCGGCGCTCCTCGACTGGCTACCCCAGCAGGATTTCCGATGCGGCAGGCAAGATGGAAAGCTTGGGCTCCCGCGCCGCGGTGTGATGCTGCACTTGCCCACAAGGTCAGCGTCAGGTTGCATTCCGAACAGGCCGGGTTCGCAGGGCGGTTGGGGGCCCCGGAAACTGGGGGCCTAGCGTCGATACACCCGATGCCTGGGTCCTGTGGGAAACCGTGATTCGCTGTGGGTTTGGTCGACCTGCATGCTGCGGGCGCTCGAACCTGCCTTCCCGGTCTCGCATGCTCACCGGTCGCTCGTTCTTGTTGCAGCTGTCGCCCGCCCAATGCTCTTTGGGCCACATGGATGGAACGAAATCCGTGTAGCGACGACCGCACCGATTGGCCACCTGGCGCCTAGCGAAGTGTTTTGGCGACGACTGCAAGAGGACAATGGGTATAAAGGGGCACCCGAATTCCCATGTCTCGACCCAGAAGGCGTGGTTAAGCTCGTTGAACAATCCTGCTGAACTGTTCGCTGTGCAGTGTTGCTTCAGAACCGACCTTCGCCAAGCCCACTGAACCAGGCCCAGGAAGCACTGGTCCACACGCTACACAGTAACGTCGCCAACCGCCCAACAATGGTTCGACAGCAACCCGGGCCTGGCTCCGACGAGTCGGAGCTCAGCCTCTGGCTCGAGGAAGTCGACAAGAGCATGAGCTTCCGGCCGGCGAGTGCGCTCGGCATGTCCTGCGGCACCGTCACGATCGACCCCCGTCGAGCTATGGTCCTTGCGATCTGGAACAACCGGCTGAAGCTCTACCAGCTTCCCAAGGGCAGAAGGAATCTCGACGAGACCATGCTCGCCGCAGCACTTCGGGAGACATACGAGGAGACGGGTCTCTCCGTCACGCCCCTCCAGCTCGACATCGCGACACGAGCTACGCCGCTCAAGTCCAAACACGCGGACACGTCGAAGAAGCCCCCCAACATCACCGAGGGCCACCCGAGTAACGAGCACGTCGGTGCATGCATCTACCCCGACCCACAGTCCGAAACCGAGGCGCTGAAGATCGTCTACTTCTTTGCGGCGACGGCCGAGTGTACCGACACGCCGGACTCGGGCACTCAGGAAGAGTGGGAGAAGCTGGACACCAAATGGATACCGCTCTCGGAGGTGTCGAACACGCTGCGCTTTAGGGCTGAGGTTCAGACAGTCATGAAGGTGGTGGACGATATGAAGAAGTCTGGGTATACGATCGGTGCTTGACTTTGAGCTGGAAAAGGCTGCCTCTTTGGGTCGGGTTGCCTTTGCCCCTCTAATTTAGGGCGCGCTGAACGGGATGCGTTTCTGCAAAATTGGGACTGTAGGATTCAGTTCCTTTGTAATGTCGATCATTCTTTGGGTTAGCGCGGTAGCGGTCTTCAAAAGGTACCTTAGCGAATTGATTTCTGGCTGGCATCTCAAAACAGCGGCCATCTTCGTTGACATGCAGACGGAAGCGCCGAGGGAACTCGACAGTGTTGAGACTTGAGTGTGCAGGAACTGCAAGCACAGCCCAACTTCGGGATTGATTGACCCTGACTGAGGGTGGAGCCTGGAGCTCCCCTCATTGAGCTGCATGATTGGCCCTGTCGGCGTCGGCAATGCCAAGCGGGAGGAAAGTGACATCAGAGCTTCATGGGGTTGATGGAAGCTACCCCGCATTGTTGATGCAGCTGACAGGAAATTCGAGGACAGTGAGAGGCCCGGCGGTGATCAGATAGCTGCATGAAAGGTGTGGTACAGATGGCCATAACCTCGGCTCCAACCCTCCCGTGGACTTGGCTTCATCATCTCGCAAAAGAAAAAGAAATATCAGGATCCAGAGGTAACGTTATGCCTCCCCAAAACCAACTGCGTCTTGTTCAGGTTGCTGGCAGGATTGCCTACTACCCCGCACCAACAGTTCCAGCCGCTGTCTTGTCCTGGCCAGGTGCTTACACACGCCGTCTTTCCAGCGTCCACCAAATTCACCCATCGCCTCGGCAAAACACCCCCTTCGACAAACCCCTTTTCCAAACCGTACCCGCTACGCCGTCAACCGCCAAGATGTCGACTATGCCAGCGAGCCACGGCCATAGCGAGGCCTGTTGCAACATTCCCCCGATTGTGTCCAAGGGATACAACGCCAAGGGGTCCTACGAGGAGATCGATGGACTCAAGACATGTAACGACTCCTAACATCTCCACCTAGCTGCCCCAGGTGCTCGTTGGTTGATGACACTGACACTCCTCAGATGTGACGGGCCCTGCCGACGCCACCAAGGGAATCGTCGTCATCTACGACATCTTCGGTTACTTCGAGCAGACAATCCAGGGCGCCGACATCCTTGCGACCAGCCAGCACCAAAAGTACAAAGTCTTTATCCCGGACTGGTTCAAGGGCGATCCGGCCCCGATTGAGTGGTGAGTGCATGTGCAGCAGCTGCCCAGCCCTCCCAACCGCCACACCCAGATCACTGAGACGATTCCTCAGGTACCCACCCAACACGCCCCAGAAGCAAAAAGACCTGGGCGCCTGGTTCGGCAAGAATCCGCCCGCTGGCGTCGCCGGCAGACTGCCCGAGCTCGTCAAGGCCCTCGAGGCCAAGAACCCCTCGATCAAGTCCTGGGGTGTCCTCGGTGTAAGCAAACCCCAAACCCCCACATCAAAAACAACAACCAAACCCACACTCACACTACTTCCCCCCCCAAATAGTTCTGCTGGGGCGGCAAGGTCGTAAGCCTCGTCACCTCCGGGAGCAACAACCCCTTCTCCATCGGCGCCGAGTGCCACCCGGCCATGGTCGACCCCAAGGAGGCCGAGGGCATCAAGGTGCCGCTGATCATGCTGGCCTCCAAGGAGGACCCCGAGGACAAGGTCAAGGAGTTTGAGGCGAAGCTCAAGGGCGTGAAGCACGTCGAGATCTTCCGCGACCAGATCCACGGGTGGATGGCCGCCCGCGCCGACCTGTCCGATGACCGCGTCAAGGAGGAGTACACGCGCGGCTACAAGACGGTGCTGGATTTCTTCGCCAAGAACTGGTCGTGAGTCTTTTTTTTGAGAGTTGGGATTGCTGGTGTAGGCTGAAGAGGAGGCTAAGACTTTTGGGAAGCAACGACGCTGCGTCTGGTTCGGCTCGGCTGTGAAAAGGTTGTAAACAAGTTTGGGTGGTCGAAGTGCATGTTTGGAAAATACAACAAACGCTGAACAACACAGAATCTCATAACGTGTGGACATGTGATTATGGCATGCGAAGCGCAAAGATGTATTGTCATAGCAATTACAGTATTGAACACACTTGACTCCGAGCATGTAGCCGTTATGATACATACCCCCCGCTGTTATTACACGGCCACCGATATCACCCACCATTAGACTTCCACATGGCCAAACCCCCCGAATTCCGCCTCGGCACGCCCGGCCGCCCCGACTCCTCAAGTTGCTTCTTCAGCCTCTTCCCGAGGCTCAACTGCGCCGCAGAAATGGGCTCTTCCCCTCGCACCGGCGGCTTCACGCCCGCCAGCAGCCCGCCAGCAGCCCCCGTCACCGTCACCGACGGGACCCCCTGGATCGACGAGGCCGCGCTCTCCCGGTCCGTCCGATCAATCTCGCTGTCGTCCTGTCCCCTCCTGCGGGAACCGCCCACCCTGCCGCTCGGGCGGACGCTCGTGGTCTCGGTGCCCTCGGTCCCGGTGCCCGAGGAGTCGTTCATCCTGCTCCGGAGGATGTGGAACTTGGCCGCGTCCGCGGGGGCAGATTTGCGCCTCGACCGAGGCAACCTGGGCATCGCGCCCGGCCTCGCGGCGCTGCTGTCTCCGCCGCCACCCCTATCCCTGTCCCTGTCCCTCGCCTTCCCGCCCGCGAGCAGAGCCGCCGCGCGCAACCCGGCCCAGCTCCCCACGGCCTCGCTGCTCGCCTCCTCGACGCAGCGGCAGTCGTGCCCGACGGGACACTCGGCCGCGCCCATGGCGTGCCACTCGTCCAGGCACGCCTCGTGCGAGACGCATCCGCACGCGAGGCAGGGCGCGTACAGCCCGATGACGGGCTCCCAGCAGTAGACGCACTCCATCTCGGTCTGCGGGACGAGGTCGGCGTGCTCGCCCTCGGCGGTGCAGCGGTGGCAGACGCCGACGGCACCATTGACGACGGGCAGCGCGGGGGGGCTGTGGCTGCGGTGGTGCGCCGGGACGGACGGCGACCTGGGCCGGAGGTACTCCGCCGGCTCGAGCGGGACGCCCGGGTGGATGCGGCAGAAGCCTGTCACGTCGAGGCCGCGGCCCGAGGTGAGGAGTTCTTGAAAGACGCCGCGGCGGTCCGCGAAAGGGGAGGTGGGAGATGTGGCGCCGGTGGGGTAGAAGGGGGTGTTGTTGTGGACCGAGTCTTCGGGGTAGGTGCTGGAGGCGGCTCCGCTCGAGGAGAGGGTGTCTTCCTTGAGGACGTCGAATTTCATGATCTCTAGACGTGATAGGGGTTGGCCCCACATTTGGAGCATCTCGGCGTAGGCGTAGCGGTAGTTGGAGTACAGTTGGAAGTGATTGCGCTCGATCAGAGGGGTAGACATCCAGCCGTCATCATCGAAGAGACCTTGGTTTTCGGGGACGCAGGACACTGCAACTGGAACCATGGAAAACAGATCGCCTTTCCAGTAGTCGTCATCAGAGAAGGATGTCTGTGAGGTTCCAGGGGTGTCTGGGCCGGCAACGGACAAGGTAGAGCCAGCCCATGCGATGGCATTCGGGGTCAGATTGCTCAGCGTCGTCTCAGCAGGGCTTGGCCGCTTCCGGATGTGGTCCGGAGGTGAGCTGGAGACGATGCCAGCAAGTGCCCGTGGGAGGCTAGCTGCGATCGCTGCGGCAACAGTTGAGTTGGAGCGGTGAAAGAGCCTGTTGTTGGGAGAGGTGGACAGACTCTGGGTTTGACTAACGTCACGTTCCCGGAGATGCTCGCGAGCAGGATTGGGGGGTGTCTCGCCGCAAGAATACGAATGTGACTTGGGTTCAACTGAACCCGGAATCTCATCAGAGCTCGGGGGGTCCGAGTACAAGGCCGGCGTGTTGGATGTTCTCGGAGTTGTGATGGCTGAACTTGGTTGGCTCTTGTAGTTCAGGTTCCAAAGCGCGGGATCTGTGGGGAAATACTCGAGCGAGAACGAAGGCGCCTTCATGGGGAGAGGCGTCTTTGGTTGGGGTAAATGCGATGCTGCAATGGCCGCCTCCTCCTCGATAGAGTAGTCGCCGAATATGCATGCCAGCGTCGCTAGCATCTGTATGTCGGCGATTTTCTCGTAGTAGTCGAAGAGATCGGCGATCAAGTCTCGAGCCAAAGGATGATATCCCCATCTGACCCGGCCGGCTAGAATGGACCCCGGGGACGCGGCTTTGCCTTCGCCTCCTTCTTGTTTTGCCCGAGCGACGGCGTCCTTGGCGATGACAAGCACAGGCTGCCCGCTGTACTGGAGATCGTGTATCTCCAACGGAATGTCTCTCCGTAGCAGAAGCGCGGCATACTTCCAAACATGAACCAGATCCTGGTGTCCATACTTCTCGGCAACGGCTGCGTTGTGGCTGCAGACATCCGCCCCGTCACCGAAAATGGCGTACTCCTGAGCAAGGTGCTTCTTTGAGGGTATTTCGTGCTGCAGGTTATGAATGGAGACGACGTTCTTAGGCTTGCCGGGCCTCCTCCGGCTCGTTCCCGTGCCGGTCCCAGTCCCCGCACCAGTTCCGCCACCGCTCGACCGTATAGACTCGTTAGCGCTCCATGTTTTCCGGAAGCGGCGCCCTGGCTGGTACCACATGTTGATTTTGTGCACTGTCGTCGGTTCCGAGTCAGTGGACGACGTTGAGTCGGTGTCATCTGATTCTCCCGATTGGTCATCTGTTGCAGACGTTTCGTCGTGGAACCGATGCTTTGGAGGGGGTGAGTCGTGGGCAAGACGGCCAAAGCCAGCAAACGTTGGCTCTCCTTTCGGCCTCTCCTTATAGGAGTCGGGATGTGGAAGCGCAAACAGGGCCTTGGCCTTTTCTTCCTTCGTTGGAAAGAAGCACACCAGTCTCCCGTCATTGGAAAACCTGGCCCCGCAGAAAAAGGGCAGTGGCGTCACGGCCTGGCGCTGGGCCGAAACCAGGGTTGCCGAAGGGTCCAACTCAGTGCTGGCGCTGAGCTCTTGCGACATGGAAGCCGAACCACCAGTGGGCATGTCGCTCTCGTCCTCCTCGCTGGAGCTCTCATCAGCCAACGCGTCCATGTCATCATCTAGATCTCGGACGTTGTTGAAAAAAGCAGTGCTGGATTCGAGGTCGACCTCGCCGAGGAGGTAAGTGAAGGCCATGTAGAGGCAGTTCTGCTTCCTTTGCAAGAAGCGGTCTGCAAGCTCGTGGAGCTCATGTTCGATCCTATGCCGGGTCTCCTCTGGCATGAATGAAGACTTCTCAACATAAAACGTTGGGGCCTTGGTCTTGGGGTAAGTGGTGGGAATATCCACCCGGACCTTGATGAAGATGGTCTCGTGATGCACGCCCCACGGACCCTTCAGAGAGGCATTCAGGATGAGGGCATCCATGTCGATGTTCTCCCACCTCACGTTAGGAAGCTGGTTGCTGATGCGCAAGAACTCGTCCTGAATGGCTTCAGGCTCGCCCCAGCCGCCATCGTAGCCGGCGCTAAACAAGCCAGACTCTTCCGGACCCGCGCGATCAGGGGCATCCGAGCTGGATTTCCTCTTGGACATGGATATCCCCTTCATCCAACCGATTTGCAGCTGAGTTTTGTCGACGTGCTTTGTCCTATTCGTCGTTGCCTTCATAGACGTAGCTCGCCAAGAGGGCCCGGAACGGCGAGCGCCCGTATTCAGGCCAATGCTGAGGGCACTCTGGCGGATCGGCCCGCCGCTGCCTGGGCGGTCACTCATGGTCGGGCTCCTTCGGTCGCGGTGGACAGCATCATCGACGGTGCGGAAGGTCTTGTAAGTAGCACCCTTTCGGGTAAGGACGAGCTTCTTCATCAATGGAGTCCCTCGGACGTGCCCCACGGATTCAAGAAGCTCGTGCTCAACCTTGTGGAGACGCAGCTCATTGTCTTCACCCCACGACACCAGCTGAAACTCGCGGTTATCTACGCCCTCGTGGTTCACCCCGCCACGGCTTCTCCAAAGAAATTCCTTCGCCTTATGACTGCCATGTCCCGGAAAGACGGCCACGGGCTTGACGGCGCCGTCCATGGGAGTGTCAGGGTCTGGGCGTTGGTCGTAGAGGAACAAGTTGCCTGGCTCCGTTTGAGGCATGGCCAGTAGACCATGCCCAAAAGGAGTGTGCCGGGCTCGCCATACGGGGAAATCGGTGCGAATCACTCGCTGAGGCGACTCGTCGTCCTTGGTGTAGTCCCAGAACTTGATGCTCTTGTCCAAAGAGCATGTAACGAGGCGAGAGGAATCTGTGCGGTTCCAGTCGATGCCGTAGATTTTTGATGTGTGAGCACTGATGGTTTTGAGAGGTTCCGCTGATCGCCTAATGTCCCAAATGTGAAGCCAGCGGTCGTGGGCCGAGGCCAGCACAAATGGATCCTGACGGTTATACTTGACCTGGGTGGCACCGGCAAACCAGTCGCAAAAGGCCAATACGGGCTGCCGCGGCCTCCGGAGATCCCAGCAGTACACATATCCATCGACTGCGCAGGTCGCAAGAGAATCCGGGTGGTGGGCCGAGAAGTTGATGTCAGTAATGGCTCTGCTGTGGGCCTGGAGTGAATGCTCGATGGCGCCAGAGGACGAGTCGTCCCGCTTGTTCAAGTTCCATACGAGGCAGCGATGGTTTGCAGTGGAGGCAACCCAGTAATCGCGAGCGGCAAACGGCGACCACTGCACATCGACCACGAGCCAGGGGAGGCCGTGGCTGCTCAGCCTGCGTGGGGGACTCCACGGCGAGTCGAGGTCTATGATGGCAAGACCTTCGGGGCTGAGAGAGTGTTAGTGAGGTACCAATACGCATGGCAGGAAGAGAAGCACGGGGTCCTCACGATGCTAAAGCAACATCTCGGCCCGATGGCGAGATGGTTGCGGATCCCACCAGGCCATCGACGTGGATGGTCCCGTCGGCATCGAAACTCTCGCTCTCGAAGGCTGATTTTATCGTTTTGGCCTTCTTCGTCGGGACATCGGCGAGGCGGACAAAGGAGAGCGGCATGGCGTCTGAATGGTACAAGACAGGGTGTGAAGCATGGCGAGTGACGAACGACTCTCAGGTCTCAAGTCTCGAGACCCGCCATCTGCCGAGACCCGCCGAGACCCCGGCAGTTGCTTTTTTGAGGTGAGAAAAAAGAGCGGATGTTCTCAGTCAACAAGATGCTATGGCCTCCAATTTGCCATGCGTGTGCATCCGTCGTCGCGTGGATGGTGGGCGGCGCCAATGGCAGGACCAGGATTCAATGGGCAAGGGGAAGCTCGAAAGGAGCAATTGTGGAGAGCAGAGAGCTTGGGTGTGGTCCCAGGACGGCATCTTCCGAGGGTGCTGGGGCGATTGCCTCATGTTGTAGTGGCCCGTGCGCTTATCGGCTGCTGCGTCTGGGAGTGGTGGGCCTTGTTGGGCTGGAAACATCCCACTTGCCTGAGGCGGGTTCCGTTTCCGATCCAGGGTTGTTCACGCCGCCTTCGACAACGCCCTTTGGCATCACCAGCCCCCTACTTGCTCGACAGCTCCTGCGCCAGATACCGACACACTCTGACATTCTTATCCGTCCGTTTTTGCGGGTTTTTAGCCCTACCGTTCCATCCGCGCATCCGATCTGAATTGCGACATCGCACGTCTGGCGCGGAGTCAACCCCTCGTTCGCTTCTTGCGTCTCGAGATCTGCTATCCGTCGACTCTTACAATCCCGGTTTTTGTTTGAGACCCTTCCATCATGGCTCTGCCAAAGAGAATCATTAAGGAGACCGAGAGGCTCATGGCCGAACCGTGCGACATCCACTCATACGGTCTCATGGGATGGCGCATACTGACTTGAGCGACAACAGGGTCCCCGGCATTAGCGCGATTCCCCACGATGACAATCTTCGGTACTTTGACGTCGAGATCCACGGGCCTTCATCATCGCCGTACGAGGGTGCGTCTTACTTCTGCTGGGCCATCCGTGGTGCGCTGAACCAGTTGGCTTACCAAACACAGGCGGCATCTTTAAGCTCGAACTCTTCCTCCCCGACGACTACCCGATGGCGCCGCCCAAGATCCGCTTCCTGACCAAGATTTTCCACCCCAACGTTGACAAGTTGGGCCGCATCTGTCTCGATGTTCTGAAGAGTGGGTTATGAAAGATAGACCGTGGCTGTGGTGGCATAAGCTTATGGGTCATCAGACAACTGGTCCCCCGCGCTACAGATCCGAACAATCCTGCTGTCTATCCAAGCGCTTCTCGGCGCTCCGAACCCGGATGACCCGCTCGCCGCTGATGTTGCAAAGAGCTGGAAGGAGGACGAACAGGCCGCCATCGCCACTGCGAAGGCGTGGACACAGCAATACGCCGTTCCGAAATAGTCGCTGTACTGCTTGGGATGCAGCCAACACCGAGGGTAATGCTGACGGGGTAACTTCGGCACCCTGATGGTCTTTTATGGAGCCGAGGGGAACGCAAGGTCGAGAGATTTCGGTTGGAGTTGATGGGGTTGGGTTTAGAGGCATAGTTGCCAGGGATACGCTATCTTGATAGCCCGGTGAAGAAGACGGTGATGCGGCATGCTGTGATGAGCGAGTCGGCGACTGTGTCGGGAACACTTGGGAAACGTTCCTGGCATAGCAGCCAACGACTATCCCGGTCTTGGAGGAACATGGCCAGGACAAGGATTCATGTCACAGCCAGGAGTGGCCGTGGCCAACAGGAAAATACATGGCACAGACTTGAAACCCTACCTTTTGAACTGATACCGACATTGTATTCCATACACACGCTGTGCAACCAACAACATCAGAGCTTTGAAATTCACCATCGTGAGCGGCGAGGGGCTGCATTATGGAACCAGATAGTCTGATTAATATATCACTGACACCGCGTCGCTCTTCCGAAGCAGGCGTGTTAATGCAGCTGGCACCTGGGCTTGCAGGAACATGGTCCCTTGGAGCCGAGTTGCATCGATGCAGATGGTGCAGCTCACGGTCATCCCTGGTGGCGACCAATGGCCTGGGCGAGCTTCCGGGCCTGCCGATACAACGCATGTCATGCTCTCCAAGTGAGACAGGGCTGAATGCAAGCCAACCGCATAAGAGATCGCCGATCTCCTCCCAGCGCTGCGCCAGAGACATGGTTGTGTTGTTTATGCGAGTCTCAACTGCAGACCAGGGCAATCAGCGCCAGTTCAAACCAAACATCAAATGAGGGAAAGCAGCAGTGGTAGTGCACAGATTAGAAACAACTGTATCCGTAAACCTCTTCATGAAGCAGTGGGGATACTGGAAATGGTGGTGCCTTCTTTCACAGCGCAAGGGTCCACACTGTTCAAGATTGATTTCAGATGAAGCGCAGGGTTCATCCCACACTAAGTCCACAAATCAGTGGGGCTTCAGCAAGACGGAATCCAGGGGCTTACCCATTTCGGATGGCAGCCGACGGCCCACCTTCCCTTCCTGCCTGCAGCTGACCCATTGGCAGTGCTTTCCCTTGCCAGCTCCATGGATTCCAGGGCAGCCCCAACACCGGGGTCCTTTCCTTCTTTCCCCCTGGGCTGTCAATGCTGTTGAAATGCCGTTGCAAGATCTCGTTTCTCAAACCGAAGAGGTTTAGCAGACCTCAACTGCCCCCAGGGACGAAACAGGAGCACCTTCTGGACATTGGTAGCTGCAACCGCACAGCTCTGGCTCCCGTCCCCATTCTCGAACCAGGTTGACTCGTTGGATCACCGTTTCGTTTCCACACACTCGTTCTCGGCGCCAGCCACGCGGCGCCCCAAGACGCCTGTCATTTAGCGCAGCTGCAGACCAGCTTGCAGTCGGTTTCCACCTGGCTCGAGCCTGGTCTTCATCTCTTCCATTTGGCTTCCATTGCGTGGACAATTGAGCAACAAAGGAGCAGCAAGCGAGCAACAAGAGATCCCCGTTCAACCCCAGGCACATTGATGACTGATGGTTGCCCGACGCTCGGACGATACTGGGTTTCACTGGCTGCCGCGCCACGATTCCCTCTTTTCCCCTCCTCTCAGTCCCTATCGGCTCCTGAGACCAATTGCGCGCGCCATTGCCCGACGGTCTACCCTCATCTCGACGCGTCTTTCCGGCCCAGCAATGCCGCCGCCCACTAACACCACGGCCATCGCGCCTTCGGGCCCAACTCCGGCCAAGCGGTTCGAGCTTCCCGCGCTCGATTTCAAGTTCGGCTCGTTGACCGAGGGTACCGACATCCCCCCTCCGCCGCCATCGCCGATACAAGAGGAGGCGCCTACCCCTCCAGATACGCCAAAGCTTGCGCAACAACAGCAGGAAGGGGCCGGAGCGACCGGCGGCAAACCCAAAGCCGCATCACCTCACTCCCAGCTGTCGAGCGTTTCCATTGCCGGCTCCAAGAGACGCGCCGAGGATGGCCCTGCGTCCCCCACGCTGTCAAACCGACCCGGGAGTATCCGGCGCCTGTTCAGTCGGGGTCTGTTGAACACGGCGTACGCCAATGGGGATGAGCCGAGCCAGGATGGGCGGCCGCAAAGTCGCAGTGGCAACAGCGTCGCCGACTCGCGGAAGGCAAAGAGATCGAGCGGCTGGTTTGGCCGGTTGCGGAGCAATGACAGCGCCCCCAACACCAACAGCAACAAAACCGCGATGCCCCTTTCGCCGCCCGCCACGGACGAGAAGAAGCCGATGGGGCCACCGCCGCCCATGATCCCGGAGCTGAGCGAACTGAACACCAAGTTGGGCATTCAGAGCGACAACACCTTTGGGAACGACTTGTTCAAAAACATCAAATAATCGTCGACAGCGCCTGCTTCGACGTCGTGGTGTTTGGCCCCCGAGATGGTTCGGTCAACAATTGGCAGACGATGAATTCGGGCTGTGCCACGGTACAGGGAGACACTGCCCCCCCCAAAGGGGCGGCAACTGAGGGAGTGTTGTTGAGTTGCAGACGCAAGATACCCAGCTCGTTTTTCTTCTTTTTTCTTCACGAGAACGGCATTTTCTGACGAAAAGTTTCTTTGCTTTATTACCCCATATGTTTCGCAGCTGCTCTTGTGGTACCCGAGATGTTTTATGTCCTTTGGCCGCCTGCTTTGCAGTGTGCTCAAACGCCAGATCTGTCTGTCTTTTACTGTTTTCATTATGTTTGAGAATACCGGCGGCACTCATGTTTCAACGCCGGTTTTCTGCCCTCTTTGATCCCGTCCTGTGCAGCCGTTGGCAAGAATGGGAACAGCGGCAGGCGGCGGTTTGGCTTTCGTCACACACATTATAATCATCCTACACCCCGAGAAGAGACTGGTTGGAGATGGAAGAGGAAGGAAGGCTGGAAGGACAACCTGTTGTTTGACGCTTTGTTATGCGCCGCACTTTACGACTCACTACATACACACTTAGCTTGAGCTTTACGGCTAGTTTTTCTTTTATCATTTCTAGCTTGCCACATCTGGGGCTCGCAAAAGGAGAAGGGCTTGATGGTCCGCTGGGACAGAAATACAAGATTTTGGCAGTTTAACTGGCATCGAATACAGAACCATAGGTATGTTGTCTTGTGTGAATCGATGGTCGCTACCCGAAAGCTGGTCGATCTGAACTGGTCAGCAGGGACTCACTTTGAGCTTCGGGCACAATATGGTTACTTGTTCTCTTGTCTCACTCCATCTTGCCTCGTGATTGACGTGATGGCGGTCTCGTCGAGAGGGTTGCATTGTGTTTGGGACATTTGAACTTGGAAAGCTCTCAAGCTCTCTCAAGCTCCGAGTTATGGCTGTCTGATTGGTCGAAGCTCGGGTGGAGCTCAGACGTCATACCACCAACGGGCGACCGGATCCAATCGCGAAATTGACCGCGGATGTGATTTGGAGGTCTTCGTTCCCTTTTGCTGGAACAATTCTCCTTGTTCCGCAACCGCTGACTTGGGGCATTGGTAGTCCGGGTGTTAGTTGGGCTGAAAACTACTTTACCTCCCTTGGGAAAAGCAGCAGGCCTGTTCCTTGACCGAAGACCCCAGTGCTGAGCTCCGCTGTCCAACCTTCAATCCCGTCCCGGTTCAAGTGTCCACTCGATCCGAACCGTTTAACCTCACCTCTCCTGCATAAGTTCGCGAAGCCGAACGACCACCGGGACCAAAAAAGATGGCGTCCGTCCTCGCACCCCAATCCTCCCTCCGCCTAGGCCTCGGCC
>Ga0247824_10000986_pt1 | contig 15141 bp, 9 predicted proteins | sample 13C_PalmiticAcid_FD_194412 | JGI IMG/M metagenome (GOLD analysis project Ga0247824, IMG submission 194412) | Soil microbial communities from agricultural site in Penn Yan, New York, United States - 13C_PalmiticAcid_Day48 | ecosystem: Environmental > Terrestrial > Soil > Agricultural land... | reverse complement strand
CCCCACCGCCAACCCTCCCCCTCGGCCCCATCACAGGCGTCCGCGGCCCCTGCCTGGCACGCTCAAACGCGCCTCTCAACCACGTCTCAATCGCGGCGGCCGCCTTGTCCAGCCCCGTGCCCTGCTGCTGGTGCTGCTGCCTGCTCGCGGCGGCGAGGTCGCGGCCGTCCTCGAACGGGCTCTCGACGATGGCGACCGAGGCTGTCGCGCCGCCGCCGTCGTCGGGCGGCCGCGCGAACCCGAAGCGGGCGCTCTCCGAGCCCATGACCGACATGGACGGGAGCGTGTCGATGTTGAGCCCCGGCAGGTGTTTGTTGGTCCAGGAATTGAAGTAGTCGCGCTCCGGCCCGGGGGCGCGCACGTGCCGCCCGAGGGAGCCGACACCGCCGGGGCGGCGCATCCAGGCCGGTCGGGGGTCGTCGGTGGTGGTTGTGCTGCTGATGCTGTTGAGGCGGGCGCGGCTGCCGAGGAGGCTGGGGCGGCGGGAGGTGGTGCTGCGGGGGCTTTCGGCGATGGCGCTGTCGGAGGGGGCGGCGTGGGCGAGATCGAGCGAGGCGCGCGGGGTGGAGAGGGTCGAGATGGTGTGGATGCTTTTCTTCCGGCGCGGGGGGAAATAGCCCAGGGCTTTTCGCGGGACGCGCGCGACCTCGATGGGGTGTGGGTGTGAGTCGATTGACACCCACCTGACGTGTGTCCATGGCCTGTCGTCGTCATTGGACTTGTTTTGATCCGGCGAGTGTCCGTTTGCAGACGCCGAGAAGAAGTCTTGGTGCTGTTGTTGACCGAAGGGATCCGTTGCATCTGGCGTTCGGGATAGCAGGTCGACTCTCGAGGCTGCGCTCGTCGGTGGATCACAGGGACGGCCCTTCACCTCGCAAGCGTCCACCGGCATTGCCAGCCACTTCCGCACCTGAATATTATCCCGTGACCATAGTCCATTGGCCTTTCGAAAGGCATCCTCTCGGCATCTGTACTTGAGCACAATTCCGGCGTACGTGTCGGTTGCCTGGACTTGGTGGATGTAGGCCAGGTACTCCTCCGTTTCTTGGCTCTGCGAAGTCTCTCTCAAATCCTCGTCCGAGCTCCGTTTCTTGAACCTGCCCGTCACGTCCAGTCCTCCGTTGACACCATCGTGGCTCTCGAGCACGCTTGCTGTCCGCATAGCCTTCAAGGTGGCCTCCCTCTCCGCGCGCGATCCAGCAGCGATGTCGGCAGGGCGCGGCCTTCCCTCATTGGGTGGCTCCGGGCCCCAAGTGTCGTTCCTCCGGTCATCTCTGTAGCTGGCCTGCCTAGACAATCTCTTTGCGCTTATTCCATCCCTGCTGCGCGGTCGAGACGGCTCTCCACCGACTACCGACGCCCCGCCCGCAAGCAATGACGAAGCCAGTCCCTGGACCGTTGCCCAGCTCGAGGTCCAGGGTCCATCGAGAAGTCCACGGCTGGCACCGGGGCTTTTCGTTCTGGTGGTATTCTGCACAAAGTCGGTCCTGGGATTGTTCCTCCCCGTGACCGAACCAATATGGGGGGCTGGGATGGGCGATGCTCCCCGGCTTGGAGATCGGTTGGGGCTCGAGATGGCCGAGGACGACCCCACAGCGTCTTGGGCGCTGGCGAGGCGGCGATTCCGTGGGCGGATGGATGCTGTGTCTGAGTCTCGAGCAGCCAGCCGAAGGGTGCTTGAAGAGGAGGTCCGCGAGGGGTTCATGGCGTCGGGCATCCTCCGAACCGAGCCGGGGGCCTCGACGCGCGGCAATGGCAGCGATAACGTAGGGGCATCAGATCGTGGCCGTTGTAATCATGGGGAGATGCGATATATGGCGGCGAGTTGCAGCAGCGGTGCTGCGGGTATTGTTGTTGTCCGTTGGTCAGATTACTGGTCGCAGGTGCAGGCGCGGGCGCAGTTGCTCTGCCTGAACAGTGGCGGCCACCTCTGACGTGCGACCGGGCACAGTCACCCGTACTGAACGGCAATCGGCAAGTCCGGGCAGTTAAACAGTCGTGATCCAAGACGAGCGCATCTAGCAAACCGGGTCCGGGCACGGATTGGGCCCAGGTCGACACAATACATTGAACACCGAGATGCGGCTTGAGGAGTGCTAGGGAGGACCGACGACGTACATACGTATCCCCTTCGGAACGCCCTGCTCCAGTTGGCGCCCCAGCTGGGGCAACAGCGGGTGGCGCCCCTGGGCCAGGGTCAGGAACCCCTGCGCAAGCGAGCCCGCTTGACAGCCCGTGGCCAATGACTGCCAAGCAAACCCAACGGCAACCGCGCCGATGATGCAATGCCGCCGTCTTGCATCGCGAATCCTGCACTAAACGGGGCGCTGTCAGTATCAGTCCGTCTGGAACGTCTGCAGCGAAAATAAAAATCCAAGAGGGATTTAGGCATAAAGTGGCTGTTTCCAATGGCATATTTACCTACACAAGAAGAACAAATTGTTTTCACAAACTGCAATCCCTATCTCCAGAATCCGGACCCAAGTTTGCAATGAGACGTTTGATATGCCATCCGCTGAAGGTTTCATGCAACTATCGAGGACTGTCCGCAGGGCGTAAGTTACAGAAATCTGTCATGACCATTTCACGTTTCCACGCAGCCGGCGCCAGTGCACGTGCCAACGTGCTGCGGGGCGACAGCCAGTGAAAGTAAACAAATATTACCCCAAAGCTGCAGAGGGGCGCGGCGTGTCTTCGAGAAGCGGTTTTGCGACTCTGCGCCCTTCCCCAACCCCCGAACCGACCGACGCCCAGCAACAGAACGGGGACCTTCCGACGACGCCACCATGAGGGTGACGGAATTAATCATCGACGTAGGCGCGAACGGAATCCCTCTTGTTTTGCGACAAGTGCTAACCCCGCAACCAACAGGGCTTCAAGTCGTACGCCGTGCGCACCGTGATATCAGGATGGTAATACGGCACTATGGCAGGAGGCTAGGGAGGTCGTGCGCTGACGCCTGACCGCAGGGACGAGAGCTTCAACTCCATCACGGGCCTCAACGGCAGCGGCAAGTCCAACATCTTGGACGCCATCTGCTTCGTGCTGGGCATCACCAACATGTCCACAGTCCGCGCACAGAACCTGCAGGTGAGGCCGACCGAAACATACCGCCCTGCTGGTTGGGATCTTTTTGCTGATTTTGCCATTAGGACCTCATCTACAAGCGCGGCCAAGCCGGCGTCACCAAAGCGAGCGTAACGATCGTGTTTGACAACAGAGACAAGAAGCGCTCACCCATCGGCTTCGAAGAATATGCGACCATCAGCGTGACTCGCCAGATTGTCCTCGGCGGGACCACGAAATACCTGATCAACGGCCACCGTGCACAGCAGCAGACCGTCCAGAACCTGTTCCAGTCGGTGCAGCTGAATATCAACAACCCCAACTTCCTGATCATGCAGGGCCGCATTACCAAGGTGCTGAACATGAAGGCTGTCGAAATCCTCGCCATGATTGAGGAGGCAGCCGGCACGCGCATGTTCGAGGACCGGAGGGACAAGGCCATCAAGACCATGGGGAAGAAAGAGATGAAGCTCCAGGAAATCACCGAGCTGCTTCGCGACGAGATCGAGCCAAAACTCGAGAAGCTACGGACCGAAAAGCGCGCCTTTCTCGACTTCCAGCAGACGCAAAACGACCTCGAGCGGTTGACCAGGGTGGTGGTGGCTCACGACTACGTCCGGTGCCAGGAGAAGCTGAAGCAGTCTGCCTCAGATCTCGAAGCGAAGAAGCAGCGCGAGAAGGACCTGGAGGAATCAGCAACACGGCTCAAAAACGAGATATCCAATCTGGAAGAGGACTTGCAACGGGTCAAGGCCCAACGCGACAAGGAATTGCGGAAAGGCGGCAAGGCGCAGGCGCTGGAGGAGGCAGTGAAGAAGCATTCCAACGAGCTGGTCCGTCTTGCCACCGTTGTCGACCTCAAGCGCAGCAGCATGTCGGAAGAGCAGGAACGGAGGACAGCCGGCGAGAAGACAGTTGCTGAGCTTGAGGCAGCACTGAAGGAGAAGACCAAGGCGTACGAGAAGATCAAGGCAAAATACGACGCTGCGAAAGAAGCCGCCGAGAAGCAGAGTCAGGAGGCAGAGTCGAAAGAAGAGCTGCTCCAGACCCTCCAAACCGGTGTTGCATCCAAGGAAGGACAGGAAAATGGGTACCAAGGGCAGCTGCAGGACGCGAGGAACCGCGCCACGGCAGCTGTGACGGAGCAGGAGCAGGCAAAGATCAAGATTGCGCATCTCGAGAAGCGGATAAAGGAGGAGGAGCCGCGCGCGTTGAAGGCCAAGGAGCAGAATGCTGGCCTCCTCAAGGATCTCGAGGGCCTTAAGCACCAGGCGCAAAGACTGGAGAAGGAGCTGGGCAAGCTTGGCTTCCAACCAGGGACCGAGCAGGAGATGTACAAGCAGGAGAGCCTCCTTCAGCAGACCATCCGGAACCTACGACAAGAATCGGATGGCCTCAAGCGCAAGGTGGCCAACATCGACTTCAACTACGCGGACCCCGTGCCCAACTTTGACCGGTCAAAGGTCAAGGGCCTGGTGGCCCAGCTGTTTACCCTCGACAAGCAGTTCACGCAAGCGGCCACAGCGCTCGAGATCTGCGCTGGCGGGCGTCTCTACAATGTTGTTGTGGACAACGAGGTCACCGGCACGCAGCTCCTGCAAGGTGGAAGGCTGAGGAAGCGCGTAACCATCATCCCCTTGAACAAGATCGCCGCTTTCAAGGCGTCGGCGCAAACAGTCGCTACGGCGCAGAGGATTGCTCCTGGAAAGGTGGACCTGGCTCTGTCCCTTGTCGGATTTGACGAGGAAGTCTCGGCAGCCATGGAGTACGTGTTCGGCAACACTCTCGTCTGCGCAGATGCAGAGACAGCCAAGCGCGTAACATTCGACCCCAACGTGAGGATGCGCAGTATCACGCTCGAAGGTGACGCATACGATCCTTCGGGGACACTCTCTGGCGGCAGTGCTCCAAACTCGAGTGGCGTCCTGGTCACCCTGCAAAAGCTCAACGAGATCAACAGGCAGCTCAGGGAGGCCGAGGCATCACTCGGACAACTGCAATCCCAGATTGCGCGGGAGAAGTCCAGGCTCGACCAGGCCAAGAAGATCAAGCAGGAGCTCGATCTCAAGGCGCACGAGATCAAGCTCGCCGAGGAGCAGATTGGCAGCAACTCGTCTTCGTCCATTATCCAAGAGGTGCAGAACATGAAGGAGACGATTGTCCAGCTCAAGGAGTCGGTTCTAGAGGCCAAGAAGCGGCATGCCGAGGCCACGGCCGATGTCAAGCGGGTCGAGAAGGACATGAAGGACTTTGACAACAACAAGGACGCCAAGCTCGTCGAGCTCCAAGCCTCGGTTGACAAGCTCCGTGCCTCGCTCGAGAAGATGACGACGTCGAACAAGGCCCTGCAAAAGGAGCTTCAAACCGCACAACTCGACTCGGAACAGGTCTCGGGTGACCTGGCCGCGGCGCGGGAACAGCTGCAGGAGATTGACCTGGCCCTCAAGGCCCAGCAGGAAGAAGTCGAGGATCTGATCCGGCAGCAAAAGGAGGTCAAGGAGACGCACGACACGGCGCAGGCGCAGCTCGACGAGGAGCGCACCAAGCTCCACGTCTTTGACGACGAGCTGCGCGCTCTCGAGCAGGCCATCCGGTCCAAGAACACGCGCATCACCGAGGAAGGGCTCGAGAAGCAGAAGCTCGGCCACCTGGTCGACAAGTTCCATAAGGAGCAGCAGGCCGCGGCGCAGCTGGTGACGCGCATGGAGGAGGAGCACGAGTGGATCGCCGACGCGCGCGACCAGTTCGGGCGCACGGGCACGCCGTACGACTTCAAGGGCCAGAACATTGCCGAGTGCAAGGCGACGCACAAGAACCTGCTGGAGCGCAGCCAAGGCCTGCGCAAGAAGATCAACCCCAAGGTCATGAACATGATCGACAGCGTCGAGAAGAAGGAGGTGTCGCTCAAGCACATGATGCGCACCGTGATCCGCGACAAGCGCAAGATCGAGGAGACCATCGTCAGCCTTGACGACTACAAGAAGAAGGCGCTGCAGGAGACCTGGGAGAAGGTCAACGCCGACTTTGGCCAGATCTTTGCCGAGCTGCTGCCGGGCAGCTTCGCCAAGCTCGACCCGCCCGAGGGCAAGACCATCTCGGACGGCCTCGAGGTCAAGGTCTGCCTGGGCAAGGTCTGGAAGCAATCCCTGACGGAGCTGAGCGGTGGTCAACGGTCAGTATTTTTCCCTCTTTCCCCATTTCTACATCACACAAACTAACCTCCTGTCTCGTGTCCCCAGCTCCCTCATCGCCCTCTCCCTCATCATGGCCCTCCTCCAGTTCAAGCCCGCGCCCATGTACATCCTCGACGAGGTGGACGCGGCGCTGGACCTGTCGCACACGCAAAACATTGGCCGGCTCATCAAGACGCGCTTCAAGGGGTCGCAGTTCATCGTCGTGTCGCTCAAGGACGGCATGTTCCAGAACGCCAACCGCATCTTCCGCACGCGCTTCAGCGAGGGCACGAGCATGGTGCAGGCGCTCACGCCGGCAGATTTGCGGTGATCTTCTTTTTTTGTTTTGTGCCGCTTCCCTTTCCTTGTGTTGTCCGCGTGTGTTGGGTATATACGTGTGTTTGCTGGGTTGGGTGGTGGGGGGTTATGGATAAGATGGGTGTTGGAGTCTGGGTTGGTTGGTTGGTTGATACGAAGGGGGCATGGAGGGAGCTGCAACTGGTTTCGGGTCATCGCGTTTGTCTATATCCCTACAGAGCATGTCGACGAATTGAATGTGGCTGTTTTGTCATGATGCGAGATCACGTACACGTCTTTGGTCATGACTGTAGAGGTTGCTGTCGTTAAACGGGTTGTGGGTTGTGCATTGTTCGTCTATTTTGAGGAGCCCATATCTATACCGCATCGTACAGTACAATTGGTGTACACTGCCCGCCCTATACTCTATGTGTGCTTTACCTACCGGCCCCCGATATCTTACTGTCTGATGTACACATGGTGTCCTCGCTCAAGCACGTCAACCGACATGCCCACCTCGACCCAACTCTCCAGGTCCTCAGACGAGTCGGTCTTGGAGAATAAGGGGGTGAGCTGCATCCCCATGCAGCCCATAAGCTTGGCGCCCTCGTCGACTTCTCTGTGCTTCCTCAGAGACCGGTCTGGCTCGACGGGGTGTCGATAGCCAGAGTCCGGGTCGACGTTTGGCAGTTTGCAGCTAGTCAAGATGTCAGTCTTTGCCGATCGGAGATGGTCGGTTTGGAAAAAGGGGAAAGTAGGTACTCACCGGACAGTACGGCAGGATACATGGAAGGTCGAGCTCTCGTGCCTGTTGTCCGGACCTGGGGTGAGCCGAATTTTCTTCCAGGTCTCTTCGTCATAAGCGGTATCACCGCCGTCGACTATGCATGCACGTCAGTCCTTTGTGGAGTAACAGCCGGAATGGTGACACCCAAATGTCACCACAGCGGAACTTACTGATGATGTTGGCCCGGAACCGCCGGGGATCCAGGACCCGGAGTGCCTCGTCCTTGTCAATCTTGGCATCAAAATCTCGAACGCTGGACAGATTTAGGAGATGCAGGGGATACTGCACGGTTGTTTCCAAAAGCCGCGTCGTCAGCCCATTGATCATCACCACCACAAATTGCCTCTAGCAGCAGTAGCTAACCCGGGCAATCGGGCCATCTCTCGGCACCTAAAAATGCGGGGGAGGGGTAGCTGTTCACTCACGGCATCCTGAAAGCCCGCAACAGGCTGGTAGCCGGCGTCATCCTTGGCCGGGGCGCACCGGTAGACGTTTCGTAATCGGGCCGGGTCGATGCGGAAAAGGCCGAGCCTGTTGCTCACGCCAAGGTGCAGGGCCAGCTCCCGAGGTAACTCCGTCTCCATGTTGAGCGCCGTGACCGTGTCGCGCCAGATGGTCACCTCCTCGCGGGCATAGCCGCGCGCGTCGATCTCGTCCTGCGACGGGAAGGCCACGGGCAGGACGAACTCCTTCTCCGGGCGGGCGCGCCATCCCCGCGCCATCTTGGCCGCGACCAGGCCCAGCACGCCGCGCACGCCCCGTTCCTGCCAGGGGAAGCGGACGAGGAGGAAGGGCTCCGAGACCTTGGAGGCGTGGCCGCGGGCCTTGATGATGTCCGGGACGAAGAGCTCGACCTGGACGGTGGCGAGCAGCGGGAACTGGCGCTGGGTGATAAACTGCCAGGCGTGCGCGCCCTTCTCGTCGCCCGATGCCTGCAGGCCGACGGGGAAGGGGCTCTTGAGCTGGGCGAAGGTGAACAGGCGGTCGAACTCGAGGCCCGTCGGGAGCACCTTGCTCTGGCGCACCTCGATGCCCTTGCACGACTTGATCGGGTAGATCCAGAGGCTGCGGATCTTGCCCAGGGCCTTTGCGCTGCTCCCATTCTGGTTCCCGTTCTGGCTGCCGCTCTGGCTCTTTACTGCGCCGCCGCCTGCATCATCGCCGGTGTGATGGCCGCGCAGGCCCGATTCCGACGGTCCGAGGCCGATCTGCGAGTGCGTGTCCAGCAGTGCCTCCCGCTTGGAGGGTGGGACTGGGGGAAAAATGATGAACAGAGGCAAGAAAAACGCAACAATGGTGACGAGCAGGATGAAGGCGCTGGACGCATCAATCACCGGTCCGCCCCGCGGCACCGTGTGCCCGTCCATCGCCGATTTGTCGGGGGTTGCTCCCGCAGGTCTTGTTGGGGTTTGCGAGAGGTTTAATTACTGACCGTGAATGGGTGTTAAGCCGACTTCCATGTAACAGAAGCCGACGACACCCACCCCTCTGGTTTCAGAATGGTAATTTACGATGGCAGCTCCAGTCACGTTACCCGTCATACGAAGCCTGGTTGTAAGTTGCGGGGGAGGAATCGTGTAAATTACATACAAATACGCGAAACTGATGTGCCTGCCGAAGAAGTTGACTTTCCTTTACTTCAAACCAACCCGGCAGCTTACCTAGGTCCGGAGGAGAGAGTAGTGGGTGGCACCGAGGGACATCGATACCCGGAGGTAAGTAAGGTAGCGAAGGTGAAACGGCAAGAAGGGGGAAGGCTGGAGGGAGTGCAGGATAGAGTGGGAGGAACAGCCGAAAGGAGAAGGAACATATCGCTTTTGAGCACACATGTACCTGCCCACCTTACCTATCCTGGAAACAACTTGGGGCGAGAAAGTGAAGGCGCGGCCATGGATTTGAACCGCGACGGAGCCGTAGACTGGAGACACTGGTCCCCTTGGCACTGGTACCGAGCCACCTGGAGGGGAGCCCAGGTTCTCGGGAACCACGAGCAAAACAACCCGAATCTATCCCCGGCTCTTGCGAGTAAATTCCGAAACCGAAAAAAAGATATCTTTGAAAGAGCGTAGTTAGAGAAGCAGAGCGGAGTTCTCTCCGGATATCCCAGATGTCTTGGCCCCAAGGGCACCCCGGTGGGGAGAAGGCGGGTTGTTTGACCGTGTCGAAGACGACAAGCAAGGCAAAAGAGGGCAGAGTAAGCAGAAATCTCCATACGTGTTCGAAGAGAAGCGTGTGTTGTGATACGTTGATGATATTTCAGGACATTGAAACGCCGGGAGAAGACTCCATGCAAGAACCGTCTGCGGACACGCAGGTCCAGGAGCGGATCTCGGGCCTCTGGTTAAATGTGCATCTGACTATGGGGAGATGTACAAGGGCGGTGTGCCATGGCGTCTCCACCATGTCTCTCTCCTTTGCTGGATGCCTTCTCTGTCGACAGCGCAGAGAGAAGTGTGTACATACCATCTCAGACAGTGGTGGGCAGCAGAGCGGTGATACCGTGATACAGACTAGATACTGAGATGCGGACCGAAAATAGAGCCCTCCCCCCTGGCGGCCGGAAGTGAACCCGCGCTTGACGAATCCAGACACCTGTCAACATGAAACTGCGTGAGAAGGCGATTCAGGGGATGGCGATGCCGGCTCATCACCGCCGTCAGACCAGCTCCAGGCCACAGCCAGCCAGCATCTCTCTCTCGAAGTTCCGGCGGATGTGGCCCCCAATTGACCCGGCAATTTTGACGTAGGGCTGCATTCCATTGGCCTTTAACCCTGCCGACCCGATTTGTTGCCGGGAGCGATCCGCCCCAAGAGGACACAGTGATTGGGTTTTGGGGGTGCCTGGGGATTTTGGGACCGGGACGGTGTCCGCTGGTCCCAAGGCGCCACTCCGGGATTCCGCCCCGAAGTAGCGGCCGGAGCCGTCGACTCAGCGGCCCGGGGAGCAAGAGTGCTAAGGCCGGTGCACGGGCATATGTGATAAGTTAATTAACCCCAAATGCTTTCCATGGATGCTTGCTCGTGGCGTCTTCTCCCGGGCCTGGTGCGTGACGCAGGCTTGATGTGCGCCGCTTCTTTGGGAAATGCGATAAGGTGTCGTTGGTGAAGTGATGCAACAGCAACAATCAAAACAGAGGGGGCGAGTGGGGACGATGGTAGGCTGCGACGTACAATCCCGATGGAGAGGTAGCGCAGCCGCGGGAGCACCGCACAAGTGCCAGGCAAAACTTGACGCCGCGCGCCGAGGGTTTCTTTGGTACGAGGCTACGGTAACATCGTATCCAAGTGACACTCGAAAATCCACAACGATGAGATGATACCCGGTGGCGCGGAGCCTAGGACATGAGGCTGGCACGGAAGATGTAGTAGAACTCGCCTGATCCCCCCTCTGCGTCGACTGCCTCTGTCTACCGGGGCGGAGACTGGGTCATGACTGCGTAGGCCCGAAGCAGGAACGCATTTGCTGGACCAACAAGGCAGCAGCAGCCCGAGTCGCTCGTTGGGCCATTTGGCCAGTTGCAATGTGAAATCACCTCCAGTCCCCATGGGGATGGCACTCGCTCTCGGGAAACGGGGCAGCAAGAAAGTGCCGTGCCGCGGTTCGCCTCGCGCTCAGCTCTTGGGTCGGAGGGACAATGTGGTGAGGCGGCTGAAACTCTGTGACACTGACCTTGGGCATGGCTTGGCTGGCTCGAAGAAACCTCGTATGGCACATGTCTGGCTCTTGGGCCACCCCACAGCGACGACAACAGACCGCGGCGGTCTCACCCGCTCTGGTCAAGCATGCGTCATGCATGCGAGATGAAGCTATAGCAAATAAGCCCGATCATAGCAGTAGTTGCGGTCTTGCTTGCGAGCCCTCGTACTTGTGTGAGTACCGAGCATGTACTCTGCAAGGCACGCACCCATCGCTCTGCGCGTGGGGATATCTCATTCGCTCCACAAGCAGGGGGGGTAGCTTCAAGTCCCAAAGCCGCCTGGAAGATCACGGCTGAGCGACTCGGGCATGTGTTGAGAACGAAAGGAGGCGGCCGCAGTCGAAAGAATGAAAACGGGGTTGTTTCCACGTCTCTGGACACTGGTCCAGTGAGTGTGGTCGGCATCGCCGTCTCCAGCCCACCAAGCGCTGCCTATCAATTTGACGAGCTGAGCGCTCGAGGTTGTGGAGATGCCGCCATCTTGCTTGCAGAGCCTGCAGAGCTCCTGATAGAACAGTTAGGTTGGTTGAATGACAACGATGCCGCACGTGTTCAGCTCGGTCATGCGCGACATAAAAATAGATGCTTGAATCTCGGCTTGGGTACAGAGCAGAGGGATGGAGTCCGTCGAAGAGGTGGGTTTGGGGTGTGGTTCACGCTCGACGAGGCAAACCTGACACCAGGCAAGAGGGCCTCGGAGAATACAACCTGCGCGTCTCGTTGTCAATCAATCCTCGGGGACCAAGACACCATCAAGAGACCATCAATATGACACATGGTTCCTTACCGGCAGGACACGCAATCAAGCCCCCCATGGCGTCCACAGCTGCGGAGAGAGAGCGAGAGAGCTTCGCGGGAGAGAAATTGTCCGCGAGACGAGACGAGATTGCGTCAATGCAAGGGATACGTCAGTTCGAATAGCCCCGGCTCTCCTTCTGTATACGGATACGTGGAAACTGTGAGGTGCGGATGTGCTGCAAGGGAGAAAAACCACTTTCATGTCCAGCAGCCTCCGTCGATGATGTCGAAGTGGATGACATACGCAGCACACGAAGCCCCCAGGAGGAACAGGGGACCTCGTGGAGTTCGTGTGCTGCGCAACAAAGGCTGAAAGGGTGGGCCCTGCAGGTTCACCCTGGTGATCCCACCGACCGATCCCAGTCAAAGATGACGCTAACGCTAGTGGAGCGGCCCCTGCAGCCCGGGCCGGTTTGTGGCACAGACGCTCCGCTTTTCGCCGTTGAGGGAAGTTCGGCCGTGGGCGTGCCCGGCGGCGGAAGCTTCCACCAGCAGATCATCACTCTGGGGCTTGGTGGTGCATGAACTTGGCTCATTCCCAAGAGCCAATACTCATTTCGAGTGGTCGCGGGTCGCAGCTTTCCAGAAGCTCTAGGGAACCACAGCACCGGGTCTCTGTCTCGCAATTGACCCAGCGGGTGGTAACCTGGAAGGGACGGTGCACCGTGTACTGTGGACGTACCAGGTAAAGCCCCAACAGCCTTGGAAGTGTCGCAAGAGGGAAAAAGAGAGTTTGCACCATGCCCAAGAAGGAGGACGCCCCGGCCCCCGAACGTCCGATTCGGGCAAGGGCAGAGAGAAAGCTTTTGCGCCGCCATGCACCTCCAATGCAACGCTCTCATGACGTCTTGGACCTTGCTACAGACTCGAACAGGTTAAGACCTCTTGCACATGCCAGTGACGGTGGTAGTCTTTAATCGAGATGTAGAATATGTACGAAGTACGGGGTGGTATTTCGCTCATAATTAATAGCAGCCCGACTTATAGGCAGGGGGAGCTCCTTCCACGCCGATGGATGTGCTGCAGACGAGATTTCGACTTCGGCTCAACTTTTTGCTGCCTCGCACTCGATCGCTCCATCCTTGTCCACCACAGCCGCTCCAGGTTCTCTGCAGTGCAGCTTTCACCTTTTCTCGAGTCCCCCGCGGCCGAACGCAGTAATGGCGCCCCCTCGTCAATCCATCAAAAAAACGGCCACCGTAGCCAGGGACGGTCTCATGCGCCAATACAATAGTTCACCTCGACCGTGATTTCCACAATCAACCCCGGGCCGAGGTGATCTCGGTGCATCACCCATCGAACCCCCCGACCCCAGCTCCCAGGCCAGCCAGTTTGGCGTGGTCCGCCCTGGGGTCGTCCAATTACTGCCATGCAATCAAACGGCCGGGCCACCGTATTACCCAGCAGACCACAGTCCGCATTGTTGTGGTACGCAGGGTGCAAGCTGTGCTAATCACGTTAGTTAGGGCAATGCCCAGCACCTCAGCCGGACTTCGGTCCATTGACCGGATGTGTGGTGTGGTGCTATCAGCGCTTCCGCCGGGGGTCGACAGCCCACACCCACAGCAGCACCGCCAGCGATTTCGATGCCAGAAATGGTAGGTATGTTCACAATACGCAGTAACGGCCTTACCGTCCTTCCTGTTTGTGGTTTTAATTATTCTGAATGCCGCCTTTTTCTACCTGCCATTGGCCTGTGCAAGCCACACCAGGCTCCATGCGGCAGCTGACTGATCTCGAGCAGCGCCAGGTCTGCAGTGCGTGCTCTGCATGTCCATACCTGCCTAGGTAAATACCGGTCGGTTGTTGCATCCTCCCCTGCCGTACGGTACCTATCCCGTACAGGTACAGTGCCGGATCGCCGGGGAACGGCGGCTGGAGCGGCGCGTCTCCTGTGTCACTGCTGCATCCTGATATCTTGCGCAGCCCTGGATCGGATCGGCTCCACCATTGCCGCGGACCAGCTTCACTTTCTGGACGACGGACGACGCAGACCCTGGCAGACCTTGGGAGTTCAGGCCCGACGTTCGCGGGCCCTGCATGCGCCGCCTGCTTCTGGATTGGCGCGCTCGCCCGCTGCATGGGTGTGGTGTCAAAAAAGAAGCGTCCCAGACCATGGTGAAAGCTGGCAACGGCCTGCCCGCGCGGCCGTGCGGGCAGCACACTCCCGGTTCTGGAAAGGATAGGACGCAGATGATGATGACAACCCCCGGCCCCCCTCGACGTCGTCTGGCATGGAGGCCATGTGTTCACTGCACATGGCCTTTCGCAACATCGGAGCCATGTCTCACTTTGGCACTGGGCCCCACCACGATTTGCGCCCTGGTGGAGCATCGACGTTGGCAGGGGGCCTGAGCTGTGACTGGCCACACCCATGCAACCGCCAACGGCCGCCGTTGTGCAACGGAAGATCCAAGTGACGCACTGCACCACAGAGACCACATCAGACGAACCTTGAACCGCCAACATGAGGGGGAAGGGTTTGCAACCTGTCGCCAGCTCTCGCCGATCAAACCATGAGCCTGTCCGGATCGCGCCGGGGATCGTGTTCTAGGGTGTCCTCATCAGCCTTCCTATGAACTGCCGTACTCAGCCATGCGATCCCCTTCCCTGTATTGTTCCTGACGAGCCCCAGCCGCGGCCCACCCACGCGGGTCGACTTCGTGAATGTGTTGCATCGCCGGCCTCTGCTCTGCTCTGCTGTCGCATTCGAGGAGATTTTGGGACGCATCTGGTTAACCACCCCTGTCAACAAGCGAGTTGCGCTAGCAGACCAGCCCACCACTTGCAGAGACTTCTCCCGCCTTCTGCCGGAACCCTGTCCAGGGGACAGTCCAGGGCGACAAGCTCTCCCTCGCGGCGATGGCGGAGAATGGCCTAACAAGATCCGCCCCGCGGCCGTGTCTGGACCCCGTCAGGACAAAACGCGGAAAGCAACCCGCGAGAGCCTCAGTCGGAAGCACCAGCCGATACGGCATGTGCAGACCCGGCAGTGCCCTTTTTCCCGTACTGTCATGATTGTTCCGAAGACCAGAACTCGGAGGCCCATGGAAACAAATTCAGAGCGTGGAGACGGGAGAGACAGACAACCAGCCAACTTGGGAGGTATCTGAATTCTGCATCGGACAATCCGACGCATCTACGCACGTACAGTACAACCGCAGTTTGAGCTTTCAGGCCTGCGCATTTCTGAGGGCCTGGCTCTTTCGCTGAAATGTCTTCCCGAGAGATTGGAAAGTCCCAGGGGACGGGCTCAATGGCCTGTGACAGCACCAAGTAGCGGACTCGAACTAGGGTCACCCTATGATGGACACGCACCCCC
>Ga0247824_10000985_pt1 | contig 15145 bp, 11 predicted proteins | sample 13C_PalmiticAcid_FD_194412 | JGI IMG/M metagenome (GOLD analysis project Ga0247824, IMG submission 194412) | Soil microbial communities from agricultural site in Penn Yan, New York, United States - 13C_PalmiticAcid_Day48 | ecosystem: Environmental > Terrestrial > Soil > Agricultural land... | reverse complement strand
ATCACACAGCCCACAGAGGAAAGACGTTCATGTCGATGGTCCTGTCCACTTTAGGGGGAGGGGAGGGGAGAGAGAAGAACCAAACAAACGGCGATTGATCCCTCTGCTTTTTTGCACGAGCACATGAACACGACGACAGGCAGTGAAATCGTCACGGTGCGATTTCCCCCGGCTCAACCGTTTCTTTCTTCTTCTCACTCTGCTCCATGCACAGTTTCCACAACTCCTCTCGCCACGTTTTGCTCTCATTCACCTGTCTCCCTCCCACCTGCACACCTGCACACCTGCACACCTGCACACCTGCACTATCTGCACATACAGTCGTCACCATGCTTGCCAAAATCACCTGCCTCGTCATCACCTCGCTCACCAACCTGGCTTGCTGTCGCCCCCCTCCATCCGAAAAGACCGTCTCTCCGAAGAAGGACATGATCCAGTCCGAAAACCCCCTTCGGGATGTCAACCTTGACACCGTCGGCCTGATCACATTGATGCACAGTGTGGTTTACCTGCTTTTGATGGCTCTACAGGATCATCTCCAAGGAATCCATGCTATTCAGCAACTGCAAGTCCTCAAGCCATGGCATGTCGCAGTGACCTTGCTCTGTATTGGGTCAGTCTTGCTTCGCAGGTGGTCGTATAGGACCTTGGACAGGTTCTTCACCGTAAGTCTAGTCTTGGTGGATGAGTTTATTTTGAACGTCCTCAACTCGAAGCTTATCTGACCTGTCATGTTCATTGTCAATATTAGTACCGACTGACGATTCGACCTGGGCATCGGCTGGTGACGACAGGGCCGTACAAGTACCTGCGCCATCCTTCTTACACCGGCCTATTCGTCAACTGTGTTGGAACCTTTGGGTTCTTCATCCATGAAGGCCTCTGGGACGTGATGGTCGCTTTCGCCACACAAGGGATGACCTACTTGGCTCAGCACAAGGTGCCGATCTTAAGCTCTATGGCAGCCATGTCTCCATTTCCAATGTATGCCCAGGGTGCAGCGCATCCAGGCACCCTATTCGGAATCTCAACTGGACTATGGCTGACCATGATGTTCGCAGTGCTGTTATTCTACCTGACCTGGGCGAGGATTGTGGTGGAGGAAGAGATGCTGAGGAAACATTTCAAGGCCGAGTGGACCGCCTATGCCGAGACACGTTGGAGGCTCTTCCCTTTTGTCTTCTAGCACCGAAATCGTCAGGCTTCAGCTGCATCATTGTTTATCCTTCAACGGCGAAGCAACATTCTCGGTACAAATAGAGCTGTGCGTGCGAAGGCATGTTTGTGTTGTTTATTGTTTTTGGAAAGCAATCCATTGGTGCTGAGTGTTCATATTCTATTGTCAAAGATAGTTCACCTTGATGCACGACAAACAACATACTCTTCCCCCGTTATTGTCATCATGAAGAACCTTCCAAAGAAGACATGCAAGCTCTAACAATGATCAGTCAATCGCGTATCCCATCCACAAAAGACAAGGCAGCAGCTGTTGATGATGAGAGGCGGGGCTATCAGAACGTTCGCACGGTTCAAGCTCACGATCGCAACTCTATCCATGTAGCTTCAACTCATCGGCGTAGAATGGCACGATAGTAGCACATTGATGGTATCGTATCATGTGGGCATCCAGCTGAGCCAACCCTCGATAGCCAGCTCTTAAGAGACTCTATGAAAGGTGAGGGTTTATCGTAGTGTAACAAGGTCCATATTGACCTGGATTCAGTCTTGTAATACCGTTTCGCCTTGCTCAGAGAGTAATGAAAACACATCATTTGGCCTTGCATGGTCTTTTACAATCTCCGTCCAGATTCTCACACACAGCGTCGTCAACATGCAGCAAGGCTGAGTCTCCAGCTCAAGGGTTTGAACATCGGATAGGGTGGATGGACACTCCTCGCTCACTGACACTGGAGCGTGTGTGGCCGTAGATGGGGCTGCTGGGTCGGTGGAAGAGCGTACTGCTCAGTGCGAGGGGAGGTGATGGGCGTCGCCTGGCATTGTTTTGAGCTCGGACAGATACGTACAATAGCACCGGGTTCTGGAGAGAATGCTCCAGGTTTGTTTGTTGTCGGGCTGGCCCTGCTCTCCAGCGGGTCCAAAAAAATGGAGGGAAAGAACGCGGCAGGACGGAAGAGCAATTGAGGCATGACGCTGGATTGCAGGAATAGCGTGTTCTCTGCATCGAGGGGGACTGGTGCCAGAGGAGGGGGTGAGTGGGTGAGTGGTCCTCGGGGTTGCTCTTGTGCCCGGCCGTCGGAGCGTTGTCACGATAGGACTGAGGTGGACATGTCTCAGAGCGAATGGGACACTGCTTCACTGCTTACGAACAAAGTCTGCAGGAATTGGCCGTTTGAGCTGCACACAAAACAGCTGATCAGTGCGATCACCGCTCTGCATCGCTTTTTTTTGTTCATTCCGCACACTTCACACTCCTCATTCCTCATTCCTTCGTCTCGCCCCCCTACCTTCTCACCCGCTCTCTCTCTCTTTATCTCCTTGTTCGCTCTCCGAGGAGGCAAACGTGCAGCTACAGGGCGTCTACCAGTATCCAGCTGCAGAGGCATGCAACCTTATTGCAATCCATGAATCCATTGCATTGGTGATCCTGATCTCGCCTTTCTTTATCCCTCCCAACAAATCTCCCACTGTCGATGCTCCATCCCCCTCTCTCTTCTTCTCTATCCTCTCGTCGCATCTCTCACCTCGCATCTCTCACCTCGCATCTCTCACCTCGCATCTCTCACCTCGCATATCTCGCATACCTCTCGCTCCTAACACAGCCCCTCCTCGCATTGTCCAACACTTGACACCACTCTTTGGTTACACATAATGGCACACCAGACCAACAGCAGCTCCAGTTCACACCAGCGACGACAGTATCAGAACCAACACCAACACCACTCGTCATCGTCTGCTTCGAGTCCCTCCACCACTCCATCCACTCAGCGACATCGCCACTGGAACTCGCTCACTGATGTAACACCCACACCCTCCCCATCATCCACTTATACCGTCCAATCCTCAGCTCCTTCCTCCTCCTCCTCTACGTCAGCTTCTCGACATGACTCTTCTGTATTATACTCTTACCAGGGTACCGCACCCAGCCAAAGTAGTGGAGGCCACAGCAATACCAACGGCAGCACCCACAGTAAACACACCAAGCACAGCAGCCGCGGCAGAGACGATGTACAACTCCAACAGCAACAGCAGTCGAATAACAGTAGCAATGGCAATGGCAATGGAAGCTTCAATAGCAGCAACGCTCATGATCGGCCATCGATCCAGCAGGCGGTCAAGTCAATTCCTCCAATGCTTCGACGGGGCAACAGCATGGTTGGAAATACTATCAACTCGACACTTGGTGAGGATGTGATGCTCCAGGATTGGCTCCACAAGCGCTCGTCATCGCTACAGCTTGTCTGGAAACGTCGCTGGTGTGTCCTCCGAGACGGTCAGTTGCGTTACTATCGATCCAATGTAAGTGTCTCAATCCCCCTTCCTTTCATTTCACGGTTGAGCCTTAGCAATTTCTAGCCAGGATAATCAATAGGCGTGAGATATATACAAACAGGGAAGAGGTACATGACGAGTTTGGGTCAGGGAACTCGCTGAGCGAAGCACAGCCTAATGGCTGGCTGGTGCTTATTTCAGGACCAGGTCCTGCAGGCGGCGCGGAGCGCAGAAAGCTTGAATTGAATCTAATGAAGAGCCAAATATGGGGTGCTTGTTGGAACTCTCCTGGTCTAACCACCAAAAAAAAATGTACTTTGGCGACACCATAGACGGATACCAGACCCATAGGTGTCATCCACCTGGCCGATCACTCTGTTTTAACATCCGGTCCAGATGTCTCGCGCAAGTCAAAGCACACTTTCCGATTGTCAGCCCCAGAGCCCATTCCACACCAGAATCAAAATCACTTGTTCTTTACAGAGTCCGCTCTGTCACTCCAGAATTGGACACATGCACTTCAAGCTCATATCGATCATGCCGCGGCCACCTGGGCGTCCCTGGCTGCAGCTTCTGATGAACTTCGACTGCAATTGATGAGGGATCAACAAGGGCTAGATGGTCGTGGAGGACAATCGATCATCGACAAGGTACTGGAGCGTTTGCAGCTTGAAGACCCCACCGCGTCCGAAATGAGCAATGACAGGCCCAGAATGCCCACAACACCGGATCTTTACCATACTCAGCATTCAAGGACGCCCTCTGTATCAGCAGGAACGGTAGGCACAGCGCAGGGAAGACTTGCACATTTGCCTGCAAATTTCCCAGTTTCACATGAAGACAACAATGACACCTGGTCTTCGGCCTCATCCCTGCACGCCAACAACGCCAGTACGAATACAACTACAAGCCTTGATTACATCTTTGCACATCAAGGATTGCAGCAACCTCAGACTAGCAAGTCGAGCATGGATTCGATGCGCGATGTATATAGCGCGCAACCAAGTCCACTTGGCCTTCATACAAGTGGCTCTGGCTCACAGTTCAATCAGAATGGAAGCGACGCTAACACCATCGGATATCCCCCGGGAAACAGCTTCATGGATCATTCCAGCGTGTCCGATGCAAGCAGATCTTCTGTTCAATCAGATTACCAAGGAAGGACCAGTTTGCAGCATTCTCGTGTTGTCTCCAAGAACAATATGTACCATACAGCGCAGAGTCCACGGATGTATCCGCTTCGTTCCAGTGCTCATTCTAACACTTCTTTGAATAATGGTACGTGGAATACAAGTTTTAGAACAATCTTGAATCCATGAGGGCGTGCAATTGACTCTGATCTAACACGACATTCCGTTTTAGGTGTTCCTTCACCAGCAGCAAGTACAACTGCATCTCCGTATTCATCACCAGTACTGACATCCCAGCCAAATATGATGTCCGGCAGTCTCGCTGGAAGTACGGCTCCATCATCTCCAAGGGTGTTTTATAAGGTCCTCGAGGGTTCTCCCTCAAAGCGAACAGAGAGTATCACATCCTCTATGTCCATATCCACGATCGCTTCAGAGGATGAGGATGTCTCGACTATCAACGATCTTGCGTCTGACAATGGACTCTGCACGACCCATACCCAGCATAGTCAAGGAAAATCCAGCGGTGGTTCCAGTCATGGATCAACATTCCTCGGACTAGTGACCGGTGGAAAGTACAAAAAGGACAAGGGGAGCAGTGCTGGTTCAAGTCACAGTGGCAGCAGAAGTCCTGCACTCAAACTATTCGGCTCTGGAATGTGTTCCTTTAGTGGATGCACGCAGCCAGCAAAGACTTGTATCTACCACAAGAAGAACAGCATGTACAGCCCCATGAGCGACGACAAAAAGTGTAAAGGCGAGAGTAAGGAGAAGAAATCCAAGAAGCCGTGGTCAAGCGGTTCAGAACTGAATGTCACCCAAAGCAGTACCTTGGCTGTCTCGGGCTCACACCTCAGCAACCACAGTGACAGTTCGCCTTGTCCATCCTACACGGACGCAAGGTCCTGTAGCAATGGTCTCTCAAAGTCAATGGTGTCACTGTCAAAGGACTCGGAGTTGGAGATCGAGACGGGCTCTGTGTCATCCCTCAATTCACAGCTTCACCTCATGGCTTCGCCCACAAGGAAACGTTCGCCTTCCGCTCCTGTGACTGATAGCAACCTTGATGCCAACCTGCAGCCCATGGACGATTGCCCTGCGCACTCACGAACCCCACCGCCAGCACCTACTCCTTCCCATAGACTACCTCTGCCTCCTCCTCGTGCTACGTGCGCAGCATCGAACTACCACCCTCAAAGCGACAAGGAATCTCCCAGTCTGAGTCGAAAAATGGGTCTTCAGATCGGAGGCGACTTTGGCGCCCTCGATCAGAATTCTCTTTTGGGAACAGCCTTGAATGGCAACTTTTTTGTGGCAAACCACCACAGGACGATGCAAAAGTTTCAGACCGTGCAAACCACCAAGTCTCAGCCCATCAACGTCCCACCTACTTCTACCGGAAGGCAACAACAGCAAGATGCTCTGGATTCGCATCTTCAAGTTGGCGTGTCTCGTCATATTGTTGCGCCAGACGTACTTGCAATGGCAATCGAGCGGGAAGCAGAGAAGTTAAGGCAACAGCATGCACAAGAAAACGAGGCGCAGAAGAAACGGCCTACATCCATGATCAAGCATCCTTCTTATCAGTCTATACCCCTTCAGCTCTCGCTTTTGACCGTCCCGGAGACGTCCAGTTCTGCGACCACGGATGAGAATGACTCTGCAGCGACCAGTCTGATAAGCTCTCCTAGCCAGGATGGCGAACGCATCATCAGTAGTCAGCAGTTGGCGTTTGCGGCTCCAGGATTGACTGCATCGATGAAAGCCCCGACAAGTCCAATCTCCAGCATCACCGTTAATCCCTTCAATCCAGTCTCTATTACACCCCTCCCACCATCTGCGCTTCAATTCACAGAGTCAGATTTGGCAACGAGAGGTAGCGACGAAGCCAAGCGTCTGCAACAGCAACCGTCTAGATACGGATCGACACCGGTTACTCCGACATGGCCACCAGATGTGCAAGATTTTCCAATGCATTCCCTGCCACCACCTAAGCGACATTGGAATGAACCCACAGCATATCATGGAACGGGCTTGCGTAGGGTGGGAAAGTCTAGACAAAGGTCTATTTCAGATGCCACGCTCTTGCGACCACTTGGCGCGGATACTGATGTCCCCAATGGACAGGATAAGGCGTCTTTCACTACAACATCCCCGCTTCGACCCGGGTTCACGACAAGGAGACAGTCTTCGTCGGCTGTCATGATCCGGCTTACCGAGCAAGGTGCGCAGAACATCTCACCACTGCTCAACAACGGAACAACGACGACATTTGCTGGGGATGTCCCATCGAGTGATGTTCGCCGTCCTGGTCTAACACCCACATCATCGCCTTCCGGATCTTCATTCTCGACGTCCACGGTTTCATCGCCCCTATCCATTGTCACATCACGACATGCGGGACACGAGCATCATATCAATGGCACAGAGGAATCATTGGCGATGACGAGCTTGGAAGCTGATCAGCATTCCCCGGCAACACCTGGCTTATCTCTATCGTCAGAAGTTTCCTCACCAACATTGTATCGCGGTAGAACGTTCAGAAGTGTATCTTCACCCTTGGCAGCTATCACCCCTGCAAGAGGCTCGCCTTCAGGTTCACCTTCTACTCCCCATACTCTGCGGATGGAGGGTCCGTCAATCTTCAGTACTGCGGAACCGAATACACCAGGAGCAATGGAAGAGACACCAGCTGTTGAATTGGAAGGCAAAGACTCCAAGGCCATTAGCAACCATCACAGTGCTCTTGGCAAAGAATTGGTTTCACCAAAACGCGTGCTAGCTACTGCGGGCTCTTTCGTGTTCCCAGCGCCTTCGGTTCGTAGGACACTCTATGATGCCAGTGGCCGACCTCTGTCCACTTGCTCCACATCCTCATTCATGTCTGAGGACGGAGCCAGAGAGGGTGAAGATGAGGACGGATCAGGCCCTACCAGCGATCGTTCTGGTCCCAGCTCTCGAGCAGAATCACCTGTCCTGTCATCTTCACTCCATGCTGCAGCATTGGAGCTGTACCCAAGCCTGCGCAAGTTCTCCTTGTTCACAGCGGCAGTGGGTGGCCACCCTCCACCAGCATTGCTGACTCGACGGAAAGATAGTGCAGGATCTGTGGCTTCATCGACACGAGATCACCATTCAGTTGCACCAAGCGGGTTATCTCATATGGACAATGGCAGCGAGGAGGATGACGGGGTTGAAAGATATGAGGAAGATTGGGCAGGCAATCTGAAGAGCACCCGACTTTTGAAGGAGCGACGCGCTAGCTTGCCGATATCGCCCTCATTCTTATCACAATTCCCATCGCGACTCTCATCTCCCCCACCTTCCAACCTGCTATCGCGAACATCCCCACCATCCCCCACGACTCCGCCTCCTACACCAATGACGCTCAGTTACCGCCCTGTCCATTCTGCCTCTATACCGTTTGCCTCGCAGAACACCGTCCCCAAGCCCTTGTATGCAATGTCGGATCTGGATGCATCGGGACAGTCTTTCTCGGGATCCTTGGTTGACGCAACCTCCCCTCCTGCAGTCCCACAACGATCGCCTCATAGGAGCTTACCCACATCGCCTATGACTTCCAAGGCACCGCGATCGATTCACAACTTGCCAAACGTTCCTATCGCACACAGTGTACATGACCGCCAGAGGAAGTAGAAGCACAAGTTGCTATTGTATCGTCAAATTATGTTCGATATGAAATAAATTGTACAGCGAAACTATACTATTTGTATCGACGGACAGTATCAACAATGGCTGCCACGAGTTCCTGCTCCAATTGTTCCACCGAAGCGTTGGCTGTCAAAGCAGGATTCTCGTCTGTTTTGTCCAACGTCTTGAGTTTGGACGCCACCGATGCCATAACAGCCAACTTCTTGCTGGCCTCACGCAGTTGGTGTGCTGGCTCGCCTACGGCCCCACGTTGGACGAGAAGCTGATTGTTGAGCTCACTCAATCCTTTCGCATCCTGGATAGTTGCATTCAGCACGTTGAGCTCTCCCTTTGCTACTGTCCAATGCAGAGATGCATGGCAGTGATCCTCACCAATCTCCATCTTCCACATTCCTACCGCTCCATCCGAACATACTGTGGCCACATAGTTGACTCCTGGGGCTTCGATCCAGCTGATATCCCAAACACCACGTTGGAAGCCTTGAATCACTGCTCGACATTGTCCTGATGTAACATCCCACACCCGCACCGACGTGTTGCTTGCAGAAACAATCAGATCTCCTCGTGATGAATACACAATCTTGCTAACCCATAGGCTGTGACCAATCAAGGTCCAAAGGCATGTCCCTTCTTCTAGGTCCCATATTCTCAGTGATCCATCCATGTAGCCAGAGGCAATCTGATTTCCATTCGGTGAGTACGCAATGCGAAAGACTTCGACACCATGGCCATTCAAGGTATGGCGACACTCTCCCGTTCCAACGTCCCATACTCGAATTGTACTGTCTCGGCTGGCAGAAGCAACTTGATCACCTCGAGGTGAATATACAGCGTGGCTTACCCCACTGGTATGGCCTGTGAGAGTGTGATTGCAAACTCCCGTCTCAGCATCCCAAATCCGTAATAGATCCTCCCAGTCGCTGTAAAGGACGACTTGATTTCTGGTTGGTGAAAATACAATGTCAACATCATCCTTAGGAAATGTCAACGTATGGCGGCACTCTCCTGAATTCGCGTCCCATATCCGGACTGTCCTGTCTCCACTGGCAGATGCAAGGAAATCCCCTTGAGGTGAATATGCAATGTTCCTGACTTTGCTTCTATGACCGATTAAAATACGAGTGCATTCTCCTGTGGCTGCACTCCACAGCCGTACAGTGGAGTCTTCACTGCAAGTGGCAACTTGATCTCCTTGAGGTGAATACACAATGCTACGCACCGATCGGTCATGGCCCCACAATGTCTGGAGGCAGGTTCTTGTTTCCACATCCCAGATCCTTGCTGTCTTGTCATCGCTACATGTTGCGATCCGATCCCATTTCGGTGAGCAAATGACCTTCCACACGTAATCAGTATGACTCTTTGAGGCGTATCGAGAGGTCCCTTCACCGATATCCCATAATCGAAGCGTCTTGTCATTGCTGCCAGAAGCGACGCGACCACCTTTCGGTGAGAATGCGAGACTATTAACTCTACTGGAATGACCTGTCATCGTCTGGCGGCACACACCTGTCTCTGTATCCCAGAGTCGCACAGTTCTGTCACTGCTGGCGGAAGCAATGAGATCTCCTTGCGGTGAATACATGACCCTACTCACAGACTCGGTATGGCCAACAAGTGTGTGAAGACACACGCCTCTTTGAACGTTCCATAGCCGGATTGACATATCCTGGCTGCAAGAAGCAACTTGATACCCGTTCGATGAATACATGACGGACAAAACCTCGTTGGTATGACCAGTCAAGCTGTGGCAGCAGTCTCCAGTTGCCACATCCCATAATCGAACGGCCTTGTCACGGCTGGCAGAAGCAAGTTGATCTCCATTTGGTGAATACGTGATGTTGTAAATAAGATCTCCATGTCCCCGTAGGACATGGCACGTCTCCGTCTCAATGTCCCATAGACATATCGTGTTGTCGTGACTACTCGAAGCAATCTGATTGCCCTTCGGAGAATATTTGACTTCTTTGATGGAACCGGTGTGACCAGACCAGATGTGGCAGCATTCTCCGGTCTCCACATCCCACACCCTCACTGTCTTGTCAAGGCCGGCAGAAGCAACCCGATCTCCTTGAGGCGAATAGGCGACTCTAGAAACATAACCATGATGTCCCTTCAGGATGTGGATGTTGACACCGGTGGGGACACTCGAAACACGTACTGTGTCCTGACAACAAGAAGCAATTTGATTGCTGTCCGGTGAATACACAACGCCGCACCCGTTGCCTCCCAATGTCCATAAGCATTCCCAGGTTGATGTCGAATACACATTGATCATGCGATTGTTAAGTACTGTAGCAATCGTCATTCCATCTGGCGAGTACATACACAAGAGCACGAAGGAATCATGTCTCAGGAGCGGCAATTCTCCAAACTGTACGCCTGTCATCTGAGCCTGACTCAAGTTTGCCTCACGCAGCCACGCTCCACGAAGATCCACCCGCCGAAGATCTGCTCCTTGCAATCGGATACCTTGCAGGTCTGCACCAATGAACTGTACTTCTGCTCGGACAAGAATCGTGATCGCATTGGCTGCTGCTGTGCGCCACTTTTTGTCCTTCTTCGACTGCTCAATGTATCCGAGTAACGACTCTTTGAACGACGGTTCCTGTTGAACGCGTTCTTCCAGGAACTGTAGGACCGATGGCTCATTCGTGAAACTTCTTGACGATAACGGTGAGTTGAGATCCGGTACTTGTTCGGCAACAGTCAATGCTCTTCCATCTGGTTCATCTCCGTCAGAGCTCGTAACAGAGATAGTGCTCATCCGGCGAGTGGATGATGGTGTCTCTACCGCTGTCCTTTCTTTCATTTCCTGCGGATCGAATATTGCAAGTGCCACTCCATACTCGAGTAGCGATCGATGGATGAACCGGTGTTGATTGCCAGTCCGTATCAGAGGACAAGCTTCTCGCAGGAGCTGCTTCTCTTCTTCTCGACTGAAGAACTCGCCTTTCCATGTGTTCTCATCTTTGTATCGCGAGTATGTCACTATCGGTTGACCGTCTTGCTCTGTGTAGATTGCTGCTGATAGCTTCTTCAAGTAGTCGATCCCGTTCCGTGTGAATCCTTCATCGATCAAGTTCTCAAATGCTGTTCTCGCTTGTGGACTCAAGTTCTTCTCTCCGAGTCGCTTCTTGCCTCTCTCGAGCCAATGCTCGATGAAATGGTCATACAATGCCACTCGTGTGATGTGAGTGGCCGAGAGATCTTGTCCTAGATCAACTATCCGAGGTAACACTTCCAATGATAATGACATCAGGAATGGATTCTTGACCAACTCCTTCAGACTCGGAATGAGATCGAGTGCCTTCTTGTACTCATTTGCCTCCCACAGTGGTCGATGCACTGATACATACTGTGCGATGTAGTCCTCGACCTGACTCATTGAGAATGGAGTGATCACTGCTTCCTGGAGTAATGACGGACCTGAATGACTGTTCCTGTCTCCTGGTTGGAAACGATCTCGATAGTCAGCTCCAAGGTACTCGCTTCGGCAACTGATGACAAGCTTGGCATTCCATTGCCCAGGTTGGTTCAGTGTGTTGCTCGTATACAGGTTGTGTGTCTGCTGACTTTCATCGTATCCGTCACAGATCAAAGTGAACTTTCGATGCAGCTTCAGCTCTCTGATCTGCGGTTCAGTGAACTCGAGTCTCCGAAGCTGTTTAGCGATCATATCGTGTTCAGGCTTATCGACGGCAGGCAAGTTGATGTGGAGAGGGATCGTCCCATTCTTCTTGTATGACTGCCACAAGTGACACTCGAGTTCTCTGTTAAATGTCGACTTGCCTGCTCCAGAGTCTCCAAGCAGAAGGAAGACCTTTTGATCGCTGTCCAGAAACTCTTCAACTTTCTCCACCAATGAGAATCGAGTCTCATCTCCAGCGTGCAATCCAGCCTTGGCTTGGGGATGGATGTACACAATAATCCCTCGTTCTTTGAGTCGCAGCCTTCGTAGTTGACGTAGAGTTCCTTCGACATCCGGTCTCTCTTGGACACGATCAAGTAGTGCTGAGGATCCGATTTTATGATGTACTATCTTCAATGGATGGGAACCATGTCCATCCTCACGACACGCTCGGTATAGTGTCTGTTTTGCTGCATCCCCGTTTGTTCGCAGTTCCTGGAGTTGTATGTCGGCGACTGTGATATAGAAGTATTGGAGTTGGTGCTTTCAGTTAGTTCGATGTCACAACCACGGTAGTTCAGACAGCCATCATTGATACTGCTCAACATACATTGCATCGCACCGCCAGGGAGGGTTGACAGCTGCATGAGAATCTTCACAATCCATTGCTTAACATTCGCCTGATATCCCCAACCTGAATCGTTCCGATACATCTCTCCAAGGAATGCAATCGCACTTTGTCGTGTTTCCGTATCCCACTTTGTACTGGCTGCAACTTGTCCTAGCCGTTGACACACTCCCCATTGGAACGCGGGATCGAATCGGCATGGTGCTTCACACACAAGTTTCCGAAACTCGACAAACTGTCCATCAACAATCAACGCATCCGCTCCTCGTAATGCTGTATACCAAGCACATTTGCCATTGAAGCTGAATCCTTCCTTCAAGCATGACAAGAATCCTTGACCGCTCTCTCCAAGTGACTTCACTCCATCGTACGCTGTCTTCACAATCTGAACAATCTCACTTGCTCCTGCCAGTCCCTCCTGGATCTTCCCCAAGCCTTCAATGAATCCATACAAATCCAGCCCTTTCACCGCACTCAAAAGTCCTGACACTCCTTGCATGACTTTACCACCGCGACGGAGTGCTGTTTGCCATAGCGATTCATCATCAGGAACACACAGGAGTGCTTGATATGCATACGCTGCTTGGTACACCAAATACGCATCCGAGCTTCCTTTCAATTCGTCCAGGTACGAAGAGAGAGGTTCATGAATCTTCTCACGATCCACTCCTGTGACATTTGCATCGGCCATGGCATCCAACACATGAGAGACAGCCACTGTCAGTTGATAGACGTGGTGTGTTGATTGCTGATGAGTGTCTCCCAGCCGAGTACTGAGGAGTGACAGCACTTTGACAAGATCATCCGAGTCGATATATCCAGCATCAGCACCTTGGATCAGATTCGCAAGACCACCGAGTTGGTGAAGATCGAGTAGACCAGACTGATCGATTCCCGAGTAGAATTCTTTGAGGAGATATCGAAAGTCATCTTTCTCGAGGACAGGAGCGAGGGACACGACCTCGGCGACACTCTTTGCATCCTTGAATTCGTCTCTCTTGAATGCACGGATGACATCAGTAGCCAGAGTGTTGAGTCTGTCTCTCTCATCTGGTTCGTTCTTTGTGATCTGTAGCCAGCCGCGAGCAGCGGGATCGAGTATATCTTCTGGTCCATACGGACCTTTTAGCAGTTTGAGGCAGAAAGCGAGCTGAGTTGTATCGGTGAGGCGAGAGTCAGGCTCCAGTGGAGTGAAGGCAATTGGAGGGCGTACGTTTGTTGGGAAGATGTGCTGTGAGACTGTGGCAGTGTCGATTCGTTTACCGGTGTGGCGACTCAGTTGTGAAGGACTCTGCGATGGTTTGTCAATTGTGGTATCAGCACTGGAATGAAGTGTGCTTTTGATCGAGTGCACAACGCTTGCTGGTCGAGGATGGAGTGTCGGTTGATCAGACTTGAGGGCACAACCTCTATTATATGAGCCATTCAGATGAGCGTTATTCAGTGCTGTGGAGAAGTGTGCCTGATTATTCTTCAAGCGGTCTATCGAAAGCTCATCTTACCCCCACTTTTCGGATTTCTTGTAGAAAGCCTGAGCCTCATCACGATGACCTTGATTATCCAAGAGTTCGCCAAGTTCAATGTAAACTGTGGCGATTCCCTCACGCATGACTTTGTCTTCAGTGTGCTTGGCAGCCTTTTTCACATGCGACAACGAGAGCTCGGTGTCATGGCACAACACCAAAGCAATGTTGGGATCCGGTGTTTTACGAGCATTCTCCAAGTAGATGTTGGCGAGATCCAGGATCTGCTGTAACGAGAGACTCCCTCGTGGCGATGAGATAATACTACCAAACGCCATTGCTCTGTTGTTGCTCGCTGTTTCTATTGAGATGCGTACCAAGCAATGAGTCTGTGCTGCATTGCAAACAATGTTAAACTGGTAGGGGCAAGGGTCACCAGTTTTGGTTGGGGCGGGCAAACATCGCCATACCATGCAATGGGTGTGGCTGTTCTCTCCCTGTGCTATACCTCTGACTTTTGGTTCCTACTTGACTCCTTGCCTGAGTGGTGAGACAAGCTTCAGATTGGTTTGCTAGCAACAACACCTATAACGGTTTAGAAGGGGGATGTTGGTCTTCTGGGTGAATGTCTCTCATACCCTAGGAGCAAGAATTTCATTAGCAGCGATACCAGGTAGTGGTCGATAAGATCGTCGATTGTTGCGTCGAAGAGATGTGCGAAGAGACGATGTGTTTGTGTGCAAAAAAAAAAAAAAAAAAAAAAAAGAGATAGAAATAGAGAAAGAGAGAGAGAGACAAGTGTTGAGAGCAGCTGAAGAAAGTCAAACTTTACATCGCCCCACCCTTCTAAGTGAAAAGATGAATGTCACAAACGCTCCAAGCCCGGAACAACAGCACCTATTCATTTACAGCAGAAGCAGACGCGTTGATGAACACGGTTGCTGTTGCTGAAAGTGGTGATAGTGGTTGTAATGGAATAGAAGCAGAAGTTCCAATGTTCTCAGTGCGATAATCACTCCCAGTTTCGATGTATGCCTTTGCTGGGTTGTCTGGCCCTTGACACTTCAGTACTGAAGTTGATTCCGACAGGAACTCGCCCAATTTGCTCACCACAGATTATTCGTCAGACTGGTCTCTGCTGCAGTGGAACTGGGCCCAAGCACAACTCGAG
>Ga0247824_10000984_pt1 | contig 15167 bp, 19 predicted proteins | sample 13C_PalmiticAcid_FD_194412 | JGI IMG/M metagenome (GOLD analysis project Ga0247824, IMG submission 194412) | Soil microbial communities from agricultural site in Penn Yan, New York, United States - 13C_PalmiticAcid_Day48 | ecosystem: Environmental > Terrestrial > Soil > Agricultural land... | reverse complement strand
GCATGTCATGAATCAATTGCTTCAGGTCCGCGGGGGATTGAATAATGAAGATGTTCCCGAGTTCCTTCAACGCCAAGAAATTAGGTGTGAGCATGGGCTGCTTCAGTGTGACGATAAAGTCGTAGTACCGGTTGAGATCGCAGATCAGGACAAACCCGCCTTGGGCGGACACAATGTTCGACCGAAGGTGCTTGGTCAAGCAATTGAACATACGAAGCCCCAATTCTTGAAAGAACACGTCCAATGTATGTTTGTCAGTGCATCCAACGAGCATCTTGGTATGTGTGGTCAAGCACGTTATAGCCTCTCGACAAGCCTAACACAAAAACTAAAGTTGAATATCACCATCATGGCGCCATGGGAGAAGGTCGGGGAACATTCAAATGCAAAATCGTAAAGCTGTGGTCTCCTTACCCGCGTAGCTTGGAGTTCAATGTCCGTGTTCTCATCCGGGTTGTAGTCGGTAGGCAGTTGCATGGTCGCTAGGATATATTCCACCTGTCCGATCAAGACTTCGATACTCTTGTCCAGTCCCGCAGCCACTCCATCGTCAATCATACGTTCAAACGCCTTCTTCTCCTTGTTCGCTTCGTTCAAAAAGTCCATCTTGTCGATATGTTTGCACATTTCTTCGGCATAGTACATCTGTACCATCTGCAAGATCAGATCCGCCACATGGACCAATTCGAAGAAATCCATGAGTGGTGTAACACCGCTACCATGTGTTGTCACTGGCCTATACCGACTGAGTTGCTGGATTGCACTAGATGGATATGAGCGTAGAGTAAGAGACGTGTTAAAGTCCTCTTCAAGAAACTCAATCCCGAGGCCAACAGCACACGCACTTTTGATGACGAGTCTTACGCTTCGAAGCCAACCTTGATGTGCGATTGACCCAAGGACTTTAGTAGAGAAATGAACACCGATTCAATGGTCTTTTGGACGCGGCCTCCAAGGACACCGCCCAGTCCTGCGAATGCCCCAAGGCGAAGCAGTGCGTCCTTGTCCAAATGAATGAGCGTGAGGGCCAACTCAACACTCAGTAGCGAGTTCATCTCCTCTTGAACATCCTGAGCAGTGACCAACTGGTCAACTCCGCCATGACCGCTCTTCACACTGTCACCATCACTTGCAACCGAGAAGGATTTGCGGTCCGGTATAAAAGTAGACGACGAGACGGTGGTAGGTGTTTCTGGTGCTGAGGTTACCGTAGGAGATGACGCGCTATTAGATCCTCCAGAAAAGGATGTAATGGATCGAATCGAAAACCGATTGTTGCTCTTTGGAGCTGTAGCTGATAGTGAAGTAGAGACAGTTAACTTTGACGACGACGAGGGGACCGGTGAAAGGGCTGTTGGGGTTGCAGACGAGCTGGGTCCTGGCGATGAAGCGGAGGATGACGTCGTAGCTGTTACACCAGCCACGATCGAGGATGAGATCTTGTAAGGCAGCGTGAGAACGTTCCTGAATCCCTTTATAAAGTTACGCTTGAAGACTTCTCGGTTCCTGGGGTTCATCCGCGTCGAGTCGCCCTTGTTGCTCACTTTCTATTAGGTCATGTTGAAAAACAATAGCCGCGGGCACAATCGGTCAGCATCCTTTGATTCAATGGGGAGTCCCGGTAACGTGCCTGGAAGAACTTTGTGTGTGTGTTTTTTTACCTGTCGCTCGTACTTGTCGATCTGATCTTTACAAGACTTTTGCACCCAGTCCTGCTCCTGCCTCAAGTATTGTTCCAGCCAAGGCGCAAACACTCTTGCCAGCAACTTTTCAAGTCGGAATTGAGGCACGTGAATGGGCTCCATCTTGATCAGCATGTTCTCCAGATGTTCCAAATACCGGTACGCCGTCGGGACTGACTTTAGGTAGAGTAGCTTGTCACGCATGCTGCACAGATCAAAGAGCTGTGAACAATACTCGGAGATCACATCCTCAAAGACACGCTCCGTAAAAGTGTAAAGCACGTCCGCCTCCTCAGGAAACACTTCATGGATAATGACGGCTTGCTTTTTGAATTCCATCTCTGTAAACTCCATAAAGAGTCGCGTTGGTGTGAATTCCGGGAACGAGGTGTTTTCACGTACAACAATCGGTTGCGAGAACCAGAGTTCGTATTGTCTAACGAATCGGTGGGGGTATCAAGGTCATGTGAGTGAGCGACGTTTGTTAGAGGCCCCCGTGTGCCATTGGTGTGTTGTAGTTTTTTGAGCGGAAGGGAATTCCATGTTCATACTTGAGATTCTCGCCCGGTTCATAGTTGTTGTCAAAGAAGATGCCGTTCTTTTGAATAAAGATCTGGATGCACGCCTGCGCACCATTCAAATCCAGAAGTACTCCTGCGTATTTCTACTTGGAGGTACAGTGACGCAACAAAGCAGAGATCAACATGGCATTCACAAGAATGTGAGTGGATGATGGTATCAAACAAACCCCCCCAGATCACGTACCGCCATCTCAGGGATATTCTTGGAATCGTACGCCACTTCGAACAGGTGCAAACATCGGTTCTCAAAGTACTCGCATGTCCCGTGCAAGTTCTCATTGATCTATGGTAGATCCGATGCCCCGTAGTGTCCAAGGTATGATTAGCTCCAGCAGCATAGATCAGTTCTTCCATGCGACAGGGGATCGCTCAATGTTAAAAGAATCACTTCCTCGTACGTGTTCAAAGTCGTCGGTCAAGGGTGCCTTTGAGAATGACAAGAGTCGAGACAACATCCTTGCGACGTCGAGTACATTCTTTCCGAATTCTCGGATCACCCGACAATCCTGGCTCGCCTCTCGAAAGTCCACGTAGTATGGCCAAAGCTCAGTGTAGACCTGCTTGAACTGTTCCCTGGCGCCATGATTTTTTCTGCCCCGAATCATCGCGTATGGATCGCCAGGCAAACCTGGAATCTGGAGACGAGGTTTTGACGTGGGCGAAAAGATGGATACATCCGACTCCACGCTTGAACGGCCACCGTCATCTGAAAAGGCGGAAAGACTGATCCTGCCGTTTGCGCCATCCTGGACAATGGATCCCTTGACAGCCTCCGCATTGTTGGCAGATATCCGTTTCCGGGTGACTTCAGAGATGTTGGATCCTTGAACAGGGAAGCGAAGTAAAGGGGCACTAGGCCCATCCAACAAGCTGCCGCCCGGTCCAGTGATGGCGCCACCAAAGCCAAAGCCCATTGCCCGAAGCTTGGTCTCCCAGAGCTCATCGCTGTAGACAATGACCTTGAGTCGTCGGCATGCTCGTGCAACCGCGGGGAGTGAAGAGATAGGGAGGTACTGAACACACTTGAGTAGGAGGTCTGACGGGAGGGCAGGGATCGAGGTAGAAGTGATCAAGTCTGTGGATGACCGTTCCTCATCAAAGTCGGCTGCGTCAAAGACGATCTCCATTGGCAACACAAAACACGCTGGCTCTCTAAGCTTCTGTCAGACCGTACAGCACTACTTGTTTTTCGACACGGGGGGTTTGTTGGATCGTAGCACTTTCGACGCACAAGAGTGTTGCGAGTAAGCGACAAGGAGGGAGGGAGAAGGGTATGCACGAGAGGGAGGGCGATGAAAGGATGATGGGGATCTTGTTTCCCCTGACCCTTTGCAAAAAAAAAAAAACGATGAAGCTAGTGCAAAGAAAGCAGGTACCTCTTGACAGATCAGCTGCAAATACCGTTTTTTTTTTTTTTCCCTCTCCCATCCCCTCTTTTCGTTCACAATACATGTCCAGCCATACTTCTGAACGCTCTCGATCCTTCAATACAGCTCAAGCTTGGTTGTCCGAATTCAAAGCTTGTCCATGTTAGAGCCTAAAGGCTCCAAACCGAGAAAAAAACGTCATAGCTACTGGACGGTCAGGGGATACCTACCGCGCAAGAATCAGGTAGATCAGTGGAGGCGACCAAGCTCCAAGCCCGTAGAATCGTAAGCACAATCTCAACCAAGACGCGCACCTCAGAGTCTGTCCTCCCCTCCGATCCAGTGATAACTAACTTTCTACATTGTACACACAGGTTGGCTAGGACGACGGAACAACCAGAAAGATACTAGCGACCTTGCAACATCCCCTCGCCTCATAGGACATATTGTGGCCCAGGAGCTATACGTATGGATGTATGAGGCGATACTGAAGAAACATCAAACAGGAATGAAGGGCTGACGAACAGCTTATCGGCTCGGTACTCTGCGCGCTGCCGTCGCCGATTAGAGTTCTAGAAACCATTGCCGTCACTCCATTCAAATCCTGGAGTCTCATTGTGTTAACAAGGACAAAATCCTCAGGTTCCCTGAACGAGGCGGGATACTGGGAAGAACGGATCGAATGCGATTGGAAGACAGGACAACCAACCGAGCAACTATGAGATGGTAAACAAAACACGAACTCAGTCTACGAAACTAGCCTCCTCAGCTTGCTCGGTTCTGTGCGCCATTGCCCACCAGTGCCTTGGAACTACGTGGCAACAGTGTTGGATTTCCGACTTCAATAAGTATATGCGATCATCGACAACTCCTGCTATGAAACATGCGGATCAATGAGATTATGGTCGTCAAGGTGGATTGACAGCATTTAAGCAGCATTGGTTCATAATCTCGTCGCTACTGAGACTCGCAATGGAATACACCGCCTTCGCCGCAAACCCGACTTGCGTCGACACAGCTCCATTGGTGAGAAATCAATTGAAGCCCGAAAAAACATCGCACACAAACGGCAAAAACAGAAAAACAGAAAAACAAAAAACAAAAAAGAAACTCGAAGTGACCATAGTAAGTACAGGCTGGACACGGAAGGCTATCATGCAACATTTAGAACAACTGGAATATGGTCGCCAGAGTCATCTTCTCAGGAACTCGTACCAGTTAACAAGAACCTTGAGATCAACGTTGATAATTCTCAGCTCAAACTATGGATATGCCAAGGAGGAGCCCGGTAAACTGCGGGATATTCATCATCCCAATGTAATACCACCCACGTTACGATGAATACTTCTTTATAACAATACAGAGTCGCCGATGACTAACAAGTTTATCCGGTCTCCTGTGTCGCTGCACGATCGATCAAGTCTTGGTCCATGTCTTCGCCGTCACAATGATGAAGCCCGCTTTGACAAAGTAAGAAGAACGTCTTCCCGTTCCTTCCCAGCCATGACATCCTCATTTTGTTCCGCGAGATCGATTTATCGAATACACCCTAATGTGAATGTAACTTGAAGCTACACTTGAAAAAGAATGACCCTAGGTTTCCCCATCGTTCGTAAGACTCATGGTAGTCGACGGAGAAATACCTCAGGAAGATATCTGAGCCAGGATTACTTGGGGATAACGTTCGATATCTCCAGATGATGGTGGCACACAGCCCGCAGTAGGATGACATGTGTTGAAGCACTCTTTGCGGACCAACGACCATTATTTTCAGCTTTCGGTCCATATTCACTGGAGCACTTGGACCTGCTGATTTTCCGCGACAAATGTTTTTTGCGACATGACAGCAATTCCCTTCGCCTTACCAAGCCCCTGTGTTCATCCCTTGTAACAAGACCCTATTCCAATGGACATTGAAGCTCCGGGTGGCTCTAGCACGAAAAAAAACAACCTCGATCAAGGACAGAACCTTGACGTGGGACAGTAAGAAAAAAAGGAAAAAAAAAGTGAAAAGTGAAAAGTGAAAAGTGAAAAGAAAAGGACCTGTGATTGGAAACTTTGCACAAACTTCAATTGCCACCGAAATGTTCAGGATAGTATGACGGGATTCCTGTAACATCAACAGATCAATGGGACGCTGCCCCCAATGTCGGGCAAGTTGAATTCCTCATGGTGACTCGTAAGTTAGCCTGAAATAAACGCAGCCTTGTAGTCACCGACCTGTTTTCGTACCCATTGGACACCGTCATCTGGGTCGATAAACATAGCAAGAGCGTTCCGGCGTGCAGAAACACCCCTGAACTCATCTCGCTTCATGTCGCTTCGTCGTCCCGACGACCCGGCGGACTAGATCACCGAACCGGGTCAGGCTGAGCTAACAGAAAACTGGAGGCTCCAAGAAAAATCTAAACCGATCCATGACGCTGATTAAATGGGAGCTGAACATCAAGCAAAAGTTGAGTTTACTACCGCTCAGGTTGCTTGTGTAAACCTCGGAATCCATGGACGAATCGATGCGTTTATACAGGATCACCGTCGCACGCGCGCAGGGAGGTAGGGGACATGGGCCACTGATTACATCCCGATGAATCGGGGTGAGCATGCAGCACAATCGATCATTGGCGGCCAAAGCTTTTTTCTTTTCTTCAGAAGATGCCATTGGTATGAATATGCAACAACACGTGCGGAAAAGGGCATTGGCAAAGACACACAGTAAGCTTGCAGGACGATTAGGCGATCAGGCTACATAGCTTGTTCAATGGAAGAGTCCGTTCATTTCCCGCCCAGATGACGATGATAAAGAGCCAAGGGACGTTGGATAGTACTAGGACAAAGAGCTGGCGAGTCCAGTAGTGGTGACATGAATCTATTCTTGCCCATGGAGGATGACGAAACACCTGCTGCGAGACCAGTGTATGGTGTTATCCCACAGGGACGTGCCTTTTCCAGTTGTGCCTGCTCTGCGCCTGTGTCCCTTGGGTCGGTTGTGCTTTGCCGCCCAAATAACCAAATGAAAACAGTGCTGTAAGCTGAGGAAAAAAGGGGAGCTGCAGCTGGCGGTTACAAGAGGAATATTGCCTCTATCTCCCGCCAAGGCAGGGACACAGACAAAAGCGGCGATGAGGATGAGGAAGGACGTTAGCGCTATTACACCTTTTCCTCGTCCGCTTCCTGCCTTCCTGCTTATGCCTTTTGCTCCACTGCCCACTCCAGTTGCGATCTCGAACAGGGTTGCGGAGACAGATCTCATCCGGCCGGCCGTCCTCATGCACTCATTCCACTCGACTCTTGGTCGTCTGCCGCCGCTGCCGAGGCTGATCGGGTCCTCTGGTCGTACTCTGGTTCCCGGACTGGCTGTCCTCCATGGCATTCCTGATTCCACTCATTAGCAGGATTCAAGGCTCACTTGTGTTTTGCTCCTGACGTGAGGAAGACTGGTTGCACAAGAACGGACATTCTGACTGGTCATGTCAAAAATTGTGCCTCTTGTACACACACAGCATTCACCGAATCTGTGGAGACAGTCGCTGCCCTAGATCGTGGACAGTTTCTGTCCCACCAACAACACGGGTCCTACGACAATCTGAAAACACTCCCAGCCAATGTCCCAACGCAAATGACGAATGAGAGCATATTCAACGGTCGCCATAGAATGGGCTCCACATGGAAGAAAGGGTCACCGGCGGGAGCGCGTCGGTACAGTTACAACTGCACAAGGGCGAAAGCGAGAAAGAGAGGGAAAAAAAAAAAAAAAAAAAAAAAAAAAACATGCCAGCGAGCCGAGAATTCGGTCAATCCGCTTTCTGTCCCTCCTCCTTTCCTTCCTTCCCTCGTCCGCTTTCTTTCCTTCCGCTCCTCCTCACACTTCCGCTTTTCTCTTATTTGGTCCGATCCTACTTTCATCAACCCGTTCTCCCATCCTTTTTCCTGTGCTCTTCAATATAGTCCGCATCTCTCCTTGGTCCTACTCTGCTCTCTGCTTTTCCAGCTCTTTTATTCATTCGTCCTTCACTCAATCCTTTTTTCTCTTTGTCCTTTCATGTAGTCTGCCTTTCTTTAGCATCCTCAGTTGACCCCACACCTCCATCCTCCTACTGTAATATTCCTTTTGCCCAGCCATCAGCTGAACATTGCCCTAACCGACGGATCCCAGGAGATCAAATCTGCCAGAGATGTATCCATTCCGTCCGCAGCCCCATGTGATCGACGGAATCGACCCAGAGGCACCAACGACAAATCCAGGTACATTCCAACAGCCGGTCCCAGACCGGAGACCCTGTGCCGACCAGCAGTACGCCGATCAGCAGTACGCCAACCAATACAGCTCACCCTTCCATCAACAAAATCTTCCGCACTCTCATCATACTCATCAACAACAATATGTATATGTTGATCGACAGAGTGCCGTCCAACATGAAGCCAACCTCCACCAAACTCCGTTTCAGTATCAATACACCCTCCCTCACCAACAGCCTCAAGTCCCCGGTTATCACGCTTTGACTCAAGGGCCTCTCGATCGTCCATTGACCCCGTCTCAACACACCGTCCACAATGTCCAGGGTGCTCGTTTTGATGAACGCGTCGATCATATCCCGTACCAGAACCAACTGAACTACGACCTGCCCCAGTACCGCCAGCAGACGCAGCAACAGACTCCATCCGAGGTGACAGGGTTTATGGTAAGGAGCCCCCTGCACAATGTCAATCCATCATTTACGCATCAGGGGTCTCCTTTCGTGTTACCAGCAATACCAGGGCCTCCCTCATTCCCGCTAACACGGAGCTCAGTATCACTACCCCCTCACAATTCGCAACTCTTATTTCCGTCGCACTCTTCGCAGGCGTTTCAGCTCGGTCCAAGCACACACTCTTCTGTTCCCACACTCCCGCACCCGCCTCCATTTCCACAACCACCGCCCACTATTGTTCCTTCTGAAGGTGTGGCATACCCTGCATCACACTATCCTTCTCACCACATTCCTGACCTAAATGCTTCTTCCAAGAGAAGGAAGGCCAGCGCCAATCGCCCCAATAGTTCAACAGGGACCGACATTGAAAGAGCAACTCCAACGTTGCATCATCGACATTCTTTCGACGGATCTATGAACACCCCTTCACCGCCAACTGCTTGGATGAATAATGGGAGTGGCTTCGGTCAGGTCCCTCAATCCCATTTTCTTCCGCAGCAGCCGGCTCAGGACGCTCAAGGTCAATATCTCCACCAGGGCACCACCCATCCATTCCTTGGATTTCCCTCTGCAGCTCAAGACCCCTCTCTGTCGATACCGTTACGCTACAAACGGCCACTGACCTCTCCTCCTCAGCATGCTCCTCTCTTTCATCAACAATTGCCTCTACCGTCGAGCGAGCGGAGAGAAAATGAACTCTACGCACAAGAGCACTTGCAGGGTGTGTCTAGAACCCAACCCTTTCCCCAGGCCTTCCCCTCGACCTCATCGTCTGCCCCCTTTACCCCGACAAGCAGCATGCCAAGACTCCTACTACCTATCCCTCGGACACAACTCGTTCAACATAGCACTGCCACGCCGTCCAATCCAGCTCGTAAATCCACTGTTGTGAACCAGAAACGGCCCGTTGACTCAACGGATACAGGGAACAGAACTACATCCAGTACCAATAGCCATCAAGATGCAATGGAAGCTGTCGGTATCCAGCTAGTCAATCTGTTGACACTCACCAAGGAACATGTTCAAACATTGCTCAACTCGTTCATAAGATTTAACGAAGGAGGTATGACGCGCTTAGAAGGATCATATGCATGCACGATACTTCTGCCTTGCGTTACCACAGCACACATTCTGCATGGCTTGTGTGGTTCGCTCATGAATGTTCTCTATTCTTTTTCATATTGCGTTGAACAATACATATTTAGGCTCAAAGGCCGATCCACAGCTGGAACGTGTGCTCGTTGAGTTGATCAATGGTATTCTGCAATCGCACAATGCTTTTGCGACGCGTGATAACATTTCCTCTCAAAAACAACCTTCGACCTTTCGGCCAACTGTCCTCCGTTCTCTCGCCCATCTCCGAGAGCTCATCTCGCTGAATCCTCCGTTGTCACAGCCACCGCCGCAGATGGGCTCTGTCTCCTCTCTTCCTGCACCACTGAAGTACACAGTCGTGTCCTCGAGATCAGAATGTCCCGGTCTAGGTCCTTCGCGACAACGATCGACACCTCTTTTTCCTTCGCGGCTCTCCATGTCAACACTCCCTTCAGATAACGACACTGACGTCGACACTGAGAACCGTCAACAAGCCGAATGGGTCCGAGCTCCGCCAGCAGGCCTGGAAGAGTCGGTGGGAATTTATCACTCGACAGTGGAGCACCTGGCCCTGATGACAGCTCTTGTCAGTGTAGTATGTTGGATTATGCAAACACAATTGGACACGAGTGCAAACGGTGGTCATCCTGACAGGACCACGCCTGCGGGTCACGAGGGTCATTCATTCTCCACTGGTACTTTGGAAAGTATGAGTCATGGCGGTATTCATCACCCCAACTCGCTTATAGAGTTTTTGGACTTGTTCGATGATCAAGACAACGTCCTGAAACCGATAAGAGACGCTCTGGCGATAGGACAAGACAGCCCACTCGGCCCTGGGGGCGGGGCAATTGAATTGGATCCAACAAAGCATGTTGGTCTCTTTGCCTGGCACTACTATCTTTTCGCATCTGATCCAGAAGGACCGTTGATAAAGAACAGTCAATTGGTCTCGGTCGATCAATTAAGTGCGGTTGATTTTGATGTCATTCTGAATGAGCTCTACACCACTCAAGTCCTCTCCAAGTCGGTCAAGGAGCACCAAAAGGATCATGGACAGTTCTATACACCTCCAGCGGTGGTCGAGTTCATGTGGAAACGGTCTATTGTTGGCTATGGGAACTTGCTTAGCAGATTTATGGATTTTGTCGGGGCGCCAAGGCATGTTGGACTCAACAACACTACACCGAGCCTGACAGACCCGTTGATTCCCACAGCACTTGATCCATGCCTAGGCGTGTCCACATTCCTGTCGAGCTATGTCCGCTTGTTGATCCGCGAGGCTCGACTTGATCCCTATGGCAGGATCTGGAACTCGGTGGAGGCAGCAAGGCTACTTCTATGTCAGCTCTGCGACCATGTTTGGGGGATAGAGCTCGATGGATTTGCATTCTGGATGGCACGCTGTGGCATTCTCGCTGCTTTGATGCCTCTCGTTCAGCGTACACATGAGCTGTCACGTGCAAACTCATTTGCGGATTCTGGGCAAGGCCATTTCAGCTTCCAGCAACGAAACACCACCAAACTTCCTCGGCTCCATCTCTTTCAAAACGATACCCTCCAACTGAAGGTACCGCTCGAGAACAGCCCAGTAGCCAATTGGGAGCACAAGTGCCTCTCACAGCTGAGAGATCCTTCATGTCTCCAGTTCGATTTTATTGTCACCAATCCGCCTTACATGATACGAAAAACGGGGACGTTTAGTGCGCCGGACCCCGAACTCTATGACTGGAACATTCTGGGTTCGGGTCTTACACCCGCTGCTTCTGCCGCTGCGCCAAAGACATCGAGAACCAAGTCGGCCAAGCTGAAAGGTGCTCGTAAGTCGGACATTATAGCCGACGATAGGAATTCATCAGCTCAAGGCATGGACTATGAGAGTGCAAGAGATTCCGAGTCGAGCATTGAGTCCGCGGCATCGCTGCGAACAGAAAGGTCTTCGACACAAACTAAACCCAACCCCAAAGGCATGATGCAGATGTACGGGTACTTTATCTGGTTCGCTGCTCAGAGAATCAGGCCGCGCACTGGAGTGACTTGCATGATCACAGGTAAGTCTCCTAAAAAAAACTAGGCAGCAAGTTGTTGTACGAGCTACAAGGTGATGTCGTCTCACCATCCATCTCCCTTCATATCATTTTAGCGAGTCAGTGGCTTACATTAGAGTTCGCTGCCAAACTGAGGTAGCTCTTCCTTTGCTTCAACACTGCCATACGAACGTTCGAAACCTCAACTAACACCCCTCTGCTGTCATTTACAGGGCATGGCTATTCGAAAACTGTCTTTTGGATGAGTTCTTTCAGTTTGAGCCCTACAAAGTGTTTCCAAAGGCCCAAACAGACTCTCTGATTTTCAAGATCCATTCTGTTGAAGTCCTTCGGACCGACCCCTCCTTTCGAGAACAAGTCCTCAAGGAACACAGAACCATCTTCCTACGACACATGGGGCATCACGAACCACTTGCCGGTATCTTGCAGGATTATACAGACTACTTCAAGACAGATTCTTCAGGCTTTATGAACAACCTCAACATCATGGCATCCTGGAAAAGCCGTCAAGAGTTGAGCGGCGCCATGGAGCCCGCTACATGCTCGTTTGCACCGATGATGCCGTCCTCATGGCTCGCCACGTATATGTCGTCCCTTACACAAGAGCTTGGCCGTATTTGTTCAGCAGGGGCCAAAAAGACGAGCCGACTGCCTAGTGAGCCTCTTTTGTGGCATCGTGGTCCCAATACCAACCCTCTCTATGGCCTTGTGGTCCGGATGGAGTACGCCCGGAGTGACTTTGGGGAGGTCATGACACAGCGATGGTTCCGCCCGGCGTTCTATTGGAATGGCAAGAACTCTCCTGAAGAAACAGCCCCTACAGCCAGTGGCGGTGCCCCCACCAAACCCCAGCACAAAGAAGGGGACTTTTGGAAGGGTCGAGATCGTCTTCGACTGAGCAAGAAAGAAGGGTCCGCCGCGGAATCTTATTGTATACCGACCTCGGACCCCCAGCGACTTTATGCACTCTGCATGGTTGACAAGGAGTCCGTCAAGGAGTTGAAGCAGCAGGTGGAGCAGAATATAGAGGGAGCCAAGGATCTCTGGGACTATCTGAGAAATGTCAGAATCCACTTTCAGCCTGGACTGGAAGAAAGCTCAAGTGGTAAACAACACACTGCGAAAGACAATGGTATTGCGTGTTGCTCTACAAACCAGTGCGGGTAAGTATCTGTTTCCATGAGACGATTGACTGATCGAGATGTTCGTCTTCACTTGGGAGCCATCCAATAACGACCATGTCCTCTAAATGTCCTGCATAGAGTGGATGTGGCAGAGAAGATTGTTCACCCGATCAACTATGGCTACTTTTCAAAGACTCAGCCCCGGCAGCGCTTCTTCCTCGACAAGGATCGCATGGCCGTGACGAACCAGTGTATCTACCTGACCTCGAACAAACTTTTACAACATGATACGCCCATGGTCTACTTTCTTACGCTCCTAAACTCAAGCACGCTCCAGTTTTTCGTCCTGGAAAATTGCAAGTACGATCAGCAAGGAAGGATGCGACTCTTTCGAGAATTAATGGCCAGCATACCCTTCCAGGACTGGGATGTCAAGCACAATCCAGGGAGGGTTCAATATGCATCGCAACTTGGAGACCTGATGATGGAACTCAAAGAAATCATTTACAGTGTTGTCTCGGCTTGGCATCTCACAGGAGGGCATCAGAGTCAAGGCGGAGGAACGAGCAGCAACGGCGCCAGCACTTCCAATAACAACCAAACCTTGTTAGACTGGATCCGCAGAGGAGGTGATCCACCTGCTGGGGTTCTAGAGAAAACCAAGAACCAAGTACAAAAGATGCTGATGACGACAGCTGGCACCATGACGTTGACACATTCAACACCATATACATCTCAGTCACCATCACCATCTATATCGTCCATGATCCGGTCCTCGAGCCTATTAGCGGCGTCCTTTGCAGACACGGATACAGATCATAGTACAGGGACGGATACGGATGTAAACACGGATGCAGATGACAGAGTCGAAGCTCGCACTCCTCCAACAATACAGGAGCACATTGCCGAGGATCAGGGGGCCTGGATGGTAGATGACCGAGGGTACACAATGCAAGAGATGGGTTCAAGTGGAAGTGACTTGAGACATGCTACTGACTATCGTCGCGGCTCCGTTGCCACCTCGGGATCCGATACTCCATCCACAACATCATCGTCCTTGCCTTCCTTGCCTTCGCACAATGTTGTCACCTTCAACAACATCTCAAATGAGCGTGACAGGATCATGCAAGCGATTGAGCAGGTCATCGCGATGATTGAGATCCTACAATGGGCCGTGGACCAATACGGGTACATGCTCTATGGGATCCAGCCCATGATCCAGAGACTACTTGAGCAGGAACTCAAGTTGGTATATGGATCGGTTGTGACAGCGCTTGTGGAGCCCAGCTCTTCAGTGAACGACGTGTCCTCTGGCCCCATGCCAGGCCTGGAGCCCTTATTGGATAGGACGACAACTCGGATGCCGACTCAGGCACCAAGGAACGAAGACCAGAAACGACCGTTGATCCAGCCATCCGAAAACACTGTTTCGAGGTTGGGAATCACAATCACAGGACTGCACCGCTGGGGCGACTACAACGAGGACGAGGATCTCGGTCACGTTATGAAGAACAACCATCTTGACCCTTCAACACCCGTGGGGTTAGGACATGCCCAGATCCCGTCGTATGCACTGTCCCTAGTGGAAAACGCACAGGCAGCAGCGCAGAGCTTGCGGGAGTTTCTTGAGAGGTACTCGGGAAGTCGCTCGTAGGTGTGAATAGAGGTCGTTTTATCGATACATGAACCAAAATACAAGTAAGCACCAAAAGAGGGAGAGGACTCAGGGACCTGTCCATGAACGAGGGTGATTGATTCTCGAGGAATCAAGAGGGCATGGATGGGAGGTACAATGGTGCATGTCCACGTTTTACAGCAGTACCGCGGGGGGAGAGGTTCTCGCCCAGCCCATTTCAACCGGATACTATACTTACGTGAGCTTTGATGACAACAACCACCAACAACGGTGATCAATGAAGCAGGGACACCGTTTCACCTCCATTGAGCGAAATCTCGTCTCTTCGTACGGTAGCAGTAAGGCCTGCCTTTAGCGGTAGCAGAGAGAGAGCCTCATCCCTTTGTCCTGGCAGGACCTCAACTGCAGAAAAAGCACCAGGGTCCACACATTGTCCAGGATCGCCCAGACTGTCTTGATTGCTCCCAAATCATAGGGAAATGGGGAGTACGTGCAGCCTTGGTTCCCTTGAGCGTTAGGCCCTGAGCAAGCTGCAAGGCTAACGAAAGGCAAGGTCGCTTGTCGCTTTTTTTGGCATGGAACATGGCGGTCCCATCTGTAAGCACTTTGGGCAGTTGCAGGTTGCAGGAAGCTAGGAAAGAGCACCACAGCCTGATCCCCTCCCGTGAACTGTGCTATAATTCGATGTGCATGCTCACACGGCGAGTCTGGAGTGTTTGGATATTTATGGCTCATGGTGTGAGCTTCACTTCCCGTTGACGGACTACTACAACTTCTCGTTCTCATCAACTCTTCTTCTTTGATCGCCTCATTCCTTCCTTGATCCGCCTGTCTGCACTCCGCCTGCCTTCCCCCGCCTTCCGCCGCTCACCCATCTTCCCTCCTTCCCCTCACCCACCCACTGCCTCAAGGTTGCCCATCCCATGCTCTCTCGCAACGCACACAA
>Ga0247824_10000983_pt1 | contig 15175 bp, 14 predicted proteins | sample 13C_PalmiticAcid_FD_194412 | JGI IMG/M metagenome (GOLD analysis project Ga0247824, IMG submission 194412) | Soil microbial communities from agricultural site in Penn Yan, New York, United States - 13C_PalmiticAcid_Day48 | ecosystem: Environmental > Terrestrial > Soil > Agricultural land... | reverse complement strand
GGTCATGTGAAAAGTCGCTAACATTGTCCTCATCTGCTGTTCACAGGATTGCTCCGCTGTCTTAGCATACAGATAGAAACGAGCATTGGCACAGCCTGTGGGCAACCACAGGCGGGGCCACTAGTTTAGATACAGTCCAAGGACTCCAGTTGGATCAGAGACCAAGGTTTCTTAATTCCTCCCAAAATACATATCCTCTCTTGATGCATTGAACCCTTCCCGACGGACATCGGTTAGCTGCCAATAAACGCATACCTCTCTTCTCTCATAATGCATGGGTCTGGCTCCAATATGCGTGTGTGGAGGGAGGAAACATCTGGGATTTGTCGCTAGATGCATCGGTCCAGCGATCATTTTGCTGGTTAGACTTTTTCTTCACACACATACAGTCCGCCTTGCTCCACGCTTGATGCATTCTCCCTAAATGCATATCATCCTTAAATGCATGCTAATCGTGCCGACGGAACGTATGCATTTATAGAGGAGCAACTGTATCGGCCAGTAACAACGTCTGCAGGAGATAAGATCGAGTCGACAGAGTGGCCAGAGGTCCGTCTTGCAGGGATCGCCTCCTGTAGGTCATGGGCCACACGGTCCAAGGAAAGTGGACTCACCTTGTGCCTGTAGCTCGTGAGCGCTCGTGGAGGTCCCAAAAGTGACTGTGACTGATCTGGTTGTAAACAAATCAATCTCCTCACTTCCGCGTATTCGTTCATCTCTTTCCAACACACCAGCCATGTTTGGTCCTTTCAGAGCGTCAAGCGTCTCTCTGGGCGGCCTCTTGTGGTAGGCAGACAAAGCATTCCGGACCCAGGACCAACAACTTGCCCAGCAAACCCGTACTTTGCCAGTAACACCCTGTTCCGACGTCCTTATGATATGACTATAGGAAGGCGCGCATGAAGATGGACTTGAGCCCTACGCAAAAGGCCAATATCCGTAAGCGACTCAAGGCCGCAGACGACGTTGTCATGAAGATTCAGCAGTCGGGTATCGAATGCAACGCTCTGGTAAGCACCAATATGACACGACGATCAGGATTTCATCTGTTCCTCTACTGCAGAAACCAGCGGAGGCCATGGACAGCGCAGGAGGATTACCTCTCTACCTGCCTGCCTCCGACTGCTCGTACGGCGAACCTATTCACCGACTAACAATTGTGCATACGATCTGGACTCATTAGACAAAACTCTTGACTGAACCTACACAGGCGCAGATGCCCCCCAAGGACAAGTACACAGTTTTCAGTAGGACCTTCAAGGGATATCGCAAATCTGTCCACAAGGTCCCTCATTTCACCAAAGTGGCCGTTCCACGCTCTGCACCTAAAGGATTCTAAGCAAGTGAGGTACAGGATGGGCATCAGGAGTAATCCGTTGCTCTCTCATAGACCGGAATCACATTGTCAGGGGAATTGTACAATACGACCATCATCCAATAAAACGGGAAGCCATCTGTATGTCCGCACGAGCTCGCTCAAGGCGATCTATCGAGAACAGGAATGTTGAAGATGGGCTATGGGAACAGCATTTCTGAATCTCATTCCATGCCATATGTTCTTACTCTGGTCATGTCAACGGAATGTTGAACCGTCCCTCATCCAACATCCTAGCCAGTACACAATACTGCTCCGTTGTGACATCCTGTGCTCGTAAGCCCGCGTCCCAAAAGTGCATTGCTTGCCACTCTGCTATAACATCCTGCAACTCTGGTACCGCCTTCACCATCCTGTTCGTATTATGTCCCATTGTCTTCCTCCGCTTGTTGAAGTAAAATCGCACCACATCCTCTAATTTATCCAGCGAGCCTGAATAACAGGTCCCATTGATAAGAGTAACCAGGCATCAATGTTAACCATGGACATTCTGTGCTTTAAAAGTTAAGCCGACAGATTTGAGTAGCCCACCACGATATCCACTCTTACCTGGCACAAGTGGCTCTGCTCTCTTCTCAAAGTGGACCACCGCTGCGTTGACTCGGGGCCTTGGAACAAACGTCGCCCCTGAGACCTTGTAAACCAGCTTGACATCGCAAATCGACTGAGCCATTACAGACAACCGACCACGCTCAGGATGTTTCGGTGGTGCTGCGATGGCTTCGGCTACCTCTCGTTGAAACATGAGTGTCATCGAGACTTTGTTCTGAGCCCGGAAGATACCTTCACGTAGTGCCATCATTTTGAGCCATTGGATCAACAGCGGAGACGCGACGCCGAAAGGCAAGTTTCCTACAAGTCGTATGGTAGCATTATTGGGGTCCAGAGAATGTTGCGAGGTATCTCCTTGAAGCGCTAGCTTCTCAAGAGTGTTTCCGGATGAAACTGAAGAGGAAGCCGATGCTGGCAAGGCAAGAGCTGACTCTATGATTTGAGAATGCTCCAGCTTCAACATGTCGCCCTGAATGATACCAAGTCGATGATCAGCAGCTTCTGACAGTTGCTATGCATGACATTGGACCAACTTGTTAGAAGAGATACAATTCATTAAAAGCCTCGAGAGTGGCCTCCTCTCCTGGACGCCTCTGGAGACTCACCTGCAGTGCTGGCATGAATCGAGAGTCCTTTTCTACAGCAATTACTCGCCTTGCGCCAGCGTCCAAGATTGAACGTGTGAGTAATCCAGGTCCTGACAAGTTGATACCAAAACCCTGTTAGGTATGTCTAAGTCGAGCGTAATCCTGATGATGATACAGTGCAGGTGGATCACATACCAGGACCAACTTCGACGACAAGGTCATCCATGGGCGATACCTTGGCATATCTGACAATTGTGTCTAATTCAAATCGGGAGCATAACAAACATAGAGGGTTCTTGGTTGGAGAAGAGTTCGACTTGGATCGGCACAAAGAGCGATGAGGTGCCGTGCAAACCTGTAACGTTCTTGTCAAGGATAAAGTTCTGCGAGAACTTTTGGCTGGCAGAAAGGCCATAGACCCGGATCAGATCACGGATCGGTGGCAGGGGTGGCAGCCTTGATGCGACCATGAGTCCGATGAGTAACAAAGGAGATCCGATCCCGTGGAAAAAAAAAAAAAAAAGGTTCGACAGATTCTGCAGGCTGCACAAGCACACTTTGAGCCCTGATTTTGTGCAGCAGGAGCCAGATACCATCGATCTCTTTCCCTTTGCCTACATGTCGCAGCTCGCGCAACCTTGACACTTGACACGAACACCGTTCAATCGAGGAATTCATATGTTTGCTGGCTTGCTTTCAGGCCAAGAGCCATCAATGCGATGTGGATCCGATCCAGATAAGGCCTCGTGGGTGACGGTGGCAGTATAGCCGGAGAAAGAGATGACCATGCCCCCCGTGTGCGGATGATGTGCCTCGCATCTAGGGAAAGTCTAAAGAGGTGTGACGACGAACAAGACAAACGGGACTGGACACGAGTGGGAAAAAGGAAAGAGCGACGAGAAGAAGAGGGACACGAAAGAGAACGCGACCTTGGCAGTCGGTCAGTGCAATTGCTCTCATCCATCCAGTGTCCTCTTTCTTCAAGGAACTCGCTCTGGTCAGCAAACCTCATCATCTGTCTTCCGCTTTTCACATCCCTCTCCACCCTCCTCTTCGCTCCGCCTCTTTTTTCCACACCTCTCCTCGACCTCGCCTTCCTTCCCTCCCCTCTCTCGCCAAGCGTCATCTCATCATCCCCCCCGGCAGATCAGTTGTCTGACAGTCCCAACCTGCCTTGTCGGATCCCCTTGTCACACCAACGATATATCTCGCACCCTTGGTGAAGGGAAAAAAATAAAAAGCGCACCTTCCCCACACCCTTTTCCTTTACCTCTTCCCTCCAGACAGCCGGCGACAATGAGTTCAGAAAAGAACCGTGGTTCCCTCCCGACGATACACCACCAGACTGGTCGCGGCAAATGTAAGCTATTTCTATTTCGGAAGCTTGAATCAATAGCTTGGTGATCCTGGAATCCGACGCAGTTCCATCAATGTTCGGCACAGTGCCATCAGTGCTCGTCCTCCTTCAGATCGAATCAGCAATGAACGGATATGGGAAAGACGATATCAACCAAGCATGAGCCGAGTCATAGTCGCTATTGATCTGGAGCCATCGTCTTCCGGTATAAAAGTTGATAGGGAGCGGCCATGGAACGGATTGAAGATCATGGCAAACGTACACAGTCAATAACAATGGAGATAAGAATCCAAGGATCGGGAGCATTGACACGAGGATTCTCACTGAGCAACCTCCGTTGGCCTGCAAAAAGAATATTGCGAGACGGGAACGCTGGAACCCATTCTCCCGGCCATTTTAATGTTATCTGAAGGAAAAGGGATGACAAGTGGCACGGCATTCGTATGTGTCTTTTTACCCGTACTAATCCTGTGCTTTTGGCTGCACCCCACACTGGCTAGATGACAGAGCCACATTTATGGGAATGTCAATGAAGCACCTCTCGTTGGTGGTGCTTCTTCTTCAGAACAGCACGCTGGTCCTAATGATGCGTTACTCTCGAGTCAATGTTGATCCCGATCAGCCCATGTACCTCCCATCAACAGCAGTATTCTTCGCAGAGATCACCAAACTGCTCGCTTGTTTTGTCGTTCTCGCCTATAATACAAAATCGTTCCCTCGCACCATGTACATCCTCCGCAAAGATATCGTGGAACAACCAAAAGAGATCCTCAAGATGCTTGTGCCTTCAGGACTGTACGCACTCCAGAACAACCTCCTTTATGTGGCTCTCTCGAATCTCGAAGCAGCAACCTTCCAGGTTACATACCAGATGAAAATCCTATCAACTGCAGTGTTCTCGGTGCTGATGCTTGGCCGGAAGCTATCAACGCAAAAATGGTTCGCATTGTGTCTGCTCATGGTCGGGGTAACGCTGGTACAGCTTCAAAACGTAGGATCTGTAAGATCCACTATGCCAGTAGACACCAAGGACGAAATGGTGACTGAGGACGAGGTACTGGACGCGGCAGTGAGCGAAAATATGGCGGAAGCGACAAACCAGCTTAATGACGGAGCCGAGGAAGACTCCGGTCCCGTCCAAAACCCCTTTGTTGGACTCTTGGCTGTATTGACGTCGTGTGTGTCGTCGGGATTCGCTGGATGCTACTTTGAAAAGATCCTCAAGGGCGCTGAGGCTGACATGTGGATCAGGAACATACAGCTGTGCATTTCGGGATCATTGTTCAGTCTCTTGGCTATGTTCTATGATCGACAGAAGATCTTTGAAGGAGGGCTTCTCCAAGGCTACACTCTCATGACCTGGATTGTGGTTGCCAACCAGGCTCTAGGAGGACTCTTGGTCGCGATTGTCGTCAAGTATGCCGACAACATCTTGAAGGGCTTTGCGACATCGCTGTCTATTATCATCTCGGGCATCATCTCTGTCTACTTTTTCGACTTTGAGCCATCGATCCAGTTTCAGGTTGGAGCGCTTATTGTCATCCTCTCGACATATCTCTATGGTCGCCCTGACTCTCCCGTCCCTGGATTCGTCCGTCCAGTGAAAAAGTAAGTGCCTCTGTCATTTTACAGGATGGTCATTCCCAATTTGTCTCTGGATACCTCCTTCTGGTTCCCTTTGTTTTGCTTTGGCTCTCCACTTCTTGCGCTCTCACCCTCTCCTGCGCTCTCTGGATGCCCCGCCTGCTTATTTCGTCACCCCACATCTGTCACGCGGCGCCCAGCTGCCGTTGTTACTCCAAAGCGTCCTCGTTTACGAACTGTTTTTGCAATTGCTTTCATCATTACTAGGAGGCAAAGCATTCCACCGCCACTAAAATACCAGTCGTCGAATGAGATCAACCTTGCTGATTGACCTTTATCTCTTCTTTATCTCTCTCTTTCTCTTCTCTTTATGTTCCTTCGCCATTGTCTGTCTCCCTTGCTACGACCCTCTTCATTCGCCATCCGTTCAAATCTATGACTTGAAACAGAGGACTGAATGGGCTTCCAAGCGAGGAAGATGAGGAAGGGGAAGAGGATGAAGAGAGGATAATGGATGAAGACGAAAGGGACGAAGCTAAGAGGTTGTTGATGCGGAGGGAGAAGGATAGTGTTGGCGGCGATGGAAGTGGCTACAGGATCAATGCGAGGACATTGGATGACACAGCCATGCAAAGCAGCAACAGGAACAAACCACGGAGGATGCGATCGTATGTGGTGGTCATGGACGAGAAAACTCTGGATCTATGATTCATCAAGAAACGACCATCCACTTTCATTGATCACCTTCCGTTGTCCTTTCTATACCATCTCTTTCCTCACACTTTGTCCTCTCCTCAATCATGTTGATGTTGGTTGCTGTCTCTTGTACTTGGTTACCTGAATTCTATAGACATTGTTTCTCGTTTGTTTCTTCTCCTTCACACATCATCCCATTCTCATTCATTCTTACGTCTTTGTTCCCACTTTCCCACATCTGGGCACTCAATTGTACAGCTACTATTACTCGTAATCTATCTTGCAAGCACATCAAAGCATCCATCAACAGAAGCATGAATACCCATTGAGGCTGTTCAGGGCGAATCCTTTGGCGTAGATATATACATGTATCATGAGCCGGGCTAATGATGTGGGAGAAATAGGGATGATCCCCTTTCTGTTTCCTGTGCAGATGCGCGTGAAGTGAGCCATTTTCCTGTCAGGGGTGTCTATTCGTGCTCTCAAAAGTGGCACCACCACTGGCACACTGCACACACATGCCTCCCATGCTGTGTTCCGCGTACATTGTTACTATACCGACCTTTTAATATCGTCCGATCTGCGCGTCCCGAGAGGACAACAGACTAGGGACTGTTGCAGCGATGCCATAGGTCACTGAATGTCGAAATGGTTCCTGTGATTGGCGCAAGGGACGGAGTACTTAAAGCCTCGAAACCCTTCACTCGTCCCTCTTTCTTCTCCCTCATCCTTTTCTCCGCCTTCCTCATCACTCATCTCCACACCTCAACACCACCATGGCCTCTCCAAGTATGTCGCTGTTGTCTCTTGCTCTTGCCATGCTGTGGCCTCCTGTTACCCATGTCTACCGCTATCGTCGCTATCAATGGGAAGGACTTTGATCTGATAATTGACCTCAACACACTAACGGCTTCGCTCCCCTCCTGTACCTGAACCCCTTTTTGATGTGAACAATAGGCGTCAGGACATTCACCAGGGCTGAAATCCTGAATGCCAATGCTCTAAGCGAGGGCAAGAACGACGCCGATGCTCCCTTCCTGATGATCATCGATAACAAGGTCTACGACGTTCGTGAGTTCGTGCCTGATCATCCAGGCGGAAGTGTCATTCTCACTCATGTTGGGAAGGACGGCACTGGTAAGTGGATCGATGGAGAGAATTGACCTTTCCCTCATTGTCAGGCTATCTACAGCCTCTACAGCCTATCTTGTTCTATCCCTATCTCTCGATGTTTTTTTTTATGGTTTGCTCTGTTTGTGTTTGCTTTGGAATGGATGGCTCTTTCCCCCGGGCAAGAGGTGTGTGTTCATCCATCCTCTCTCCGCTCGTTTGCAAACTGTGGTACGGTTGTTTTCCCACCGCCGACTGCTTCTACACCTCGAGTGCCCCCAAAAAAAAACCTTACACAGACAAATACGGGCGCATCAGGATCAACCCACCTGGCAAAGACAATCACCAATATGGTTCAGAATCTAGCCTGGCCACTCCTCGTCGCTCTCGTTGATTCCCAGCGGTCCCTATCGCTCCCATGGCTCCCATATGAAATCTCATGCCAGCCGAAAACATGCACACACACATACACATGCACAATTCAAAGGAACACCAGCCCAACGAACCCAATGGGCTTGTTCCACTTTAAGCATTTTATCATTTAATTGCCTTTCAAAGTACTAACAAACTCTCTCTCCTGTGCCTCTTAGATGTCTTCGAGACTTTCCACCCCGAGTCTGCCTGGGAGACGCTCGCCAACTTTTATGTCGGAGACATTGCAGAGGACGATCGTGCGATCAAGAATGATGATTTTGCTGCAGAGGTTCGCAAAATGCGTAAACTCTTCCAAGAGATGGGATACTACGACTCGTCCAAGGCTTACTACGCTTTCAAGGTCAGCTTCAACCTCGCACTCTGGGCCCTCTCAACCTACATTGTTGCTAGATGGGGTCAGGTCTCGACCCTTGCAATTGTGGCCTCTGCGTCGATCCTGGGTGTTTTCTGGCAGCAGTGCGGCTGGCTAGCCCACGACTTTTTGCACCATCAGGTCTTCCGTGATCGTTTCTGGGGCGATCTGTTTGGCGCGTTCTTGGGAGGTGTCTGCCAAGGATTCTCTTCTTCGTGGTGGAAGGACAAGCACAACACTCACCACGCTGCCCCCAACGTTCACGGCGAGGATCCCGATATTAACACGCACCCTCTTTTGACTTGGAGCGAGCACGCACTGGAGATGTTCTCGGATGTACCAGATGAGGAGTTGGCACGCATGTGGAGCCGTTTCATGGTCTTGAACCAGACCTGGTTCTACTTCCCCATCCTTTCGTTTGCTCGTCTCTCTTGGTGCCTTCAATCCATCATGTTTGTCTTGCCCAATGGTCAGGCACACAAGCCCGCTGGTGCTCGTGTCCCTATCTCGCTGGTTGAGCAGCTGTCGTTGGCGATGCATTGGACTTGGTACCTGGCCACTATGTTCTTGTTCATCAAGGACCCTGTCAACATGGTGATCTACTTCCTGGTTTCCCAGGCTGTGTGCGGAAACTTGCTGGCATTGGTCTTCTCGCTCAACCACAATGGCATGCCTGTGATCACCAAGGAGGAAGCTGTCAATATGGACTTTTTCACCAAGCAGATCATTACCGGACGTGATGTGCACCCCAATCTCTTCTCCAACTGGTTCACAGGAGGACTGAACTACCAGATCGAGCACCATCTGTTCCCATCGATGCCTCGCCACAGCTTCTCGAAGATCCAGCCTGCGGTCGAGGCACTCTGCAAAAAGTATGGCGTCAGGTATCACACTACTGGCATGATCGACGGTACTGCAGAGGTTTTCGGCCGTTTGAACGAGGTCTCCAAGGCAGCGTCCAAGATGGGCAAGTCTGCTTAAAAAGACTGCGCTCCATTGCTATCAGTCGTTTTTCCTTTCGATACATCTTTGTCTCCCTATTGCATACATCCTTCATTAAACATCACACGCCTTGATCGTGTTCAAGAATCTGGTCTCCATCCTTCATCATGCGTCGTTTCGTTGGAATAGTGCAACCCTGGTCAATTAAACGAAACATCTTTGTTAAATATGCGAAAAGCTCGACAACTCGACTTGGTGCAAGACGCTAAAGAGTCGAAAACAGTGCAAGTCTATGCGGTTGGATTTATTGTTCCGTTGTCGGGATTGCAGCTGTTGACAGGTGGCGTGCTCCATTTCATTTTCGTCTTCAAGGAAACGAACCTTGCTACTTTGGCTGCCCTGCTACATGTTGCTGAAGTGCTGCTTGTGTTTGGACCAACTCGACCCTCTTCTTCTCTATCTTTTCCTGGAAATCCTTGAGCTGCTTCTCGATACGCTCACTATCGATCGACAATCAAGGCGTTATTCGTTGTGTTTTGATCGTGATGCACATGAGACACGAGAGTACGTGGAGAAGAGAGTGAGAGGGAAGATTGGCAAAGGTGTGTGAGAGAGAGAGAGAGAAAGTGAGAAGAAAGGGGGGAGAGCCGACTTACATTTCTGCATTGATGAACTCGATACGCTTGTCAACATTGGTGACAGCTTCGTTCTTGTCCTGTCTAGTCAACACGGGCCCAATAAGTTTGTAGATGTTGGCATCGTCACTCAGCAGCTTGAACTCATCCTGAACTAGTTTGTTCTCCTGCAATTGAGAGTCCAGTCTCTGTCTTGACTCGACTGCCTTTGTGTATTCTGATGACCATGAAGATAGAAGATACAAAAGAACATTGTATGAGTGGCAATCCTATGTTGGCATATCGATATTGGCGTTTTTCTCTCCTTCTTTTCTTCCTTATACTAGGATCTGATGTCTCCTCCTCTACCACAAAGCGGTAAACAGGCTCGTTCACCTCTAAGCGCGTGAATGAAACGGGCACACGACCTGTCAGGCCCTGTTCTCCGCCTTGACGTTTACCTTTTTGTAGGCCTTGATAAGCTGCCGAGTCGGCCTCAAGCTTCTTTTGCAATGCTACTGCTGCTGCTGCTGACATCGTTGTTGGCCTGTTCCTTTGCTGTCCGAGTCTGTGATGAGATCAGTTGTCGTCTCTGGTTCGTTTCTTGAAACGATGATCAATGAGTTGGATCCCGTGACAAACCACCGATAAAAAGAGATCAGCGCTGGTGGCTCACTGTTTGTTTTCTGCTTTGCTTCACCTACTTCAGCTCAGCAACTGTCGACCAACAGAGAGAGAACCACTGTCACCATGGATACCGAGTCTCGCGAAATCGTTCGTCTCTGGAGGGCCTACAGGACAGTACATCAGCTTTGCAATCATAGAGTAAGTCCTTTTCCCATTACTTGTCAGCTACGGCACCCTGCGTTCCCTCCTGAAGAGCTCCCTCCTTTGTGTTGCTTGAGGTTACATCAACTAAACAGGCCTTGCTTTCATTTGCTTCTTGTGCCTTGTACGTTCGTTCACTGTAGGGCTATCTCATCTCTCAAGCTGAGTTGGACCAAGATCTAGAATCGTTCAGGAATCAGTTTGCACCTAATGGAAAAGTCAAGTAAGTGCGGAAGCAAGGACGAGAGGGGGACAAAGAGCAACGGATGAAGAATGGACATCAAGGATAAAGAATCAACAGTCAAGAAAGAAAGGATACTGGGATCAATCACAGCAAAATAGACGAAAGCGTTCTGCTCTGGACAGGAGAAGGGATCTGGGATAGCATTGGTGGCACACAACAACGAACTTGTCGATTCATTGACGCTGTACTGACGGTCCTCGTTCTGCCTTTTGGTGCTTCCTCTCATCGTTGTATTAGTCGGTCCGAAATGACCTTCTTGGTTCAAAAGAAGAACGACCCTGCGGATCAGCTGTTGGTCTTCTTCCCTGACGAAGTTTCGGTCGGCATCAAGACAATCAAGAAGTACTGCGAGATTATGTTGAAGCAGAGCGTTGGACGTGGCATTGTTGTGTACCAGGATAAGATCACACCTTCGGCAGCTAAGGTCATCAGCGAAGTCAGCCACAGCTATCATCTTGAATCCTTCCAGGAGGCAGATTTGCTCGTCAACATCACAGAACACATTTTGGTCCCACAACACATCGTCCTCACACCTGAAGAGAAGGAAGCCTTGCTCAAGAGATAGTAAGTTCACGACAACTGCTGTTTTTTTTATTATGCTTTCCATTTTATGGCAGTTGGACAGAGGAAAAAAAAAAAATGTTTTATGGTGTATGTAACTGACCCATGATCCTCAACCATTCGCCATGGACTCTTTCCTTTCTGTTACCATCAGCCGCCTGCAGGAGACTCAGCTACCTCGCATTCAACCTTCGGACCCTATTGCAAGATACTATGGATTGTCGCGCGGACAAGTCGTCAAGATTATGCGGCCGTCTGAGACGAGTGGTCGTTATGTCAGTTATCGTCTGTGCTACTAGACGGATCCAACGGTCTGTTTACGAGTCCCTTCCAAGGCCTGTGCCATATCTCGTTGGGTCCTCACGGCCGAGCTGTCAAGAGTGTCCCTTACACATAGAACCCTCAAGAGCTTCTGACTCTCGTGCGTGCCGCGTCCTGTCTCCAGTAACAAGACGTCCCAGTTTTTAATAAAACACGTGAATTCCGCTCCTCCTTCTCCTCCTTTCTTTCGCCCCTCTCTCCCCTTCTAGCTCGCGCGACAACGGCAACTTGCACAAGCACAGGTGTACAGCTGTTACCCCCTCCCTCGGCTTTGACTCACAACGATGGAGAACAAGACGTCTGGTATATCTAGGCCCATGCCTGACTCTATGCAAACAAACACACCCGAGCATCCTGAGCAACCATCCACGCAAACCTCAACCACTTCTCCTTCCCTTGTCCCTTCCCCTTCTGCAGCCTCTCGTGAAAGACAGCCAAAGCGGCTTCATTCAGAGGCTCTAGCTTCTTCACTTCGTGAATCCCCACCAAAACGTGCCCGCACTCTCGACTCTCCCACGCCAGCCTCTTCTTCCATACCACCAAGACCACAGCCTCGGCCTTTGCCCTCAAAACTTCCGCGCCCAGTATTGTCCAGATCAAACCCGGTATCAGTATCGAAAACTTCTCGTTTTCAGGCTCGGCCCTTTACTCTTCCATCGCCTCGAGGAACGGACCGGTTGTTGTTTTCCAATACGACACCTGCAAAGAAGGCTGTCAAAGGCGACAAGGTCGAAAGGGCTTCAACACCCGAGAAGGTTGACATCAACACGACAAAGCGTGGAGAGAAACCAACGGAACTTGACACGCATAACGCAGACTTTGGCGAGCAGAACTCTACGACAACCTGTACGTACCCAAGAGCTTCTTAATATCTTGTATGTCTTCCGCTGATGAATGAGATAAATGATTAACAAGTACGTGGCTCTATGTTGTAGTACTCCAAAGCCCAACAGATGGAATCCGTTCCCCATGTTCTACGTTGCTCAACCCAAGCCGGCCTTTGGCGTTTTCTTGGCACCCCAGGTCAGCATAATTCTTGACTATCGATCTGTGTGGCCATGGCTCGTGCGCACGAGCATTCCGGCGACTATGTGCTGATAATCTGCATGTAACAGCTTTGTTAGGGCGGTTAGACCGAGCCCGTCATCCACATCATCCCTGAAACGCGTACGTCCGCTTCCACCAGAGGTCCGAGACGCGGTAGATGGCGACATGAATTCGAAGAAAGGCTAAGTGTTCAAGACAACATCTGTAGTCGAAGGTTCTGTCGAATTCACACGTCTCGCCATATCGAATAACGATTGCGGTGAATAAAAGCCCACCTGTTGCTAGAGATGAAGCGATGACGAGAATTGTGCAGGACTAATCTTTCCATTGTTCAAGTCCGGCGACCATTACTATAACGAGTCTAGGGAGCGCCCTATTGATTTATTTCAGAGTCGGCGAAGCATCTTGTGGTTTATCCGTTTTTCTGCCTTGACTGCTCCACGGAAAAAAAAAGACCAAAGGAGGCCGCGCTCAAACTAGGGCGCTAGAGAATGTGAGAGAAGTTGTTCTCGCCGAATGGCCTTTCGGTCGTCATATCACTCGTTCCTGCAGGACCTCTTCCAAAGTCTCTTAGAATGTCTGCACCTTATCCGTCTAAAGCAACGCATGATCATCTGGACCGTTATCATGGCAACGACCTATCGCCGCCTCTTGCGCCGTTCCAGCTGACAAGACTCGAACCAAAAGGGGAAGGTTGAAGGCGAAATAGGAAGGTAGGCTGAAGTTGGTGTCCATTAGCACAAAGATGTCATCATGATTTCCAGGTCCCTGAGTTCTCATTTAGAGTTGACTGCTGGACCCTATTCACTTCAGTCCATGTCATCGTTGTAATGGGTCGCCCTTTGGCCCCTCTAAGCGTTTCTCTCATCCTTATCCCTTACTAGTCGGCTTTTGACACAGGAGCTGTTGCATTGTATTTAATGGGGCAATCCACAACCCTGGTGCCCCTGTCCTTTCTTCAACCTTGCTCCTCGTCACAGCCACTTCGTTCTTCTCTTCTCTCGTCCACTTTATCCTTGCCTCGCCTATCACTCGAATTCTCTCCTTCACGCTATCATAGGAGGAGTAAAAAAAACCTCTTACATCTGGCCACATCTTCGGGCAAGCAATCGAATGAATCCATCAAGCGGAGCCGGGTACGATCACGCCGATTCCTACTCAACAACTGGACATAATGCCGCCGAGACATTGTATCCAACCTCAAATCCACATGCACATCTGTCTCCGCCGATAACACCAGTAGCGAATGTGGGGAAGATCGAGGAACATGACATGGGGAAGGCGGAAGCGTCGGTGGTGCAGATGGAGAACATGACCGAGCCCGGTGGACTGAAACGCGATTTGAGACTGCGTCATATGGTCATGATAGCTATCTCCGGCACTATCGGTACAGGCCTCTTTTTGACCTCTGGCAAGACTATCGCCACTGCAGGACCCCTTGGTGCCCGTAGGTGTCCTCTGCAGCAGCCATTCTCTCGAAGCAAATCGAATGACGGTCTTTATGTGCTGATCTTTACCATCCTCTGTAATAGTGTTTGCCTATATGACAATCGGCGTCTGGCTTGTATTTGTGTGCCAGGCAATTGGGGAGATCGCGACCTTGTTGCCGCTGCCAGGAGCATTCACAAGTTGGGGCGCGCGCGTATTCGATGAGGCATTCTCGTTTCAAATGACATGGGTCTATTTTACAAATTGGGCCCTGACGATTCCTGCGGAACTATCAGCTTCGTCCTTGGTTGTATCATTTTGGCTTCCTGAAGGATCCGATTTTCCAATCTGGATCGTCCCTGTAATCATCATTGTTGCATTGGTTATCATCAACCTACTCGGCGTGGTAAGGAACATCTAGTATCTTTCTGATCGATCTGTTACATGTACCCAAAGATATCACACACTCAATAGCCTCCTCTGATTTGCTAGAAAATGTATGGGGAGGCCGAGTATTGGTTCTCAATCCTCAAGGTCGTCACCATCATTGTCTTCATCATCTGTGGTATCCTCGTTGACGCTGGGGTTGTTGGAGGAGCACGCTATGGAGTCGACAATTGGAAGATTGCGGGAGCACCCTTCAAGGGTGGATTCAAGTCGTTCCTCTCCGTGCTGGTCTCGGTCGGTTTCGCGTATGGCGGTACTGAACTCTCCGGAGTGACAGCAGCCGAATCTCGAAATCCTCACAAACATGTCCCCAAGGCTGTCAACACGGTGCTCGTCCGCATTGCGTTCTTTTACATCCTTTCTATTTTCTTCTTGTCATGCATTGTCCCGAACGACGACCCACGTTTGCTGAACTCGGACGGCACAGTTGTGAACGCGCCTTTTACCATCGTGTTTCTGAAAGCCGGTATGAGGGGAGGTGCCGACTACATGAACGCAGTCATCTTCACATCCGTGATTTCGGCAGCCAATTCGGATTTCTACGTCGCAACACGGATGCTACTCTCAATCGCCAACAATGGCTGGGCACCCAAGTTTGTCGGCAAAACCAACAAACGCGGAGTCCCCTATGTCGCGGTCGGGATCACTACGCTATTCTCGTGCATTGCTCTCGTCATGATCTACACTGGCGCCTC
>Ga0247824_10000979_pt1 | contig 15195 bp, 23 predicted proteins | sample 13C_PalmiticAcid_FD_194412 | JGI IMG/M metagenome (GOLD analysis project Ga0247824, IMG submission 194412) | Soil microbial communities from agricultural site in Penn Yan, New York, United States - 13C_PalmiticAcid_Day48 | ecosystem: Environmental > Terrestrial > Soil > Agricultural land... | reverse complement strand
GACATGCAGGGCACAAATTTTACCTTGCCCATATCTCTGTGCTGTATCTCCTTGGTTATGGCGAAGTATGGAATCTTGACTAACACCTGACTCTTCCTTTTTAAATGGCTCATGTACTCTGATGTGTATAGAAACAATATGTGGTCATGCTGTGCCAGGAGCTCAATAACGAGCAGAGTCTGGCTCGTCTCCCTGCCGGTTTGGCTCTCAAGAACGCACTGACTGCAAGGGTAATGCAAAAGGGTCATGCCAATGGACCATGTGTTGTTTGTGAGCTCTGTTGGTTACAAGACTAATGCCATTATCCATCTCTTTATCTCATGACGTGCACAGGAGGCTCCTCGTCGTGGAGAACTCTCCACCCGCTGGATGAACATTGATGAACCCACGAGAAACCAAGTCAAAGCTTTGGTATGTTGGTCAATTGGATTGTTTTGCTTATGAGTGTGCCGTTCAATTGCACAAGCGGCTATTTACTTATGTTTTCGGTTCATTCGCCCTATTGCATGCAAAATAGGTCTTGACCACTCTCGGCACACCCGATATCCGAGCTGGAGTAGTAACAGCCCAGGTTGTTGCTGCCATTGCTGCCATTGAGCTTCCCTTGGGTCAATGGGAGGATGTCATCCGCATCATGCTCCAAAACTTGCAAACCACTGAGAACACCAATCTGAAGCAGTGCACACTTCAAGCAATCGGATTTGTTTGCGAGACCATTGTATGTTTTGTTGATACCTTACCTGGCGGGTGAAATCATGTCAATCATTGTCCGGCATGTTTCTCACTCTCTTGCCTGTTGCTTTTCTGAATTAGCACCGTGATATCTTGACTGCTCAAGCCAACAATATTTTGACAGCTGTCGTGCAAGGCGCTCGCAAGGAGGAACCAAGCGAGGCTGTTCGATTGGCTGCCATTAGTGCTCTTTACAACTCACTGGAGTTCGTGGAGGAAAACTTCAAGAGAGAAGGCGAACGCAACTACATCATGCAGGTTGTGTGCGAGGCCACCCAGAGCAGCGACGTTCAGGTTCAGATCGCGTCTTTCGAGTGCTTGGTCCGTATTATGCAGCTCTACTATGAATTCATGCCATTCTACATGCAGAAGGCACTCTTTGGGGTAAGATGCGCGTGTTGATTTCATTCGAGGTTGGTCTGTGTCATTGTTGACTTGTCTACTAACTGATAGCTGTTATATATGATGTGCCCTACGTTTAGCTTACCGTGCAAGGAATGAAGCACGAGAATGAGCGCGTTGCCCTACAGGCGGTCGAATTTTGGTCTACTGTCTGCGAGGAAGAAATTGATCTGGAAGGCCTAAGAGAAGATGTATGTACTTTGGCGTTATTCTTGCTACGGGGATGGATAATGCGACACATTGGACTCGAACTGATGTGAACTGGTTATATTCTATTGCTGGAATAGGCCCTGCAGACCGGTCATGATCCTGAGCATAGTAATTACTGCTTTGCCAAGGCGGCTTTGCCAGAGACTTTGCCAGTTCTATTGCAATTGATGGCCAAGCAGGAGGAGGAAGATGACGAGGACGATTGGAATCTGTCGATGGCAGCTGGCACGTGCTTGTCCCTTACAGCTCAATGTGTTGGCGATGATATCGTTGGTCCAGTCATTCAATTCGTGGAGGCCAATATTCGTCATAACGAATGGCAGTACCGTGAGGCGTCTGTGATGGCCTTTGGATCCATTCTGGAAGGTCCTTCTCCAGAACTTCTCATGGCTCCTGTGTCCCAGGCATTGACATATCTGATCGGAATGATGAACGACCCTGTCATCAAGGTCAAGGATACTGCCGCTTGGACATTGGGTCGAGTTTCACAATCGATGATTGGTTGCATCAAGCCCGAAATCCACCTTCCACCCCTGATTGAGGCCCTTGTCCGTGGACTGGATGACTCGAACAGAATCGTTTCCAACTGCTGCCTGTCATTGATGAACCTGGCTGAACAACTGGAGGGTGACCAAGGCCCAGATTCGCCCACCAGTATGATGTCGCCTTACTTTGACGGTATCATCACAGCCTTAATGCGGATTACTGATCGCAACACCAACGAAGCCTTTGCACGTACCTCCGCCTATGAGGCCATCTCGATTATGGTCACACACAGCGCCAAGGACAATTTCCCAACCATCTCAGCCCTTTCGACGACCATCCTGGATCGCTTGGAGCAGACTATCGCGGTTCAGAACCAGATTGTTGGTATCGACGAGCGCAACACCCACAGTGAACTCCAGTCCAACATTTGCAGTGTCCTCACCAACATTATCCGTCGCGTCGGAAAGGAGATTGCTGTCATGGCTGATCGCATTATGACAGTCCTGTTGCAACTCTTGACCTCGGCATCAAAGCAATCCACGATCATGGAGGATGCCTTTTTGGCTATCGGAGCCTTGACTACCGCGCTGGATTCAGACTTTGGACGGTACTTGGAGTCGTTTGCACCTTTCCTCTTCAGTGCACTCTCAAACCACGAGGAATATCAACTGTGCTCGATTGCTGTGGGCTTGATTGGCGATATCTGCCGCAGCTTGGGCTCTCAGTCAGCTTCATACTGCAATAACTTCATGACCACACTCTTGCAAAACTTGCAGAGCCCGGTTCTCCACCGCAATGTCAAGCCTGCCATCCTTTCGTGCTTTGGAGATATTGCATTGGCAATTGAGGGCCAGTTTGCCAACTATCTCGATGTGGCCATGAGCGTTCTCGCACAAGCTTGTAACATCCGAGCTGCTCCTGTAAGTACTGCTTGAAAGAAGCGATATCAAGTTGATGTTTCATATCCATAATTACGCGGTGCTAACGTTTCTTCACTGCTCTCTTAATCTTTTCGCTGCTTTGCATAGACTGATTACGACATGATTGACTATGTTAACCAGCTTCGTGAGGGTATTGTGGATGCCTACGTTGGAATTGTTCAGGGCTTGAAGGCCGCCGAGAGTTGTAAGTGTGTGGTCTTTGAATGAAGTGGGGACCTGGAGAAGCTTGCTTGTGTTCATACTCACTTTATAACCATTGATTCCAACCAAATAGCTCAACTTTTGGGACCTCACCTTTTGCACATGTTTGATTTCCTGGCTAATGTGTTCAGTGATCCCGAGCGGTCGGACAACTTGCTACGCAGTATGATTGGACTGATTGGAGACTTGGCAGACTCATTCCCAGGAGGCGAAATCAAGCAGTTCTTGATGCAAGAATGGATCGCACAGTGCTTGAAAGAGGGTCGTAGTAGTCGCCAGCAGTCAGTTACAACCAAAGAGGTTGCACGCTGGGCCAAGGAGATGGTGAAGCGAGCTACGATGTAAAGCAGATTGCTTGATCGTCCTCTTTATCTATGGCAGCCTCCTTCTTCTCCACCCCTACCCATTGTACTTTTTTTCCCTTTTTTTTCCTTCCTCACTCATCTTCAGCCACGTTGACCTCTTCCCCCACCCCTTTCTTGTTCACCATGAGGAGATGCTTGTAGAGCGCATCCACTCATCCTTATTTTTACCCTTTTCTTGGTTATCGTGTTGCTTTGTTCATTTATTCACTTGTCCATAACCCAAGTCTGAGGTCGTTCTCTTTGTCCTTCATCATCGTTCTTCATTTCCATCCTTTCCTTGTTCATAGATCGACCTTTCCACCCTCCCCTTCCCTACTCCCACTCCCCGTTGAACAGATAATAAAGCCTGCTTATTGACTAGCCCTCCCTTCGGCTGGCAGAGGTTGTCATGATGATGTTGTTGTTCTAGGCTACCATTTTAGCTTTCCCTTTGGCTCCCCTTTGACTCTGTGGGGAAGAGGACATGAGAAGGTCAGGTCCTTCCGTTTTCCATTTCGTTAGTGACATTGGAGCCTACTTCCTTTCAAGGTCAAACAGCCGACGGAGGAGGCGGTTGATCCAGGCCATCGTTTAGCTCCCATCTGGTTCCCTTTGGCTTGTCCGTGGGAAAGAGGGTCAGGTGTACGCCACCATTGATCGCCATCCACGCGTGATGCGTAGGGAGCGTGTTTGTAGGACATAAAGCCTGCTTTCCCACATTCAATTCACCTTCTGTGTTCATCCCGAACCTGGTCCCTGAGACTGCATTTACCATTGGCTCCAGTGTCTCGCATGGGGAACTTGACGCTGGGAGATGTCAACTTTAACGCGAATATGGTTTTTTTTCCACGCTGCTGTTATGGCAGGAATAGTGAGGTGAGCCATCAATGTGACGCCAGAAATTTGGTCCGCCTGAATCGTTCGTCCTCTTCGAACGGCTCAATTATCCAACACGCTCGCATACTTCTCACCCACCCTCTCCCCCTTCACCTCAGACACAATAGCCATTGACTACAGCCTCCTCTGTATCCTGTACAGAACACCACGTCATTATACAGGAGGATGAAGTTTAGAACAATAAAAAGTCCACCGAAAGGTGGATGTCATTTAATCGGAACGTTTGTTGCCTGGTCTAGGGGGTAAGAAGGGAAGGGGGAAACTATCTGCTATTAAGATCGGAGGACCTCCATGTCCGTGTGCGGTGAGTAATTGGCTCGCGTTGAACGCATGTTATTCATAAGCGAAAGGGGGGCTTCGATCAACACAAGTCCAGCGACGATGGCCAACAGGGCAGTGACGGTATTATCCAATGGACACAAGAGAGACAAGGTATTGCCATTGGTGAGGGATGGGCAATGGCGCAAGTTCTTGGGATCATAGCGACGGAAATCAAGCTTGAGGGATGCGTACTCGGAAGATTCTCGCGAATTGGGCAGCGTGAAAATGGTCCGGTTCTCGTTCGCAAGAGCGTTGCCTGTGACATAGAGCATAGCGCCTCCCATGACCAAGAGGACAATGGTACGGACGAGGGAGTAGGTCAATTGGCCAAAATTGAGGCGTTCGGTCATGCCACCCGCAAGAGGTGACGAGGTGGGTTCATAGCGACGATGACGGTTTTGGACCACAAGGGTGATGAGACTGATAAGAAAGAAGACACCCCATAGAAGGGAGAGGCCTGCACGGCCACTGAACCGCCAGATCCAAAAAAAGGCCACGTTCTTGTAATCAAAGTAGACCTTGACAAAGTAGATGTCCAAGCTTATGGCTACCAGACAGCCGACCAGGATGATCGTTCTCAAGGCGGCGATAACTCCGTGGAGACCCATAGTGCGATTGTGTGAGGAGGATTAGGTCAGTTGAGGGAGAAGAACAAGAAGGACGGCTGGCTGCTGTGAGTTGGAGGACAAGAGACTGAAGAGGATGTGAAAGGGAGAGTTCTTATTATTGATACGGACAGAAGGTAGAAGATGGAGGATATGGTCAGAACTAGCCGCCCTTATATACGCACGATGGGTGTTGTGAATAGAATCCCGACCTGCAAGCGGACATCCGTCATCAACGATGGGCTGGCTTGAGCCACGAAGCTTATTGCGCCTCACTAACAAGCTACAGCGCGTCTATCCTTCCGATCGCGCGAATAGGGCCAATGAGGCGGCATGGGAAAAAAAAAGATATCTTGGCTCAACAGCCATGCAGCGCTCTCAGCATTTTTTTTTTTTTTGGGACAACCCGCCACACTGCAGCCAAATCTGATGGCTGTCGTTCAGGCATGCCAAGAAGGGCTACATACAAGCATCATCCTTGACCCATTGGATCGCATCCCTGTATCTCACATGAGCATGAATGAACGCTATTGGGGCCATTGAGTACCGTTTCGTAGGGGCAGAGTTTATTCAGCCTGGTTGTTCCCTCCCAGCGACCGATCAAGCTTGACACAACACCCCTTTCCACAGCTCCTTGATGTAAGTTTGTTTAACGAGCGTCGAGGCGCATGGAAATGTACTCAACAGCCTCGGCAATTGTGTTGATCCTTACTGCGTCGTTGTCAGGAATTATGATTGAGAACTCTTCCTCCATTGTCATAAAGAGCTCCGCAGCGTCGAGCGAGTCCATATGGAGATCCGTGAAGTTGATTTGCAGAGAGGTCTAGTGATGATGAGCAGCATAAGGTGTTAGCATACTACCTGATCCATCTGTCCTGATTCCCGCGATCGTCAAGATCCCGACGTCCTGCAAAAGCACAACCATTGCCGTCCAAAGGAAAGGCGCTAAAAGGTGCAATGCATCTCATGGCATGCACTTGCGGTATCCAAGAGAGTATGCAGCGTATCCGCTGCTCAATCACATACACGCTCTTCCATTCCCCTCTTCGCATTCGCCCATCGAGTCCTTCCGTCATTTTACCTCATAGCTTTTGATCAGATTGAATTTCACCATGATATTTAAAACACGCTGTTCAACATAGGGGCGAACGGAACTAGGGCCTGAAGCGAAGGCGCGAGCAAAGTTCAGGGTATAGAGAGGAGTCATCGGCGTTGGCAATGAGGAAACGACGGCTCTCCTGTAGACAGCCGCAGCGGCGTGGCTGCGGAGGGCAGGACGAAGTGCTTTGAACATGATGTCTCTGTGTCGTGGTTGATGAGGGAGTGAAAAAGTTGATCTCTGTATTGTGCATAGTGAAAGTTGCACAGTGCAATGACCCCTCTATAAATGCATACGGCCCGCATCACGGTAGTATGCATTTAGGGAGATATGCATTTAGGGGTACGCATCAGAGAGGGCCCAGAGGGGCCACGGTCGATGTTGCTGGGCATGGAGGGGATGGCACCCATGCTTCCTCATTTTAATGCTTTTGGTCAACGGCCAGAGAAGGGATATATATCTTGACTACAGCAGCCTCTTCTTGCAGCACTCTCAACGTGCTTTTAAAATATAGCAAGTCGCCTTGCCAACTGGTTTCTTTGTTACCTCTACGCCCTCAGGAATAATTTCATTAAGCAACACATCCAAAGCGGGCTCCGCGGTTGCGGGCGAGTCGACTTTGAGATCCTCCTTGGAGCCAGTTTCCATCTAGTGGCGACAAGCAACCACGGGAAAGAGAAAATTAGGGATAGAGACATGCGCGTCCTGATCCATCTGTCGTGATTCCCACGATCTTCAAGATCCCAACGCCCTTCAAAAAAAAAAAAAAAAAAAAAAAAAGAACACTCATTGCCACCCAAAGGAAAGGCGCCAAGACGAGCAAGGCCATGACATCCATTTGCGATATCTGAGAGAGTTCGATTCACCCAACAGATATCCACTGCTCAATCGCATACACACTCTTCCTTCTCATCGATAATATCCTGCGGACAAAAGTTGCCCTTTTAGTATTTGCTCATTGAGTTCGTGATTTTACCTCGCTCTCGTGGGCCTCGATGGCTTCTATCACCATTTGCAAAAGTTGGTTTTCAATGTCAGCGCGAGAAGTGAACGCGCGAGCAAAGTTCAGGGTACAGAGAGGGGTCGTCGGCGTTGGCAATGAGGAAACGACGGCTCTTCTACAGACAGCAGCAGCGGCCTGGAGGCGGAAGGCGGGTCGGAGTGCTCTGAACATGATGTCTCCGTGTCGTGGTTGATGAGGAGAGTGAGGGAGTTGAAAGAAAGAAAGAAAGTGAGGGCGACACAGTTCAAGGCGATACAAGTGGGCGCAATAGACAGTCCTCGACCAAGAAAGGTAGGCGCACAGCACAGCACCAGCATGATCTCGACCCAATGAATCGCACCCCTTTACACTCATGACTATCGGGACCATTAAGTGCCATGTGTAATGAGGAGCGGCATAGTTCATTCAGCTTGTGGCTCCTTTCCAGCGACTGTCATGATTGACAACACCCCTTTCCCCTCTCCGTAGAGTCAATCGGGCTGTCTATCACTGCAACGCGCTTGGATCGAGAGACATACACAACTCTTTGGAAATGCACTCAACAGCCTCCGCAACTGTCGTGATCCTTGCTGCGTCGTCGTCATGAATTTCGATTGAGAACTCTTTCTCCACAGCTACAATGACCTGCACAGCATCGAGCGAGTCCATTTGGAGATCCGCGAAGTTGGTTTGCAGAGGGTTAGCGAAAAACGGCACGTAAAAAAAATAGGAAAGCGTGTCCTGACCCATCTGTCCAACGATCCTCAAGATTCCGACGTCCTGCAAAAGACCAACGATTGCCGTTCAAAGAAAAGGCGCGCCAAGCCGTGCAAGGCATTTCATGACGTCCACTTGCTGTATCCGAGAGGGAATTTGCAACAAGTATCCGTTGCTCAATCACACACTCTCTCTTCCTTTTCATCGATGATATCTGCGGACCGAGGTGCTGCCCTTTTTCGTATTCCCCATCGAGTTCTGCCGTCATTTTACCTCGTTCTTGTTGATCAGGCGAGGTTCACCAAGATTCCCAAAACACGCTTTTCAATATCGGAGCGAGCGAGACCAAGGCCTGAAGCGAACGCGCGAGGAAAGTTCAGGGAATAGAGAGGAGTCGTCGGCGTTAGCAATGGGTAAATGACGTCTCTCCTGTAGACAGCAGCAGCGGCCTGACTGTGGAGGACAGGACGAAGTGCCCTGAACATGATGTCTCTGTTTCGTGGTTGATAAGGGGGAGCGGAAGAGAACGAAACGACACAAGGTTCGGCGTGATATATAAGGGAGGGGCAGCAAGGGTCTTGCATCTTTCCGCGCGCAGGATTGGTGTATATAGCTTGAACATGTCCATACCCGCTTGGCCACCTGCATCCATGTCGCCTCTGTCCGTTAGCATTCCTGGGGAAGTATCTCAGCAAGGGCGAAGACTCTCTGAGGAGCCCTGAGGAAGGTTGTCGATCCACAGTCACTGTCGCTTTGGAACAACAAACATTTCAGGGCACTTTTTTTTTCACTACCTACTCGCTCGACGGCTCCGTTCTCATCAACAGTCTACTTCAGGACCTCTTCTCGTTATTGCTCAAGTCTACAGAAACCATGGTCTCCTTTGTCTGTGACACCTGCCAGGAAACGCTCAAGAAGCCAAAGCTGGATCAGCACTTCAACCGTTGTCATTATGCAAGGTTCTCCTGTATCGACTGCTCAGTCTCGTTCCAGGGCACAGAATACCGATCCCATACCTCTTGCATCAGTGAGGCCGAGAAGTATGAGAAGTCGTTGTATCGTGGACCTAAGAAGGTAAGCCAGGAAAGTCCTTACCGTCCTGTTGCGAAGATTAACCACTCAATACAACACTAATAGTGTACTCATCAACATACGCGACCATATTTGGGACCTTTTACAAACTTGTAGGGAGGCCATCAGAACAATGGACAGAAGAACAATAACAACAGCAACAGCAACAACCAGAGAAAGAACAACAACACACCATCCACACCTACACCCGCGCCTGTACCGGTGGTGATCCCTGCACCAACAGGTGATGTTCCTTTGTCGATTGTCGACGAAATGAAACAAAAGAAACGCAAGGCTGACGAGCCTGCCGAGAACGAAAATGCGGCAAAGAAAGAGAAGAAAGACAAGTCAGAGCAGAAGGACCTCCAAGATAAGAAGGAGGAGAAGGACAAGAAGAAAGACAAGAAGAAAGACAAGGAAAAGAAGAAGGAGAAGAAGGACAAGGAAGAAAAGAAGGACAACGAAGTCAAGGAAAAGAAAGAGAAGAAGAACAAAGAAGACAAGGAAGTGAAGAAAGAGAAGAAGGAGAAGAGGGAGAAGAAGGACAAGGAGGACAAGGAAGCGAAGAAGGAAAAGAAGGAAGAGAAGGTCAAGGAGAAGAAGGAAAAGAAAGAGAAGAAGGAAAAGAAAGAGAAGAAGGAGAAGAAAGACAAGAAGGACAAGTGAAAAGACATGAAGAAGAATTAGTTGCTGCTCGGATGACAGTTCAGCTTTAGATCAAATTGTACAATACGTGCTCCCTGCAATACATTGCACTTGCAGCTCAAGAAAGGTGTCTTCATGGATGTGCCGAAATCCTCGGTACCCACAATTGCCTGGTATGCATGTGGATCGCATATGCTGCACAGTGAGTGGAAAGTTGCCAACTTTCCCACGGCACCTCCTTTTTCACTTTCCCCCACAACCTCATCATCCGTCTCTCCACTCCCCTTCATCTGATCTTCGATCTCGCCCACTCTCCTCACCCCCTCCCCTGTAACATACCACCCTCATCATGTACGCAAGACTCTCTGTCAGAGCGGTGGCTAGAGCTGTGCCCACCAACGCACTCAAGGCTGTCCCTGCTCTTGCCACCTCTGCCAAGGTCCGTAAGCAACTCGGTTGATTGAAAGATCCCTTAGCTTGTTCACCAGTTGTCTAACAAACCTCTCCATGCTTGCTGATCAATACTCGATACTCGTCTCCAGACTTTCTCTACCTCAGTCATGTCACTGAATTCGCAGAAGACGGACCGTGTGAAGGTCCATTTCCCTGGTGCTCTCGACAGCCACTTCTCCCATGTCCTTGAGATCCGTGAGAAGATGGAGCCCATCGACACATTCCGTGTTATGGATAAAGATGGCAAGGTTCTTGACCCCTCTTTGGAACCTGATGTAAGTACTTGTCTCCGCTGTTGGGTCACCCACGCTCCGCTGGGAAGGTCGGCCTTTTTTTTTATGTTGTTTTTTATGTTGTGGTTCAGATTAGAGTTTGGCAAGCCTAGTGTGGGAAAGTTGGGAGGAAGAAGCTCTCTCCCACCACTTGTACTTGACATGCCATAGACTTTACATGGATTGTTGCTACAGACATACGCCGCTGACACACTCTCTAAATCGCAATTGATCCGGAATACATTCTTCTAGGTGACTGAAGAGTTCGCCGTCAAAATCTACAAGGACATGTTGACTTTGAATTCCATGGATCTTATCCTGTATGAAGCTCAGCGTCAGGGACGTATCAGTTTCTACATGACCAATGCAGGAGAGGAAGCATACATTGGAAGCGCTGCTGCTCTGGACTCCGAGGACGAGATCTTTGGCCAGGTAACGCAATAGTTCCACAACCTTCAAGAATCTAGGAGAGCGATCAAGAGGAATCCATGATATTGATAATGCTAACCATTGCCATGGAACATATAATTGTTATCCCTTTATAGTACCGTGAATCTGGCACTCTTTTGTACCGCGGATTCACTCTGGACCAATTCATGAACCAGTGCTATTCTAACGAGTTGGATTTGGGCAAGGGTCGCCAAATGCCCGTCCACTTTGGCTCTCGTGCCCATCATTTCCAGACCATCTCCTCGCCTCTCGCTACCCAATTGCCTCAGGCTTCTGGCGCCGCCTATGCCATCAAACGCTCCGGCAAGAAGAACTGTGTTATGTGCTACTTTGGAGAGGGTGCTGCTTCTGAAGGAGACTTCCATGCTGCGTTGAACATTGCCGCCACTACCTCGGCCCCCGTTATCTTCTTCTGGTATGTTTTCGTTTTGTTTTATCGGTTAGGGCTCTCCCTTCACGCCGGATCACTATGGTTTGGAGGGTCTTGTGATGTGAATGTGCTATATTAACATGTTTTTACCGGGCCGCTTGTTCATATTTACTAGCCGAAACAACGGTTTTGCTATCTCAACACCTGCAAGTGAGCAGTACAAGGGAGATGGTATTGCCAGTCGTGGTGTTGGCTACGGAATGCACACCATCCGTGTGGATGGCAACGACGTCTGGGCGGTCTACAAGGCCACACAGGAAGCCCGCAAGATTGCAGTCGAGCAGCACAAGCCCGTATTGATCGAGGCTATGACATACCGTGTGGGCCACCACTCGACCTCGGACGACTCGTCTGCCTACCGGTCCAAGAAGGAGGTTGAAGATTGGAAGCGCCACGATAACCCTATTCTGAGAATGCGCAAGTGGCTCGAGATCAAGGGCTGGTGGGATGAGGAAAAGGAAACTACCCACAAGTCGTCCCAGCGTGCAGCTGTCCTCAAGAGCTTTGCTGCTGCTGAGAAGCGCAAGAAGCCTGCGGTCTCGGAGATGTTCAATGATGTCTATGACAAGCTGCCGCCCAACTTGATCGAGCAAAAGAAGGAGCTCGAGGAATTGGTCAAGAAGTATCCTGAGCACTACGATACCTCTAACTACGCCCCGGAGAAGTGATGACTTTCCTCCCTTACTCCCCACCACCACCCACTCACCCCTCTTATTTCGAGATCGAAAGGACGATAGAATGATGGATTTGCATAATATATAGAAATTTGGTCGCTGCTCCCCCCTGACCCGCGCTTGGCGCAATGTACTCTGTTGGGGAAGGATTGAGATCAAAATCGTTGCAATGGTACATTGCCGTTGATTAACGAAGACGGCTTATCTCGGCTTCCTTTCTAAACTTGGCCTCGACATTGTCTACTACGTCTTGCCCATAAACTTGAGCCAGATCAGCATCTAAGGGAAGTTTGTCGTGCTTGTTCATCTCGGACTTGGTCATCACCACCACGTTTTGCAGACTGAGTGGTTCCGCACGCTTCCACCGACACAGTCCAATCTTGTCTGTACTCTGTGAGATCACACTCTTGCTGCGGAAGATCTCCTCCAGAACATAGCCTACATCCCTCCTGTCCAAAACAATCGTTTTGACGTTCTTATCCAGTCGCTTCTCCCGCACGGTTAACTCTCGGTGGAGTCGCAAGTAGAGTGATTGCCGGAGTTTGATCGGCAATGGTTCGATGGCAGCACCCGCAAGTTTGCATGCAATAAACGTCGCCATCGACATGCCAAACATGGCTGGGAGAGGCCCCAAAACTGGCAAGATACGCGACCTGAAGTCAGGGAGAGCAGAATACTCGTCTGCTTCTTGTGCTTGTGTTTCATCAAGTGGCAAAAGTTTGACGTGATGAGGCTTCTCAGTGGAGTAGATAACATCAATGCCGCTCTTGACACCCATGGCTCTGATCTTTTGCCGGACAGCTCTTGCAAGTGGATCCTCTATTACGTTATTGAATGAGAACCATCAGTGCTGGGTCCACAACATCTCGCGAGACGAAGTGAGTGTAGGGCCAATCGACGATCCTGAACACGTACCGAAGGTCTCTGAGATATCACTGATCTGTATGCGAGAAGGATCGGCCTTGGCCCCTGCACCCATGGAGCTCATGACTGGAATGTTGCGGTCATAGCAAAACTTGAGCAATGCCAATTTCGTGTTGATGTTGTCAATCGCATCCACGACGTAGTGTGGGTTCCCAGAAAGTAATTCTTCTGCCGATTCCTTTTGAAACAACTCTACTCGAGCGTCCACTTCAACCCAGGGAGCAAGTGATTTGAATGCCTTCTTCATAGCCAGTACTTTGGGCGTCCCTACATCTGCTTGAATAGCTGTTGCATGGCGATTCAATGAGGAGAGCGACACCTGGTCAAAGTCAATGAGCCGGATCTTGCCCACACCACTCCTGATCAACATGTTGGCTGCCCAACTTCCAACACCCCCTATGCAAATGTCGTTCGATCCAGGATATGGAGAGATAAAACCATGTCAGCGGTGATTCCATATCGGTAATCTGGATGATTCCATGTCCCCTCATCCACTGCCATGTCCACTGTGTCTCCACCTTCCCTCCTACCTGCGCCAACAATGATCACGAAAGAGTTGCGAAGTTTGTCAAAGCCTTCCTCTCCAAAGAACTCAATGTTCTTTTGCATTTGCTCCCGGATCAAGTCCTCATCAAATGCAAAGCTCTCATCCTGGATAAGCTGCTGTCTTAGCTGCTGCTGGTGAAGCGACTGATATGGAACTCCTGCGATGATGTCGTGGCTGTGAGGAGTCAACGTGGTATCGAACACCGGGGGTGGCAAGGATTTGCGAAGCTCATCCTTAAGTGTCCTGACACGGCGTTTCCGTTGTGACCCTTGAAAGCTCAAGATGACAGCTGCAGTGGATATGGAGGCTGCAAAGCCAACGAGCGCAAGTTTTGTCGTCTGTGAGTTGGAAGAGGACGTAGAAAGTCCCTCAAGGAGAGACAAGGGGAACATTGACATTTTGGCTGTTTCCTCCGTCTGTATCGGTCTCTTCGATCCAAGCTCCTGCGTTTGTAGTTCTGTTCGTGTTACCCCCTTCGTTGCCTTGTATACCTCTCCTTGCGATCAGTTGCTCTTGTTGGTGTTGACAAGCAAGGCTTTTGAGGACGAGAGGGTGCCCGTGACTATCACGCTACAGGTGACGTATTTGCTCTGCCATGAGTCTCAGTGCCATGCAAGGGAGCGCGAGGAAAAGGGGGGGCAACGATCTGAGGCTGTGCCTCTCCGTTTTTCTCATTCACTTTGACAACTTTGCCAGATCCACGCACACCTCCTTCGTTATGGAACGACTGAAAGGAAAGGGTGTTGAGGAGTGGCTCAACCAGCACCTTACATCGCCCTGGGACGGACACCAGACTGTCGCTTCGGAATTGGGCAACGACATCATCGCCAACATACGAGAACGCTGGACCCAACTCTCGGTTCCGGTTCGTTTGGGAGTGCTATTCTCACTGATCAGTCTCAAGAAAGCACAGCAGCTTCAGCTCAAGGACAAATGCCAGGAGGTATGGAGATCCAGGAAAACCTTTTGTGAACACCATGGATATCAGTACATCATTACTTCTAGCCAACACGCATCATCGGTCCAAATACAACTGCTGATCACTCGTGTCTTGTGTTCTTGTTCTTCAGCTAATTGATAATGCCTGTGCGGATCCAAATGAATGGGTGAGACTGGTATCACACATGTTCATGGACTACCCCAGTGAGGGCACCTTACGATTCAACGTCGAGCAGTTTGCAGACCAGGCGAATCTCGGCCCTCTCATGGATAAGCTCACTCTTAACAGTACGTGTTACTCTTCCATGGGAAGCGTTCACCTCATCTTCACCCAGCTGGGATCGTATTAACGACTTGCCCATTTCTACTCGCTCTAGTTTCTCAACATGGAATCAAATTCCATCCAAAAGAATTTGCGTATTTAAACGAGTCGGTATGTCGGGAAGCACAGGGCAAGGATCCAACAACAAAAACATATCCACCTTTAACAGGGCCATCGCTGCTACAACATTTCAAACTTCGGGAAACGCATCTTCCAAATCACACAGAACGCGCCGAGAGGCTGAGAAAGATGGCGGAACAGATACCCACCGTCACCATGGCTACAAGCAACATGTCATCAGTGAGTCTTGGACCTCTAGGAACAGCTGCTGCGGAATCCTCAAGTGCAGCCACAGCCACAGTTGGATCAGGGGTCGGTAATGGAGCGGCGGCGACTGCTCAAACATCAACTCCTCTTGGTCCTCCACGACCTACCAAATCGACTTCATCAGGACTCTTTGTCAGTAGAAAACCGGCAGGATCTTTCCTACGGAACAATGCACCTCGACCTATGATTTTGAACAGGAGTATG
>Ga0247824_10000978_pt1 | contig 15206 bp, 12 predicted proteins | sample 13C_PalmiticAcid_FD_194412 | JGI IMG/M metagenome (GOLD analysis project Ga0247824, IMG submission 194412) | Soil microbial communities from agricultural site in Penn Yan, New York, United States - 13C_PalmiticAcid_Day48 | ecosystem: Environmental > Terrestrial > Soil > Agricultural land... | reverse complement strand
CAAGTCGACCGATGGCGGAACGACGTGGAAGCAGGTCGGTCTCAGCGACGTGCAGCAGGTCGGGCGCCTTGTGGTCCATCCGAAGGATCCAAACGTCGTGTTCGTCGCTGGCCTCGGCCATCCATACGGAGCGAACGCGGAGCGCGGGATCTTCCGCACGACGAACGGCGGCGCCACGTGGGAGAAAGTCCTCTACGTGAACGAGAACACGGGCGGCATCCAGGTGGAGCTCGATCCCACGAATCCGCAGGTGGTTTATGGCGTGCTCTGGGAGCATCGCGAAGGCCCGTGGGAGAACGCCAGTTTCTCCGGTCCGAACAGCGGCCTCTACAAGTCCACCGACGGTGGCACGAGGTGGACGCAACTCAAGGGTGGTTTACCCTCCACTGGCGGACGCATCTGCCTGGGAATCAGCCCGAGCGATTCGAACCGCCTGTATGCCGCCGTGATGGGGCAGGGCCGCGGCGCCGACGGGTTCTACCGCTCGAATGATGGCGGCCAGAGCTGGACGCTCGTCAGCACCGACGATCGCCTCGGCCTCGACGTCCGCGTTCACCCGAAGAACCCTGACGTCGTCTTCGTCGCCAACATCGCGTCGTACCGCTCCGATGACGGCGGCAAGACGTGGACGTCGATCAAAGGTGCCCCCGGTGGCGACGACTACCAGCGCATCTGGATCAATCCGCTCCAGCCAGAGGTCATGCTCTTCACCGCCGACCAGGGTGCAATCGTCACCGTTAATGGCGGACGTACATGGAGCTCCTGGTACAACCAGCCAACCGCGCAGCTGTATCACGTGGCCACCGACAATCAGTTTCCCTACTGGGTGTATGGCGGGCAGCAGGAGAGCGGCGCGATCGGGATCGCGAGCCGCGGCAACGGCGGGCAGATCTCCTTCCGCGACTGGATCGGTGTGGGTGTGGACGAGTACGCGTATGTCGCACCCGATCCGCAGGATCCCGACATCGTCTACGGCGGACGTGTGATGCGATTCGATAGAAGAACGGGGCAGTCGCAGAACGTTGCGCCGGAAGCGCTGCGCTCGGGGAAATATCGGATCCTCCGCACGATGCCGCTGCTGTTCCATCCCGCAGATCCGAAGACGTTGTTCTTCGCGACGAACGTTCTCTGGAAGACGACAAGCGGCGGAGCAAGCTGGGAGATCATCAGCCCGGACCTCTCGCGCGAGCACCCCGATGTACCCGACAGTATCGGCGTGTATCGCACACCCGCGATGAACATGATGGCGCGGCGCGGGGTGATCTATGCGGTGAGCCCGTCGCCGCGCGACGTCAACGTCATCTGGGCAGGCACCGACGACGGGCTCGTGCAGGTGACGCGCGACGGAGGGAAGAGCTGGACCAACGTGACCCCGCCGGAACTGCGCTCCTGGGACAAGGTGTCGCAGATCGACGCCGGCCACTTCGATGCCAACACCGCGTACATCTCGGTGAACGCGATCCGTCGTGATGACATGCGTCCGCACATCTATCGGACGCACGACGGCGGCCACACGTGGACGCGCATCGTCAATGGCGTCCGCGAGATGGGGCCGGTGAACGCCGTCCGCGAGGATCCCAAAGCCCGAGGCCTGCTGTTCGCCGGAACTGAACGCGAAGTCGTCTTCTCGGTGGACGATGGTGAGCACTGGCAGTCGCTGCGCATGAACATGCCCGCGACGTCGATCCGTGACCTCGTCATCAAGGACGACGATCTCGTGATCGGCACGCACGGGCGATCCATCTGGATCCTCGACGATATTTCGCCGCTGCGGCAGCTCGGCGACGCCGCTCGATCGAGCGCGGCGTTCCTGTTCACGCCGGCGAAGGCCACGCGCGTGCGGTGGAACATGTTCTCCGATACCCCACTGCCGCCAGAGGAGCCCACCGGTCAGAACCCTCCCGATGGCGCGATCCTCGATTACCATCTGCCGCGCGATGCCAAGAGCGTCACGCTGGAGATCGTCGCTACCAACGGCGAAGTGATTCGTCGCTATTCGAGTGGGGACCAAACCGAGCGCATCGATCCAGACACGCTGCCGTATCCCACCTACTGGATCCGACCGCACCAGCCGCTCGGCACGAGCGCCGGGCACCATCGATTCGTGTGGGACCTGCGCTACGCGCCTCCCCGTGGCGCGCGCCGCACTCATTCGATTGCCGCCATCTACCGGAACACGCCGAGCGGGCCGATGGGCCCCTTCGTCCATCCCGGTTCGTACACCGCGCGCCTGACGGTCGACGGCACGGTCCAGCAGCGCACGCTCGACGTGCGGCTCGATCCGCGCGTGAAGATCGCGCCCGAAGATCTGCGCGCGCAGACCGAGGCGTCGCTGGTGTGCTACCGCGCCTACGACGAGCTGCAGGCGATTCGCGAAGCCATCGATTCGCGATCTGCGGACGGACGAAAGCCGTTGATGGCACTGAGGGGCGACGCTGAGCCCGAGGATCAGGACGTCCTCTATGGAAGCATCACCGCGGTGCCCCCGGAGCGCGAGACGATCGTGGGGCTGCAGGAGAAGTTCCTCTACATGCAGATGGTGCTGCAGGGTGCCGACGTCAAGCCAACCCCGCAGGCGCTCTCTGCTGTTGCGGAATTACAGAAGGTGCTCACCGCCATGAAGGCGCGCTGGGACGCGTTGCGCTGAGGAACATTCCGTAAGCAGGTTACGCACCGCGAAAGCCGTTCGTACCGTTCGTTCACGTGTGGCAGGCCAGCGTGTGGCGGTGCGCGGCATCCGCCTTGAAGCGTGTCCGTCTATGCCAAGGTCAACTGCCCTCGTGCTCATCACGATCGGCACGCTTGTGCTTCGCTCGACGACGGCCACGGTGGAGCATTCACATGCTCTGGCTGCCGAGCCGGCAGCTGTCCAGATCGAGATGCGCAACGTTCGGCTGCACATGGATCAATCGGTCGTTCTCGACGTGCAACAGCTGCGCGGCGCGATGATCAGCACGTCAGACGGTCCGCCGGTATTCGACGACCAGAAGTCCTACGTGATGCGGATCGGCGAGGCTACGGTGTCGATGGATATGGCGAGCGTCACGAATCTGATGAACCGGTATGCATTCGGCTACGAAGGCGCGCCGCTCGAGCATGTGAAGGCACAGGTGGATGACGGGAAGCTCCGGTTATCAGGGACGCTTCGCAAGGGTATCGGTATCCCGTTTTCGTCGAAGGCGACTGTCAGCGTGTCAGACGACGGGCGATTGCGATTTCACGTCGAATCGCTCAAGACTGCGGGCGTTCCCGCCAAAGGATTGCTGGGATTCTTCGGCCTCGAGCTCGATGACGTCGTCAGCCTGAGGGAACGGCGCGGCGTGGATGTTCAGGAGAACGACATCCTCATCTCGCCAGGGCAGGTGCTGCCGCCTCCACGCATGCACGGCCGGGTCGTGCAGGCGTCGCTGCATGGTGATCGGCTCGTTCAAACGCTGCGCGGTGAGACCGCGCAGCGTGCCGTGGTGCTGCACAAGCCCTCGCCGAGTGCGCGAAACTACATCTATTTCGGTGGCGGCGACATCCGCTTCGGCAAGCTCACGATGCACGACGCGGATCTGCAGCTGATCGACTCGGATCCACTCGATCCCTTCGATTTCTATCCCGCCAGATACAACGCGCAGCTCGTCGCAGGCTACTCGAAGAACACGCCAAGCCACGGTCTGAAGACGTACATGCCCGACTTCGATGACCTCGTGAAGAAGACGCGGTCCGCTACGAGGTCAGGCGCGCAGGTCCCGAACGCTCGATGAGCTCGGCGCACGGGGATTGCCCCTTCATCGACGCCAACGCCACCGCGAGCACTCTGATGAACGGGGCGCGGCGCAACAAAAAGTGTTGCGCTGGTCGGCCGTGTAGGTTATCGTCGGTACATGCCTGTTGCGACCGCCAGAAAGGTCCAGGCGCTGCGGGCGGACTTCCGTTCCGCGGCGCAGCTGGCCGACATGCTCGGCGTGAGCCGTTCGCAAGTAACGCGGTGGCTGCAGGGCGCCGGCATCGATCCGTTGAACGCGGAGAAAGTCGATCTGCTCGAGCTCGTGTGGTCGAGCGCTCTCCGGCTGTACGAGCGGGAAGCGGCCCTCGCCTGGCTGTTCGGTATCAACCCCCGTCTCGGTGACCGCCGTCCGATCGATCTCGTGCGCGCGGGTCGCGCGGAGGAGCTGGTTCAGGCGATCCGCGCGGAACGCTCCGACTCGTTCGCGTGATCCTGCACCGCTGCTTCGCGTGGAGCCGGACCGCCGCGCCAGACGCGGCGGACGGCGCGCTCTGGTTCCCTCGTGTGTTCCAGGGCGAAGGACGCCACGACAATCCCGACGTCTACGGCTGTCTGTATCTCGCCGATCGACCCGTCTCGTGCATCGTCGAACAGATCGCCGCATTCCGCGGGCAGCGCCTGACGGCGTCACTGCTGCGTCGCCGCGGCCTGCCGCTCGCGGTCGCTGACATCGAGCTGGATGCGGGCGCCAGGCTGATCGATCTCGACGATCCGACCGTCCTCCGGCGCGAGCGCCTGCGCCCGTCCATGGTGGCAACGGCGCAGCGGCGCATCACGCAACCGCAGTCGCTCGCGCTGCATCGACGCCACGCCGAGGCAGCCGGAATCAGATGGTGGTCGCGCTGGGAAGCGCTCTGGGTCAACGTCACCGTCTTCGACCGGGCTGCATCAGCACTCGCATTGAAGAGCGTCCGCGCGCTGACGCTCGAAGATGCCGCCCTGCTCGAGGCTGCCGAGTTCTTCGGCCTTCGTATCGCGTAAGCTCCGTCGTTCAGGATTCCCTGAGCGCGTCCGTTGGATGAATGCGCAGCGCGCGACGTGCCGGCTCGACGCACCCCAGCAGTCCGACCGTGAGCATCAACGCGGACGTGCCGATCAAGGCGCCGCCGACATCGGACAGATCCACTTCCGCAGTCAGCGCGATGAACAGCAGGAGAACGCCGTTCCCTGCGGCCACGCCGCTGCCGACCAGGACCAGGGCGCGAGTGAAAATGCCCGCGAGGAGCCGAGGACGGCTCGCGCCCAGCGCCGAGCGCAGCCCGATCTCGCGCGTGCGGCGCGCGACGCTCACCGACATCAGCGAGAAGATCCCGGCTGACGAGAGGAACAATCCCAGAGAAACGATGCTCGCCAGCGCAGCGGCGGCGATCATCTGCGGCAGATCGACTCTCCACGCCAGATCGTCCAGCGATCGCACTTCGTCGAGCCGCAGGCCGGCATCGAGCTGAGACGCAATGCTGCGGACGCGCGGTGCGAACATTTCGGGGCCGCCGGCGACTCGCACGCCCATGACGAGAGGGCGCACGGTCGCAGGTGCGGCTGGTTGAAAGACGTACGGGGCCTCGCCCAGGTCGGTCGGCGTCATGCCGACGTCACGCACCACCCCGACGATCTCGAACCACGGCTCCGCATTCGACGCGTTCGCAGCGGTGTATCTGACGCGCCGTCCAACAGGGCTCGCCCCGTTCATGTAGCGTCGTGCGAACGCTTCATTCACGAGGACGGTGCGTGCGGCGGTGCCGCGATCGGTGTCGTTGAAATCGCGCCCTGCGACGAGCGGCACGCCGAACGTCTCGAAGAACTGCGGACCGACCGCCGCGGTCCACATGTTCGCCACATTGACAGGCTCGGCTCCCGGCGCGGGCTCCACCTGGGCTTCGCGCACCGACGGCCCCATACCCGGCAGGCGGTCGGCGAACGTGACAGCGACCACCTCCGGCTGCCGCTGCAGTTGTCGCGCGAACTCTCGATAGGTTCGATCGAGGCGCGCGGCGAACTCTGCGTCGGACTCGTCTATGACTCCTTCACGATCCAGCTCGATCTGCACGACGAGGTACTCACCGGCAGGGAAGCGCCCGCGGATGGCCCTGTCGCGCAACGACTCCTGCGTGATGCCCATGGCCGGCGGCAGAAGGATCAGCGTCAGCGCGACCTGGCCGATCATCACCGTGGTCCAGATCCAGCCGAAGCGGAGGGTGGATCCTCCCGAGCCGAGATTTCTGAGCTGCCCGTGCGGATGCGACCGGGTCGCTTTGATCGCCGGAAGAACACCCAGGATCGCGCCGCCGATCACCGTCAGGGCGGCTGCATAGAGCATCGTCGTGAGCTTCAGCCCCGGGTTGATCCAGAACGGCGGGCCGCCAGGCTGGCCCGAGAAGTAGGCATCCATGCCGCGCTTCAATGCCCAGTCCGCGAACGTGAGCCCGGCGATCGCTGCGACTGAAGACAGCACGAGCGCTTCGATGAAAAGCTGGCCGACGATGCGACCGCGACTGGCGCCGAGCGAGTAGCGGATCGCGATCTCGGCGTCGCGTGTGGCCGTTCGCGCGTAGATCAGCGTGCCCACATTGGCGCACGCGATGATCAGCACGAGCACGACCGGCAGGTGAGTCAACATGAGCTCGAACCACGATCGATCGCCCGGAGATTCACCTCCGTATGCGAGCACACGCGGGCGGAGGTGTTCGTATGTCTTCGGCGAGGCGGCGCGGGCACGGTCGACGATCGTCACGAGCTCCGCGTTGGCCTGGGCTTGCGTGGATCCCGGCGCGATGCGTCCGAAGATTCGAATGGGCGGTCCTTCGAGCGGCTGGTAGCCGGAGGCACGGAGCTGAAGCGGCACCCACAACCGATGATTTACCGGGAAAGCGAACCCTTCGGGCATGACGCCGACAACGGTCGTCGTGGTCCGCCCCAATCGAACGGTTTGTCCGTCGATGTCAGAGCGCCCGCCGAACCGTTGCTGCCACACTGTGTAGCCCAGCACGACCACCGGCGGCGCGCCTGGCTGTTCATCGGAATCGAGCAGCGTTCGACCGAGGAGCGGCGGAACCGCTGCGAGGCGGAACGCGGACGCGGTGATCTCGGCGGCAGTGACAGGTTCCGGTCGTGCGTCGCCGAGCCCAAGGTTCCGTTCGACCGTCCGGTAGGCCCCGAGCGCCTCAACGGTCCGGATCTCACGGCGCCACTCGATGAAATCGTGCAGCAGCCTGCGCTCGTCGCCGCTCGCCGCGGCATCGCGCATTTCGATTTCGACGATGCGATCGGCATTCGGAAGCGGAAGCTTCGGATGTAGAAGATCCCGCGAGAGGTCGTACCAACCGGCGCCGATCCCGATGGCGATTGCGAGCGCGAGGCCGCCCGCAATCGTCAGTCCCGGGTACTTTACGAGCATTCGTAAACCAAGCTTGTAGTCCTGAATCATGCTGTTCCCTGTATTCGTTCGAAGTCGATCGAACCGCGACCGTATGAGGGCCGCGGCCATGTCGACTGCATCGAGTGTGGTCAACGCGCGCGCGGCGATCGTGCCGTGACGCCCGGCGCGGCTTCGATGTGCCTCTTCGAGGTCGCCGAGCACATCGTCGACGTGATCGCGCGGAGCGAGCGAACGCACGAGAAGCGCCGCCCACCACGGAGCGCTCGTCATTCGGTCTCTCCGAGCACCCCGCGCAGCTCCCCAACCATGGCGCTGATCGCGCCGGTGGTGGCGCGAACCGCGGCCACTCCCGCCGGCCGCACATTGACCAGCCGGCGTGCCTTGCCGCCTCGTTCGGGCCGCGGATCGCCCAGGTGCGTCGAAATCAGCCGCTTGGCCTCGAGGCGTTGAAGCGTCGTGTACACGTTCGCGCGCCGCACCGATCGTCCCGTGCGCTGTTGAATGTGATCGGCGATCGAGACGGTGTACGCCCCGTCTGGTCCGAGTCGCAGTGCCGCGAGCAGAACGAGAAGCTCGAACTCCGCGAGCGGCTGAGGTGAAAGTCTGGAAGCGGTCATTTAAGTCACTATGTGACTATCTTACGATGGCGTCGTCAAACTCGTTCAATCTTGTGGATAGCGACGTCGCGAAGTGACTCCGATGAAGCGCGGCCCGGTGTAGACTCCCCGTCCATGGCGCGACCGTCACCGGTTTCGTCCAGCGAGCGTCTCGAATCGCTCGACGTCCTGCGCGGTTTCGCGCTGCTCGGCATTCTGGCCATGAACATCCGCGCGATGGCCGCTCCCTTTGCTGCGTACATGTATCCGTACGCGATGTTCGACTACACGGGCTGGAACCGGGCTGCCTATATCTTCACCAGTGTCGTTTTCGACCTGAAGATGATGGGACTCTTCTCGATGCTCTTCGGTGGCGGCGTGCTCCTCTATGCGGGGAAGGGGACGACGACCGGGAAGCCGCCGCGCGGTCTGTGGTTCCGCCGGATGTTCTGGCTGCTGCTCATCGGCCTGGTGCATGCGTATCTGATCTGGGACGGCGACATCCTCGTCCCATACGCGCTCTGCGGCATCCTGTTCGTATGGTGGGCGCGACGGCTGCCAGCGTGGGCCCTCGCGACAGCCGCAGTGCTGATGCTGGCCATCGGCGCCGCGCTCAGCGTGATGCACGGTCTCACGTGGGACTCCACGCCCGAGGACACTCGCAACGCCGAACTCGAGATGTATATGCCGACCCCGGCGCAGGTGCAGGAGGCAGTCGGGGCAATGCACGGGGGATATCTCGAGGTCGTGACCGAACGGGCGCCGGGCACGTTCATGATCCAGTCGATCTACTTCCTGTTCTTTTTCTTGTGGCGGTGCGGGGGGATGATGCTCCTCGGGATGGCACTCCTCAAATGGGGCTTTCTGGATGGACGCCGATCCGCGGCGACGTACGCGCGAGCTGCCGTCGTCTGCATTCCTCTGGGGCTGACGCTCGCGGGATGGGGAGTCGTCGAGCTCGAACGCGTTCGATACGCGATGCCTGAGCGCACCATTCCCGATATCTGGAACTATGTGGGTGCGGTGTTCGCCTCCGTCGGGTATGCGGCCGCCTTGCTTCTGCTGCTCGAGTACGACCTTGTACGATCGCTGCGCGGCCGTCTCGCTTCAGTGGGGCAGATGGCCTTGTCGAATTACCTGCTCCAGAGCACGATCGCCTCGATCATCTTTCTGGGCTGGGGATTCGACTTCGTCGGCCGTGCCGATTACGCCGGGCAGCTGCTCGTCTGCGCGGCGATCTGGCTGTTCCAGCTTGCGGTCAGCCCGTGGTGGCTGGCGCGTTATCGTTTCGGTCCTGCGGAATGGGTGTGGCGATCGCTCACGTACTGGCACAGACAGCCGATGCGGGGCGATACACGGCGACCGACGCCTGCCGCCGTGTGATCGCGCCGGTAAACCATCAGCCCATGAAGTTCACGGTCACCGTCATCACCACCGGCACGGCGACGCCCTCCTGAACGGTAGGCACGAACTTCCATTGTTTAACGGCTCCCACCGCGGCCTCGTCGAGCTGCGGGATTGAGCGGAGCACGCGCGCGGAGCGGACGTCTCCCTGCGCATCGACGACGATCTCGACGACAACCATGCCGCTCACCCCGGCAGCCCTGGCTTCCTCGGGATACACAGGACGCACGTCGCGGATCTTCTTCGGCGGCGCGATTGCACCGCCAATCCGCACCGCCTGCTGACCGTCGATCTGGTAGTAGTCGCCTGGCAGCGGGGGTGGCGGCGGTGGAGGCGGCGGAGGCGGTGCCGATGGATCCGATGACGCGTTGGCCGCGGTCCGTTGTTTCGACAGTTCGATCGCGCGGGCACGAAGAGCGTCAGCCTCGGTGATCAGCGCCTGCCGGCGGGTGGCGTCTGTTTCGATGTTCGCCTTCATTCGCAGCAGGATGTTCTTGTAGGTCAGCGCCTCGACGTAATCGGGCCGCTGCGCGATCGCGCGATCCGTCGCGCCGATGCCGGCCTCGAGGTACATCAGCTTGTCCGCGGGCGTGAGCGACGTGTCCTTCTGCGCTTTCTCCCAATAATAGACGGCGACGAGCTGATGACCGGAGGGGTCCGTCGGGTTGCGCGCCGCAGCATCCTCGAGCGCTGCTACCGCCTTGTCGAACTGTCCCGCGCGCGTGAAGAAGCCGGCCAGCGACATCAGCACTTTGCGCTCGCCCGATGTCGCGGCGAGTGCGGCCTGATATGTCGCTTCCGCCTCCGTCAGGGCGCCTCGCTCTTCCTGCAGCTTGGCCAGCGCCAGCCAGTTGCTGACGTTCGCCGGATCGGCAGCTGTCGCCGTTTTGAACTCCTGTTCGCGGGCGGTTGCCGGTCGCGGCGTGTCGGCGCGCGGATCACGCGGCTGCTGCGCCTGAACCTCGCGTGCCTCTGCGCGCGGTGAGGCCACACTGAGCGATCGGAGCGGGAACGCCAGTACGCCGTACCATCCCGTGATGACGAGCGCGCCGGCCATCACGACGCTCGACGCAACGATCCTTCTCGATGACATCACAGCCTCCTTCGAAATGAGCATCATGCGATTGAACAGCTGCCGGCGCCGGATGAAGGGCGCGGCCGGATAGACGGCGGGTTCCTCCGCAAAGGCGAGCAGCGCCTCGAGATACGTGCGCCGTGCATTGGTCGACAGCACAGAAAGCTCGTCGACGACCTCCTCGCGCGCGCACTGCACGCGCGAGATGACATGCCAGATCGCCGGGTGGAACCAGAAGATCGAACGCAGGACCTCCTCGGAAAGATTCCACAGCCAGTCGCGTCGTCTGACGTGCCAGAGCTCATGTACGAGCACGGCCCGCTGCACACCCAGAGGCATTGCACGCAGCGAGGCGGGCAGCAGCACCACGGAATGTCGAATGCCGAAGGTGACCGGCTGGCGCAACGAGGTGACGTAGCGCACGTCGGCGGCGGCATCGAGCAACGCGTGCAGCGCCTCCGATCCGGCATCTTCAGCAGGTACGCCCTGGTGGCGGATCCGCCGGAGGCGCACCAGTCCAGCCGCAAGCCACACGAAGCGCAGCACCATCCCGATCACGAGAACGATCGTCACCACCGCCGGCCAGTGCACGGCGACTGTTCGCGCCGGCGGCGCTGCAACGGAAGGGGACATGACGATGGCCGAGGTGCCCGCCGCTGTGCCGCTCGCGTCGATCAGCACAGGCGCGGCGGTAACTTCCTGCGTGTGCCACGGTTGGATGAGCGGCAACGCCAGGCAGGCCAGCAGCACCAGCCGCCACAACGCGTAGCGGGCGACCGGTGCGTCGACACGCAGCAAACGATCGAGCAGCATCGCCGTCACCGTCAGCACGCCCGCCTGCACGCTCCACGCACCGAGGTTGATCAAATGATCGTTGGTCATTCGTCCATCTCCTCGATCATCCGGCGTATGGTCCGCCGTTCGTCCTTCGAGAGCCGGTTGTCCTTCGCCAGGTGCACGAACAGAGACGAGGCGGCGCCGTCGAACACGCGATCCACGAAGTCGGCGACCATCTGCCGGACGACTTGCTGCTGCGATCGTGTCGGCCGGTAGACATACGCGCGTTCGGCGCGCATCTTGGCGAGAAATCCCTTCTCCTCGAGCACGTTCATCATCGTCATGATCGTCGTGTAGGCGATGGGCCGCTGCTCCCGCAGCGTTTCGTAGACATCGCGAACGGTCGCCTTCTTGAGGCGCCAGATCACCTTCATGATGGCGAGCTCGTGTGGGGTGAGCGTGCTGTGGCGCGGCCGCATTGATTACTATTTATTTAGTACTATGGCGCCGTTTGTCAAGTGGGAAGCCGTGGGTCTGCTGTAAACAGAAGCCCGGAGGACGCCCGCGCCGCAGTCCCGGGGACGCCCACACCGATCAGCTGCGGGTGCGGCCGTCCCGTTGTATCGTTCGCCATGCTCAGCGTTCGTACGATCGTGCTCGGCCTCTTTCTTGCCGTGGCGGCTCTCAACGACCAGTCGCCGCCGGCCGACCTCGTTCTGCTGAACGGCACGATCATCACGGTGGATCCGCGCGACACCATCGCGCAGGCGGTCGCGATCAAGGATGGGCGCATCACGTTCGTCGGCAGCAACGCGGACGCGCGGAAGCATGTCGCCGCGTCCACGCGCGTCATCGATCTCGCCGGCCGCACGGCGACGCCCGGGCTGATCGACACGCACGTGCACTTCTCGGAACCAGCCGACGCGCTCGACCTGGGCGATGCGCGCAGCATGGACGACGTGATCGCGAAGGTGCGCGCGCGCGCCGCGGCGCTGCCGGCCGGCACGTGGGTGCGCGGCGGCGGATGGGACGAAGGGAAGCTGAAGGAACGCCGCTACATCATGGCGGCCGATCTCGACAAGGCGGCGCCCGATCATCCCGTCTACCTGACGCACACGACTGGCCACTACGGCGTGGCGAACTCGCTCGCGCTGAAGCTGTCGGGTGTGACGCGCGAAACCAAGGATCCGCCCGGTGGCACGATCGATCGAGACGGCGACGGCAACCCGACTGGCGTCATGAAAGAACGGGCGACCAGCCTCATCGCGCGCGGTGGCGGTGGTGGTGGACGCGGCAACATGCGCGAGGACGTGCTCCGCATCATCGATGGCTTCAATCGGGAAGGGATGACGGGCGCGAAGGACCTGAACGTCGCGCAGGCGAAGTGGGATCTCTACAGGCAGCTGCTGGACGAGGGCAAGCTGAACGTGCGCGTCGCCGTGCTCTGGCGCGGGGGAAGCACGATCGAATCCGCACGGCAGGCGATGGCGTCGGTCGAGAAGGCGCCTCGGCTCCCGGCAACGCTGGGTGGTGGCAGGCTGGTGTCGGCGGGCGTGAAGCTCTACATCGACGGCAGCGGCGGCGCACGCACCGCGTGGATGTACGACGACTGGAACAAGGATCTCACCGGTACCGATAGGGGCAACAAGGGATACCCCGCGAACGGGGAGGCATATCCCGAGGTGTTCAAACAGCAGGTGAACATCCTCACCGAAGCCGGCATCCACATCGGCGCGCATGCCGTCGGCGATCGCGGCATCGATTTCGTCGTCGATACCTACGCCGCGGCGTTGAAGGCGCACCCGAGGCGAGGGCTCAGGCACTCGATCATCCACGCGAACGTGCCGACGGCTCACGCCCTTCAGGTGATGGCGTCGCTTCAGAAGACCTACGACGCCGGCTACCCGGAAGCGCAGGCGCCGTTCCTCTGGTGGATCGGCGACACCTACGCCGGTAACTTCGGCGCGCAGCGGAACCTGCGGCTCGAGCCGTTTGCGTCGTATGTCGAACAGGGAATCATCTGGGGCGGCGGCTCCGATTACAGCGTGACGCCCTACCCGGCGCGCTATGGTCTCTGGGCATCTGTCGCGCGCGAAACGCAGGCGGCGACGTATGGAAAGACCCCGTTCGGTTCCGCTGAATCCATCGATATCAGAGCGGCATTGAAGTCGTACACCGTATGGGCCGCGCGCCAACTGTTTCTCGAGCATGAAATCGGCTCTATCGAAGCTGGAAAGCAGGCGGATATCGCCGTCTGGGACCGGAACATGTACACGGCGCCGACCGCGCAATTGAAGGACCTCAAGTGCGAGATGACGCTCGTTGGCGGCAGAGTGGTCTTCGAGCGCCGCTAGTCAGGGGTGTGTCTCACCAATCACCAGGGGGCACGAGGCCTTGTGACCGCAGGAATGTTCGCAGCGATTGCTGAACGTCGGCGGGTAGCGAGGCGGCGGTCACTTGCTTGAGGATGCGCGGGGTGGCGCGGTAGGACTCGATGAACGCGACACACCGCTCGCACCCGGCAACGTGCGCATCGAGTGCCGCGCGCACGTCGGCGGCGAGCGCACCTTCCAGATAGTCCATCAGCAGGTCGACGCCTGACACACAGGCGATCTCACTCATGGTTTCACCCCGACGAGGTCGCTCAGGTATCCGCGCAGCATCAACCGCGCACGGTGGACGCGCTGGCGCACGGTCGCTGGTTCGAGACTGAGCGCGTGCGCGACATCGGCCGTTGACATCTCCTCGAGATCACGCAGCACGAACGGGTCCCGATACGACTCGGGCAACCGCTGGATAGCCTCTCGCGCCCTGGCGGCGAGCGCCTGCTGATCGAGGAGCTCGTCGGCACGGGCCGGGAGCTGCAGTTCCGCCGGCGTCGCAGCGTGGCCGCCCTGCGCGTCGAAGCGCGGAAGGAACGCATCGAGGGGCTCCGCCGCACGGCGCGCACGTGCGCGCCGGTGCATGAGGGCGGCATTTGTCGCGATGCGGTACAGCCACGTCCCGAACTGCGACTCGTGGCGGAATGACGACAGATGACGGTGCACCTGCAGAAACGTCTCCTGCAACACGTCAGGCGCATCGGTGTCGCTCGTGAGACGGCATGCCAGGCGGAAGATCCGCCCTTCGTACCGTTCCACGATCTGCTCGAAGGCACGATCGTCGCCCGCCGCAGCTCGCGCCGCGAGCGCTTCATCGCTCGGTTCGACCGTGGGGACGACCATGCCCAGGAGCCGCTGACGCTAGGTTGTGACTGCCGCTTTCACTTTGGCGGCGAGCTCCGGCGTGATCTCGGTGACGCCATGTTTCTGCGCCGCGTGCGCGGCGACCTGTTTCAGGAGGTCCTCTTCAGTTGCTGCGCTCGCTGTGAAGTCGCAGCCGGGCACGACATCGCCACACGCGATGCGCTTGAGCCGTGGGTTCTGCTGTTCTGCCATCGTAAGCTCCTCTCGCCCGGATCGTCCCACCTGCGTCGCCGCCCGCTGGGAGCGCCGGGTCTGACGGTTGGATGCCGCGAGCGGTTGCCGTGTGACATTTGATTCGACCGGGACCCGTGTCACACCGTCGCTCCGTTCGACATCAAAGAGATGTGGCGGCAACAAAACCATGCTGAGGATAAAGGGTTTGTGGCGATATCCGGTGAAATCGCTCGCCGGTGAGCCATTGTCCCATGCGGTGATCAGCAGGGACGGCATCCCCGGCGACCGCCTCGTGCAGGTCTATGGGCCGGAAGGCGTGCGCACCTCGCGCCGGCATTACCGGCTTCTCGGATTGCGAGGCACGCTGGGCGTGGACGGACGTCCGCTGATCAACGGGCTGCCGTGGGACGGAGCCGGCGCGCTCGCGCTCGTCAAGGCCGCCGCCGGAGACGATGCCTGGCTCGAGGCGTCAGACGCACCGGAACGTTTCGACATTCTCCCGTTGCTGGTCGCCACCGATGGCGCGGTGGCGGTGTTCGGACGCGATGTGCGCCGCCTGCGCCCGAACATCCTCATCGGCGGCGTTGCGGGCATGGACGAAGTGAACTGGCCGGAGGCCGAGCTGCACGTCGGTGATGCGATCATCCGCCTCGATGCGTTGCGCGGCCGCTGCGCGATGACGATTGTCGATCCCGACACGCTCGAACGGGATCATGACGTGTTGCGCGATATCGGCCGGCGCTTCGGCGGAAAACTTGCGTTGGACGCGGACGTGGTGCGCGAG
>Ga0247824_10000977_pt1 | contig 15209 bp, 14 predicted proteins | sample 13C_PalmiticAcid_FD_194412 | JGI IMG/M metagenome (GOLD analysis project Ga0247824, IMG submission 194412) | Soil microbial communities from agricultural site in Penn Yan, New York, United States - 13C_PalmiticAcid_Day48 | ecosystem: Environmental > Terrestrial > Soil > Agricultural land... | reverse complement strand
GCGCAGGAGGTGTACCACTCGTCCTTGTTCAGTCTCCAGCGCCACTGCAAGGTGTAGTAGCCAACTTCGAGGTTGCTGGGCAAGTTGAAGCATCCACCGCATGGCTTCAAGTCACTGCTACCAGAGCTGCAGTTGCTATAATCAAGGGCAACAATTCTCTGGGTCTTGCCCTCGTACTTGAGGACCTCGTTCTTCTTCATGCCCTTATCACCCTTCTTGCCATTGGGCTGGAAGCTGAACTCCTTCTGGGTGGGATCCTTCTTGGGGTTAAGACCGGACAAAGCGATGAAGACAAGAGATTGGTCACTGTCGCCCTGGTGGTTCTTGGCAGGCCAACGGACGCAGAGACGTTCACCAGCCTTCTTGATAGTCATTTGACCGAACTTCTTGCCCTTCTTGCTCTTTCCCTCGTAGGCCTTCTCATAAGGGGTCTTCAAAGTCTCGTCAAAAGTACCGGAGCTATCTCCATTCCTGCCGTTAGAGCAGGCAGGCTGGCTCTCAGGGTTGTTGTGCTTTTGCTCGAAGTGGCGGTGAGGGTCGTTCGAGTCAAGCTTGCCGAAATCCTTTTCGCCGACGGGGAATTGGCGAGCGTAACCTTCGCAGCGTCCGTCCTTCTCACTCCAATCACCCTTGTCACCCTTTTTCTTGGAATCCTTGAACTGCCAGTCGAGGCACTCAACCCAAGAGTGAGATTCGGCTTCCTTTGTGAGGACGAGGAGGGAGGAAGCGAGGATGACGACCAAGCTAGCCTTGGAGAGAGTGGAAAAGATCATGTTTGTTGTGGATGGAGTGTGGCTGTGAGGAGGATGTGAAGAGGTTGTGAAGAGGTTGTGAAGAGAGCTGTGTCGAGCTGTCTATGAGAGAGAGGATGAGAGGAGCTGATGATGGAGGGAAGAGGTGGAGAGGATGGAGGTTTTTATAGGATTTCTCGGGCACGATCGAGGCAGTGGCAGCATGTCTGTCGCTCCTTGCTTAGCGAACACCAACGACCGCAATGAAAACCTAATTACTCTGTGACATTGTAACAGCGACAGTGGAAAGCCGTTTGGAGTACAAGGAGGTGGGGATTTGCGATTGAATGGGAAGTGAATAGATGCTTGAATGAGATCGAATGGTTTGTTTGGACCACATAAACCATCTCAACTCAATGCAACCAAACGCCCGACAATCAATTCGGAGCGACGGTGGACGGAGGAGGCACACCAGAAGTTGGAATTGCAATCAATCTAGTATTGGCCACCAAACATCCTGGTATCCCCTGTCGTTCATTAAACTGTACCCCTCCAACTGGTGTTGTGCCTGAATATCTGTGGTATATGGCTACATATCAGGAACTGGCTCTACTCTTCACAACAAACACTGGATCCACAATACGATTGTACATACGGTATCCACTCGCGTATCGCTGTGGACCGTTGCAAACGAGAGACATTCTACACCATCGCTCGGAACCTCCACCTTGCCGCGGTAGGGGGACAACTCCTGCACTGTGCACTCGATCGGGCTTCGAGAGCGCTCCCAAATTTTCTCTGCCCAGGCCCAGGCTCAGATTACGCTGCATAGAGGCTGGACCGCGCGATTCCCCAGATGGCAATTCTGTCCAGATGGACGGGTCCGGGCGCCGGATGTGGGGAGGGAGGTAAGGGGGACGAAGGGAACCGGTGCTCCTGAGGGTTGTCCATGTAACTCTCGCTTCTTTTTTCCCTGTTCTTTGCGGCCCCAAGCTGGAGAAGACTCATAGGCAAGTGGGCTGTAGAGTCCAGGACAATACATCTGAGACTCCTCCAGACCAATTAGGCCCCAGCTATTATCCCCTCAAGGCGCTGGCCAGGCACACCAGACTTGACATGAAATTTCTGAGCCGCATGTTGTGTGCGCCCTCTGGCAGGTCGAATGCACATATTTGTTTTGTCATGAGATGTTGTGAGGGATTATTCAGTCATCCAAACTTTAAAACTCTACTGAATGCATGTTGTATTCAGTTGTGATTTGCCCCTTGTTTCGACTCACACATTCCGCCCTGTTCCTGTGTTGCAGCACTTGACAAGTTGATCACAACGTGCTTCTTTTGCTCTTCGTACCACTTGGCCCCATTAACGAACATCCCCAGAGCGATCGACTGTGGGACAAACGAATTAACCCTCTCCACAGAACCCGTGCGATCGCCGCCAACATTTCACATTGGCCATAGGGTCAACTGACTACTGCATTGAGGCGGGGGACGTGTCAAGAAAACGAATCACCCCTAGGGATAAAGTTCCCCGGCCGCGGTATGCAATGATGCCTTCACCCGACCGCGTGAGGCGACGCGTTCCCCATAATCTCCGTCCATGTGATGGTTAGATGGCCATCTGGGAGATGCCCATCTCGCGTTTCAACACTGCACGCAGTATGACACCGAGGCAACCTTAAGCAGGGTTCCTGACATCTACCGTGGCCCCTCAAAGCACCCTGAATCATCGTGCAGCCACTGTTTGTCCAAGGAGGGCAGGCCACCTCAAATGTCCATGAAACGTTCCTCCCCCGACATGCAGGCATGAAATCATCCGAAGCTGCGTTCAGGTCAACAGCACAAACAACACTGCAGCTGATAAGGGGAAATTTGAGCCTGCTTCCTTACCCCTGACTTCCCCTCTCTCCCCCCTTGAAACATTCTCTGCCATTGATCTGGTCTGAGGCAAACTTTTTGATTTGGCTGCTGGCCCAATGGCTATGGCCGCAATACAACTCTAACCAAATGCATCTTGACATCCATTGGATAGCCCTGGGAACCACTCAGTCAATCAAAAGTCAAGATTCTCTTCTTCCAGTGCTAGCGTTTCAAAGCTTGCCATCATATGTCCATCCTGTTGCCTGCAACCTGCTTGCCCATTTCCCCTTAATGTATCCTCATTGAGCTGTTTCTCCAGGGTCACTTCCTCAAAGAACTCTGAGTATCCGGTTTGAACAAATCCCAGTTGAGAGGTGAACAACTGTATGGAGCCCTGATTGTCCTTCGAAACCTTGGCTGTGATATGCTTCGCACCTAGAGACTGGAACGCTGTAGGGGTGTATACACCAGAAGGTTTTCATGCACAAAATGGGCAGAAGGGTCATTCAATGAGTCTTGGCCAATCTCACTTCCGAATCAACAGAGGCGGGGGGGGGGACCGATGATGCCTCCTTACAGCTTTCTAGCTTTTTTTTTTTCAAACTTTCTAGAGACGACGCTATTGCAATTACCATAGGTGATCATCACTCGGAGGGCCTCAAGCCCCAGGCCTTTTCGTCGATAGCAGGACTCTAAATGACACCATCGGGACATAAACCAATCACGCTCAGTCAAACAAGGCAGGAAAGTCATTAAGAAATGTTTAGCCGTGGTTTTCCACTAGTGATACTTGCCTGCAATCATGATCTCGATCTCGGCAGAGTGTGGGTCGTCGTGGTCATTGAAGAACAAATTAACATCGCCGGCCATTTCTACCAACATTCAGCCGTCGAGTGGTGAGTGAGCAATTGTCGATCACTCTGTGCAGACCACAGACCTCTCGTCGTGATCCAGCATAACATACTGTGAGTGAGAGCATTCTCAGGCGTAACCTGTTGATCGAGTTGTTCTCTGGCCAAGATAATAAAGGTGCACTCTATGTCCCGGTAACAGTGCAATATCGTCCAAACAAGAAGCAGAAAGGGTAAAATTGTCAGCCCTCATTTGCCCGTAAGGGGAACCCTATCGCCCTACTTCATGGTGAAGGGCAAATGCAAGGAGCTTGTGTGGAAAACGCCTGTCTCCTAGGAAAAAGGGAATCCTCGCCGGCCCAGAACATAGAAGTGCACGTACTGTTCTCGTCTTCGCGCCAGGACCTCTGCATCTCGTACTCTTGCTCAAGAGTCAACGGCTCGGAGGCGGTCAGTTCTAGACACATGTCAACCAGGGCGGCGCGTGAGTATTGGGAGCAAGTACTGATGCGTGGGGATACTAGACAAGTCTATTTCATGGTATCCAAACCTCGCCACGAAACATGGGCATGCACTTACCAAGCAGTTCTGGCGACTGCATCCACCTGTTGTACTGCTCAACATGACGTTTGAGATAGGGGACTAGCACACACTTTTCGCCCACCTGAATCGTAGCCACAGGATAGACGGTAGGCGTTAGCTCCTCCTTCAGACACTTTGCATCCTGTTCAGATCGTTCCTCGTTTTTACTTCATACCAAGGCCGTCCGCTCATTCGCAAGCATCCTGATGATGAAAGTGAGGAGGAAACGTGGAGGTCGCTGAAGGTTTCTGGTGGCTGCCTTGATCTGCTGTAAACAAACCCCGCTCTTCGTTCTCCCTCGTGTTCGTTTCTCAGATCAGCAAAACCGGCAACCAACCTCTTCGGCATCAGCCTGTCAGTCGCTGCAAGGATGACACTCTCGCCTGAATTTACGCGCCCGCTGCATGGACTCGATTATGCGGCAGGGCCACCGCGTAGGACTACCACCGGAAAGGTGGCGAGGCATAACTTTGCGCCCCCCATCCCCCCATCCCTGCTTGTACACCAACATAACAAATGGTGTCACTCAAGAAGTAGGGGTGCATCGTTTGCTCACAATTGTTACAACACCTTGGTCGTGTGGTTACGAAAGATGCATATCAACCACATCAAATCAATGGAACTGGACACTTGGTTGTGCTGGTATATCTCAAGAACAGACAGTCGCTCTCAAGATCTCAAGATCAAGGACAGGGAGGCGGTGGTCAAAGGAATTGGACGGCCTCCTGCTTACGCTCCAGAAAAGCAATAAGGCACAGGATTACATTGGTATTGCGACAGGGCTGCCTGCTCAGATCCGAAGTCGATCCGATACTCAGCGAGTGGACTCCTGCCCTGCTATGTTTGTAAAGCTGGAACAGACGCGAGGTTTTGAATAAACATCATAACATGTCAGCTTCAGTGGCGGACACTTGGAAGAGGAAAGTACAGAATACCACAGTGGCAGTGAATGGTGGAGGCATGGAATTGGGCATCAGAGAGGTCAACGCATTTTGGACCGCATGGTTACAACATGAGGTGACAGATTGGAAGGGTATCTCTGATGATGTGGCAAGCAATGTAGGGATTCCTTCATGTTATTCACAGCCAACGGCTCAGGATAGAGACTTCCAAGTACGCGGCGGCAACTACACGCAGCGCCCACTCTCGCCAACAATCACAGCCGCCCACCTGCATTGAGAGCTGTGGAGGAGTATGGACTATTTTCAGGATGGTACAACCATTCGAAGTTGCCAAGATTGAGCGAGAATGAAATGGAGGCGGAGTATTACAACCTCAGTGGTGTTTCCCTTGATAACTACCTTGAGAGTTATGAAGACCGGAGCGCAGAGTCGAAGGCATTGGATGGTGAATGGACAGCAGACTTTTCATGCGACAGTCGTAATTGCTTTTAGATACAACATTCAACAGACCTGGGCAATTAAAGAGGAGGGTTGTGCGGCTACATGATACTGATGATGAAAGATAGAAAGTCGAAACTGTTCCAACTTCACTGTTCACAACCTGGCTCCAGCAGCAGTGGGTAAGATGACACGATCCCGCTGACAGAACGCCAGAGTTTCATCAGCCAGTAAGGCAGTTGCGGTACAACTTGCCATAAAAACACGTCGCCAAGCGCGGGATTCCCGATGTTCGCCAAAGCTCTTTGGAAGTCAGAGTCTCTCATGCGACTATCACCGGGATCCGTCGTAATGGACTGCAATCCATCTACCGATGCTAACCCTAAATCTCGTCCTATTCCTTTGGCGAGAAGTCTCAGAACGCCTATTGGATCCATGTCCTCATAGCTCTCCATAACGTCGCTGATCGTCGTGTCATGGAAATGTTGTAGCAGCGTCTGGTACGTAATGGCCCTCAATGGACTGTGGAGCTTCCCCGGCAAGAAGCTCGTGGCACTTCTCGAGACTGATGCGGAAAACCCAGGTATATCCAATCATGTTTCTGAGGACCAGATCGCCTTCAGAAAGACGTGATATCTCGGACCGGCGGAGCTCCTAAGCATTCCCTGACTCTGCTTCAGGGTAGAACAAGTACAGGATCCTTCATGGGAGTTCGATAGAACAAGTCGGCCATTTGAGAGTAAAGGTTCATTTCTGAAGGTCGCTGAGAGTTGTCTGGCTTATGGGCTTCATTGCATTTGTGATGGGTAACGATACCGGCCATAGTGTGAGCTCGTCGGCTGCCACGTCGTTGAGGTGAGGTGCCCTCATGGTTTTTATGAGGGGGTTTTTTTTTATCTCCTACACTGTCTCCCGAGAAAACCACGATAGGGAATGTCTTGGAGGCTAGTCTACCATTGGAAAGCGTAAGAGGAAAAGTACGAGTAAAGAATACTACACGTGGCTGGAGAGTTGGAGAGGTTCCGTTCAAGAAAGACGCAATGCTCGTCAAGTGGAAGAAAGGAGTGAGGCGATGGAGGAGTATGGAGTGACAGGCTGAAATTGATCACGATGTTGGATGTGCGCACAGTCAGAATGTGCCCGAGGATTGCGCGAGGGTCTTGTCTTTTCCCTGGGTCTCCCACCGAAGCGATCCGGGGTCTGTATTAAAAAAACGCCATTGTTTGCTACTGTTGATGAGATTGACAGAGACTGGGGTATAGAGACGAACGCGGCCGTGGCGCGTCCTAATCTAGGTCAGCCTTTGAAGGATTGATCGCTCTGGGTCGGTGTCCATAGTGCTCGTAACGGATGTCTAGCTTGATCTACGCGTAAGTATTGGGAGCAAGAGCTGGTGCGTGAGGTGTACTAGACAAGCCCGTCTCATGGTATCCAGGTATATAGTTTTGGTGATTTTGAACTGTTCAACATGACGTTTTAGATAGGGGAATAACACCGCCCTATTCTCACTTGAGTAGCCGCAGGATAGACGGTGAGCGCTAGCTTCACTTGGTGTCCAGGTCGTTCCCAGTCTGACCTCACACCAAGGTCTTCCGCTCATTCGAAAACGTCTTGACGATGTGTGAGTGAGTGAGGGGGAACGTGGAGCTCCGCTGAAAGTTCGTGCCTGGTGGCTGCCTTGATCTGACGATGTAAACAAACCCCGCTCTGCCCTCGTTTCTCTCTCCGTTCCCTCGTTCCCTCGGACCCTTTTTTGATCAACGGAACCAGCAACGAACTTGTTCGGCATCAGCCTGTCAGTCGCTGCAAGAATGACACTCTCGCCAGCACTCACACGCCCGCTGCAGCGGTGTACTTTGGACTCGATTAGACGGCTGGGCCACCACGCAGGACCAACACCGCCACTGCCACTGCAAAGGTGGCGAGGCATAACTTTGTTCGAACAAAACTGCCAACCTCTCCGCCCCCGCTCTTACACAACGGAGAAGGTGGTGACAAAGAGTGCCACTCAGGAGGTAAGAGAGGGGTGCATCGTTTTTGTTCACAAGTTGTTACAGGATCTTTGTTTTCTTCGTGTGGCTACGATCCAAAGAGAGCGGCATGTCAACCACATCAAATCAATATGGAACTGACCCCCATTCTTTGATTTTTGTCCTCGGGTAAATCTTTCAAAAGAACAAACAGCGTCCTATGAAACCAATGACAAGGAATAGAGCAGGAAAATTGTGGTCAAAGGAATTGGACGATCTCATGCTCACACTCCGGAAAGCCAACAAAACATGGGATTACATAGCTATGGCGACAGGACGAACCAGCTCTGCCTGCACAGATCGTTACTACACTTCAGTTGATCCAGCACTTGGCGAGTGGACGCCTGCCATGTTTGTAAAGCTGGAACAGATGGTTGGACAAGGGGCACGATGGTCCGAGATCAGCGACGCATTGAACTCGAACGTCATTTCATGTCAACATCAGTGGCGGATGCTTGGAAGAGGAAAGTACAGAGTGAATAGTACAATGGCAATGGTGCAAGCATTGGATTGGACATCAGGAGAAGTCAACGCATTTTGGACCGCTTGGTTACAACATGGCAAGATGGATTGGGAGGCTATCTCTTACGATGTGGCAAGCAAGAGCGCTTCACAATGCAAGGATTCATTCAAGTCGCTCACAGTCAACGCCTTGAAAAATGCTCCAGGATGGCTCAGGATAGAGACGTCCAAGTACGCGGCGGCAGCTACACGCAGCGCCCGATCTCGTCAACAATCACTGGCCTCCAAACCTGCTTCCAAACATGAGGCAACGCAATGGACTGCAGCTGAACATAAAGCGCTTTTGGAAGCTGTGGAGGAGCATGGCCTATTTTCAGGATGGGACAACATTCGAAGTTGGGTCAAGCCTGAATCGAGCGAGGATGAAGTGGAGGCGGAGTACTACAAACTCAGTGGTGTTTCTCTGGATAACTACCTTGAGAGTGAAGAAGACCGGATCGCAAAGTTGAAGGCATTGGATGGCGAATGGACAGCAGACCAGATCAAGACGCTGAACACCATTCTGATGAGATACAGTACTCTAGCGGTGTGGACCAGAGAAGCATCTAAGCGTGGCATATCAGCAAGCGACAATGACTCGGAGACCTATTTGAAACTCTTACGCATCGATGGCGAGGGCACGCCGTCACTTTTAGAGTGGGATCGGGAACGTATCAATCGCTTGAAGAGGCTAGTAAAGCAGCAACAACAACAGGAAACTACCTCAGGGCAACCTGTCAATTGGGCATGGATTGCGGAACACATTGGACCAGGATTCGATGCTGGCGCATGCATTACACGGTGGCAGTCGTTACCCGACGAATCCAAGGTGAAGCTGGGTGCATCCAAGTATTGGGACGATCGCGATGTGGACCTACTCAAGCAAGGTATGATTGCGCATGGAAAGGGCTGGTCTTCGATCCAAAAACACTATCTCCCAGGACGCTCAATAGAGTCGATTCGGCGCAAAGTGTCCAACGTCCGGAAGAAGAGAGATGTATTGATACAAGACACGAAAAGTTGGGCCATGCGTCTGCGAGTAACCAACCCAGATCTGGATATAGACGACTATGTGCACCGAACCATCAAGGACAACCCTGTCTATTTGCTGGCGAAAGAAATGGATGAGCTAAACCTGCCCATGAAAGGCACTAAGTCAAGGCCCAGAGATATAGTGATTGCTCGCGACGACGCCGATTCACCTCATGCCAAGTCTAACCACGAGAGTGAGAATGGAGAAAGTGCTATAGATGATAGCAACCCATCATCCTTGTTATCATCGATACCTGACCAAAAGGCTGAGGATAGTGTTGTAGAGAAGGTCCCATCATTATCACCATCGCCATCATCTCTACCGCCACCACCTCCAGGACGTCGTCAAGGACGGCCAAGGAAGACTTTATAGTGATTCACGACCCGTTCTCTTCATTGTTATCACAACAGCACCAAAGAAAAGGAAAAAAAGCAGAGGCGCAAACAATGGCCATTTAATTGTGCTACTGAGTTTCTAGAGGATTGTCGACCTCGTTCTTTGGAGGCTCAAGTCCGTCTGTCGATTCTTCCGGATCTTTCTTGATCTCATCTTGGGCGCCATCTGCAACCACAGGCGGTGGTGGAGGAAGAGGTTGAACAGGGGCAGTATTGACGGCATTAAGGACATTGATCTGTTTGGCAGCACCACCACCAACTCGTCGACCTGATGATTTAGCTTTGATGTAGGCGTCAATGGGCTCCTTGAGCATTGGTTCCATTGCCAAGACCTCCTTCAGTTGTGGTTTAGGCAGAGTGGCCAGGACGCTGCTGCTCGTGGGTTGCATCATCTTGGCGCAGCGCACAAAGCCTTTCCAAAGAACTGGCTTCATCCAGATCTTCTTTTGAACGAGTTTGGCAAGAATCATACTGTTGACAAAGCCCACGAGGTTCTTGTAAAGTGTGATGGCTTGGATAACTGTTCTCATGAAGAGTGATGGAATTGTGGGCCGATCCAAGAGTTGTTGCAGAACGACGGCAATGATCTCAGACTTGTAGAGCTCTGGGTGGTTGAAGCAAATGTCCATGGCTGATTGTTGTGAAAGCAAGGGGAAAACAAGGGCATGAGTGACAATGTACAAAAAGTAACCTGGGAAAGAACATGGGTCCGTTCCGTTCAGAGAAACACTCCATTTTACCTTCACAGGCAGCTTTCCAGCCCACATTGTCTTCCATGGCATGAAGTTCAACCAAGAGCTCTGAAGGTGACATGACAGGGCCGCGCGCTTGTGAGGAACCTGGCTGACCCTGTGCTTGTGATTGTGGTCCGGACATGGGTGCTGCTGGTCCTGTGCTGCTATCACGCCTGGTGATTCCAGGGGGTTGTGAGTGAGGGAGAGTAGGTCCTGTGGAGCCTCCTCCGGTTCCTGTCAACAGCTTCATGAACACATCGGTGACAGTCCTGCGCTCACGCTCCGTGCCTTTCAAAAGGCTAACAATCCGTGGTAGACAAGCAAAGACATCTGCTCGTTCCAGCCCACTGATGATCGGAATCAAAAACCGGGCATTAAGGTCACGCTCGATAACTGCTTGTTGAACCGTGCTCACCAAGTTAGCCGAGGGATGAACTGTGCGGTGAAAAAAAAAAAGGACAGAGGAAGAAGAATAAAACTGGTGTTAGTCAATGCAAGATCACTTGGAGTGACTGGCGAACCAGACCCAATGCCATGTCATCCATGGCTTGTTCGATCCAAAAAGTCAACGCAAAGAGTACCTCCATCCGTTAGGATAAAAATGATCCTCAGTACCAGCATCTCTGCGCCCATAGGGAAGTCCCGGATGAGCGCAAGGAGCTTGGTCGAGTCTGATTTAATCGACTTTATGAGCGGTTGAATCTTTTGTCGGATCACCCTCTGCACGAACAGATCATAAGAGCTGTAGTGTGTGAGCAGAATTTCAAGAAGGCTGTGGTTCTTTGCACAGAGTGAGAAATACAGTTCCGAAAGCCGTCCAATGTCTTCTTCAGCTTCTGCAAACGATCGCTCTAGTGACTCTGCTGTTGCCCTTGATGTCCCTGATGCTAAGGCTGCTGCTGACGCATCCATTGTCGCTTCCATGGTCTCTTGCTTAATCATCCCGTCCGCGTTCCTGGTCAAGGTTCGACCCATAGAGTCTTCTACTCCTTCCATCTTCACCGAAGGATACTCGTTAGACGTCCCATTGGATTCGAGCTTGGTAGGCACGAGGTAAATCCTGAGGGTCTCGAGCTGTGACAATGCAAATTCTTCGACTTTTGGTCCAATTGTAGCATGTTCCAGATACCACTTCTTAGCCGTGACAATCGCTATTGATCGCTGTAGCTTCGTTGGTGATGCTGTATAATCAAGTAGGATGTCCAAGGCCCGGGAACGGCTGGGTGGTCGGAGATTCACAATATCTCGCAGGCAGCCGATGCCTAACTGAGCTCTCGCGGGATCGTCACAGTATTTTTGAAGCATGTCCACGGCATCATCAGGCAACTCTGGCACTTCAAGCAAGAAACGACTTAGTCCACGATCCCTTGCATCGAGTATGGTTGCTCCGGTCGTGATCCCTTCCAGGATCTTATAAAGGCACCAAAGATACTGAGGCTCTCGCTCATTCATGTCTCCTGCTTGACGTTGGCAAAAGCCATCATAATACCACTCCTCATGGAGCCAGGTGAGCGCCAACTCGCGTCGCTGCCTAAAGTCTTTGCAGATATAGTCGATCATCCTTTCTTTCACACCTTGGATGCTGGCCTCTGGGCCCGTTGTTGAAGAGGAAGAGTCTCGTGTGAATGTTCGGGTCAGCAGGCGTGCTACAATAGTCATCCAATCCGCCTTTGTAACGACCATTGTTGCCTGGTCTGCGCTTCCTGATTCGTTGGACACCACTGCATCTTCCGGCTCAGAGCTCTGCTGTGCCCGCCTGTGATTGGAAGCCACTTCATCCAACATCTTTCGTCCTGATGCACCTGGAACCGAGACCAAGTGTTCTGATGCAAGTATACGCTCAAATGTCTGTTCCAAGAGCGATCTCACAGGGAGCATTGAAGCGGCTACACCAAGACGCTCATTCGATGGTTCGAATGTCTTCACCTGGAAGGTCTCTTGTTTAAGTAGTCGCTGTTGCTCCTCAATTTCGATCTTGGTTTCGAGCTTGACCTCTTTCTCCGGTGATCCTTCTTTCCGAGGAACAGTGGTAGTCATTGTAACGGTATCCGACTTGACCACGACAGGTCTGGAGGGCAGTTGTGTAGGTGTGTGCTTTGCGGCACGGACTGTAATATTGACCCGAACATCATCCGGAATCTTTGGGAGTTGCAACTTTGATAAATTGGCTTCCCTCTTAGCTTCCTGCTTGACTTCAGGCTTGATGTCGGGAACTGGTTCGGGTAGAGAGGGTAATGGTACTCCTGCGCCGAGATGAGGGAGGTGATGAGGTGGTGGTGGGAAGAGACCCCCAGGGTGAGGTGGAATCATTCCGGGAAGTAGTGAGGGTGGTGGTGGCCGTTGAAGCAACAATCCTGGTGGTGGGGGCCCAACTCCTGGCGGTGGCATCGGGAGAGGCCCTTCCTTGAGTCTCATAAGCGGCAGTGTACCCTAGCGACACACAAAGTAGAGCAGAATGCTTCAATGTGAGATTCAATGATCCATGGGTTCTAATTCCACGATTGTCAATGCTGCAAGTCGTTGTTGAAGTCCACATACCAAAAACGAGTGGAAAAGATGTGGCACGTTGTTTGCTGCAAGAGTCTCGAAAATGATATCCACAATGTGGTGTATCGGGAGTCGGGTGATATCCAGTTGACCAAGCAGTGTCTGTCCGAACCCTGGGGGGATATTAGACGGTGCTGATGGCCCTGCTGGCCCCGATGGTGGGGTAGACCCTGGCAGAGTAGGACCGCTTCCTGTGTCAGGTTCTGCCTTCAACCTCTTCATATCAATGTCATCACTTTCCTGATTGTTGGTCGACCTTGAGCGTTTTCCCGTACGTCTGGATTCTTCTCCATTGTCCCTGTCTACATGTAACAGCTGTTGCAGTTGTGGCCGGCTCAAAGAGCCTCCGTTGAACCTGACTCCATAATGCGAGAGAGCTTCTGATAATGCCTGAGTTTGCGGAGGCTGTAATTGCATTCTTCAGATGTAGAAAGAAACGGGTTGTGGTGAGGTTAGCACATTGTCGTTTTTCGTCTTTCATACTACCCCTGAAAAGAACATAAAGAGTCATGTGCAGGTGCATTTGATTACTTTGAGACGGCCAAGAGTTGTATCCTGATAGACTTTTCAACGAATCTGGACTGAAGTGGAGTAAAGTGGGCAGGTAGAGAGGGTCGTACGAATGACATCCATGTCGTGAGAATTATCGGTATAAACTGGGGTCTTGCTCGCTGAAGAGCGCTAGTCTGGTTGACAATTGCTGTAACGATTGTAGACGACCTATTGCAGGATCAAAGTATTTCAAGATAAGCACGTATCACTTGCAATACCAGCCGGTGACCGATTCCGCAACAATGGCATTCGACGTACACTAATGGTCTTTGGACAACCGACAACAGATCACGGAGGTGACGATCTGCCTCTTGCTGAAGATGGGTGGCATCTAGGAAGGGATGGTTCTCGGGAATTTTTCCCAACGACGAAGTCTAATGGAGGTATCGTGGTAAATTCATCATCAGCAACGGCGACACGGTGACTAAAGCTGTTCTGAAGCGATCGCATCCATGCATCATACCTCTGAATCCTGCAACATCGAATTGGGTTGGCTGTAGGACTGGATCTGTATAACCGCCTGGATGTATTTGCATAATGACAAGACAATGCCCTCGCTTGGATTGGCGAAATGATTCATGGCTAACTGCTTTATCCTGATAGCGTATCCATTCCAGAGACTCCAAAGAAGTGCATGCTCAACGTTTTCCTGGCAGCTGTGAAGCGAGTATTCCACGTGTTTTCAAGTTTCAAAAGGATCGACCATGGTGAGACTGTATCCTTCACACGACGGATGCAAAGTCAAAGGCCACGCCATTCCTTACCAGATCCGGAAGACTATAGGGTAGATCGTGGCGCAAACTTGAAGGGCGCGCTTGATCACCGTCGCCGATGGCGCCAAGACCATGTCCGCGAGTGGATCGACCGAACTTAGCAAGGCTATGTGTTATCAAGGTTGGGTCAAGCATTCCAGGTGAGGATCTGTGGTATCTGAACCTGATTGTCCATTCCTCTGAACCTATCCGTTCCATACCGGCTCTGAGCTCAGCAGAATAGGTTTCAATGTGGTCACTGAGAACGACATCCTGAAGGAAGCCCATCCACCATAGCGAGACCGTTTCGCTGCGTGGTGAGCCTCTAGAGTCGCGCAAGAGTCCTAGAGCCGTGTCGAACTGCTCCAGTGTCGGCTCCTGCTTCCAATCGCGCGTGAAAGCCTCAAGGTTCCTGGTCAGATCCTGCTGATTACTGGCAAGACTTGCCTGGCCCAAATAGGAGTGCAGGGCCAGCTGTATGTCCCTTGTGGTCATGGTGGCGAGTGGATGGGCAAGAGATCAAGCAAAGCTTGATCGAGAGCCAATTGCAACGTCATACGTTCCAGTGGATCACGTGACGGGCTTCGGCGAAGGCGGGAAATCCACTGGTAGACTCATGTTCCCCCTGACCTCTCTACTGTTCTCCTCGTGAGCTGGGAGAGTCGCCTGGCACACCCATCCCTGTACCATCCTGTTCACCTCCACACCCCCGCCCACATTCGTCCTCTCACCCTCTCACACTTTCTCGCCGTCTCTCTCTCTCTTTGCCATTAGAAAAGAGCCACTGTCTGTGCTATTTTTCATCGACTTCCTTCCGTTTCGCTGCCAAGTACCTCTGCTGCGCTCCAGCCACCTGGTCAAGGACCTGAACCCGAGAGCGACCCCAGGGCTAGAACAAACTCTAGCACGCTGCCATAAAGGCAAAGGAACTATCTACCATGACTTCTACAAAGCCTTTACCACCTATCCCCCCGGTAGTTGTGGAAAAGGACAAAGACAAGGAGAAAGACAAAGAAAAGGACAAAGAACGGCGATCCTATCTGTTCTCGTCTATAAGCACTCTCAAACGAAAGCCCGACATGGTCAATCCTTCGACAATGGACCCTCCATCACAAGGTCAGGAACAACCACAAGCACAAAGAAAGGAGACCGACCAAGCTCAGGACCCACCACCACCACCACAGTCAAAAACACAACCGATGGACTCGATCACCAGCATGTTCTCTTCTTTTATCTCTTCTGGATTCTCCACACTCACAGCCGCCAAAACAGCTACCATGGGATCAAGACACGCTTCTGGAA
>Ga0247824_10000976_pt1 | contig 15210 bp, 18 predicted proteins | sample 13C_PalmiticAcid_FD_194412 | JGI IMG/M metagenome (GOLD analysis project Ga0247824, IMG submission 194412) | Soil microbial communities from agricultural site in Penn Yan, New York, United States - 13C_PalmiticAcid_Day48 | ecosystem: Environmental > Terrestrial > Soil > Agricultural land... | reverse complement strand
GGAGATTGGTGACGCGTTCGATCAGCAGGCCATGTTCGGCTACGCGCTCGCTCACATCGAGCCGACGGCTGAGCTTATCGCGATGTGCTACCGAGCGCTCGCAGCGGCGGGGGTTGAAGCGCTCCCCGTCGACGAATGCCAGGTCGACGCGGACCTGTTTCTATAGGTCGGGCCAGAGCATGAAGATCTACGACCCGTGCACGTGGACCCGTAGTGGAGACCACTATACGACCCGTTGGTCCGACGACATCAATCTCGTCGTCGCGCTGCAAGATCATCGGTGGGTCGCTGCCGTCTTTTTCAGGGGCGATAGCGTACACCTAAGCGAGCACAGCGGGCAGGACGAGGCGTTCGATGAGGCCATCGAGGCAGCACTGCGCGCGAGGCACCTCAGACGCTTCCTGCCGGACGCTCCAGCGCGCCACAAGCCGGATGCGGTCGATCGATAGCTCTGCAAGCGTCTCGTATCTCTCGCCTTCCGGAAACGCGCGCGAGATCTTCCAAGCATCCCACTGGTAGCATGTCAATAACAAACTGCATGGGCCGTGCAAGTTGTTGGTATAGCATCGCTTTTTCGCGCATTACCCGTGAAGGGTGCACGGGCCATCAAAAAGCTCGCGAACTAGCGGCTTGGTGGAAATTGGGCCCGACACATGGGCCCCCGACAACCCCGGCCTAAAGACACGTAGTTACATGGGTAACCCGAATCGACCTGTCGCAGGCGAGCGAATCCAGCGCGCCCAGTGGGTGGCAGAAGCCGTGCGCCTTGCGGGCGAGGGTTGGTCATCGCGCGACATTGCCGAGCGGCTGAGCAAGCACCACTCGACGGTCTGTGATGCGCTGAACGCCGAGTACGAGCGTGCGAGGCCGACAGACGCAGAGATTCGTGCCGCTCGCGAGATGAAGCGAATGCGCCTCTACCGCGGGCTCCAGAAGTGGACCCAGGTTCGCGACGACAGCATCGCGGCAGCCGAAGCGAACCCCGACTGTCTGCCCGACTACAAGGCCGGCGAACTCGTTCTCAAGCACGAGGCGCTAATCGCCGCCGTCGAAGGGACCGACGCTCCGAAGCAGACGGAGCTGACGGGGAGGGATGGCAGCCCCGTCCCGCTCAGCCTCGAGAACCTAACCGATGAGCAACTCGAGCGCGTCATTACCTCCCTCGCTGCCGAGGGGGCTGACGCGGGAAGCGCTGCTGAAGGCGGCGGTAGCAGAGAAGGCGCGTAGGGCGAACCAGGTAGCGCGGCTCCCGCTTCTGGACTTCGTCCCGGCAATTAGCCCACGGTGGGAGCGGCCAGAGCATCTGCTGCCGATTGTGAATGTCTTTGAGCGGGCTCTAACGGAGCCGGTTCGGGCAGTTATCTCGGTACCACCGCAGTTCGGAAAAACCGAAGTAATCATGCATGGCCTGGCGCGTCACATGGCGCGCAAGCCGTGGCTCCGAAACGCATACGCGACCTACGGCGCGCAGCTATCGCGAAAAAACAGCAGAAGGCTCCGCGATCTGGCTGTGTCGGCTGGCGTCAGACTCCGAGAGGATGCTCAGGCTGTCAGCGAGTGGATGACGGCGGATGGCGGTGGTCTTCTGGCTACCGGTGTTCGACTTCCGCTAACTGGTAATCCAGTAGACGGCATCCTCGTCATCGACGACCCGCACAAGGATCGCGAGGACGCTGAGAGCCTGCTTTCGCGCGAGCGTATCTGGGACTGGTACTCGTCGACAGCGCTCACTCGTGTGCATCCGACGGGGAGCATCATTGTATGTCATACCCGATGGAACGATGACGACTTCATTGGGCGTCTATCCAAAGAGGTAGACGAGGACGGCAGGCTGGTTTGGGAGATCATCAATCTGCCAGCTATCCGCGAAGACGGCTCACCCCTCTGGCATCAACGGCCACTTAAGTTCCTCGAACAGAAGCGACGGAGTACCAGCGAGTACGACTGGTGGTCGCTGTACATGGGCAGCCCGCGGCCTCGCGGGTCTTCCGTATTCCGGGGCGCCAGGTTCTACGACCGGCTCCCGGTTCGATATCGCATAGGCAAAGGCGTCGACCTAGCGTACACGGCGAAGACCCGAGCAGACTGGTCTGTATGCGTAGTCCTCCTTCGGGAAGATCGCCCTGGTGACGAGCCCCTGTTCTACGTTGTTGACATTCGAAGAATGCAGGTCGAAGCGCCAGACTTCATTCGGGAGCTCGAATCAGTCGACGTGAGTTGGCCCGGCTCCTGGCACTGGTTCTGTTCGACGACGGAAAAAGGCGTCGCTCAAGTTGTCAGCAGCGGCAACGTCTTCATCGAACCAGAGGTAGCGACTGCCGATAAGTTCGTCCGCGCTCAGCCAGTATCGGCAGCGTGGAACGATGGCCGAGTGCTCGTGCCGCGCAATGCGCCATGGCTCAAGGCGTTCGTTGATGAGATTGGCTCATTCTCCGGAGTCGGCGACCGACGTGATGACCAGGTCGACGCACTAGCTAGTGCCTTCCATATCGTCAGCGGCGGCCCTGGTGGGGCAGCCATCGTCTCCGGTACAGGCTCTCGCTGGGAAGGCGAAGAGCGCGGCTTTGGCTGAGACTTAGCCGACCTAGAAATCCTAGCTTGGAACCCCCGCGCGCAGGCCGCGCGGCATGTGCATCGCCCCTCGCTCTTTACGCGGCGAGGTGACTGCGCCTCAAGCAATAACCTTTTGAGACGCGGCCTCGCCGCGAGAAGAGGGATAGTCCCATTAGGCTCCTTCATGGTGACCACGCCGCACGGCTCGTCTCGCAGCGTATTGCCGAGCCCGTTGCCTCTCTGTCCGTCCTCAAGCAGACGCCTGCCGACCGCCGCGTCCAAGGCATGGTCGCGCACGTCCTCGACAGCAACACGCTCTGGCAATACGAGTCAGCGTCGACTGTGGCTGGAGACGACGTGCTCGCGGTCAAGCCAAACGACAATCCGTCGGCCGGACGCTGGATGCGTATGCCCGGAGCGGCACTGCTGCGTCTTCCGTTCTACGCTACGACGCCGAGCGGCACAAACCTCCTGACCGTCCCGAGCGGGTCGATCCTCGCCCCGAAAGAATTCGGCGTTGCGGTCTCGCGTGTCTTTACCGGCGCCTCGAACGCCGCCATTGCAGTGAGCTCCTCGAACCATCCCGGGCACACGGGCGTCGGCGGGTTCATGGGCTCGTGTGTCGCGACGCAGCTGAACAACGCATTCACGGGGACGGGCTCCACTTTTCTGATGGGGCCCATCGCGTCGGGTACGTTCGACTCGTTTGCGAATCGACGCACCTGGATGAAGGGCGGAGACACAATTCGTCTAGACGTCATCGGCGCGCAGTTCGGCACGGGCGTCGGCGCCATCCTCGTCGAGTGCGACATCCTCCAGAACCCGGGCGTGTAGCTCATGGCGCACCGGTATTCGGCCTCGATCAACCGCGCGGGCCCCGTTAACAGCGGGGCTGCATACGCAGAGATGCTCGCGGGGGCGACCAAGTCGATCTCGGTGCGCTCCGTCAGCGTGACGGCTGCCAGTGCTACCGGTGGCGAAGTTGCCCTCGTGCGAGCCTCGTCGATTGGTACTGGAACATCTATCGCCACGGGCCTCGCTCACCGAAGCGGGTCTCCAGTGACCGCGGCGCGTCTCCAGTCGGCATGGTCCAGCGCACCAACAGGTGCCGTTTCCGTGTTCCGGAGCGAGCTTCTTCCAAGTGCGACGGGTGGCCAGCGCGAGCTTTGGCACGAGGATGATGGCCCGCTCGTGCTTGAGCCTGGTACCAGCCTCCTGCTTATTAATCAGGCGTCCGGCATTCACGGCGGCGGTCTACGAATCAACGTTACCTGGGAAGAGGGTCCTCTTTCCGATCGCTGACACGAGGTCTCGATGACGGCGTCTGCAACGTCGCGCGGCAGCCGCAGTCGCACGAGGCGTCCAAGCAAGTCGTCCACGGAGAGCAAGGCACGTGGGGCGAGCACTGCTCGTTCCCAGGTCGTGCCGGACCTGCCTCTGTGGAACCAAGCGACTCGCATCGGCGGCGGCCTAACGCCGTCACGCGTCTCGACCATCATCCGTGAGGCCGACGCGGGCGAGCCTCGCCGCCTGATCGACCTCGCCAACGAGTGTCGGCAGCGCGATGCGCATCTCCAAGCGGTTCTCTCCTCCAGCGAGGAGTCCATTGCCGGTCTCAAGTGGCAAATCGTCCCGCCGGACGACGCTCGGTCGAAAGACAAGCGGGCAGCCAAGTGGATCGATACAACACTTCGGACGAATCCGCACCTGCATCGGCTCATTGCCGACTTGGCAGGTGCGGTCTTCTACGGTCACGCAGCTAGCGAGATCATCTGGGCGAAGGATAAGGGACGTCTCGTCCCCGACCGATTTGTTCAAGTTGCGCCGCGTCGGTTTCGGTTTCGTCGGGACGATGGCGCCTTCGTTATGTACGACGATGGTGGCCCCGAGATTGACATCTTCCGAGAGTATCCAAACAAGTTCGTGTGCTCTCGACCGAGAGTCACGGGTGATGTTCCTCAACGTGAGGGCCTGAAGTTCGTCCTCGTGTGGATGAGCACGATGCGGAACTGGTCTATCGGCGACTGGCTGAAGACCGGCGAGATGTCATGGAAGCCGTGGCGCATTGGCACGTACAAGAAGACCGCTACGAGCCACGAGGATCGATCCGAGCTTGCCGATGTGATGCGGCGGCTTACGACGGACTTCTCGGCCGTAATTCCGGACTCGACAGAGATCCGGATCGAATGGCCGAACGGCGCGACGACGAGCAAGTCGACGCACGGCGAGATCGTGAACGTGCTCGCTCAGGAGATGAGTAAAGCCGTTCTCGGGCAAACCGAGACGACGCAGGCGTCGGCCTCGAGCGGATACGCGCAGGCAAAGGTGCACGACGCTGTTCGTAAGGACCTCCGCGAGAGTCGCGCAAGACAGATTGCGACCGACCTGACGCGCGACCTGATCGCTCCGATGGTTGCACTCAACTTCGGCGCATCTGTCCGATTGCCTCGCTTCGAGTTCATCACGGCGGAAGAAGTTGACGCCAAGGTGTTTTCGGAAGCGATTGTTAATGTGGCAGGCGCCGGGGTCATTGTCCCGCAAGGCTGGATACGCGATCAGATGGGCATCCCCGAGCCGAAGGGCGACGAACCTACGATTGGTGGGCAGCCCGAAGGCGAAACGGATGACGGCAAGACTGACGGCGATGGGGCCAAAAAGCCCGACACCGAAAAGCCTGACGCCGAACCGGATGACGGCGACGACGAAGAGCCTGCCTCCGAAGAGGCCTAATCGCAGACGCCAACGCGGCGGCACTCGGCCAGGTCCGCATCTGTGGCCACGATGGCAGGAGCTTATGTCTACAGCAGAAGAGGAACTCGAGCGGATGCTCGGCCTCGAGTCGGCCTCCGCACGGCGTCTAAAGGACAACACGGCCTCTGCTATCGACAAGATCAAGGGCTCCCCAGGTCTCGATAGCGCGATTTACACACTACGCCAAACGGTTGCAACAACCGTAGTTGGCTTTCGTAATGACGTCCGAGTCGACGCTGCAAAGCAGTTTTCCGAGGAGGTAGGTGTAGCGACCGAGCCTTCGGGAATGAACGATTCGGAGCGCGGCGACAAGGCATCTGCCTACTACGTCAAGTCGTGGGTCAACGCTCTCGCATCGGATTACGGCGGCGGTGGAGGCTCATTCGGCGGCGGTGGCTCGACGGATAGTTGGGACGTCGCAGTAGATGCTGCACACGAAGCCTCGGTTGGTGCTCTCGATCGAATAGCCACCTACGAAGTTGTAGACGCCTGGAACGATGAGCACCGGCGCAATGCAGATGCGCACCCAGAACTGCAGTTTCGGCGGCGCTGGTACACCAAGAAGGATGTCTACGTTTGCAAGAAGTGCGGGCCAATGCACGGCGTCTACGCTGATGCAGGCGGGCAATTCTCACTAAACGGAGCACCCATCAGGTGGCCGCCTCTCCACGGTGACTGTCGCTGTATCGTAATCACTAGGCTGGTTACGCCGGACTCCGAGCCGAAAGGCGGAGGCTACATGGATCCGAATTACGAAGGGCTCGCGCACGATAGCGTGCAGGGCCAACTCATCACGCGCGCCAATGCGATGTGCGTGCGCGGGATTGACCAGCAACGGCGAAGCGTCGAGTTCGTAGCTTCGACGGACGCTGTCGACTCGCATGGGGACGTCATCGAGCAAGCAAGCTGGCAGCTCGGGCACTACCGAGAGAATCCCGTCGTTCTCTACGGGCATGATTCGCGTGAATTGCCGATCGGGCAAGCTACCCGCGTCGAGGTCAAGAACGGTCAGCTCGAGACGACGATTCAGTTCGCGAGCGCCGAGGCCAATCCGCGCGCCGAGCAGGTGTGGCAGCTCGTTCGCGAGGGCGTATTGCGCGCCGTCTCCGTCGGATTCCTCCCGACCAAAGGCGCCTACGAACGTCGCGACGGCTCGGAGGTCTTTGTTTGGAAGTCGCCCGTCCTCAAAGAGATCAGCGTCGTGCCGGTGCCGGCGAATCACGAGGCGCTGGCGCGAATGAAAAGCGCGTTTGCAACTCGTGAAAAGCCCATGACTACGCAACCCAAGAACTCCCCGGTGCAACCGGGGCCCAAATCTGGCTCCGCCGAGGAGATCAATACAATGAGCGAAGGCAACAAGGACCTCCAAGACAAGGTCGAGAAGCAGGCCGCGACCATCGCGAAGTTCGAAGTTGAGGCCAAGGGCCTCACCGAGCGCGCGGAGAAGGCAGAGGCCAAGCTTGCCGATGTTTCGGCGGCGCTCAAGGCGCTTGAGACCGAGAAGTCTGCTCTCGAGGCGCAGACCAAGGCGCTCGCCGATGAGCGCGACGCGCAAAAGAAGCGCGCGGACGCTCTCGAGGCGACGACGATCGATCAAGAGGTCGAGGCGCTCGTTGGCAAGAAGATCTCGGCGGCCGAGAAGCCGCTGTTCGTCGACCTGCGAAAGGCCAATCCGGACCTGTTCACCAAGATGATCGAGCAGCGACAGCCGATGAGGCTCTCCGAGTCCGTCGTCCCCCCGGAGAAGGCCGACGCTGGGAACGACGCCGACCTCCTCAACGAACTGAAGAGCGCCGGGCTCTGATTCCCGTGCAAGCAAACCAAAAGGAGTAACTCCAAATGAGTACTGCTGGATGCAAGCCCGGGAATAGCACCTTCGTCGGGTACAAGGTCAAGGCCAATGCCGCTATCGTAAAGGGCGTTGGGGTCTTCTTCTCCGACGACGAGGAGGTTGATGTCGCGGTCGCCAATAGCAAGGTGATCGGGATTGCAGCCCAGACGGTCACTGGCAATGCGGCCGGCACGAGTCGCGTCGAGGTCCAGCTCTGCGATGGCGGCACGGCTCGCGTCAAGGTCTCCTCTGGTGGGGCGACTCGCGGCGAGTACGCGGTTGCCGGGACCGACGGGTTTGAGGACCAGACCATCGGCAGCGGCTCGACCGTCAAATACATCGCCGGCCAGTTCCTCGAGAGCGGCGTCGATGGAGATTTCGTCGAGATGCGTCTCGGCGCGTTCGCCGCCGGGGCGGCGTGATCGAAGGGCTAAAAGTCATGAGCTCCAATATCAAGATCGCCTCCGAGGAAGACATTGTTTCGCTCCAGCGCACCGCTCGCGGCAAGCGCTGGGAGAATGCTCAAGCCAAGCTCGCCGATATGCTCGCCGACGCTGGCAAGTGCAAGCGACTCAATGAGTCCTTTATAAAGGTGAAGGGCGTTAGCCCTGGTGAAGTGCACTCGGACACGTTCCTCTCGAACCTGTCGCAGATGTACGCGAACGATGCGTACATCGGTGAGCGGCTCGTGATGGCTGTGCCGGTCCAGAAGCGCACGAACAAGTACGCTGTCTACCCGCAGCGCGAGATGTTCGAGGCGCCGAGTGACCTGCTCACGAGTGAGCGGGCGCAAGCGAACGAGATCAGCGAGACGCGGTCGAGCGCGTCGTACGAGCTGCGCGACTACGGTCTGCAGAACTTCGTATCGAACGAGACGCTTGACAACCAGGACCTCCCGTTCACAGAGCGTGCGGATCTGGTGACCCACCTCGCCGAGCACCTTGCGCGCAAGCGAGAGATCCGCATCGCGGAGCTCCTCACCACGGCGAGCAACTACGGATCGGGGAACACCACGACGCTCTCGGGCTCGGACCAGTGGAATGGCTCGACGGGCGGCAATCCGATCAAGGACATCCAGACGGCAAAAGCCTCGCTCTTCAACGGGCCTGGCGCTACGGATGTCTGGGGGTTCACGTCGAATGACGTGTTCAACGTGTTGGCGCGTCACCCGCTCCTGCTCGACCTCCAGAAGTACACGACCAACGGTCTCCTCACCCCCGAGGCGGTCGCGCGGTACTTCGGTCTCGCCGGTATCCTCATCGGTGAGTCGCGCAAGCAGACGGCGAACGAAGGTCAGACGGCGAGCTACTCACGCATCTGGGGCGATGACTTCGGCCTCGTGCGTGTCGCGCGCGGTCCGTCGCTCCGCACGGCGTCCTTCGCCGCGCTCTTCCGCAAGCAGAACGACCCGGTCGTGACCGAGTGGTTCGATGCGACGGCCGGCAAGAGCGGCGGTTACTACATCAAAAATGCGGTGAGCGAGGACCTTCGGGTTGTCGCATCGTTCGGCGGCTTCCTGATCAAATCGGCCATCTCGTCCTGAGCCGGTGACTGATGGCTAGCCACAAGAACAACTCGAACCGAGCCTCCTCGCGCGTTTCGGCGAGCGAGGGGGTGTCTGCTCGAGAGGAGCCGACCCCTAGCCTGCTGCCTGCCATCGAGGAGAAGCCGGAGCCGGCTCCTACTACGCCCGCCGTGGAGCCTACCGTGCAGCATCCTGAGGCGCTGAGCTCGCCGGTCGATGCGACGGAAGCTTCCTCGCCGGCTGTCATTGAGCATCCAGACGCCCCCAAGCGATACCGCGTGTGGCCGCATGGGACACTGCAACGTGACGGCAAGACCTACCGGCCTGGCGACGAGCTCATACTGCCCGAAGCCGAGGCTATAAAAATCCCCGCGCTTATTCGCGTCAACTGATAGGCGGGACGATGGCGGACTACTTTAGCCAGACCGACCTGGAAAACGCGCTGTCCGTAAACATCGTCAAGAGCGTCTACGATGACGACCATGACGGCGTAGTCGATAGCGGACCCATCGCGGCATGCATCGCCTACGGCAACGCCGAGTGTAACAGCTTCCTTCGCAACGTCCTGGTCAGCTCGGGCGGCACCCCCATTACGCTGCCCCTCGATACTGTGCCGGACGAAGTAAAGTTCGCTGCACTCGATTTCGGCATTGCTTACACGATTCGACGTCGGCCTGATGTCGTCAAAGCGCTCAACGAGCAACCGTGGACTGTCTTCTACGACTACGCGGTTGCGAAGATGAAGCGCTACTGCGAATCGATGCAACGCGTACCGGCGTCAACAGCGGAGCACGCAACTGCTGGTGCTGACGTTTTCGCAGCTAACCCTGACGACGATGAAGCTCCCGAACCGCGGTGGAGCTGCATGGGTGACTTCGCATGATGGGCATCCATGTCGACACTTCGGGATTCACATCCTGGCTCCGCAAGGCGAGCGAGGGCGTGAACCTGGGAGCCCAGCAAGCGCTGAACGAAAGCGTCACGCTCGCGTTGAAATACGCGCAGTCGACGGCCTTGTTTCGGGACCGTACTGGCGAGCTCCGTAAGAGCATCACACGCGGAACGTCATCGACGTGGACGCACTTCATCACGGCCACGGCCAAGCACGCGCTGTTCGTTGAGGAAGACACGAAGGCGCACGAGATTCGGGCTCGGAACGTAAACGCGCTCCGCTTCGTGCAGGCCGGTCAGATTCGCTTTGCGAAGCGAGTCTGGCACCCTGGCACCGTCGGCACGCACTTCATGCGAAAAGCCGGCGACGAGGGCGGTCGCGCGCTCGTTGAACTGCTCGAGCGGATGGCCAATCGCGTCTTCCAATGACCTGAGAGGGTCAACGTATGCCGACGGTATCCAGGTGGGCACACGGCGGCGTCGAGTACCCGCTCGGTAGCTCTACCGACAACTCCCTCCTCCAGGACGCCGACCCGGCGCTCTTCTACGCGCTCCAGTTGTTTGAGAGCGTGTTGAATACGTACGTTGGCCCTCGCCTACTGGCGCAAGCGGCGCGCGAGGGATTCAACTTCCCGTCGGCGGTCGAGAAGGTACTCCACGTCGACCCCACGCCGTTCCTGCTGTCGGACCAGGCCAGGTTCCCGCTCTTCTGTCTCTATCGGAGAGAGGAGTCGTGGACAGACCATAACGCGTCATTCAACAAGGACGCGTCGATATGGGAATGGGCCTACGTCCTGCCGCCGATGACTCCGCGGCAGATCGAGCAGCTCCATCCGATCTTCCGCTCCGTCGCCGTCGTTGTCTCGACGTTCGCGATGCAGAGCTTTGATCCAAACTACGAAGACGGTGCAACGCTGCGCGAACTGTCTGGCATCCAGAAAATGAGTGCCGGCACCATTCAGTACGGCAATTTCGAAAAAGCCGAGGGCGTCGGCGGATGGTGGAAGGCAGTCACGGGCCGCCTGCTCGTCGTCGAGCGTGACGAGATTGTTCGTGAAGCTTTCGATCCTTTCGAAGGCACCAACATCGCGATCGACGCGACGGATGCGAGCAACGACAAGGTCGTTGACTTCATAGAGGCCGAAACTCAACCAGCTCCGACCATCGAATCAATTGCGCCCGCGAGTGGAACCAAATCGGGCGGCACGACGGTCATCATCACTGGTACCGGCTTCCTTCCAGGGCGCGAGAAGCCTCGCGTGCTCATCGGCGGCGCTTACGCCTCAAGCGTCGTCGTTACTCACTCTACGCAGCTTCAGTGCCTCACGCCTGAGCACGACGCGTATCCCACGTTCGTCGGCGACGTCCAAGTCATCAATCCGGACGGCCAAGAGTCGAGCGTGCTCGGCGAGGCGTTCACGTTCACGACCCCCTGAGGAGTGTCATGGCAGTTAGGCTTCGATTCTACGCCCGCGGGACCGCGCAGGTGGCGGACCCGCACGCGCAAGAGCGACCGAACCCGGTGCGACGGTGTGTCGGCCGGCGCTGGCAAGAGGTCATTACCGGTCGATGGTCCTGGGTGCCCACCGAGAAGCCTCAGGAAGTCGATTATCACCCCGACCTAGTAAAGGCGGCGCGTGATGGCGACTTGTGGCCCGCCGATGAGGAGACGGCGAAAGCGTGCGGCTGTCCGTTCGATCCGACCTTTGGTGGAGAGCGGCCAGAAACAATCAAAGAGTTCAAAGCTCGCAAGGCCGAAGAGGCCAAAGCCACCGAGACGGCCAAGGCGGCTCCCGAGACCAAGAAGGCCGACGCGGTCGGCGGAAAGGGTGACGGCTGATGGCCTCGATTGTTCTGACGGGATTCTCTGCTGACGACCCGGTACCGGGGGCTTATCTCCAGATCGACTTCGCCCAAGGCGACGCAGCCGGCTCTGGCTCACCCATCGAAGTCCTTTTGATGGGCAACAAGACGTCGGGCGTGGCAACGGTCGATACCGTCGTCTACGGCCCCGATTCGATCACCCCGCTCCAGACTGAGCAGGACGCGATCTCGCTATTTGGTGCTGGCTCGGAACTGCATCGCATGTTCCGTCGGTTCACGAAGGTGAACAACAACACGACCCTTCGCGCGATTGCCGTGACGGAGAGCGTTGGCAATCAAGCTACGGGCACCATTCGATTCGTCGGCACCGCGACAGCTGCAGGCACGGCCAAGCTCTACGTCCACGACGAGTTCGTCGAGGTTTCAATCGACAACCTCGATGTCGCGTCGGACATCGCGACTGAGATGGCTACCGCGGTCAACCGCATGGCGCATTGGGGTGTCACCGCGTCCGCGACGGCTACCGGCATCTGGGGCTTCTGCACGCTCTCGGCGAAACAGAAAGGCCCGCGCGGAAACGACATCCGCTACATGCCGCAGATCAGCCCTGGCATCGGCATGACCGTTCCCACGGCAGTCGACCTGGCGATGAGTGGCGGTAGCACCTCGGACAGCAACACCACGGCGCTCAGCACGATCTACAACTCGAAGTACTACTACATCGTCTCGGCGGCCTGGGACTCGACGCAATTCGATGCGCTGTCCGATCAGGTTTCCGCGGTTGCGGCGCCGACGATCGGCATCCGTCAGCGGTGCATCGCAGGCTCTGTTGACACGCTCGGCAACACCAACACCCTCGCTACCGGCAGGAACAGTGCGCGCGCTGAGATCATCTGGAGCGAGAAAAACCCGTGGACACCGGCGGAGCTCGCGGCCAACCACGCTGCGATTGTTACGCTCTTCGAGACCAAGCCGAATCCGCGCACCAACTTCGCTGGCTTCGGAAACGACGCGGTTACGAGTCCGTCCTGGGTTGTACCGCGCCCGCGCCTCGACAGCGCGATCCCGTCGCGTACGAGCATCAAGAGCGCACTCAACAACGGTGTGTCGCCCATCGGCGTAAACGCGAATGGTACGACGTACCTGGTCAACCGCATCACAACCCGGTCGCTCAACGGCTCGACGAACGACTACCGGATCCGTGACGCTCACAAGGTCACGATCTGCGACTTCTTCGGCGAAGACCTGCTTGCGAAGACGAACCTCAACTTCTCTGGTAAGCGTATCGCAGACGATCCGCCGGATGGGGCGCTCCCGCCGGGACCGGATGTCGTCACGCCCGCTCGCTACAAGAGCGCGGTCTTCGGACTCCTCGATGTCTACAACGAGAACGACCTTCTCCAAGACATCGACCTAATCAAGGCCGGTACGATTGTGCAACGTGAGACGAGTCCTCGCTCTCGGCTCAGTGTCCGCATCCCGTTGAGGCCTGTGGACAACGCACTCCAGTTCGCGATCCTCACGCAGCAAGTCGCGGCCTTCCTAATCGGAGTCGGCCTCGCCGCTGCCGGTGTCATGAACCTCTTCACGTAGCCATCGCAAGCGGCTCTCTTCGCTCGTCATCTCGCTCCACGCGAGGTCTGTAATTCGGACCAGTCGGATACCGAGACGGGCGAAGAGAGCGTCGACCGCACGGTCGCGGTCATACTTACGTCGGATAATTGGCGACAGCTGATCGTACGGCCGATCGAGCCCATGGTAGTAGACGCCGTCGAACTGGATATAGACATCTGCTGAACGTACGAAGATGTCGATGTCAGCCCCCTGAACTCGCTCGGGGTGGTGCACAACGGCGTCCTCGCCGAGGGTCTCGCGTAGCCACGCGACTAGCTCCCTCTCGCCTTTCGACTCTCTAACGTTCCCGTTTTGTACGTTTGTGAGACGAACCTTGCTTGCGAGCATCTGCGAGAGGAGCGAGCGCTTTGCTTTGAAGGCTGGCGTAGACATAGCCTCGCGAATTCGCTTAGTTCGCATTGCCTTCCTATCTGGATCCAGATGCGAGCGTCGCACCCCTTCGACCATCTTCGCTCGAACATCTGGTTTAGACCATTGAGCTACCGCACGCTCCTTAGCGGTAGCGGACATCTTCTTGCGAGTTGTGTCCGAAACCGCACGTGACTTACACGAAAGTCCACAAAAGCGTCTGGTCCGCAGCCACCACCCGACCTCGAAGTGACTTCCGCAGACTTCGCACGAGAGTAGCGGCCTTCGGGTCCATCGCGCTCGCGCACGACTGCATCGTGGACGAATCATTGTTGCAATCCACATCTAGAGCCACTGTAGCTCGTTAGTTGTGCAGTGCACACAGCCGGCAGCGAACCTACGCGCCGGCAAGTTGCGTAGTTCGCATATAGCGACATCGTAACGACATAAAGAAGCCAAGGCGAAAGGCATCCCCTGGGCGCCCGGGCTCTTCCCCATAGCGGTGGAGGAGTGCCGGGCGCCTTTTTGCATTTGCATCGCGGAGAAGTTTCATGAGCGGACTCCAGCTTTACACGCTCGCCTATGTCCTGGTGGACGGTGCGATCCTCACGGAGGAAGCGTCTGTTACCGTCAACAGGGCGACCAATTCCCAGGTCGTCAACACCGTAGCCAAGGGCTATGCAGGCGAATCGCCAGGTGCATCGTCGGTCGAAATCCAGGTGACGAGCGCGGTACCAAGTGCCGACTTCGAGATGAACCCGGGTCGTTTTATGAAGGCGCTTAAGGAGGTCGAGATCGGCGTTCTCGTCGCCGGTAGACAACTCACAGCACGCGGGTTCATCATCAGCGACTCGTTCAAGCACTCCGTGAACAGCGAGTCGTCGCTCGACTTCACCTTCCGTGGAAGCTTCGCAGATTACGAATGAGTCGCTCAAAGCAAGAAGAGCTATCCCCCAGCGAGCTCTGGGCGGCGCTTACAACCGTTCCGCGTCCGACACGAACGGTCCCCTTTCCTCGCAATAAGCCTGACACCAACGAGCCAGTTGGCGAATTGGTTGTCTGGCCGCTTACGCAGGAAGAGCAGATGGCCGCGAATACGGCTGCGGATCGCTTCGCCAAGGAGCTGATGAAGGATCCGCAGAAGCGGGACGAGGCGAACCTCGGCTACCACCACACGTACACGAACGAAGTGGCGGTGCAGGTTCTCTTTCGCGCCTGTCGCGACGCGAAGAACATCGAGCGGCCCGCCTTCCCCTCGCCGTCGCTCATGCGGCAGAGGCTCACGACCGACGAGATCGGGGTGCTGTTCAATCAGTACTGCACGATTCAGGCAGAACTAGGCCCCATCGTAGCTCACATGAGCAAGGAAGAAACGGAAGCATTGATTGTTCGGCTGGTCGAGGGGGGCAGCGCGTTCCCTTTCGACTCACTCTCTTGGGAAACGCAGAGAGCCCTAGTGAGTTCTTTGGCATCCCAGCTAGTCAGTTGCTGGACGGCCATGTCTTCTGTTGGCTTGCTGCAAGACGTCACGTCGATAGCCAAAGAGTACATCGCGCTCCGAGCAAAGCGACTATCGGAAGAGACTGGAGACCAGGAAAGCGATGAGGGCGATGCCGGCGACGAAGCCGACGTTGATAACTGATGCCTAACCCCGTCGTAGTCGAGTTCCTCCTGAAGGGCATGCCCGAGGTGGCCCGCGCCCTCAAGACCGTGGAGCAGGCTGCGGCGTCGGCCGAGCGCGCTCGTGCGAGCACAGCGCAACGTGCGTCGCAGCAGCGCACGAAGCTGGAGGAGCAGGAAGCGAAGGCCAAGATCCGCGCGATGCTCAAGGCGGACGCGGAAGCGAGGCGTG
>Ga0247824_10000970_pt1 | contig 15272 bp, 18 predicted proteins | sample 13C_PalmiticAcid_FD_194412 | JGI IMG/M metagenome (GOLD analysis project Ga0247824, IMG submission 194412) | Soil microbial communities from agricultural site in Penn Yan, New York, United States - 13C_PalmiticAcid_Day48 | ecosystem: Environmental > Terrestrial > Soil > Agricultural land... | reverse complement strand
ATCCATTCGCTCACTTTTTACAACAGTGCTGGCTGTGTTTCCTACCTAAGAAAGACGTCTATCGGGCCTATGATACTGGCAAAGACGAACGCCATTATATACTTCGGACGGCTTGCATTTCATTTTGCATCGCCGACCCTCGTCTTTTTTAGTGCCCTCACACTGGAACCTGTCGTTAGCGGGGTCATGTTGATAGCAAAAGAACGTCTCTCCAGGCTGCAATCTGGTTGGAGCCTTGACCTTGCAGCGTACATTGCCTCTGGACGTGCTGATGCCCTGACACCGTTGAGAAGGATCGTGATGTTCGCAATAGAACACACCGTCGACCTGGAGGCTGTCCTCGTCATTGGTGATTATAGGGCAGCGTCCGCCGTGGGACATTGTTTCAATGCACCGATAACGGTCCACTTCCTTTGCCAGGGCCTCGTAATAATCGGTCTCGTCGTGATGATTGGTGTGACCCCTCATGTCCCAAGAACTAGACACATTGCGTGTGTGTGCCTGTGGGGGTGGCCGTGGAAATGTTTGTGAGGGAGGTTTAAGTGTGGGTGGGTGTGAATAGGTCTGTCGTCGTGGTTGTGTTTGCTGGTGTTGCTGGTGTTGCTGGTGTCGTGGTTGCGTTTGCTGGTGTTGCTGTTGCTGTTGTGGTGGTGGTGACCGTTGCCGTTGTGGTGGTGGTGACCGTTGCCGTTGTGGTGGTGGTGACCGTTGCCGTTGTGGTGGTGGTGACCGTTGCTGTTGTGGTGGTGGTTGGTGGTGTTGGTGTCGTGGTGGTGATCGCTGGCGTTGCTGTTGTGGTGGTGGTTGGTAGTGTTGGTGTCGTGGTACTGATCTCTGCTGAAGTGGTCTGGACCTTCTCGACTTCGACTCTGAGACATCCAAATCACCCATGTAGTCCGAGAGAGATACCATGTCGTCCCTATCGTCTCGCGTCTGGGTAACAGGATCCCTAGTGCGCCTTGTCCTTGGCGGCTGGCTGGAGGACTGGTAGGCATGGTCGTCCTCGTCCTCGTCCTCTTCGTCAAAAAAGAATCGATCTTGGGTCATTGGTCAAGGTGAACGTGGAGTGAGAAGGGATGAAGTCAACAAGGCGTCAAAAAAAACATGTCCAGAGTCCGTAAGATCACATGGACCTTAATGCTATCGAGTCGATGCCGCCACACGTCTATGACAACACAGCCATTTCTTCATTTCCGACGCACTCTTTACGCTTTACATGTATGCACCCATTAGCACCGGGTAAGAAGCGAGATGGGAGAAGGTTGATATGTGGTGCAAGGCATTATCTTGCAGGGAGGGGGAGGAAGATGGGAAGTGAATACTACTCTTCCTTCTTAGCCAGCCTTCTCTGTTTTTCCGCATGCTCCGCTTTGCCAACTCGGATGATCCACATGACAGCGAGTCCAAGGATTGCAGACATCAGGATGAAGCAGAGGGCTATTGTACCCAGGATCTTGGTCAAGGGGATCGGGTCAGTCTGAGCCTGGTGAGGACCCTCGCCATTAGAATTAATATCCATGTGTGTCCTGGGTTGATGCTCGACTGTTCCACAGGTAAAAGTCTTGGCTTGATGTTGCAAAAGCGTCTTGATGGATCGAGTTGAAGCAAGGTGAGAGGGAAGGAAAAAGAGTTTGAAGTGTGAAATGGCATTAAAAAAAGAGTGATTCGCTCCTTGCCACCAACGGTCTCCCAGGGCTGCCCCACGTTGTCGATGGCTCTGCCAATCAGGCTAAACAAGAGCTTATATCAAGATGCCGAGTCGAGTTTTTTTATTATTCCAGCGACGCCCATGCAATGCAAGTTGCTACAAAGGTCTGCGCGTTGTATAACGAGGATCCAGGCCCAGTCAGATCAACCCCCATCGACAAGAAACGAGTTGCCCATCGGTTTGTTTTGGATGAGGATCAAAGATAGAGGGAATCGACTCCAAAGTACCTCATCGCTCAACGTCAGTTCTGACTTGGGAACGATCAAAAGAAACCCTTTCCATAGACTGGTCCAAAAGTGTTGTGCACCAGCAGTGGTGCTGTCCGTGATGGAAAGAATGAACTGAGAACCCTAGCCAAAGAGTACGGTCAAAGACTGGACCGTTACCCTATGATCTTGCGGTTCCTCGCCCCCCTATAGCTCCCTGTATCCGTCCAAGTCGCTTTTTGATCGCCGTCGTTTGTAGTGTTGCTTTACCTTGTGCCTCGTGCTGTGAATGTGCTTCGGTGGGCGCAACATGATCAAGTGTAGATACCGCACCTATCCGGCTCAACTCTGTAGACTAGTACTGAGTGAAGCCTTGAGACTGGAATGCATTAGGTGCAAACGAGTCTTGACTCAAATAGTCATCCTGCTGAGATTTGTAGTCGTCCAAGTAGCCCATGCTCTCCTGACTCATCATGGAACTCATACCATGGCCCAGACCATGATGACCCTGAGTGTTGATTCGATCCGACTGAGAGACGCCAATAGAGGCTTGAGAAGAGTACGTGTTCTGGGTCAATGGGCGAGAGCTGGTGCTGCCATTGTTAGCTGCGGAAGCTGCCGCTTTGCCCTTACGGCCGCCACTGAAAGACGCTTGCGACAAGTCCTGTGTGAAGGGTGCTTGCGTTCCAAGTCCCAGCTGGTTGGAGTTGTTATAGCGGGACGAACTGGAAGAGTAGTCAGGTGTATACTGGTTGTTCATCCTGCGAGCTATTCAAGATACAATATCGCTTTCCACGTCAGGTTGCCTTGTTATGAAAATCATGGTGAATCGAAATCATAGTGTACTCAAGCACGTACCAGCACTGGCCAAGGGCGGTCTAGCAAACATTTCACGAGCATCAATAGCATGCGCTTGACCATTGAAGAATCTCTCGTCGGGGTTGTGGGCCTTACGTGGCTTGCTGAATTGGGTCATACTGATCTTGAGATTGTTCAAGGGACCTTCAACGAGGCAGTCGCGTTCTTTAAAGTGAAGAAGCAAGTGGTGCCACAGGGGATGCTGGAAATGCAAATGCAATGTTAATGAACGCTCAAACTGGTTTGCAATCATCATGTCAGCTATTACAGCCCCTATACCATGAGAGAACATACCCTGCTTAGAACCTTGGGATTGCCCAGGATCACAAGACCATATCTGGCGCGAGTGAGTGCGACATTGAGACGTCTAGGGTCATTCAAGAAACCAATGCCTTGATGCTCGTTGCTGCGAACACAGCTGACAATGATGTAATCCTTTTCACGTCCTTGGAAGGCGTCCACGCTAGCAACCTCAATCTCTTTATAGAGATCCTTGCGCATGGATCCATTGAATCCCATGTAGTTGACAAGGTACGAACGCTGACCTTCATATGGGGTGATGATTCCAATCTGCTGAGGCAAGACGCCAGACCTCAAGAACTTGGTCACGACCTTCTCACAGTTCGAAACTTCAGTTCTGTTGAGGTAGGATGTTCCTGACGAAGAGATCTCCTCCTGTCCAAGGCATGTGTAGAAGAACATGGGTGTTTCTGCCACAGGCCAAGGGAAATCGACATGCTTGCGCAAACGTTCTGCTGTGGTAACTCCGTTCTGAAGTGATCCTTCGTAGAACATGTTACTGGGATACTCGGAGAGACAAGGATGCATACGGTACTGAACCTGGAGACGAATCGGATGAAGACCCAGGATGATCAGGCGTTCAAACAGAGACTGACACAAACCAGCCCTGGCAGCCTTCTTGTTCATGATCACTGGTCCTAATTGTTGATGGTCTCCTACAAGAACGGCCTGCTTTGCACCAAGGACTAGAGGAATCATGCACTCTGGTTCAGTAGCCTGGGTAGCTTCGTCGATCAACACGGTTCTGAACTTGAGTTTGGATAGACGAGGGTCTCCAGCACCAACGCAGGTACACAAAATAACATCGGCATTCTATTGCAAAGCGAGTTGAAGTTTGTGTGTGTCAACCACAGCGATAGATAAACCAAAGAGCATCAATCATGGCATTCGGCGCCACTCGAGGACACTTACGCTCAGAATCTCACGCTCGCATTGCTTTTTCAAGGCTTTGTACTTCTTCTCGTCGCTGCTGCTCAACTCTCCTTGCTCGTTCTTAAGCTGGATCAGCTTTTGAAGCTCAGGATTGGTGTCGTTGTTGATAACCTGCTCATGTAATGTCAGAGCCTTGACAGGAGAATCCAAAGCTTCTCTTGATTTGGCCGTCAGACGCACAACTTTCAGACGAGTGGCGTTGATCTTCTCGGTCAATTGATCCACTGCGACGTTACTTGGCGCGCAAACCAAGATCTGGCCCATGTTCACCTTAGCTAAATGGTATACTAGTGAAGCTGATGTTACAGTCTTACCAGTTCCAGGAGGACCCTGGATAAGACTGAGTGGTTTCTGGAGAACGCTCTTAACTGCAAACACCTGTGAGTGGTTCAACTCTGGCAAGTTTGGAGCGGAAAATCGCTTGGGCATTGACGTTTTCAGGATTTGGGATTCGACTTCGTGTCCGAGGAGGCGGTGATAGATGTAGCCACTGACGGACGACTCATCCACAGCAAACGTCTTCATGGCAAGTTGCATGCGATCAAAACTCGTCGACTTCCAGACAAAATCCACTGAAAAGTTGTGAATGATTTCAGTAGGTGTGTCGTCGCTCCGGCGTAGTTCCAGTCCAATGTCATCGCTACCATCTGTTGAGCAAAGAAGGGTGAGTATAGCGAACACGATTATGGGCATTTCTCATCACGAACAGACGGGACATACTGTTGGGTAACCTGATAACATGGCCGGTACATTCCCAAGGCTTGCGCAACTCGCCGTTGTATCGCAGACGCAGCTCGTCGCCGACTGCCAAACGCAACTCTTCGAACTTTGCAAATGCAAACCAAGCAATCCGCTTCTGGTTCAGGCCCATATCCCACGTAACACTGATGCCATCCTGGGACTGGGACTCTTTAAGTCGCTTGTCATAGTCAGCCTCCATCTTGACCAGTGGACCGAAAATGTTCTGGTACTGGTATGCATCCTCATATCTAGAGTGGAACGTTAAAGTATTAGACGATTGTTCTCTTTATGGATGAGCGAACCAATACCGAGTATTCAGTGTGTAATATGTACCTGGTAAGAACCGACTGAGGCTCGTCATCAACCCCTGGCCGCTCAAGATCTTCCAGAGTTGCGTTAGGATTTTCCCTCCATAGGTCCTCGAGTTTTGTGATTTGCATGGCGGTAATCTGACGTGCTCGGAGCTGTTCCTGTTCCAAAGGAACCTTGACAAGCCATGGCAGGAAGCATCGATCATCAATCAATGGCATCCATTGCGACGTATCCCAGTTCATGTCCTTACTACTAGGCATGGAGGCGCAAGGTTGGCTATGGTAGCGAGGGCGGATTAGATGTACAGCACGAGTGTGTGTAGATGTGTATCAAACCCGCTTCAGTCGGGTGATAATGTAGAGATCGAAAGAGTCCCTACCGACAGAGCAGAACGACGACAGTATCGCTCTTGGCAGGGATGAATCCAAGCAAGAAGACGTTCTTGCATCCGCAGTTGTAACACTCGAGTGTGGTCTCTCCCAAGGGCGAAAGTGCATGCAGGACAACCTCCTTGTGCTTGGCACGGACAAGGTGATTGATGATATGTGAGCCCGAAGTGTTTCCTCGCGAGTTGCAGAACCATTTCTTGCAGGTCTCGCACTTGACAACCGAGGCCGGGGAATGGATACCACAATATCTAGAGATGTGTCATCGATATGTACATCAGAAAATGAGTGATTGATTCACGCAGACGAAAGTTACCAGTCCCTGAGGTGGGACACGTACTTGCAGGCATAGTGGGGCAGTTCGGTCAAGGCCAAAGGCTGATCATTAAGATCGTGCTCGTCGGCCTCTTCAAAGTTCCTCTGATCACCATTCCCTGAGGTGTGGTGATTGTGCTTCTGGTGCTGGTGCTGCTGGTATAGGTCGTCGTTGCCTCCAAGGTCAGATTGTGAGTGTGGCCCACCACTCAAGGACAGATTCATAAAGTTGAGGTCGTCCTGTGTGCCATTGTGATGCTGAGTCTGCTGCGTAGGACCAAAGTCAGTATACTCGTACTGAGAGTCTTGTGTCCCGGCCTCGAACTCGAGGTAGCCAAAGTCGGGGTCCTCATCGCCGCCCTGCGACATTGCATAGTCTGGGTAGGACATGGTTATTCAGAGATCTGCGTGGTTTTCTACGAGTTCAGGTTGTGAGTGTGGTGATTCAAAGGATGCGAGTTGAGCGAATTGTCCTTTGGGGAAAATCCTACCCGTGACCGTTGCGTTGTGTTGGCACAGCTGTTGAAAAACCCAACACTTCACTCTTTCTTTCCCCCGCAGCACCTCTTTCCTCGCCGCAGTGCAATCGCTTCCAACCATGTTCAAGAAGCCCTTGGCATCATTAAAGTCATTCTCGCCTCTGCGGTCCAGCGATAAGCGGCGCCTCAGAGACGAAATCCTCGCGACCTACCCTGTCTTGCGCGATATGGAACCCATTAATGATACACCTATCTCAGCCATCATAACACCAGAGGGTCTCCAGTCCGCAAAATTTACTTCGCATATCGAGGAGCCGGGAATACTCTACACTGATAACGAAGGCACTCCACTTTGGTTCAAGATCGGCGCCGGCAAAAATGGCTCTATTATCGTACCCACAGGTAAGAGAATCAATCGCATGAAATCGGTTGTTCCTCTGCTTTTGATGTCGTTACTCACTATCACCTCTCTAGTCTACACACTCTGGAAGTTTCCGAACCTCGTCCCCGGTCTCACTACTTGGAACCCTGTTGTGGACAAACTCCGGAATGGCGCTGACTTGATGATACCCGGAGTCATCACTGCCAACAATACTGAAGTCCCTGATCTGGAAGAGGGCGCCCTTGTTACCATCTTTGCTCGTGGAAACAAGTACCCGCTCGGAGTAGGGACAATGGCTATTTCAGCGCGAGCCATTGTATCATCGAGAGGTAGCCTTCCACCCAGAGGCAAGGCTGTTCATATTTTACATGTACACGATGATCAGCTCTGGGCCATGGGCACCAAATCGGACTTGCCCGCAGATTGGTCGCAAGGAAACAAGGTGCCACTGGATGAGGAATACGAATCAAGTGGCGAAGAAGATGATAAGGATGTAGGCGAATTGGCGAACGATTTGGAGAGCGCCTCGGTAACCGATCGAAAGGGCAAGGCACGTGCCAGTGATGATCAGGATCCACAGCATGACGTTGACAACGAAGACCAAGCCTTGGAGGAAAGAGTCGTGGAGGCAATCGTCCTTTCTACAGAAGAAGTTGACAGATACCTTCAGGATGCGCTTTTGCAGGTGCTCAAATTCAAGATCACAGAGGAGGTCTCCAAAGAGCTCCTACCTATGAGTTCTTCAACTCTTTACTCCTCCTACGTGCTCCCTAACCGTGCTCGCGGTAGAGCTGCCGAAGCAGATATCAAAAAGTCAAGCTGGAAAAAGCTGGCCAAGTGGCTCAAGGCGGTTGAGAAACAGGATCTTATCAAATGCAAAGAGGTCAGGGGCGAACTCGTCCTCCTCAGTATCAACTGGGGCCATTCTGCGTATGTCGAGTGTTTTATTCATGGGGCCGTTATCTTTGTCGTCTATTCTGTATCAACTAATCCATGATCTGATCTGTATTCTAGGCTAAAGGCATTTGATGGACAAAAGACTGTGGAGCAAGACGCCGCACGCCAAGCCCGGGTCGAGGCAGAAAGCTCTCAAGCAGCTGCCAGTGCCAATACATTCGAGATTTTGGAGGCCTATCGACCAAACAGCACGACTGCAGGTTTGTTCGAAGTTGTCGGTAAACCCAAGGACGGCTATTACACGCTATATGAGTTGAAGGGCATTTTAGCAGGATACATCAAGGAGAAGCAACTTGCCGACACGCGGAATCAAAAGATGGTTCGACTGGATACCGTTCTACAGGAGGCACTATTCAAGAAGGGCGAGGAGTCGGATCGTCTACCCAGGGACCAAATTATTGAGAGGTGAGATTCAAGGACATGCTGTCCATCACGATTTGTCATTTACTTCAAGTTCCCGACTGACCTATATCCCGCGTGGACCAAATTCGTCCACTACAAATAGGCTTGCTGGCAACATGGTACTCCACCATTCCATTGGTTACAAGGATCAGCAACCACGGTTTGTCAAGGGTGGTGCCAAACCAATCCACATCACGCAAGAGCTCCGAACTGGTCGCAAGACAGTTACCAAGGTATCCGGTTTGGAACACTTTCTTGTTGACGTTGATGCTTTTGGACAAGAGCTCCAAGTCCGATGTGCAGGCAGTGTCTCAAGTAAGTCATGGTGCTCAATTACGCGAGTCAAAGGTGGGGTGTAGTAAATGGACCTGGTTCCTAACGCCGATGTGTTGGTCACGGAATAGTTACGCCTTTGGCCGGATCTCCACCCAGGTTGAATCTGCGAGAGGTCATGGTTCAAGGTCCGCAGTTGAAGATCATAACAGCAGCATTGGAAGAAAAGGGCGTGCCGAAGAAATACATAGAGTTCCTGGACAAAACGAAGAAACGCTGAGTATTTGCCAGAGCCATAAAATAAATTGGCATACTGCACTCGACTATCGTACGCGGTTTGTTTGTTATAAGGGATGCTTTTTTTTTTATTTTCTGACGCTTGTCGATCGTTCGCGCTTCTCACTTCCGATATCTCTCCTCCATGCAAGGTATGGCTAACAACATCTACACCTCATGTTTATGCAGTCTCCGAGAGGTGGACCAACAACTTCTCCAAGTCAAAGTTGGGGCTATCGGGATCGGTGACGACACCTAGTGTAAAAAAGACAAAGTCGCAATTAGGACGAGGTGTAATAGCTAAGATCTCATCTGAGGATCAATTGCTCTATAGCAATAGCATCTGAGGCGCCACAGGTTATCGTGAGATCGAATGGCAATGTCAAAGCAGCCTTACCTCCAGAGGGGGTGTTGATCTTGACCCACTCGGCCTTGGCCTTGGCGATCAGCTCGTCACGGTGTTCGATCTTCTTCTGCTCGGCGCGACCGTGTTCCAGAGCGGTCAAGGAGTTGTGGTGAACATAACCGTAGACAAGACCTCCAACCAGAGCAGACCAACGAGCAACCTGTATTGAAAGATCGCGACAAAAGACTGGCATGTTAGAACACCTTATCATACACATCGTTGCTTCTGAAGAATCAAGAAAGGACGCAAGGGTTCGCTCCTGAAAGTGATAGCTGAAAGTATTGTCGACATGATGGTATCGGGAAAGAATGGTAGATTTCCAATGCCTCTCCTGGTAAGCGTGGCGTATCGGAGCGTCAGAACTCCCAGCAGGACTCCACGAGATAACGGTTGGTCCGAACCACTGAGCGATCCTTGTTCCTGAAAGGCCTCTGATCGGGCAGTGAAGAGGGCGTGGCGGCGAACAATCAAGGACAAGAGCTGACTCCCATAAAGTTACACGTACGTTGCGAACAGGGTTGACAACAGGGGCAGACATGGTATTATGTTATACAGCTGAGGAGAGAGGGGAGGTTGGTTCAACGAAGAGGAAGAGGATGGTGCCGGATGCTGCGATCTGCCAGTGTTTTTCGCCCGGAAGCATCCTATGGGTCGTCCGTCTCCAAAGTGTCATGGAAGCATTTCCTGTCGTAGAAGTTGCAACCGTCCTCTATGTTTGTTTGGCCTGTGGCTCACACCAGTTTCTTTTTCTTGACTTGCTTTGTCGCACAGTTGAACCTGCACACCGTTTCTTGTCTTCATCACTTTCACCATGGGTCACAAGCGTAAAAAGTTCTCAGAGCGCGTTGCAGAGCGCAATGTAAAAGGGTATGTCACCATGGTTTAGGACGCAGACAAGCAAGGACACCCTTCTGAACAAGAAGTTCTGACTCACTGGTCTTCTGTAAACAACAGATATGATGAATCCCCGTTTAAAAAAACAGCGTCAGACACACCCAAAGGATTCGCACGAATCATGTTCAAAAAAGAGTCAATTGAGAAGAAGCTGAAAGAGTCAAAACAGGCAGGAGCACCAGGAGGAGCAAAGAGCATCCCAAAGACTTCAAAGACGAATAATAGAGAAACCAACACCAAAGACGGCAAAAAGTCAGCGGCGGATGACCTGAAGATCATGCCTGGCGAGAAGATGAGGGATTTCTCACGCCGTGTAGATGATTACATGCGGGACAATCTGATCCGGACAACCAAAGATGGCTCTTCTACTGGAAGCAAGAAGAAAAAGTACGTCTTCCGTCCGTTGAGATTTGCAATCAACAACTCAACCTTGCGCACAATTAGCTAAACAGTTCTCTCACCCGCCATAGATATTTCGAGAAGCAAAAGGAAAAGGAAAAGGCCAAGAAGCTCAAATCTCAGGAAGAAAGAGCATATGAGGAGTTTGAGACCATCCGGGACAATGTTCGATTGAACGATGTAGCACAAGCACCACCAACTCTGACAGCAGTTCCAAAGAAGCGCAAGAATGATGAATTCATGACGGGCAAGAAGTGGAAGAACACCCCAGGAGAAGAAGATTACGATGATGTGCTGGCACAAGTGGACGCAAAGGAAAAGAAACGGAAACTGGGCAACAGCGATGAAACGTCCACAGGAGCAAAGAGATCGCGGTTAAAGAACCTAACACCAGCAGGCAGACGAATCATCGAGGAGGAGCGGAAACAGGCTATTGAGAACTACAGACTGATGAAAGCTCGGAAGGCCATGGATAAGACTCCAAGGAATGACAGTGATGATGAAGATGAATAAAGGGCATCGCTATCTAAACATTACTACGGTAGGAGGTAGCGATTACGCTCGTTTAACATACTTTCCGGTCTCAGTGTCAACGACGACCTTGTCACCGATATTGACAAAGTCCGGCACTTGGACCTTGATTCCGTTTTCAAGCTCTGCATTCTTGAACAAGGTTCCCTTGCTGGCCTGGGCTGCCGTGGCATGCGCTTCCTTCACCTGATATACGGCTTGGAGGGGCAATTTGACGGCGATGGGCTTTCCAGGAACCTCAGGATCGGGTTGGAACATGGACAAATGCACCGACATGTCCGGTAGAAGCAATTGAATCTGTTTTTCTGGAGATAAGATCAAAACAATCAGTCTACATGACGACGAATTGACTCCATGTCTCCTCTCTGCTTGCAAAGTGACAACATACCCTCAAGCATCGACTCGGGTATTTCATGCATCTCGAACGATTCCGGGTCCATGAGATGAAGGTTTCCATCGCTCCTGTACAAGAACTGGCATTTATGATCGTCCAGCTCTGCCACTTCGACTGTGTCTCCAGATCGAAATCGCTCTGTATGTTTGCTACCTGTGATCAAATCTTGCACATCTAGCTGACAAGCCAGAGAGGTGAATGTCAATTAGCCATGTTGTGTGCCTGGTCTCAAACCATATCCCAGTTTGTATAGAAAACCACTCTGCCCTTACCTTCACGGTCGAGGTACCACGACCCATCTACGGTGATCAAGGGAATGGATAAAAGAGGGGCTTAACGATCTAACACCTCGATCCAAAGTTGATGATCAGATGTGAAGCAAAACACTTACCACCGAAGTTTCGCGCTTGAGGACGACAGATAGTGTGTTGTTGATCTCAACGACATTTCCTTTGCGAACCTGCAAAACATTGGTCTTGAATCCACGCTCCTGATCCAGCGCTAGCACTCTGCTGGCTGCCAACGCTGATCTCTATCAGAACCATTAAAATGATGAAATGATATAAATAATTGTGGTTCCATGTCAATGACTGTCCACCCGGACAGAGGGTTTCAGCACAAATATGGGTACCTGGGACGGACGGACGCGGTAAGCGCTGAAGGTGACTCCAAGGATCCGAGAAAGCTGCATCGTTGTTGGTGAGGAATGAGGAGGGCTCTCTTGGCCTGCACAATAGGCCCTATCTCTCTGTGCCTTAAGTGACGTGCTTCTGAGGCAAACAAGAGGCGAGCAAGAGCATGAAGTTCCTCGTTTCTCAACTTCGCCAACTTACCGATCAGTTACCAATCAACCACCACCCTACCCCACCCCCGATCGGACAGCTACCGTTAGTGGACACAAGCAGACCATCCACAAATATCAAAAGAATTACCATGGACGAAGACGATAACAGTAAATCCCTCAAGAGAACCAGCCTGGATCTAGACCAGGACGAAACAGATCCAACTACTTCTTCAACGAACGACGAGAGCATAACGAAGAAACCACGCGTAGATCATGAGGATGCAGCCATGGAGAACGATCAATCGGAAGGCGATGAATCAGAGCAAGGTACGGACAGTTCATTGTTCAAAGGACACTTCCGTCTATGGACTTTATAAGTGAACACGCATCCTCATACGACTTGTTTTTGGTTGCCTGGCGCTTGGATCAACAGAATCTTCACTGGAACCAAAGGACCCCTTGACAGGCTTGACAGCATCACAGACAGAGGCCCTAGAGAGAGCCAAACAATACGCACGGGATATCCAGGAAGAGGTACAATCATACAATAATGGAACATGGTTACAACACAAACAGAGATAGCCACGAGTGCACACTCTCTAACCGCACGTCAATGGATCCAATTGCGTGTTTTCGTTGCCTTGTACTTTCTAGCTATTCAAATCGGGTGCATTGGTGTCAGCAGTGGAACCCGAACCTTCCCTTGCAATTGCCAACGTAGTGGAGCAGCGCAAATCGCTGTGCAGGGTCTATGTCGGATCGATCTCTTTCGAAGCGAGCGAAGACGACGTTCGGCAGAGACTCAGTCGATTTGGAGACATCAAGGAACTTGTACTTAAAGTGGATCCGGCAACAGGAAAACATCGTGGGTTCTGTTTTGTGGAGTATCAAATGCCAGAGGCGGCCATTTTAGCGGTGGAGGCATCAGAGTCATTGGAGGTTGGAGGGCGACACATCAAGATTGGAAGACCAAAGAACTACGACCCCAACGCCATCAATGACCTGCCACCACCACCAGCGGATAGAATCTACGTCGCCAACATTGGTTCGCTTGTCTCAGAAACGGACCTTGCGGGAATATTTGCAGCCTTCGGAGAGGTCGAGAAGTGTGTACTAAAGGTAACAACATCGTTGTCGTGGCAGTCATTGAGTGCTAGATCGACCACATTCTAACCTTCAGAGACAATGACATACATACACGTCGACCCATTGTGGTGTAGCCCGACCCTATTACACGCAAGCACAAAGGATTTGGGTAAGCACAAGCATCATCTCCAATCTCGTCTGCAACCAGCTCCACTGAACACGATGGCACGACTTTGGGTACAACTCCAATGTTCTCCGGGACACTACCAACCGGGGGATGAAGAGATACTCGCTTATGATGAACGGTTCTAGGACAAGATGTCCTTGCAATTGACGACGTGGATGCTCATTCGCTTTATCATCGCATTGCCTCTTTTCGTCCAACTATTGTCTTTCTACTCTTCTTTGTATCATGTCCGGCCAATCCTCCAATATCTCTACTGTTTGCTCTTGCTTCCTTCAACAATTCTATCGATCCACCTATTGGTGGCCAATTTGCCGCGCGCGAATGCATGGCACTTTCAGGTTCTCCGCCAGCGTGTGCGCCAAAAAGCAAAAAAATATGGCCTTACCCATGCATAGGGTTCGATCCTCAGCCTGCCATGGTTTCCTATCGTCCGTTCAGAGACTGCCGCACGTCGCTCAATGGGCTAGTGGACTGTGGCTCTTAACGAAGAACTGGTTTGATGGTCAACCTTCGTCTTTGACGAGGCGATGCAAGGCTATTGTCAGGGACTTTGCGATCCCCGCTTTCACTCTCTTCTGCTTCTCTCATCGTTTATGATCACGTCTCCCTTCATGTTTGACCATGATTCCGACGGCGTAGCAGAGTATATTGTTGGTAGCAATTGAGGACATCTTCATGTTTGAGAGAGCTAACGCCATTGATTGATCTCGCTATGAACTTCATTAGATACGTGCAGTTCAAGACCGGAACCAGTATCGATACACTAGTGGAGTCAATGAAAGGGTTCCTTCTACTTGATATACCCATGGGGGTTTGCAAAGCTTTGATCGGGGGTCCTCTTCCCGAGGGCATGGAGGCCCTTGACAGCATGCCCGTTGTTCCCACCGCCTCCGCCCCTGCGCAAGCACGTGCGTCGCCAGCAGCCATACCCTCAAACTCTGTGAATCCTGCCAGTATGGTGTCAACGTGCTTTGAACATTGCTTGGCCCTGGGTTGCTTTACAGGAGAGATACTGATTGGAACGATATCATCTCCTCCCACAACTAGTGATTGCAAGGGCAACTGCTACTGCTGCCTCAACAGCACAGAGACTTGTAGCAATGGGTCAATCAGCAGGATTGAATGGCGACAGGGAATCTGTGGCGTCAGAGGAAAACATGAGTATCAGTGGCAATCAACGATACATGGTCATGCAGAGTCTTGCACGGAGCGGAGGCATTATGCCGCCTGCGCCTGCAGCAAAGGAAGCTGTGCAAACAAGTGTTGTACGGTTACAGTTCAACGCCACTCCAGCAGATATTGATGATCAACTTGAAGAAGAGTTCAAGGAGGAATGCAGTAAATATGGACCCATCGTGAATGTTCAACTTTTGCCCTTGGCAGACGGATTGCTGCGTATCTTTATCCAGTTCGTGATGCCTCTTGGTAAGCTTTGTTGTTTTTTCTTGTATATTGATGCTCCGTGATGAACTGATGGCTTCCCACAACAAGGACTTGCACTTATGGTACCAAATCTTCGATCATTCGTGACACAGATGCACGCTCAGCTGCTGCACAACTGCAGGGTCGCCAATTCGATGGAAAGACGATCCAGGCCACACTATACGACCCACAAGAGTATGCGGCTGGCCGTCTTGTCTGAACAATAGTCCCTCTTCTCCCCACTATCTCTCTTGTCCCTGACAAATAAAACGGTGTGGAAATGGGGCAGTTCCAATGCCCATTGGTGGCAACAGTGGGCATCTCTGTGACAGTCATAGCGTTGGCTCTTTCAAATCAACCCCTTTCTTCCCTCCCTTGCACCGATCAACCCCTTTTCTCTTGCAACGACTTCATCATGGCGGAATCAACATCAGCTTCAGCTTCCAAGGATAGACGGGAGGGCATGAGCGAATCACGACGAAGAGAGCGCTCCTTCTCTCGCTCACGTTCCAGATCAAGATCACCTTATCATAGGCGCAGGGACAATGACCAACGACGTTATTCTCGCTCAAGGTCTCCTGGACGATATGGATCCCGATCTCGATCCAGATCCCGATCCATATCTCGATCACGACAATCAC
>Ga0247824_10000969_pt1 | contig 15275 bp, 15 predicted proteins | sample 13C_PalmiticAcid_FD_194412 | JGI IMG/M metagenome (GOLD analysis project Ga0247824, IMG submission 194412) | Soil microbial communities from agricultural site in Penn Yan, New York, United States - 13C_PalmiticAcid_Day48 | ecosystem: Environmental > Terrestrial > Soil > Agricultural land... | reverse complement strand
CTCACCAACAGTGATCCCGTTGTCGTCCTCGTCTTGTCTTTGGCATTCATCGCATCGGTTTTCGCTCTCCATATCTATGGCAAGCTGACCAAGGCTTAAACCAGGAGCATCAATACGTTCGCAACACCCCAAATCCTGTATAGCTCTGTCCGTCAATAAATACCCCCTACCAGTCAACGCGCAGACAGGGTAGCGGGACACCAGGCATCAGGGTGATCAGGGTGGCAAGACTAATTCTGGACTTTTGTAAGGCAGGGACGCTGTCAGACGGTTTACGGACGATTCCCTCGTGTTGACATACAGCAGCTCGACAGATACCCACAGTATCTGGTTATCCGCCAATTCAGCGATTACTCAGTATGCACTGGATCGTCCATTGGGATCTGCCACGAGTCAACAGGTATTCATGAAGAGTATTTATTGGACGACCACGCTGAACACGCACGCGCGAGTGGTAGCAGGCCACTCGCAACAGTTCGGGCCACAGGATCCAATCACACACCTCGCATGAACGCCAAGACGTTGCAGGACCTCTGCCTTGACCAAAGACTTGACACTCGCCATCCGTCATCCTTTTCTTGATCACTCTTGCACCCTCACACTCGTTCTTGACCATGCAAGCGCTTCGTTCCCGGTCCCACCCCGACACCGTCACTATCTCTTCTCAATACGATTCCAAAAGCCGTCATTATGTTGTTCTATGGAAGGACATTCAACGACACTTTAAGGGTGCTCAAAGTATCATGGATGGCACTGAAGTCGTGATGTTCTTAAAAGACATAAATCTCGAGGAGTAAGTACTCTATAGCAGCACAACATTGTTGAATCAAGCCATGCATGCGACTAATATTTTCATTTTTTACCCATCTCATTCTTGCTTCCTCTTGAATGTAGCTTAGTCCCACTGAGAATCGCCCGCCGTCCGAATGTCCTTGAGGTGATCTTATCCGCCAATAGTCATCTTTCTGACCATTCCACGGATGATTCGAGCGATAATACTCGTGGGAACACTGCTCAGCCATCCGTCGACAGCACAGGTAACCCTATCAGATCTATGGCAAGGGATGGGGTGGCCACGGAGGGCACCGACCTGGATGACGCTTAGGCAATGTTACACTCGTGGTACTTACCTCCGGAAACCCTCGCACCATTCTACGCCTCCTGTCCATTGCATAATACCACCCGTCCTGCAATCGCCTCGGCTCTGCGATACTTTGCACCGGGCATAGAACAATCCGTCGATGGAAGAGCTAATAGGCTACCACCGGAGATGAATATCATCATGACTCAACAAGATGAGCTATGCCGACTTCGGCAACACGTACAACAGATGCAACAGCAGCTGGATAAGGTGCAGAAACTAGCACAGCCTGCTCCACAGGAGGCTCAGGATCCTTCCCGGCAGCAAATGCAACATCAAGTGAACCAGATCCTGGAAGAGGTACACGAACTATACCAGCACAAAGAGCAGATGGATGAGGTTCTGCAGAAAATTCAGCGGATGGATCAAGAGGTCCAAGAGTCCCAGGAACGCTTTCAGAAGCACATGGAGGAGACTCTACAAATGACCCAGCGGCTTGATATCACTCTGAAAGAGATACGAGAGATGAACCAAAAGGTATCGGACTCCCACAGCGAACTGCAACTGCAGTTAGGCGAGTTGCTACGAAGGACAGAGCCGTTGGATCAACAGACGCGGTCCTCTCGAGAACAAACACAACTCCTACAGCAACCGTTGGAACGACAGACCGATGAGGATCAAACGCTCCAGCACGGAAACCAGCAGGAGCAACACCCTTTACACCAATTGAATCAACAATCCCAAGAGAGGCCACCAGGGTCATCAGAGGGTCAGAAGGTGGAGGACCACAGTCCATCAATGCTGCAGACACCAGAATTGGATCCATCTAGCCAGCCAAAGTCTCAGGACCAAATTGGGCCTGCTCCTCGGTTCTTTATCATCCTTGAGAAGGAGTCCACCTCTGACGATTTTGGAGCGTCGTGTTCTCCACAGTTCCGATTACACTTCTTATGCGAGTCCAGTCCTCAGATCAAAGACGAGGAGGGCGGTGAGCTCCACTTGACCAACCATCCAGGCTACGATATAAGCAACCCCAGTGGTTTCTTTGACAAGTTCGGGCCTCATCTCCTGAGAATGATGTATATGGTCAAGTCCAGATTCAAGGCGAAGAGACTCGTGGTATCGCCTTTTCCGCCTTCCACCATTACCACTGAGACTGTTGCCGATCAGGATCATCTCGGTCATATCAGGGACAACATTTACAAACTGATTCGCGGAACAATACGACATCTTGAAAAAAGTACTGGCCACATCGATATCAACATGGAGGAACACCAGATACTGGACTCTTTGGAGCTGGACCAAGTGAACCAATACTTGAAGGTTGAAGTTGGAGAACGCGTCTCTGGCTGTCTAATCCAGACGATGGTACAAGATGGGCACTGCAAGTGGATGTGCGACTTTCACCGGCGCCAACATCATACAGCAACTATGGTTCGCCTGCAGGAAGCCATTCTATGCGAGATTCCATGGCAATTTGGACAGTGTTTGCCTATGGCAGGCAATATCAAGATCCACATCAGATCGGAACCCCTGATGAAGCAACTTTACGAATCAGCGATCAAGTTGTGCAATACCCAAATCATGGGTAACCGGGTATCCCCAAAGGTGCTCAGCCTTAAACTCGACGACTCTGCAGGTTCGACCAAGGACATTATCCTCAACCTCATCAACCTCACTTCTCTTGAATTGGTATTCCCTCGGCTTTCAATCACTATCAATATTTCCGACGGCAATGTCCAGGACGTGGCCATAAAAATCGATCATCTCTACACTCTCACACAGGACGACCTCGGTTTCATAAAACAATGCAACCCTGTCCAGCTCTCGATAGCAAACACACCAGAAGAGGACGACGAAGAGCGACTTGTCGACATCCTGCGGCTCATTCCCAAGCTTACCGAACTTCATGTTGGATGCCATAGCGACCGATCCGCTGCTATCATTGACTTTATCATAGCAACAAGAGGGAAGATTCTTCAGGATGAGGGCTCTTCTGCGCTCCACACGTTTAAATTGATGGATGAAGAACTAGCCCCTTTCGACAAGGATGCCTCCCGAAATCGTACCTGCATAGCGACCACGGTGTCATTTTCTACGGACTCTGTCACGTTCGACATGGAAACGGAAATCGCCTTGCGCGGTGAGATGTTATTCAGTGAATCACCCGTGCATGACTTTTTCCGCCAATATGGCTGGTCCATCAAGACTCTCTGCGCACCCATTGGGTTACACGACAGCCTTGCCAAAATGCTCGACGATTCGACTGAGGAACGGGGATCAAGGATCAGCTACCTCTATCTTTATCCATCGTCTTTAACAACATCTGGATTGGACGCTTTGGATCGAGCTATCAAGCGATCTCAGAGCTTTGGCAACTTTGTTTTGATACTCGATTACAAGGTGTTGTTGCCACGGATAGGATTCGCGAAGATTCTGCTTGGACGATATGGAGACAAGCTGTGCGATCTTCGTATCGGCCATTCATTTCAATATACAACAGAACTTGCACGCGCTTTCCCCACAAGGGCCAACTTTCCAGCACTGAGGCACTTCAGTCTTGATATCAGCAGCGGCATGTCCGAGACCTCTCAGCTGTGTTCACAGTGGATCACCTCACTGATCTCTGCTCCACTACAGGCAACCAACGCCGCACTCTCTTCAACGACCTCATGCCTTGCAAAATCGCTCACGTCATTAACGTCGATTGAATTGGCGCGACTACGGTATTCACCAAGCGCCTGGAAATTGCTGATCGGGGCCATCGATTTCTCATCACTTGAACGCCTGAGGTTTTGCAATTCCAACTTTTCCCAAAATCAGTTGAAGGTTCTGGTCGATCGTATTGACGAATTAAGCGCCTCACATCCTGTCCAGCTGAAGGAAGTGTATTTCGAACTCTCGAATCTGAGTAACCGTGCCAGGGTATGCACAATGTGTGCAAAGTTCAATGAGAAATATCCAAACATCTATATCAGCTATCGTTGACATATCTCAACACCGACAGAGTTGTAATAAAACTGTTCGGAACACGATCCGCTGATGGGAAAGTTACTGGCAACGAGACGAGACACGAAACCCATAGCATTTGGTGTGAGGTGACACAGCACCAGATTGACAAACTTGGGTCCTGTGTCCCATTATCCCGTGAAATATCTCGCCAAGCCAAGCCAATTACCCCACCCTCACTCTCCTGTCAGCGAAGCCTGCGTACATCTTCGCCGCAGTCAACATGAACACCTCGCTATCACAAGCGTTCAGGGCAAAGTCGAACCCAAACATCATCACCATCCCTACTCGCCAGGATGCCAAAAGCAAGCAGCGTATTGTTCGATGGAAGGATATCCAGCAATACTTTATGGATGCACAAGGAATCATGAACGGCGGTGATGCAGTCTTGTTCTTGACGGACGACGACCTCGACGAGTAAGTGGTCCATTGGCAAGATTGGGATGTATCGAGTCCATGCGAACGATCGTCTTCTCACACTCACCCTTGTTGTTGTTCGTTTTGGTCCCTTCTGCAGTCTTATCCCGCTGAGAATCGCACACCACCCAGGTGTGATTCTCGATGTGGTCATGACTACCGATTGCCAACATGACTCGAATCTCGCATGCTCATCTTCAAACAGCAACAAACATCTGGGTGGCACTCTGTCATCAGCCGGCAGCGCAGGCGGCGATATGAGCCTTGGAACGAGATACTGTCGCCTTGAGGATTACGGATATTAGCGACGGCCAGGCACTGGTTGTGCACTCTCAATCCTTATCTTCAGAGAATCGAGTGTCGCTCCATTCCTCCAGTCCACTCTACAGCACTACCCATCCATCTATCACTTCACCTCATGGACATTCTACATCGATATGAGTAGTGCCATGGCTCAACAGGAGGAGATGCGTCAGCTGACTAATGAGGTGCAGCAGATGCATGAGATGCAGGAAAGCCATCAATATGCACAGGACACTCAGCAACAAATGCAGAGACAGATTGATGAGATCCTGCAGAAGGTTCAAGAGTTACTTCAACGGGAACAAAGGATGGATGACGTTGAGCAGAAGATGCAGGAGATGGATCGACAGGTACAATATTCTCAGGAACAGCGGCAGCACCACGTGGATGCCACTCTACAAGAGATACGCGAGATGAACGAGAAGATATCGGACTCTCAGAAGCAAATCGATGAGGTGCTGCAGAAGACACAAACATTGGATCAGCGGACGCAACACATACGGCCACCACTACCTCAAGTAACTCAAGCCAGACCCAGCTGGCAGCCGGCACTAAAATGGCTATCAGGTTATCGTCTCATGCTCATGGACATTCGCATCAACAAAATCCATGATGCTTCCTTCAGTAAGCTCTCGATCCCTTGGCACTTTATCGTTCTTCCAGATACCACACCCACTAACAACAGCGAAGAAGGATCGCGTTGTACACAATTTCGATTATATTTTCTGTGCAAGAGCAGAGTGCGTACCAACCCCGGAGAAGAAGAACTCCATAAGGCCCATGTGGCGAATCATTCAGGCTACGACCTCATCAATCCTAACGAGTTCTTCGACAAGTTCGGATCTTATCTTTTGACAATGATGTATATGATCAGGGAGCTATCCACGTCGTCGCTTTTCTATGAGGGGATGCCAAACCATCTCGGTTACGTCAAGAAGAACCTGGGTAGGCTGATTGACGAAACAATACGATGGCTTGAAGCAACTCCCGGAGATGCCGCGAGTGCGAGTCAAATGAAGGAATCTGAATACCAATTGCCAACCTCCTCGGAGTTGGACCAAGTAAAACAGTACCTGAAGGTCGAAGATGGAGAATGCGTCTCTGGCGGCCTAATCCAGACGATAATGCATGATGGACTCTGCAAGTGGACGTGCAAAGAGCACCAGTACGATTATCATGTGGAGCGCCTGAGAGAGAGGCCATCCCACCGAACTGTGGACGGTATTCGGTAGAGGCTGGCAGAATCAAGATCGATATCACCTCGGAGTCCCTAACAATGCCGTTTTACCTAGCATTGATCAGGCTGTTCAATGCCATTGGTGACCCGACATCCCTGATGCTATTCGGCTTGAAATCCGATGGCGACGACTCGACAAGTTCAACCAAGAACGTTGTCCTCGAGCTCTTCGACATCACTTCTCTTGAAGTGGTATTCCCTCGGCTTTCAGTCACTATGAATATTACCACCGACAATGTCCAGGACGTGGCCGTGAAAATCGGTCATCTCCACACCTTCAGGGAGGACGACCTTGCCTTCATACAAGCATTCCAACCTCTCCGGCTCTCGGTAATGAACACACCAGAAGAGGAGGACGAGGTGCAACTAGATGACATTCTTCGGACCACTCCTGGGCTTACTGAACTTCATGTTGGGTGCCATTACGACCGTTCCTTTGCTATCATTGACTTTATCATGACAACAAGAGAGAGAATTCTTCAGGATGAGGGCTCTTCTGGGCTCCGCACGTTCAAACTGATGGGAGAAGAACTGGCTCCTTATGACAAGGATAGACTATCCGGAAGTGACACTCGTGTAGTGACCACAGTGTCATTTTCCACGGATTCTGCCGCATTCGACATGGAAACAGAGATCACCTTGCTATTCAGTGAATCTCCCGTGCACAACTTTCTCCGCCAATATGGCTGGTCTATCAAGACTCTCTGCGTACCCAATGGGTTAAACTATAGCCTTGCCACACTGCTCGACGATTCGACTCGGGAACGAGGATCAAGGATCAACTACCTCTATCTTTATCCCTCGACATTAACAACACCCGGACTAGAGGCTTTGGATCGAGTGATCAAGCGATCCCAGAGCTTTGACAACTTTGTTTTGAAGCTTGATAGCAAGGTCTTCGATACTAGGGCACAAGCCCCGAAGATTCTGCTTGAACGATATGGAGACAAGCTGTGCGATCTTCGTATCGGCTATTCATCTCAATCAGAGATAGCAGAACTTGCACGCGCTTTCCCCACAAGGGCCAACTTTCCAGCACTGAGGCACTTCAGTCTTGATATCAGCAGCAGCACGTCCGAGACTCCTCAGTGGTGTTTACAGTGGATCACCTCGGTGATCTCTGCTCCGCCACAGACAACCAACATCTCACCCTCCTCAACTGCTTTATGCCTTGCAAAGTCGCCTATATCCTTAACGTCCATTACATTAACACGACTATGGCTTCAACCAGGCGTCTGGAGATCGCTGATCGGGGCCGTTGATTTCCCATCACTTGAACGCCTGGCGTTTCGTCACTCCAACTTCTCCTATGATCAGCTAAAGGCTCTGGTCGATCGTATTGACGAAGTATGCTCTGATCCCGTGCTGCTGAAGAAAGTAACCATCCAATATTCGAAACTAGATGGCAGTGCTAGGACACGTACATTGCGTGCGAAACTCGATAAGAAGTTTCCATCCATGTTAACCATCCATTGAAGGCTTTCTAAAGCATCGACAGAGCTGCAATAAACTGCCCTGAAAGCGATATAGAAATTAACCGGCAACGAGGAACGAGGGAAACGGAAGCTGCCCCAATTGACAGCCTGGCTGTGCAAGGTTTGGCCTGTGTGTCCCGTGATAAAAAAAATCAAATGTTCTCCCTCGTGTTCTAAATTTCTTCTCCACTCTCCCACCTCTTCCCTTTCAGTGAAGACTGCATATTCGCCGCAGCCAATATGAACACCTCACTATCGCAAGCGTTCAGGGCCCAGTCGCATGCCAAGGTCATCACCATCCCCACTCGACACGACCCTAAGAGCAAGCAGCGTATTGTTCGATGGAAGGATATACAACAATTCTTCATGGATGCACAAGGAGTCATGAACGGCGATGATGCCGTCTTGTTCTTAACGGACGATGACCTCGACGAGTAAGTGGTCAAATGGCAAAACGGAATCGTTGGGTTGTATTGAATCATGCAAGAGATTGTCCCCTTACACGCATCCTACTCTTCCCTTGCACTGTTTCGATTTGTTCTCAACAGCCTTATCCCACTGAGAATCGCACACCATCCAGGTGTGATCCTTGAAGTGGTCATGACTGCCGATTGCCAACATGACTCGAGCTCCGCGGGCCCATCTTCAGACAGCAACAACCATACGAGTGGTACTAGCGATACGAGATTATTGGAACGAGATACAATAGCCTTGAGGATCACGGACGTTGGAGAGGGTCAGGCACTTGTTTTGCACTCTCAATCCTTACCTTCAGACAATCAAGTATCGCTCCATTCCTCCAGTCCACTCTACAACACTGCCCATCGTCCATCCACTACTTCGACTCAAGGACACCCTACATCAGATACCGGCCAATTCATCGATGGGGGAACCGAAAGGCGGTTACTGGAGATGAGCAGTACCATGGCGCAGCAGGAGGAGCTTCGTCAATTGAGACACAAGGTTCAACAGTTGCAGCAGCAGATGGATGAGATGCAACAAACAATGCAACAAAAGATTCAGGAGACCCAACAGCAAGCTCAGGTCACTCAACAACAAACGCAGCATCAGATTGATGAAATTCTGCAGAGGGTTCAACAGTTGTCTCAACGCGAGCAGCGTATGGATGAAGTTGAGCAGAAGATCCAAGAGATAGAGCGACAGGTGCAGCATTCTCAGGAACAACAGAAGCAGCACATGGATGCCACTCTGCAAGAGGTACGCGAGATGAACGAGAAAGTATCAGACTCTCAGAAGCAAATCGACGAGGTTCTGCAGAAAACACAGCCTTTGAATCAACACACACAGCATCCACAACCACGGCCATCGTACAAGGAGGAAAAAAGTCAGGCCATATCAAAATTCTTCCAGTCATGGTACGAAAACCTGGACTAAAGTGGCTAGCAGACGATCGTCTTGTACTCATGAAATCTCGTATCAAAGAAACCCTTGATGCTTCCTTCAGTGAGTTCTCGGTCCCTCGGCTCTTTATCGTCCTCCCACATGCAACATCCACCGATGACAGTAAAGAGTCGCGCTGTTCACAGTTCCGATTATATTTTTTATGCGAGTTCAGCACGCACACCAAACCCAAAGAAGGCGAGGACGTCCATGAGATCCACATGGCGAATCATCCAGGCTATGCGCTCAGCGATCCCGACGGGTTCTTCAACAAGTTCGGGCCTTATCTCCTGACAATGATGTACATGGTCAGGCTAAGATCAGCAAAGAGAGTTGTGACATTGCCTTTCAGCATATTTGAAGATGAGGAGGATCATCTCGGTCATGTTAGGAACAACATTGACAGTCTGGTCGAAGGGACAATACGACATATTGAAGAAACAGCCGGCGAAATCAATGACAACATGGGGGAAGCCGAATACCGAATGCCAAGCTCCTTGGAGTTGAATCAAATGAAACAGCTCCTGAAGGTTGAAGACGGAGAAGACATCTCGGGAGGTCTAAACCGTATGGTAGTGCAAGACGAACTCTGCCAGTGGATGTGTCCCGAGCATCAGCATGAACGTTATGATTCGGATAAGAGGCACCTGGAAAGAATCATTGCAGCGAACGGTGGATCATGTTCACTCATGGAAGGCTACACCAAGATCAGAAGCAGATCCGAATCCCTGACAAAGCAGCTTTATCGGTCAATGATCAACCTATGCAATACCCAGACTATTGGTAGTCGAAGGTCCTTGAAGTTGTTCGACTTGAAACCCGGCAGAGGCAGCTCGGAAAGTACAACCACGGACATTGTCATCAATCTCTTCAACATCACCACTCTTGAATTGAAGTTCTCACAACTTTTGGCTACCATCAAGATTTCTGAAGGCAATGTCCAGGATGTGGAAGTGAAAATCGATTACCTCTTCGCTCTCACACAGGATGACCTGGATTTCATGCGACAATGCCATGGCATCCAGCTCTGGATAGTGAACGCGCCAGAAGAGGAAGATGAAGAACGGCTGGTCGAGACTCTACGACTTAATCCCAGACTCACTGAACTTCGAATTGGGTGCTCAGGCGACCGTTCCTTTGCACTTATTGACCTTATCGTATCAACAAGGGAGAATATTATCCAATGTGGAGGTACTTTGTCACTGCGCACGTTCAGGTTGACGGATGAAGGATTTGATTCTTTCAACTTGGACATTTGCCTCAACCACAATTACTACATCATGGAGACCACATTGTCTTTTACTACGGACTCAGCCACGTTTGCTATGGAAACGGATATCAGGCTAACTGATAGAGTCATACCTATTGAATCTCCCGTGCACAACTTTTTACGACGATACGGCTGGTCTATCGGGACTCTTCGCGCATCAGGAGCGTTCAATGACAGTCTGGCCACACTACTTGACAGTTCGACTCGGGAGCGAGGATCAAGAATCAAACGTCTTTATCTTGATCCCTCCTCACTGACAGCACCCGGACTAAACGCCTTGGATCAAGCAATTGAGCGATCTCAGAGTCTTAACAGCCTTGAGTTGATAATCCCTTCGAGGTCCGAGTATGGAGTAGAAGCCGCGAAGGTTCTGCTCAGTCGACATGGGAAAAATTTGTCCAAACTTGAAATTGCCCTCAATACAGCGGCGACTTCGTTACCTGGACTTGCAGAGGCTCTCCCCACGCGGAGTGGATTTCCAGCGCTGGAGCGTTTCAGAGTAAAACTCGCCTGCAAGTCTGAGACTCCAGAAGGGTATTCGCAATGGATCAGTTCCATGATCTCCATCCCACCACAGGAAATCAACACCTCACACACTTCGGCCGCCTCTTCCCCTTTTCAAGGAAACCAGCATGCCCTATCTTTTTCATCATTGGTATCCATCGATATTTCAGAGGTTGTATTAGGGCCAGGCGCTTGGAAATCGTGGATCAATGCTATTGATTTCTCATCGCTTACCCGCTTGAGTTTCTGGAAAACCAACTTCTCCCAGGACCAACTCAGAGTCTTGGTCGACCGTATCAATGAAGTATGCCCTCAACCTGCGGTGCTGAAGGACTTAATTATCGGTCGATCTGATTTGGACGATGACACTAGGACACGCACATTGATTGCAAAGATCGAACTGAAATGCCCAGGAATCACCTTCTCAAGATACGAGTATGAGGAAGAAAGTATTGGAATGATCTAGGACTGCAATAAAGTGGGGAGTGACTCATCTAGACTGGTTGGTACGAGTTGCAACGTATTCAAGAACATCTGCCGAGCCATCCGTTTCTTCTTTCTCTTCCCCACCTCCCTTCACTCTCCTGTCACTGAAGACTATGCCAACGTCGGTATGGGCACTCCATCACAAGCATTCAGGGCCCAGTCGCACTCCAAGGTCATTGCCATCCCTACTCGCCATGATACCAAGAGTAACCAGCGTGTTGTTCGATGGAAGGACATCCAGCAGTGCTTCAAGGATGCTCAATACGTCATACATGGTAACGATGCGGTCGTGTTCTTGACTGACGACGATCTTGAAGAGTGAGTGCCCTGTTGGCAAGAGGGAGACTTTTGGGATGTATCGAACCACTCAAGCGACAGACTTTCCGTACTCACAATATCTCCTTTTCTGTTGTTGTTGTTTTTCTGCGTAGTTTGACCCCACTGAGAATCGCATATCGCCCTGGGGTGATCCTCGAAGTGGTCATGGCCATCGATGACCAACATGACTCGAGTCCTGCAAGCTCATCCTCAAACGGCAACAACCACCTGGGCGGGACTGGTGATAGGAGATCTGTGGATCGAGATTCTGTCACCTTGAGGATCACAGATAATGACGACCATCAAGCTCTTGCTTTGCACTCTCATTCTCCACCTTCAGAAAATCGAGTAAACCCTCCATTCCTCCAACCCACTTTACAAAACCACCCAGTACCAGCCGGCCAACTCATCTCAAGGACACTCTACCTCGAACGCAACACACTTCATCGATGGGGGAGCTGAAAGGCCGTTACTGGAGATGGGCACCACCATGGCGCAACAGCAAGAGATTCGTCAGCTGAAGCAACAGCTAGAGCGGATGCAACAACAAATAGAAGGGATGCAACAAACAATGCAGCAAACGAGTCAACAAGCACAAAGCTCACAACAGCAAAGTCGGGATATTCAACAAGTCAACGAGACTCTGCAAAACGGGCAAGAAGTACATTCATGTGAGCCACAGATGGATGGAGTTCTCCAAAAGCTCCAGCAGATGGACCAAACTGTGCAGCTTTCTCGGGATCAATTTCAAAAGGACAGTTATGAGTTTCGACAGATGCTGAAGGTGATTGATGTGGCACTGCAAAAGGTACCAGGACCAAACCAAAAACTATCGGACACTGTGAGATTTGCATGTCGACGATTTGCTTCGTATGACCGAACGGTTTGACCAACAGATACAACCCCTTCAGCAGCAAATGCAGCAGACGACAGATAATGCTACAGGGGATCAACATCAGCAATTGCCCATGGCGTTCGATGTGATTCCGGATATCCCGCACCCAAAACAAAAGCGGCTTGCCGATGATCTCGTGGTCATGCAGCCTTACACCGAGGAAACCCCCTGTGCGTCCTTTAACGAGCCCTCGATCCCTGGACTTTTCATCGTCCTTCCAAAGGCGAAATCCATCGGTGATAGCAAAGAGCTGGGCTGTGCACAATTTCGGCTACACTTCTTGTGCGAATTCAGCTCTCAGACGAAAGACCTCGAGGGAGCGGTCCAAGCGATACATTCGGCCAACCATCCAGGATATGAACTCAGCGATCCCAGCGACTTCTTCGACAAATACGGATCGTACCTGTTGACAATCATGACCATAGTCAGGTTCGGATTCAAGGCAAAGGGACTCGTGGTACCACCATTGACGCTCACAACAGGGGTTGGTACTAGTCAGGATCATCTCAGTCACCTCGGAAAGAACAGTCTGATTGACTTAACAATACGACATATCAAAATAACCACCGGTCATGTCGGAAGCAGCACGAATGAAAGAATGCTAGGCCTCTTGGAGTTAGATCAAGTGAAACAGCACTTGAAGATTGAGAATGGGGAAGGTGTCTCTGGGGGACTAATCCAGACGATAGCCCAAGATGGACTCTGCACATGGATGTGCGATGAGCATCAGCGCCAAAACCACGAATCAGCTATGGAGCTCCTGGAAGAAGCCGTTACATTAGGCGGTGGGAGGTGTTCGACAAATGCAGGCGACGTCAAGATCCGATTGCGTCCGGGTCTCTGACAAAGATATTTCGCGATTCAGTGGCCAGGTTGTGCAATAGCCATGCTATCGGCAGTCAGAGATCTTTGAAAGTGCTCGACTTGAGATTTGGAAGTGGTGACTCAAGTTCAACCACGAACCTTTTTATCAACCTTACCAACGTCGCTTCTCTCGAATTGGATTTCGGGCGACTGTCGACAGCCATCAAGGTTTCCAAGGACAAGGCCCTAGATGTATCCATGAAAATCAACCGTCTCGAAGGTCTCACACAGGAAGACCTCCACTATATACAGCGATGCCATCCTGTCAGTCTCTCGATTGTAGAGACACCAGAAGAAAGCGACGAAGAGCGTCTTGCCAACATTCTACAACACAATCCCAGCATCGCCGTATTTCGTGTTGGATTCCCTCCCGATCGCTCCCTCGCCATCATTGACCTTATCAAATCGACAGTGAAGATGAGCCGTCAGGATACCAATTCTTCCATATTACGCGCTCTCACGGCGGTGGATGAAGGGTTAATTCCTCTCAATGATAACACCTTCGAATGCACTACGCGCATGGCGGTAACGGTGTTTTTTTCTGCAAAACCAAGAACCTTTGACATAGAGACACACATCTCACTACAAGATGCAGAACTTTCTAGTATGTCACCTGTGTACGACTTCTTCCGACAATACGGCTGGTCCATCAAGACCCTCCGCGCATCGAGAACGTTTAATGACCGCCTTGCCACGCTACTTGACAATTCGACCCGGAAAGGAGGATCAAGGATCAAAAGTCTCTTTCTTGATCCTTCCTTGTTAACGACATCCGGACTGGATGCCTTGGATCGAGCAATCAAGCGATCCAAGAGCATTGACAGATTGGCATTGAATTTTTTTTATTGGAGGCCAGAAACCCAGAAGGCTCTACTTGGACGCTATGCGGATAAGCTGTGCGATCTCCGCATCTGTGGTTACCTGACAGGAGGATTGATAACCGAACCTACACAAGCTTTCCCTACGAGGAGTAGCTTTCCAGTACTGAAGCACTTCCGCGTGACTCTTAAAAGCATTTCCGAGACGTCTCATGAGTCTTTGCAATGGATTCTCTCAATGATCTCCCCTCCAGCGGATGCCTCAGTTGTCCCTCCTCGTGAAATAGGGATCTGGCAATCAGAGTCGCCTGGATCATTGACATCTATTGAGATAACAGGACTGCAGCTTCGACCAGGAGCTTGGAGATCATTGATCAATGCCATTGATTTCTCATCGCTTGTCAGCTTGAAATTCTTCAACTCCAACCTATCCTTAGATCAACTGAAGGGTCTTGGTCGATCGTACCAGCGAAGTGGGCGTCTACCCTGCACCGCTGAAAGAGGTACACCTCGACTTCTGGAATCTGAGATACAACATTAGATTACAGAGATTGTGCACGAGACTTGAAGAGATGTGTCCAGGAATCCGTATCACCTATTCTTGAAGACTTGGCAATAAACTGATCCCGAGGCGCACAGCAGCCATTCTCCCAATTGACCAGTTCAAACTGTGCGGTGCGGTCTTATGTCCCGCGAAAAAAAAGGAGGTTTATATCTAATGGTCGACGCCGTCGTCGTCGTCAGGAGATGGGTACCAGGCGCCAGGATCCCAGGCGAGGCAGTGCTGTCATTTATTGGTAGATAGGTGCTCACGGCTCAAATTTTGTGCTCAAATTTGTTCCATGCAGTTGTGAAAAGGCATGTGTGCAGAAGACCATGCTGTTAAAGAGAGCGCCAGGGTCCCAAAGCACCATCCTGGACCCCGAGGCGTCCTTCCACAGTCAAATAAGCGCTTTGGGAAGCGTTAAGTTAGCTCTTAGGGAAAAGATAGAAAACCGGTCCGCCTTAGTATATTGGATTGGGAACCTCCCATCTCGTGGACCCAGCAGGCTAATGCTTAATCGATTTAAGGTTGAAGAGATGGAATCCATTCCTCGCCTCATGATATACTCCCCTGCGGACCACTCCCACTCAGCGCAAGTAATCGAATGGACGAATGAATTCTTACCTGACGAGGGGGGAGTAAGAATTTATCTC
>Ga0247824_10000968_pt1 | contig 15278 bp, 13 predicted proteins | sample 13C_PalmiticAcid_FD_194412 | JGI IMG/M metagenome (GOLD analysis project Ga0247824, IMG submission 194412) | Soil microbial communities from agricultural site in Penn Yan, New York, United States - 13C_PalmiticAcid_Day48 | ecosystem: Environmental > Terrestrial > Soil > Agricultural land... | reverse complement strand
AACGGGGATGTGCGAAGAGGCAGAATCGTCAGGCTCAGGTGAGGCGAGGCTCTTCTCTACTGGCTCAGCCTTGGGCACCAAGAGAGGTGAAGAGTTGGACGAGGTGGGAATGGCTGCAATGGCTGCGCCGAGGGCGGCCTGGGCCATCACTGCAGACTCGAGTGCAGGTGACCAGGGGATGTTGAGGGCAGCAGCAGCCTGATGAATAGCAGCCGAGGTCAACACAGAGACTTTTGGAGCTGATGCTGGAGCCGAGGCTTTGATCTCGACGGGAGCAGGCAACTCGGCGGCGACAGACATGGACGAAGCACTCATGGACATCTCGAAGAGCGAGGGGCCAACAGCCGATCCGAAAGAGTCAAAGTCGAGCACAGGCGAGTCCTCAAGACCCAAGAACGGGCTGGAAGAGAGAGATGACTCATCGCTCGAGAGGCCACTTAGGGTTAAATCAGCTGCGAGCCAGTCATCGAATCCATTGACTGAGCTGACCGAGGGACTGAACATGTCGCTCGGACTCTTGTCGATGCCGCTGGAAGCATTCTTGCCGACTAGTTGTCCGAAAGAGGAAGAGTGGATACGTTTAGTATAACCGTAGAGGTACAACCATCCACTCTCACTTCATCCTAATCATAGAGACATGTTTAAACTTACGCTGGGCAAGAGCAGACTCCAAAGCGTCTGCCGACTTCAATAACTTTGCGTTGGTCGTATCAAACATGGGGAAATCGAGGGCGATCACCATTTTCTTGTAGGATGTGGTTTGGATAGGAGACGGGGGGTTTGGGTATTCAAACGAGTTCAAAGGAGGATCGGACTTGAGAGACTTAGGATTGTAAGGGCAGTAAGGCTACTACTACTGGGACGGCGATGATGATTTTGGCTACGATACAGTCGATGATTGCGCTTGGGAGGTGAATTGAGGAAATCATGTTGTATGTTTGTTGTTGAACCGTTAAAGGTTGTAAAGTGTTGTTGTTAAAAGGTGAAAGAGGGGAAGGGTATGTTCTGTTGTTGTTGTATTGTGTTGAAGTTCTGTTGAAGTATTGTTCTGTTGTTGAAGGTGTACGGAAGGTACTAGGCGTTTAAGCGGAGAAGGCCATCTTGGGCAACGTGTGGAAAGCAAAAGGTGAAGGGAAGAAGAATAAGAATAAAAAAAGAGAGAGAGCAGCGACACAGGAGAGTGCGGTTAAAGAGAGGCGGCTGGAATAAAGAAGAAGAGAGTGGCGGCAAAAGAGTTGAAAGTTGAAGAGTGAAGAAGAGGAGAAGAAAGAGAAGAGAGGTGAAAAAGATGGTCAGGAGGAGAATAAAAGAGGCAGGGCGAGGCACCCAAAGCAATGAATCATCTCTGTTTGGGTTGAGGCTTAGTGTCCATCTTTTGATCAAACCAATCACCATCTCCGCTCCCCCGGCGCCCTTTCGTCGCCTCGTGAAAAGGCTGTTGGGGGGATGGGGGAAAACGTGGGGAAGTTGGCTGATGGAGCCCCCGAGTGATGAGATATCGCACCCCCGTATTCAGGCGATTGAAAGCAGTCGAGACCCGTCTTGTTCCTCTCCACCAGATCCAGGAACCATTCATTAGCTTGGCCAAAAGGCGATAGTATATTCCTCAGTTTGTGGGGAGGCAGACCGGCACTGTGAGGTAGCCATTGACGCCTCTCTCTTCGCAGCCTCCATCAACAAGCACTATGGGGCCTCAGGTGTGTATGGCTCAAGGCTGCAACAGCATTCAGTGCAAGTCGCAACTTCTTTAGCACCTTCCCCCAACCCCCAACCCCTTGTGGCATTTGAAGATGGATACGACCGAGTCCAAATTAGCGCAGATATTGTGTAGGAGAATCACTCCGCTTCACTCTAGACTCTGCACTAGGATCCTGAGGCCGACTAGCCTCTCCAGCACATCAAATACTCTTGCTCACTCACCGCTCCTGGACATGAAGATCAAAATCAGTGATGCACTAGTGAGATAAAGTCTCATCCTTGAGCCTTCGTCCTTGTGGTTTCCTCGTGTTAGGGTGACAAATCTTGTCCTCCTACTATCCAGATCCATGAGCACTGACTGCTAACAATCCATCTTGTGGACATGACATACAACAACTCTATGCTAACCTGTCAGTGGAAAAAAGAACTGGAGAGAACCACAAAGCACAACTTTTTGAGTACCAGAACAACTCGCTGCCTTCTAGTCTGTTGCCTTTGAAAGAGGTTCTCGCACAACAAAGCGCATAGCACAGCCGACTGCAAAAAGGAATGGGACTCTGAATCAGTGCAACGCCTTGAACCCTCCAACCTGTAGCGATGCGATGCCTGAAGACTGAGAGAGAGGCCAGAATGGGGTCAGCATGATTTTGTCCCCACAAAAGCAGGTGACCTTCATGAGGGGGTTCTTTCCCACGTTGTCCTTCCTTCACACATCACACAGCTTCACAGAACGATGGGATCAACCAAAAAACGGCCTGCTGTTACGCCGGCGAGCGCCTATCTCGGCAACCTACCTCACCAAAGTTTCTTTGGGAATATAACGGACCTAAGAGACCTTGATGTAAATAAGTTTCTCGGTTCTCTCCGCGGGAAGCACAGCCAAATCCAAGATGACACGACTGACCAGCTCTCTCACAACGTCCAAGAAGCATCTCCAAGAGCAAGTCCATCCCCGCCACCCGTCGCCCGTCGGTCCAACGCACGTCGGTCCAACGCACGTACAGTCCGCACACCGCCATTGAAGGAGCCACCATCTAATGGTGTCATGGATCCAAACCCTATGCTGGGGAAGCCATACTTGAGTAAGTTCTGCGGAAATGCTTCAGTTGAACGACATTATTCGGATTGGCTCTGACGCATACATGTTCTTTTGTAGAGCTGTACTATGGCATTCTAAATCAACCAACAACGTGGTCATCCGATGGAATCGACCTGCTATCACTCTTCGACGCCTTTAAAGCCAATCAGGCAGCCGACGAGGAAGTCTTCAACCTGAGTCGCGACGATATCTGCGACTTGACCCCCGATGGCGAGTTTTTTAGATCACTGGGTCTCCGCCAGCGCAATGCCATGAATCAGGACAGGCCCAACTTGCCTATCACAGATCAATTGAAAGACATCACAGATGAGTTATTCGAGCGAAGCGAAGGCTGCGATCCAACGTTTAAAGAAGTACTGGACAGGGTTCGCTCTATGGACCACGAGGACGATCTTGTCCAATACGTCTCGTTTGTCTTAGCCTCGATGTGAGTGAAGGTATATTCTTTCCAGTCAACCCATTGTTATCGGTTCTAAAGTATCCATCTAGTCTAACAATGCTGTTCTGTTCAATGCTCAGGGAGCCACATTTCTGTCACGAAAAGAAGATCAACGAGCATCAGTATCTTTCAGAGTTCATCTTACCGGCTCTTAGCAGATCATTTCTTAGGCACCATCTTCGGATGGAAACTTTTGAAGTGACTCTGCTAAGTAGCTTGGAGAGGAACAACCAAGAAAGGAACACCATGAACGAAGCAGAAGTCCAGCCTCACAAAGCCGATGCTGTGGTGAATGCAGACGGATGCCAGGTCATGATCGTGAAATCATCAAAACTTGTATCTTCAAAGGAAGAGAAGCAAAGCAACCATAACACATTGTCTCGCGACATGAGAGACACGTGGATACATAGCATCGGTCAGATCGTGCAGCGATACAGGATGCCAGAGCAATTCACGACCTACGGCATACATGTGTTTGAAGACAGGATGAGTTTCCGCGGGATGAATTTCCAAGGGTGCTTCAGATTGTTCGAGATTTCAGAGTGCTTAGTCCCTGTATCAGGGCAACACCTCAAGGAACGACTACCAAGATTTCTCAGGACATGTCTGGCATTCGCGTCACTTGTGAGCAGCGAGGTAGACCACCGGCGTACATTCAGGACGATCCCAGACAAGAAGGTGCAGGAGGTGAAGTACGCTGTGGACAGGCTCGACATGAGCTGTGAGGCGCCTCCAAAGTCGAAGAAGAGAAAGGTGGCTGTGAGCTGAGGCCCTGTGCTTGAGTATTGTGCAATAAAGATACGTGTCGCCACAACGGGCTGATCAATGGAGCTTTTTTCCCAACTGACTTGCGGAACCAACCACAAGGTCAATATCGGACCACTGTACAAACCAACTCGACACCACACCACTCGTAAGAAGGATACCTGTTCAAGTGCAACTGCGAAAGAGCATGCTGGTGGAGAGAGGAACTCACATTGGGACCCGGCGAGAGCCGAGGAAAAGAGGCACGTTGGTTCTTGTGGAACAGCTACGACACGGTAGATGTCAACGAGAACGCCTTTGTAGGGCGTACCGGGCATTTTGAACTTTCCTTGCTGATTGGAATGAGGGCGCCGTGTAGGCTCACAATCCCTATGAGCCCGATCTCGGTCAATGCAGAGTAGAGCAGAGAACTGATTCAAGAGTCTAGGCAACGAGATGATCCCGATTTTACTATTCATAGCGACGGGATATATGAACAACACACATCCCAGGTTTTACCGTTCATTCCTCCGGCAAACAGGTTCCCTGCGACAGAGTGTCGGGCTTATAAAGGCGGTCTGTCCTCGTGGAATGATCTCCGTACCCCTCACCCCACTCTGCCCTCCAAGGTACATAACCCCCATGTTTTCCTCCACGAGTCTTGTCCCATGTCGATCAATTTGAAGTGCTCACATCACTCTTTCCTCCTCTCCCTGTCTCTGCGGTCGTAGAGTCTTACTCCCCCACCCCTTCCCCAACACAACATGGTTTCCAAGATCGTTGGTCTAAGTCTCTTGGCTGCGCTAGCCTGTCATGTCAATGCCTACACCTGGTACGCCCATTTGGTCTTCTCGGGTACGGGTGATTCCCTGACAGCTACCAAATTTAAGATCCACCCTGTTGACGTTCAAATACCTGGCAACGATCAAGCGCTCGTCTGGGAAGGTGATATAAACGACCCCCCTCTGTACCCTCCCTACGACCAGTTCGGCTACACAAAGGTTGACCTTGGGGACCTTGGACAAGAACTGGAAGCCTTATCTACATATCGCAGTCCGAGATTGGTCCATTTCCCCTGCACGAAGATCGAACAGTTCGAACAGCAAGGGTCCTCCGACACCATTTTCACCTGGAAGGTATATCGCTGTGCAAACTCTGATTATGATGGCAAAAAGGGTATCCGAGTTCCTCCTTCAACTACAACTACAACGACCGCGGCTCCTGTGACTACCACGACCTGTCCTGTCATGACAGTAACGGTCCCAGTGACAGTGACCACCACCAACCCTCCAAAGCCCACCACGACACCTCCAAAGCACACCACAACGCCTCCAAAACCCTCTCCCACATGCCTTGCTGGTTACAGAGGCAAGAGTAATGGCAAGGGACCTGACGGTGCTTGCTGCTCGCACTCTGATGACTGCAAGGACACATGTGTCAAAGGAATCTGTAGAGACAGATGCCTTACTGGCTACGAAGGCAAGAGAAATGGCAAGGGACCAAATGGTGCTTGCTGCTCGCACTCTAACGACTGCAAGGACACCTGCGTCAAAGGAATCTGTGGAGTCCATCCTTAGATAGATACCCCCCTTGGTTTAGAGAGTGGAGAGAATCACCGAAATAGAACAACGCGCCGCCTCTATTAGAACTTGATTACCCCAAACCGGCCGTCTTGTTAAACCGAGAATCCATTACGATGTTATTGAGTCAAACTAACGGACAACTTGCTCTGGATAACACGACCCGACACTTTGTGTCCTACACGACGATCCTGACCAAAGGCACCTTCCTCCGAAGTTCATCAAGCACAGCGCGCGAGTCTGCACTATTTGCAACGCGTGTGTTCTTGATGACAAGCGTCTTCAGCGGCGCCACAGATCCCTTGTTGTCGGGAATACAATTGACAATCTGCTTGAGGTGTTCCTGAAGGATATTACATTTATCGAGATCCAAGTGCTGCAGCGCTGAAAAGTCAATGGCATCAATCAAGGATCTCCATTCTTCTGGCTGTATCTTGATTCGCAAGACAATTTTTTTTAACACTGTCCACGATTCTGTCTTCGATCCATTGTGCGCTGCTGGTGTTTCAACACTATGTGAGAGAGTTTGCGAGGAAGGCGAATCGATGGTTCGATGAGGGCGGCGGCGGGGTGGGGAAATCATGGCGATAATCCAAGGCATGCAGCTGGATGGAACGGTGTCAGAGACGGTCACTCCGGAATATGCTCTCAGGTCAAAGGACGCCAAATTCGGGAAGCTGTTTCTTGACGGGAAGAACGGCGCGAGTTGTGGTATACGTCTTCCACAATCCAGGGTGTCCATCCTCAGAATCGACATCCTTTTCCCATAGCGATTAAACAACTCTGACCACTTTCTCGGATCATTGAGTTGTATGGGTATCATCATTCCAAGTTCCTTGAACTTTCCCGATCGCTGCATGATCCTGTCCACGCGGTCGAACCCCAAGGTCCTCAGTACGTCCGCATCCATGTGGAGACTAACAAGTTGAGTGTTTCTCTTGCTGTCGACCTCGTCCAACATGACTGTGAATGTGTTTTCTGTCATTCCCTCATAGAATGATACGATCGACCAGCCATACTGACGAACAAATTTGACTACCAAATCCTTGTCAGGTGTGAAGTCTCCAATTCGGACCCACGAATGCATGTCGAAAGAATTGGAGTCCTTGGCGAACGTCAACGTGGCTTGAATGTAACTGTTGAACCGATCCTTGCAGTCGAGCATATCGAAAGGAATCAGGCCAGGCTCCATCAGTTCCAATGTGCGCAGACACGATCCTGATCCATTTAGAAGCTTTCCTCGTGTCATTACTAACAAGTTGACAATACCGCAACAAAGCTCTGGGACGCATCCTAGTTTGAGTTCACTCAGTTTGGGGTAACGAATAAGAAAATCATCCACTTGCTCTTCATGATCCCAAAGATCCTTGATAGCCAACTTGGTGATATGATCTTTCTGTATGAACATGAGCTCACTGGAGGAAAGATCGCCGGCCCGCTTGACAGTCAGGCTCACGTCCTGGATCTTGCCACTTGAGATATTTGCAGTCAAGGAGTGACCATCCCAATCAATCTTCAAAGACTTGAGCCGGTTAAAGGAACATGCTGTGACCATCTCCACGAGTTCCTGAAGTTTCAATTCACGTTCAATAGTTGTAACGAGATGGTGTTTCTCTTTGTATACGAAGTGAAGGTGAGTGAGCCTCTCACAACGCCTGAGGATATCAGCCAATCGAGTGCTATCCGATTTCAGAGGAATCTGCTCTATCACCAGCCCAGTGAGACGACCTTGCTGGATGAACCTGACATCATCAGAGTTAAGATCTCCCAGTTGTACGATCGTCATGGCCATCTTCCGAATACAGCCTTGCGAAAGCTGGATAGACAAGGAGAGTCTCGCACAGCTGAAAGACAATGACTCCAGCTTTTTAGAAGCGTAGAATGTCGTAATCCTGACGAAATCCTGGATCCTCAACTCGGATTCATTTCTGGCAATGCGATGGTTTTCCTTCTTGATTTCGATCCGGAATTGCCTGAGCTCAGAGCTGTTCCGGATAATATCAGCCAGTCGATCCTCATCGTCTTTCATAAGAGTCGATTCGATCGCCAGTTGGGTGAGCTGATTCTGCTTGATGAAGGTGAGATCCTCGTGGCTGAAATCAGCGAGTTGCGCGATTATCATGCTCATATCGCGAATCGTGCCTTGCGAATAGTTTGTAGTCAATGAGAGTCGCCGGCAATCCACTGCAAATGAATCTAGAACGCTGGGAGTCTTCGATGCGACCACTTCCATTAAGCCTTGAAGCGTTGACTCGAGTGTTGTTGCGATGGCAACACACCGTTCTTGGGATATGATTTGTACGTGGTTGAGTGCGGAGCTGTGAAGGAGGACATTATCCAACAACCTCTCATCCGTTCCTTGAGGAGTGTACTCTATCGTCAGGCGAATAAAGTGGCCTTGTTGGATGAACTCGATGTCGTCGGGACTGAGATCGCTGAACCTCTTGAATGTCATGTTAATATCCTGAATCTTCCCGCTTGAAATGCATGCAGATACGGAGAGTTCACCACGGGAGATCTTTAACGATGCGAGATTTCGGATCTTGCTGAAAATGTCAGATGATGGCCCCAACGAATCTTGAGGATGTATTCTTAACTCCATTGATGTCAAGGCAGAGCAGCGGCTAAGGAAATCTTTAAAAGACTTGAAAGATTTGTCTTTGAAAGCGACTTTCGAATCCAACGAGAACACTCGGAGCTTTGGAGCAGGTGCTAAAGCAGACTTGCTGATACGAGAGAAGAAGTCATCGAACCCCTTGAGACGCAGTGATTGCATTCGTGCGTTGGATGCGAGTCGCAATATCGGGTCAAATCGCTGAGCACGGTTGACAATATCGAGAGCAGGACCCTTGAAATTTGTTCCATCCACTGAAAAATGGAGCAGGTTTGACTTTGTGGCAGCGTTGGCAAGCGAACGAAGGTCGTCCATGGATGCGTCCCATTCCAGTGTGATCTCAAGTTCCTGGATTCCTCGTGCATTGACCAAAGCTTGGTAGAACTGCTTTGCTAGAACACTCGATGTGATGGTGATTTCGATCCTCCCGATCTCTTCAATGAACGTTCCTTTGTTGACATCGATGACATCTCTCAGTTGCTGAACCATTGATTCATGATAGGTGGCTCTGTAATGGTCGAAGCACACCCATTTGACGTGACCTTCTTGAGTGACTATCCTGTACAGGTTGCCAAGAACACGTCCTTGATCCTTGATCCTCAAGTAGTATTCCAATTGCCTCAGGTCCGCGCCTTCAAGAGCTTCCAGCTGATCAGATTCTGCATGATCTTCAGTCAGCTCCCCTCCTGACTCATTGTTGCGCTTAATTCCATTGAGGAAGTTGATGGTATCATCGACCAGAGGGGCGATGTTCTTCTTGATGTATTCCATATGTTTCTTAGCAGTGTCAATCTCATTGACGAGTCTTGAGCTTGCCAACGGAGGCACAACTATTCCAGCAATGGTCATTCCGTACTTGATCATGTGCATGAGTGTGAGCACATAGGATCCGTATCTCTCGAAGAACTCTGTTGGCTTCTCCAGACCGTATCCTTCGTGTTTGGCAAGATGGACCTCGTGGCGTACTTTGGAGTTCTCAGTCATGGTGTGTGAGCCGCATTCGCAGAGGAAGTATAAGCGGAATTTGTGTGAAAAAGGGCGTGAGATCCTGTCAACGAGCCCGACAGTCTTTGGTAGAACAATGAACAACCGTGGGATTGGGTATTCGTGCAATTCGTAAGTTTGAACAAGCAGTGCTTGGATCTTGTTTTGAATGATGGCAAGTCGGTCGAGCGCCATTTGCTGCATCTGAAGGATGCGACCCTGTAGTTGCAACATCTGCTGTTGCTTCTCAAGAAGTTCTTCCTTGGTCTGTGTCTGGATTTGTTGGATTTCATTCTGCTTTTCAACGAGTTCTTCTCTGGTTTGCTGTTGTAGTTGTTGCATCTCCTGTTGGGTGCTGAGTAGTTGCCCCTGTAGTTCCTTGTTCTTTTCCAGTTCGGCCTGGAGTCGGTCAAAGCCTACATCAATGGATTGCTTGATAGTAGCCGCTTGCATCTCTTGTCCTGTCATGATAGCACTGAGGTATGAGTTGTACAGATGATTGCTCTTAGAAATACGTGATTGGACGCCCTCTGGCGACCTCACTGGATACGTGATGAGGGAATGGCTGTCGGTTTCAGTATCCGCGATAGTTAGAGTTGCCATGTTTTGGGCTGATGTATGGATGTGGGTGGAGTGATCTGAGGCCGGCTGGCAGCAGGCGCTGTTATCATTGGTATGGCACTCCTGAGATCTTCCATGATCATGTTTGGTGTCAAGAAGACTGGCGGTTTCTCTGATGGCGTTCACTTGTGAAGGACTATCGTGAACAACTTCGAGTACAGTATCCGGGTGGTATGCAATCCGCAGAGGGGTCACCCTTTCAACAAGTGATAAAGGATCATTAGATACGTCGAATCCATTACTTTGTTTGCATTCTGCGCTGCACCACATGTCTTTTCTTTGCCACTGCACTCACTGGTCAAGGTTCTCATCAGTCAACAGAGGCACCAGGGACTTTCCGCTCCACACGGTTTTGGCATTCTCGAATACGGACTGGATATCCCTCCAAAGCACAATTTGATTGCCGGTCTTTGGGTCGATGAGTGTTGGAATATCAGCAACTTCACCGGTAGAGCGACTTCGGAAAGGCTGAATGTTGGTGGTCATAGTTCCTGGGTAACGTATCGGTGATGGGATTCAGCCGATTGGAAAGGGAGGAGGGGAGGAAGAAAGAGACAAAAATTCGCTGGGCTCTCTTCTCTCATGTGTTTGTGGGCGTTGCAAGCAGCAGTCAAAATTTTTTTCTCACTGAGCCTACTTTTCTTCTCTCCCTTCTCCCTCCGCCACAGCTGCAACCACTGTGGTACCAACCAGCCTCTACTCGTTCTTGCCCATCAGAAGAAGCCTTATTGTCGAAGACCCAGAGCAACAGCCGGGACAGCCAGAAGAGCCAGCTTGTACGCCACTCGGTAGATCACAGTGAAGTCACCGACACCAAAGTAGAGTTGTGGTTTTTGACCACCCGGAGAGATCGGCTGCAAAGCATTCTCAAGGCCAGCCCCAAAAGACGGCAACGGGTGCTTCGCGCACGACAGCTCCAGACTGGCGAATGAGCAACAGCCAGCATGGGCCCACTTCAGCTTGTCCTTTGCAGAGAAACCTCTTAGACTACCACGTAAGTGTCGATCCAGAAAAAGAAAAACGAAAAAAAAAAAAGCCTGCTGTGATGGATGCTATATCCTACCAACACCACCGCTACCACCACAAGTATAGTCCGCGTTGTACGGAGACAATGACCCCTCTATCGCTGCATGCAGTAACGACTCTACAGAGCAAGCAACAGATGAGATGATGGCTGCTCAGAGGTTCCTGAGTCAATCCAAGCATCCTGCCATGCAGCTGGTATAAACGATACCTTACGTCTCCGCGGGTGCAACGGTCGCGATGAGATGAGATGTCGAACACTGGCTCTAACATATTGACTTGATTGATTGCACGATTCATAGTTCTTTGGTATTTCGCGAGGGCTAGCGCTTATGATCCGGGCATATCTAGATGCTGGCCCACCAACCACTGCTCGAGGACTTGTGTTGAAACGGACATATTCAAGGTACATCCTAACCAAAACGGACACGAGGGTGTATAGGCCAGTGTTGGACCTGGCCAATCAAGGCCATTCAACACTCGCACAAAATTGGTGATGATACTTGTTCGCGTGTTCTGAGAATTCGCTTGCTGGTTCTAGTGGTGAAGGCGGGCTCGGCAGTCTCTACAGGGACCAGAAAGGTGTTGGCAACCGAATGGAGCTGAGTCGGATCCAGAGGTCTTAGCAGTAACGGTATCTCGCTGGTTGACCAAAGATTTCATCGCTCTACTGCCAGAAAAAGTTGTAGATGTACAGCACTCAGGATGAACCCTTTGACAAGGAAAGCCTGCGCGATCATGGAGAGCCAACCCTCGTCGTACTCTTCGGAAGGGCTATTACAACGGGGACTGCTCAGCCGGTGCTTGTATTGCTCGAGTAAGAGTATCGCTTTGTCAGTCTGAGAATCCCGACCGAGACCCCTCCGACCAAGCCTAGACTTTGTTAAGGACCCTGGGCTCAATAAAAACCACCCAACGAGCAAAAGGCTCGTGATAATTGAACATTTGCTTCAGGAGTTGCTTGGACGACCTAATCGACGCTCGTCAGCAACATGCTCTCAATTTCATGTAACTCTCTCTGTCCAAACTGTGAGCCCGATCTTGAGCAGTGACAAATTCGCGTTCTAGGCAATTTCTGAACAAGCGATCGACTTTGCTATCCATAAACAACAAGGCACATGTACACACATTTCCTGATTCTGCCTTTCGCCAGCAAACAGTTCCTTGGGAAAAAAAATCTCTATAAAAGCTCTGTCCTCGCCTCGTGGATTAACCTCCACACACCCCACCCTTCTTTCCCCTCTTCCCAGGTAGCTCACGCTTCCTCTGCGAGTCCTGTCACTGTTGAAAAATCGGAGGTACTGACATTGCCCCCTTCCTATCACTACGTCTCTACGTTCATAGAGTCTTGGCCCTCACCACATGATTTCCAAGATCGTTGTACTGGCTCTCTTGGCAGCCTTAGCCAGTCGTGTTGATGCCTACTACTTCCACGCCGAGATCGCTTACCAAGATCCCCTGACTGTCATTCAATACAAGATCCACCCCGTCGACATTCAAGTTCCTGATAACGATGCCCTCGTCATGAGAGGTGAGATGAGGATCAATGATACCTCTATGGTCCTTCCTTACGAGCAATACGGCTATAAAAACGTCCATATGTATGTGAAGGATGCGGAGCCAGGTGCAGAGTTGGCCTTTCTATCTGTGTTTGCCTCCCCTCCGAATCCTCCTACCGCCCAATTCGATTGCGCCAAGACGGACGAGTTCCGACAGGAAGTCTCCAATACCATTGTCCTTCATAAGGTGTACATCTGTAGTAATCCTGTTTACTATGGCCGCAAGGGTATCCCGGCTGCTACAACGACTCCTACGGTGACCACGACCTGTCTTGCGGCGCCTACCACTACAGCGCCTCCACAACCCACACCTCCAAAGCCCCCACTCCCAGAACCCACCACGACGTACATCGCGCCTCCACAGACATGCACTCCTGGCTTCAAAGGCAAGAAGAATGGCAAGGGACCGAACGGTGCTTGCTGCTCGAGCACTAAAGACTGCAAGAACAAATGCGTCAAGGGAGTCTGTAGAGCTCATTAGGAGACAATACATCATTCGTACTTGATCATGTATGAGTGTGGGCACTTTGGATTCGAATCTCTCGAAGGATGCGGTGGGTTCTTCAGATCATATCCATCGCTTTTGGTGAGATAGACCTCGTGTTGGTATTTTCGGTCATTGTGTGAGAGACGCATTGACGGAGAAAGTATAAGCGGAACTGGTGTGAAAAGAGGTGTGTGAGCTTTTCCCCCAATCCAGGGGGGGGTTTTTTTTGGCAAGAGGATGAACAGCCGTGGAATTGGGTACTCATGAAGGTCATAGCGACTCATAGGTCTGAACGAGCAAAGTGTGGACTCTGTTTTTGAATGATGGCCAGTCTGTCGAAATAGCCTGATGCAGCATTTGAAGGACGCGATCCTGCTTCTCATCTATTGATTTCTGCAGTTGTTGCATCTGCTGGAGTGTTGAGGAGCTGCGCCCTGGAGTTCCTTGTTCTTATCCATCTCGATTTGAAGTCTGTCAAAGTGCACGTCAATAGCCTGCTTGATGCTAGCCGCTTGCATCACTTGTCCTAACATGATGCAATAGTATGAGTTATGCAGCTGACTACTCAGTTGGTGTTCCCATCCCTGCAGAATGTATGGTGAGCGAGTGTCTGTCCGTTTTAGTGTCGGTAATAACTAGATTGGTCGCAGTTCGAGTCGACGTACATGTCAGTGGACCAGCTTGTAGCCGGTTTGAAGTGGGTGCTGTTGTCATGGGTATTGTAAGCTTGGACCATCCATGAGCATGCGTGGTGTTAACAAGTCTCGCAGCCTCTGGTAATGATTGCTTGCGGATGACTGTCGACTATCACCTCGAGAACAGCGCCAGGATGGTACGCAATATGCAGAGGAATGGTCCTTTTAGTATGGTAGACAAGTGACAGAACACACAAGGATCGTTAGATACAACGAAGCCTTCTCATTATTTGAATTCTCGCCTTTTCTTTGTGGCGGCTGCACTTACTGTCCAAGGTTTTCATCAGTCAAGAGTGGCACCAGAGTCTTTCTGTTCCACACGGTTTAGCATTATCGAATACGGAGTAGATATCACTCAAGAGAACGATGCGATTTCTAGTGTCGATGAGTATTGGGATGTTGGCCACATCTCCCGTCAAGAAATTTTGGACTGGGTAACCCTATCGATGGTGAGATTTAGTATGAGCCAAGGTTCTCTTGCACCCAGCCATATATGCTTGTATGAAGACTCCGACCCCGTTACCGATTGGAATGTAACTCCAGAGGACAGTATGTCGATTAGCCCCGAGGTCCGGTTGATGTTGAAGTGTCAGGAGTATCGGGTACTGCCAGTACAGGCGGCTCATTAAAGTGATGGCCACTGGATGTGTCGATGAAGACTTCAGTGTGACAAGGGGAGAGTCAGGATAAGGAACGAGAGGACAGGGATGGGCAGAATGTGAGGGAGAGGCAAGTGGAAGGAAGAAAGAAAAGAGGAGGAAATGGTTTGTGCAGCATTCACAAAGCCACAAAGCAGCCGTCGAGCACTTGATTGCTCAACATGCCTTGTACACTCCTTCGTTCACTCATACCATAGTACACTCGTCGGAGACTTCTGCAATTGATTTTATGGCAGGCGAGACTCACATGGAGGTCAATCCAGGATTAACGAACGACCTCAACTGCGTTTCATTTTCGATGTGGCGGTGCGAAGAATGGAGTATTGGCCTGGGACTAACCCAACTTGGCATGAACTCTCAAGTCTCTCGGAGAGACTATGCCAAGTTGGGTTAGGACCCTGAACCATTCCGCTGCTTCATTGTGGACAAATCGAACAACACAGCCATTCTTCCTCCTTCTGTTCTATACTTTGTCCGGATTTGTTACCAAGAGACTGGATAGAGGCGTGTAACTGAGAGGCTCGTCGTCAAATCTGCAGTCAACCAATCAAGTATGACGCACCCATGGCATATCGAGCTCATTTCACCCAACGGTAAAAATTGGCATCTGTCGCGGGAAGCTGCTGGTTTCTGACTCTACTCCTCTACTCGAGGATCTTTGGCCAGCAACATTTTTGGCTCTCAATCTTCTGTGGAATTGTATAACATGCGCCATGCAGTAGCGGTGTGTCCACCGTGGACAACCTTCAATGGTGTGAGGCTTTCAACCTTGCTGAGGATCTCAGATGTCGAATTCTGAGGATCGATCCTCAACTCTATGGAAGCCAGCGCAGAACAATGCCCCAGGAATTCCTTGAAGGACTTCAGTGTCTTGTCTTTGGAAGTAGCCTTGGATTCTAACGAGAACACTCGAAGCTTTGGAACAGGTACCAAAACCGACTTGCTGATGTGATGGAAAAAGTGATCGAATCCTTTGAGATGGAGCGTGATTTGATGCGTGCGTTGGATGTAAGGTGGAAGATTGGATCGAATCGTTGACCACGGTCGACAACATCGAGTACTGGTCTCTTGAGATG
>Ga0247824_10000967_pt1 | contig 15280 bp, 17 predicted proteins | sample 13C_PalmiticAcid_FD_194412 | JGI IMG/M metagenome (GOLD analysis project Ga0247824, IMG submission 194412) | Soil microbial communities from agricultural site in Penn Yan, New York, United States - 13C_PalmiticAcid_Day48 | ecosystem: Environmental > Terrestrial > Soil > Agricultural land... | reverse complement strand
GTTGTATGTGTGTGTTGTACGATACTCCTCTTTCATCCTCCTCTTGTCGGTTGTTGTTCGTTGCACGTTGCACCAAAGTCTGCACCGCCTCGCCTCTTCTTTCTTGCGTTGCACACTGCCCCTGCCGCCACTGGGGTGGATGCATCGCACCGCATGGTCGTACCGTATGCTGCATCTTTGATTGCAGTGGGTGGGACACTGAAGAGAAAGAGAGACGTAGACGCGATTCCCTCTCGGTCGCTCACGTTCTAGTCCCTTTGTCGGCAGAGGAAGGGGAGAATCATCCTGAAACACATTGTCATCGGGGGGAAGGGGGGAGGACGGGTCTTGCAAACACAGCAGTTTAGTCCAGCATTCAAGGTTCATGCATCTTCCCCCTCCTATATACTTCTCGTCGCCCAGAGTCTAGAGTCGCGCCCCATCCATCGTGAGACCCCGTCGCCAGAGTCGTAGGAATATTACACACACCTCTGTCTCTCTTTCTCTCCCCTCCCTCTACCTTCTACATTATGACTCCCATGACTCTGACTCACAGCAGGGTGGCCTCAACAAAGAATTGCGGATTAACTGCGGCACAGTGGCCATTTAACCACTTGCTCTTGCAACGCTTACGCTCTTTTTCTCCAAACTCAAATCGTTCCTTCTTTGAACACCGCAGTCGATTCGTTCTTAACAACACTCACATTCACTCGCTCACATATCATCCAGTAACCTCTACCTCCCTCCACTTGAACCATGGCCTCATCCATCAGAACAACTTGCAATGCTCAAGCGGGATCCGCGGGTGTTCAAGACTCCCCGACGCAATCCTTCGCGAACACGATCCTAGCTGCCTGTCCCTCGGCGCACCGATCCAATGCCATGTCTTGGGCTGACAACAGGTCGTCTGTTTCATGGTCCTCTCAGCCCTCTACCAACGCCGATTGCTCTACATGCTCTTCTCAACGTTATTGTCAGTCCTTGCAGGATGATCCTGCATCCAATAGCAACAATGGCGTCCCTAATTGCTGCATTGGGTTCCGTGGAGCATCCACTGGAGTTCCTGATGCCATCCTGTCAAGCCTTCTTCAGGCAACGGGGTTCACTTCCCCAGGGGATCGCGCCCCTTTACTCGACGGACCACCGTGCTGGGAGAAATCCCATTTTGTCAGCGAGCACTTTAGCAGAGAGGTCCAAGGTATCACGACGTGCGCCATACATTAAGAAGAGCCACTCCACAAGAGACTCTGCTTACAATTGCACGAATGTCTATCCCCACGTGGAGACAACGGAGACGTTTTACTATGACGGTGCTGACCAAGGTGACGAGGTCAATCTCTTGAGAGGAATGTGCGCTGACGATATGATGTGGAGTGACCACGGCTCGAGCGAGGACGACGATGGTGGCGGTGGTTCAGAGTACGACAGTGATGACTCTGGGTTCGGGTCGTCCCTGAGTGACGACGAGGTCTTGATCGAGTTTGGAAGGAAGCCGCGGGTCTTCGAGGACACCGCAACGATGACATTTTACATTTCACCACTGGCTATCACTCAATTGGCGGTCGGCCTTTGGACACGATCCCGTCCTGCCTGCGTGATCATCAATACCAGCATCCCCAGGCTGAAACGATTCAACGATATGGATTGGTCCGCGGACGCGCTCCGAATGCTGAGCACACCGAACGCCGGTGGTAATTCGCTCTTATCCGAGGTTCTCTCCTGCGAAATGTTGAGCCGATGCCTGGGTGCAACCCTAGCCAAGACAGAGATGGAGATCCGGTACCTATTTTCTTACCAGCCCATTACCGACTACACGATCACTCTACCTAACCTTCCGCCACGGATGCATGTCGGAGTCTCGGTCACGCGAGCGTTTGCCTTCAAGGGTGCGTACCGTAAGGCAGACTGCCGAAAACTCCTGTGGAAGAAGCTGTCGGGTATCTTGGCCTCAACTCGGAACGTGATCGATGAGCGGTTCTTCAAACAGATCTTGCACGTTTGGGTTCCGAATGGCAAGGTGGCCAGGACAGTTCAGGCCACTTACAAGAGCCTGCCCATCGAGGTGACCCGAAACACAGTTGTGATCATCTCTGTAGTCAATGCTCCATGGGTATTTAACAACTGCCGGTGAGGTCCATCCATTAAAATACATTCGCTATGGTACAACTAAACTCTGATCACTGCACACCTGGTGGATGGGAATCCTTGCTCGCTGGCGATGCATGAAATATCGATTAGAGTGGAGCGTCCTTGGCGCCTCCCTTTGAGTTATCCAGCTCCGGAATGTCGGCAATCTTCTTGGCGCGTCGAATATCCTCGTTCATGTAAAGCAGTTCTTCGACACGAGCTCGCTTCTTGGCATCCTTTCGCAGAACAAACTTGAAGTCTTCAACATTGACCTTGCCACGCTTGTCAGCAACCGCAGCTGCTTGTATACACTATCAACGAATGTCCCGAATATCAGTTGTATTGTCCACCGTGATGATTCGGAGGTCATAGTATGTGATATTAGGTGTCTTGTTGTATCCCTTACTGTGTCCGTCAAGTACTCGATCAACATGTCTTCTAGAACACCGACAGCATCGTTCGAAGGGTTGGGTACATCGCCAAATCCATACATGAGTTGCTTCACTGTCACATCAAGTAGGTTGCAATCAGTACTCGGCACTCGATCAGATTCGTTTCATTATCAGCCTTCTACCGCAAGTGCTTCCTTTGGCCCCATACATTCTTTGGCAAAGACATATTTCTTCCTCTTGTTACGAGGCTCATTCGTAGATCCTGGCGGACGACCAAGGGGTGCTCCAGTTCTCCTGACGGGAGGAACGACTCCTGTGTAGTTGCTAGTTGAAAAGTTGCCTCCGCCTTGATTACTTGCGTCCTGCTGCTGGTCCATGATGACAACGAAAGACACAGAGCCAAAGGCGCTGCATTTTTTTTTTTTTGATGGATGTTTCAATCACATGATCACAGGCCTCAAACTGCGGTTTTTGGCGCGCCTTTCGTTGGAGCAACCCTAAAAAACTCCAATGGCATCGATCGCAGAGGACCTCTTCTCTTCTTCTCTTTCTACCTCATTTCCTCACCTCGCTCTTCCTTCATTGTTCGCTTCTAATCCAGCTACCCCAAGCTAGTCTTCCCATCGACCACATATTCCTCCTCACCACACCGTCTACTGCGATGTTCCCCACGGTTGACATTCTACCGTTCGTGACCCCACCAGCTGATCCGACTCTGACAGAGTCCGACTACTCGGTCGCTGTTCAAGACTGGAATGAACAACTGAGCAGGATCCTCAAGCTCAACAACAAGGCCTTTTGGACGGAGGTGTTCCAAAATGCTAGCTTGGGAAAATTCCTGAACTCGTTTCTTGGCGAATACGCGAGCTTCCGTGGCAATCGAGGTGATCACTGGATCACAGAGCTGGAGGAGGTTGTACGTAGAGTATTGATGATCTACCGTCGGTTATCAGACACCATGACCGGGCCTGAAGCCACATCTGTGGCGAGCGAGCTACTTGCTGATCAAGGCTGTACCGATCCTGGCTCAGCTTTACTGGATCAAGGCCTCATTTCAACTTCTGTGCTGATGGATCTCGCCGGTATTTATGGGAGTGCTGACCCAGAGGGTGTATCCAAGATGGTCGGCATCATTCTGCAGAACACCCCTAGTCTCGTGGGCGACTTTAGGACCTCTACCAATACGGTGGTTCAGATTATTCACAGAGTTCAGAAACGATTCGAAAAAGGCACCAATGGAGCTTCAGGAAAGGGAAAGGGCAAGGGCAAGGGCGTTTCCACGCCAGAACCAAAGGCTCCGGAACTGGAGCACGAAGAATTGCTGCAGGTGATGCAGTACACCAATGCTTTGTCTGACATTGCCTATTCCATGGACGCTATCTCTGCCTCCAGTTCCGTATTGGCGATAGAACTGGATCAGCATCCAACATTTCTGGAGTGTTTATCGGGCTGCTACAACTACACCTTGCCAGTCATAACCCAACTCTTGGCCGGGAAACAAGCCGTTGAAGACATGAATCCTCGAGCGGTGCTGTCGTTTTTGCGTGTCAAGATGTTGTCGATTGTCAACAACATCTTGGACGGTATCTATAAGCGATATCTCGCCTCGAACACGGATACCCCATTGGACCCAGGATCAGTGGATGAAAGTGCAGCTGCGGCTTTAATGGACCATCTCTGCGAAGTTATTGTCAATCTCTACGAGCAGTTGTCTCTTCAAGACCACATGGTTCCTATGCAGGATGCGCCCATGATTTTGGATCTTGAGATTCAATTCAGTATCTCGGAAAAGCTCTCCAACATCAATGCCGAGTCATTCAACGGTGAGAACAATCGCCTCAGTCACTGGATTGTCGTATTGAATGACCTTCGTGGGTTCAACGCTGCCACCACAAGCTTTATCAATGAGCACAACATGCGCAAGTCTGAAAAGATGGCGCGAGAAATGTCCAACCTTTACATCAATCAAGACCTTGGACGATCCAACTCGACCATTATCTCTGACTCCAATGCACAACGCACGAATACCGCGCCTCCATTGGCGAACCAGGAGGATGACTATGTCAAGCGAACAATGCTCATTTCTCAACTGCAGGACTTGTTTCCAGATTTGGGCGATGGTTTCTTGGAGGCATGTCTCATTACTTTCAAAGACGATCCAGAAGTTGTCACCATGCGACTTTTGGAAGAAAATCTTCCAAGTGATCTTGCCACTATGGATCGATCAACGGCAAGGTAGAGTATTTACTCTCATTCGCTCGCTTGTGCTCTTTGCCATGTTCCAACACTCCAATCTAACACCACTCCCTCGATAACATATTCGTACGTTTAGATCCGTACCCCAGCGCAACGATGCTCCATCTTCCATGGCATTGGTCAGAGTTTCGCCACCTGACGAACCAGAACAGGATCCTTTGGCAAACCGCAGGAACATCTTTGATGGCGATGAATTTGATGTGTTCTCAGGAAAGGTTCCCGACCAATCCAAGGTTTCGCGCGGAAAGAAGGGGTGAGTCGAATGAGTGTTGTGACTCTATACCTCTCCATCATTTGCGGATCCATCGACTAACTGTTGCGTTTGTGGCTATGTGTGTTTCACGCTTGCACGACATTAGAGCCAAGGATGCAGAAATTGTTTTGAACGACAAGGCGTTCGTCGCACAGCACAAGAGTGCCATTCTTCAGGCTGTGGAAATGATGTACGACGATGAATACGACGATACGTACGACTCGATGGGACTGAACACAGTTGGTGCCGATTTCCGGTCTGTGGAAGAAGTTGAATCATTCACTGATACTGGAGCCAAGAACGCCACAGGACCTGCACAAGCGGTAGCAGAATCGGATTTTTGCAAAAACAAAGTTGTTGCAGATTGTCTTGAGAGTGCCATGCTTTCTCTGTTACTCAACATGTTCTTTTGTGATGACCATCTTGCCCTTGTAGACACTTGACCCCTCTGTCGAGCATGAGGAAGCACTTATCAACATGTACGTGGGCGACAAGGATGTGTTCAAGCGCAGCGCAGAAGCACGTCGATCCAAGAAGAGGCAGGAGCTTCGCAACCTGACCAAGATGAGCGACGAGCAATTGGAAGGCTGGGCGATCATGTTCGACCGCAACGTAAGACTTATTGAAATGACTATGTACATAAGCGAGTGCTTGATATCTTTCTCGTGCTTGAACTAACGAGCTGTTTCTTTGTGTGGCCATGATGATTAGCCCCGGAAAACTGAGATTGCTCAAAAGTACGAGTTCAGCGGCAAGCAGGCAGAGATGGAGAGAGCAGAGCCGACCGACAAGCGTCGTGGAGGCAGAATGCCCTTTGTCGACAGGGGTACTCATGCTGGAGGTCAGGGCAGAAAGGGTCCACAGCAGCAACAACAACAACAACAACAGCAGCAGCAGCATCAGCACAAGAAGGGTCCACCTCAGAAAGACCATGCACAACAACCATCTTCACAGTCATCCTCACAACCTACTGGCAAGGCACCAGCTGACGGTAGCACCAACCCCAATTCATCTGCACGCGACCGAGCCGGCAACGAGCGGCGGAAAGCGTCTAGGGCAAACCACAACCGACGCGACCAACACGCCAAAAAGATGGCCAGCATGCACCCATAATATGTATACCATGTTCAATGGAATAAAAAAAATGAAGAGTGCAGGCAATGGCTATTTTTTTCTCCCAGCGTCAATCACGATGTATGGTCACTACCGAGAAACTACCGAGAACCTAGCAACAGGCCTTCGATCCTATCTAAAAAGATACAGCAACAGAGCCACATAGCTCAGGCGCAAGGACCATCAGGGATTTTCAACAGTTTCTGGGATAGGGCATCAAAGAGAACGAGGGTGAACGAATCAAATTGTTGGACAGACGATGGCGTAACGAATGGGCTATGTTATAAGGAAAATGTGGGGTGTATGCAATGCTAAAACGATGGCGAAGAAGAGGGTGATGGACAAAAAAAAATGGGGGTGAATAGTGGCGAAGAAGGAAAGGGGATGAAAAATGGGGGTGTATACATTGCCAAAAACGGCGGTACAGAACAAGGGGGGCGAATCCAGAACATCTAACGACCAAGGCCATCACTGCGGATCCTCTGACATTGAGACACGACGGCCATGGAGAACCCTATGAACCGATGAGGGGGAACAATCACACAGAGCAGCAATTGCTCGGTAGGACATCCAATTGCAAAATATCGCCTGATCCGGCCCTTCTTTTCCTCAGTGAGCCGCGGTCGAGATACTGTGATGGAATCAGGCATATGGACGGCCGAGGAAGAGCCGGTTTCCTCAGACAGGATCTCCAAAGTGTTCTAATTTACGTGGAAACCCAAGATACAAGGAAAAGGTCAGCCATTGGAGAATTAATGGTTCCTTTCGTCACGACCACACGGACATACCGCATCGGGCGAATTGGGTACTTGTGAGACTGGAGAGGGAAGAGGGGACTGATGCAGCATCTGCGTGCGAATTGAAGTGATCCGGAGTAGAGTTGCGGCGACAAAGTCGTCGAGACCAAGTTCGCTCGCGTTCAATGCATCCGTTACGAAGTGGATACACGAACCGCACAATGGAGCAGACTGTCCGGCGACACAGGGTTCCTGAGTAGGACAATGAACCTCGAGGATTGTGATGGTAGGAACGGGAGAAAGATATTGAGGGAGTGCTGTGGGCATGTTGAGGGGAAGGGAAAGTGAGTGAATGAAATGAGGGCAGTGTGTCATATTTAAAGCAAAGCAAGAAAACGGACAAACGGTCTCGATGTTTAAAGTTTGCAGGTTTGCATTGCGTGCGTTTGCATTGTGGTGTTCCAAAGTCTAATTCCTATGCAATGTGAGATAGAACGGCCTCCGACAAGAGAAGATGGTGTGGTCCCCCTTTTATAGGGGGCAGATTTGCCTGTGCTATGATTGCTCTCTTGATTCTGTGCGGTGAATCCACCACAATGCAACAGGAAAGGGGTGGACGTACTGAGCTTTGGCTCATATATATCCGTAGCTTACCGCCTGCAACTTTTAGAGTATATAGATATACTACAGTGTACGGTGCCTGTCCCCAGTGAGTTTCATAAATGAACGCTTATCTTGGCACATTCTTGACAAAAGGGCGGGTACAAATCGCGTTTATACATGCCCACTTTCTGCTCCAAATGACCCCACAGCCTTCAAGATACCTCCACAGAGACCATGTACAACAACCATCTTCACAATCATCTTCACAACCTACCGGCTAGGCACCCTCTGGCAGTAGCACCAAATCCGACCCATCTGCACCCGAGCGAACCGGCAACGAGGCATCTAGGGCCAACCACAACCGACGCGACCAGCACGCCAAAAAGATGGCCAGCATGCACCCATAATATGTATACCATGTTCAATGGAATAAAAAAACAAGAGTGCAGGCAATGGCTACTTTTTCTCCCAACGTCAATCACGAATCATGCTTGGGCTACTCTCTCTACACTTGAAGATATCCATAAGTCTATGGGATTTTCAAAACGAACCCGCAGGAGGGATATGGGAGTTTCACGGGCGTCCTTGCTATTGTTCAACAGTTTGACCAAGAATGGGGTACACCATCCTTGCTGTAGGGTAAGTGCGAATCCTAACAGGTGTTTTCGTGCCGATGGTAGAGGAGTGTGCTAGAAAGGTGAGAGGGGAACCCAGACAGGAGCTACCTGTCACACATCCAAGCGGTCAAAGGAGCTACAAGTATGGTCACTACTGAGAACCCAGCAACAGGCCCTCGATCCTATCTAAAAAGATACAGCAAAAGGGCCACATGGCTCAGGCGCAAAGACCATCAGGGATTCTCAACAGTTTCTGGGATAGGGCATCAAAGAGAACGAGATGAACGAATCAATTGTTTGACAAACGTGGGCTATGGTAAAAAAAAAATGTGGGGTGTATACAATGCTAAAACGGGAAAATTGCATTCTTACGTACTGAGTTAGAGGGAATTCTGACGGGGGTCGAAGGAAATCCATTCACGAAGTTCAAGCAATGAAAGGATAAATCCAACTGCCACCATCAATAAGGACCTAGACTTTGCTCTCCCAGAACCGCCACCTCGCCTTGATCCATTCAGAGTCTAGGGACCATGAGGGAGACCCGTTCTGAGAATCTAGGGTTCTTGGACTCATGGTTTAGGAATATGTCTATAGGGATGAGGGACTTAGGATTTTTTTAGGGGGAGGTCTGGATGGATTTCCTTCGACCCCCGTCAGAATTCCCTCTACCTCAGTACGTAAGAATACAATCGTCCGCTAAAACGGTAGCGAAGAAGAGGGGGATGGACCTAAAAAATGGGGGTGTATAGTGGCGAAGGAAGGGGATGAAAAATGGGGGTGTGTGCATTGCCAAAAACGGTACAGAACAAGGAGGGCAGAACAACTAACTACTAAGGCCATCACTGAGGATCCTCTGACATTGAGACACGACGGCCATGGAGAACCCTGTGAACTGACGAGGGGGAACAACCACACAAAGCTGCGATTTCTCGGTAGGGCATCCCAATTGCAAAACATCGCCTGATCTGGTCCTTCTTTTCCTCAGTGAGCCGCGGTCGAGATACCACGATGGAATCAGGCATATGGACGACCGAGGAGGAGCCGGTTTCCTCAGGCAGGATCTCGAAAGTGTTCTAATTTACGTGGAAACCCAAGATACAAGGAAAAGGTCAGACATTGGAGAATTAATGGTTCCTTTCGTCACGACCACACGGACATACCGCATCGGGCGAATTGGGTACATCTGAGACTGGAGAGAGAAGAGGGGACTGATGCGGCATCTGCGTGTGAATAGAAGTGATGCAGAGTAGAGTTGCTGCGACAAAGTCATCGAGACCAAGTTCGCTCGTGTTCAATGCACCCGTTAGGAAGTGGATGCATGAACCGCAGAATGGAGCGGACTGTCCGGCGACACAGGGTTCCTGATTAGGACAATGAACCTCGAGGATTATGATAGTAGCAGGAGTAGGAGAAGGATGTTGAGGGACTGCTGTGGGCATCTTGGGGGAAAGACAAGTGAGTGAACTATGGGGAATGTGTCATATTTATAGGCAAACATACGGCGCAGATGAACTAATAGAATGATGGGTCGTGCGGTAAGCAAGTCCAAAGTCAAAGTTCAATTCATGCATCTGTTTGTTGTTGCAGGAAGGATGCATCCTCCTGCCCGTTCTGCCCTCATCTGCCTCGTGCTGCTCCTGACCCGTTGCCTGCTGCTGTTGCTCTGTTCCTGCCCTGCTCCTGCCCTGCTCCTGCCCTACTCCTGCCCTGCTCTGGCCCTCCTCTGGCCCGTTGCTCCTCGCCATCCTCCTACCCTCCTCTGGCAGCCATTCTGTTCTAATCACCATACGAAACTTTAAACTGGATGGCCAGCCCACAATGCCATCCTCTCCTTCTCTGTTCAGACCACCATACGAAACTTTCAATCGGATGGCCCGTTGCTCCTCGCCATCCTCCTACCCTCCTCTGGCAGCCATCCTTCTGTTCTAATCATCATACGAAACTTTAAATCGATGGCCAGCCCACAAATGCCATCCTCTCCTCTCTGTTCAGACCCCATACGAAACCCCATACAACTATAAATTGGATGGCATCCCATGTTCCGTTGCTCCTCGCCATCCTTCTAGTACCCTCCTCTGGCAACCATCCTTCTGTTCTGTAATCATCATACAAGTTTAAGTTGGATGGCCAGCCCACAAATGCCCATCCTCTGCTCCACCTTCTGTTCTGACCACCATACGAAACTTTCAATTGGATGGCCAACACATATATTCCGTATTTCCTCGCTCCTCCTGCGAGAAATCAACCACTGCACAAACATTCGCCAAATGTGCAAGGCTGGCCCTCAGCTCAATGCTATTCCTCCTGCACAAAATGTCTGGCCCTAGTTCAGTCAAATATAAGAAGTGTTCCAAAGAGCCCCAATGAGGTCACAGGTCGATTGTTCCCCCTCTTGCTTGTTTGAAAGCGCAACATCAGCCCTGACAGGAACAAGAGCTGAGACGAGGATTCACCCACCCGGCCACGCACACCTTTGCGCCTCTCTCCCCTTCGCGTCACTTGCGTTTGCTCGGGAGAAAGCCATGGGGTTTCTCACCAACTTACTGGTCAAAAATTATTCTCGAATATAAAAAGCCCTCTCCACTCTTCTCACTCCCACTCTTCTTTTTCTTCCCCTCTTCGTCCCCTCCTCGTCCCCTCATTCCCACTCTTGCGAAATGCGCAAAGAGGTAGAGCCACTGCAAAACGCTTAGCCTTGTTGGAGAACATTGGGCTGCGTGGTCCAATGTCGCAGAATCATTGCTCTGCCACTACATATATTTTAGAGTCGTGGTATTCGTGGTATTGAGGAAGAAAGCGAGGAAGGACATGGCTGGTTGTGTTCGAGAGTGAAGGGTAAAGAGAGAGTGTGTGTGTGACAGAGAGGAAGAGAAAAGAAATGGAGGAAGATGTTCGAAGGAGTGGGAGAGCTCGAGGGATGCACAAAGATGGCGAAGCGGCGATGTGATCGGTACATGGATAAAATCTCACACGACCACTGCCACGGGCGACCATGCACTCTTACTCTGCAATGTCCTTGCGTTGCGATGAAGCCATGTAGGACAACCGTTGTGACATTTTAATGATTGCTGAAAAGCAAGCGGTCTATCAAGCGAGTCCGTATGGAGGCATACTCCACGCGCGACCTGATGCCGTGTGTAATATGAAGTCAAATACACGTTGAAGTAGAGCTGTACGATCCAGGTTGAAAGAGTCCCTGCACAGCCATGCAATAGAATCATCCTGCAACCGACATATCCTCGAGGCAAGCAACCTTTTTACGGCAGGCTAGCCTTGGACATTCCCTTCAGGTCCACACGCTGCACGCTCACGAGTCTGTGTTTGCTCGTTCCTGTTGCTCATCAGCTTTCAAAATCCTTGAAGACGCCATCAGCCTAGATGGGTGTGGGGACAAAGGCATAAGTTGCGTTGAAAAAGTCAATCCCTTCATTTCAAGCCCCAAGTTACTTACAAGGATGAGTGGATCGTCAAGAGTCGTTTGGTCCACTCGGACTGGACAACAGTCGTCTCTACGTTCTGCTCCAGAGCCTCGAGGTTCCTTTGTAGTCGCTCTAAGGACGCGCTCAGGATCGTACAACAACAGCAACAGCAGCAGCAGCAGCACAAGAAGGGTCCACCTCAGAAAGACCATGCACAACAACCATCTTCACAGTCATCCTCACAACCTACTGGCAAGGCACCAGCTGACGGTAGCACCAACTCCAATTCATCTGCATGCGAGCGAGCCGGCAACGAGCGGCGGAAAGCGTCTAGGGCCAATCACAACCGACGCAACCAGCACGCCAAAAAGATGACCAGCATGTACCCGTAATATGTATACCCTAGTCAATGGAATAAAAAAAAAAAAAAGAGTGCAGGCAATGGCTACTTTTTTCTCCCAACGTCAATCACGAATCATTGTTGGACTACTCTCTATACTTGGAGATATCCGCAGCGTAGCGACTCTACATATGACCAAGGTCTATGGGATTTCACGACGAACCCGCAGGAGGGAGATGGCGTTTCACAGGCGTCGTCCTTGATATTGTCCAACAGTCTGCCCAAGCATGGAGTTCTCTAGAGTAGGCGCGAGGAGTCCTAACAAGTGTATCTGTATACCGATGGTAGGGGAGTGCGCTAGAGAGGGAACCGGGTACTACTTGCCACAGATCTAAACAGCCAAAAAGGGCCCAAGATCTGATCCAAAAGATACAGGTAGGCCATCACCGCTAATCCTCTGGCATCGGGACATAGCCATGGAGAACCCTGTGAACTGATGAGGGGGAACAACCACACAAAGCTGCGATTTCTCGGTAGGACATCCCAATTGCAAAACATTGCCTGATCCGGTCCTTCTTTTCCTCACTGAGCCGCGATCGAGATACCACGAAAACAGGCGTATGAGCGGCCGAGGAAGAGCCAGTTTCCTCAGGCAGGATCTCCAAAGTGTCCTGTTAAATGCATGGATACCAAAAATACAACAAGAACAAAATCAGACGTCAAATCGCCTGCCTATAGTGTAGTTCCTTTCGTCATGACGATCGGATGGCCTACCGTATCCAGCAAAGTGAGTCCTGGTGAGACTGGAATGGGAGGAGACTGATACGGCATCTGTGTGTGAATTGAAGTGATCCGGAGTAGAGTTGCAGCGACAAAGTCGTCGAGACCAAGATCGCTCGCGTTTAATGCATCCACTACGAATTGGAGGCATGAACCACACAACAAAGCGGATTGTCCGGTAACACAGGGTTCCTGATAAGGACACGGAACATCGAGGATTGCGATGGTAGGAACGGGAGAAGGATGTTGAGAGATTGCTGTGGGCATGTTGAGCGAAAGGTGAAGTGAGTGAATGAAAAACTGGGATTGTGTGCCTTTTTATTGATCCAACTCTGAACTTTAATGTGTGTAGTAATAAGTGCCCAAATGGAAAGAAGGTTTGCTCAACGTTGAACCCTCCACACTTCAGTATTCAATCCAACAGAATAACACCATCTATATACGTACATGCATTCTCCGTTGAAATAGTAGTAAGTTCTGCATTCTCGAAAAAAAAGTGTTCCAAGAGCCCGGTGCTCTCCCATTTCCACTTTGAGCCGCAACGCCTTTTGAGAACAGTGGGCTGAGTGGTCCAACATCGCAGAACAGTTGCTCCGCCACTACATGGATTTTCATAGATTAGAGTCGTGCTCGTGGTATGGAAGAAGGAAGCGGAAGAACACGGCTGGTGATGTTCGAGAGAGAAGGGTGAAGAGTAAAGAGAGTGAGTGCGTGATTGTGAGGGAGAGAAAGAAATGGAGGAAGGTGTGTTCGAAGAGGGAGAGGAAGAGATGCACAGATGGCGAAGACCGATCGCCGCCACGACCAGTCCAGTGCCTGACGCGATTGCAACCTCGTTAACTTGCAGGATATTGCTACGGGGCGACACTCTCCCCTGTACCCGCTCGTTGGATCATGCAGGGTAGCCACTTTGAAGTAGAAGAGCAAACCTAAGCGACCAAGAATACATGAGAGGCCATCCGATGCTGTACATACAGTATGCCGGAGTCAAACAAACTTCGGTGAGGTATGTAATGCTGCAACTGACATATCCCTTCCACACACTGCACGCTCATGAGTCTGTGCTTGCTCGTTCCTGTTACTCATCATCTTTTAAAACCCTTGAAGACGCCATCAGCCTAGGTGGGTGTTGGGACAAAGGCCTAAGTTGCGTTGAAAAAGTCAAGTCGTTGAGAATCCCTTCATCGCAAGCCCCGAGTTGCTTACAAGGATGAGTGGATCGTCAAGAGTCGCTTGGTCCATTCGGACTGGACAACAGTCGTCTCCACGTTCTGCTCCGAGCCTCGAGGTTCCTTTGCAGTCGCTCCAAGGACGCGTTCAGGATCGTACAACAACAACAGCAGCAGCAGCACAAGAAGGGTCCACCTCAGAAAGACCACGCACAACAACCACCTTCACAGTCATCTTCACAGCCTACCGGCTAGGCACCCTCTGACAGTAGCACCATCTGCACCCGAGCGAGCCGGCAACGAGGCATCTAAGGCCAACCACAACCGACGCGACCAACACGCCAAAAAGTTGGCCAGCATGCACCCGTAATATGTATACCCTAGTCAATGGAATAAAAAAAAAAAAGAGTGCAGGCAATGGCTACTTTTTTCTCCTAACGTCAATCACGAATCATTGTTAGGCTACTCTCTATACTTGGAGATATCCGCAGCGTAGCGACTCTACATATGACCAAGGTCTATGGGATTTCACGACGAACCCGCAGGAGGGAGATGGCGTTTCATAGGCGTCGTCGTTGCTATAATATGTGATATTGTCCAACAGTCTGCCCAAGCATGGAGTTCTCTAGAGTAGGCGCGAGCGCGTCCTAACAAGTGTATCTGCATACCGATGGTAGCAGAGTGCGCTAGAGATGGAATCGGGTACTACTTGCCACAGATCTAAACGGTCAAAGGAGTTGCAAGTATAGTCGCTACAGGGAAAAAAGCGCCCAAGATCTGATCCAAAAGATACAGGTAGGCTATCATCACTAATCCTCTGGCATCGGGACACGGTGGCCACGGAGAACCCTGTGAACTGATGAAAGGGAACAATCACACGAAGCAGCAATTGCTCGGTAGGACATCCCAATTGCAAAACATTGCCTGATCCGGTCCTTCTTTTCCTCACTGAGCCGCGATCGAGATACCACGATGAGAACAGGCGTATGGACGGTCGAGGAGGAGGAGCCGGTTTCCTCAGGCAGGATCTCCGAAGTGTCCTATTAAATGCATGGATACCTGTCAATTCGCCTGCCTACAACATGGTTCCTTTCGTCATGACGATCGGATCGCCTACTCTACCGTATCTGGTGAAGTGTATCCTGGTATGACTTGAATGGGAGGAGGAGACTGATGCGGCATCTGCATGTGAATTGAAGTTATACGGAGTAGAGTTGTGGCGACAAAGTCGTCGAGACCAAGATCGCTCGCGTTCAATGCATCCACTACGAATTGGAGGCATGAATCACACAATAAAGCGGACTGTCTGGTGACACAAGGTTCCTGGTTAGGACACGAAACATCGAGGATTGTGATAGTAGCAGGAACAGGAGAAGGATGTTGAGGTGCTGTAGGCATCTTGAGCGAGAGGTGAATGAGGAATATGGGGGCAGTGTATCATATTTATAAGCTTTTAGATTTTTGACATGCTACGAAACGGGAAACAGACAAAAAC
>Ga0247824_10000966_pt1 | contig 15288 bp, 15 predicted proteins | sample 13C_PalmiticAcid_FD_194412 | JGI IMG/M metagenome (GOLD analysis project Ga0247824, IMG submission 194412) | Soil microbial communities from agricultural site in Penn Yan, New York, United States - 13C_PalmiticAcid_Day48 | ecosystem: Environmental > Terrestrial > Soil > Agricultural land... | reverse complement strand
GTGCACCACCAAGGCATGGTTATCATTTGTAGTTCAGCGTGGGAGAATGAAAGGATGTGATGTCAGGGGAGGGGGGGGGGCTTGCATATTTACCATGCAAACTGATCGTTGCGGATCACAAGCACATTGTCAAGCTGATCTTGATCAAGCAGCTGCAGCAGATTGAAGGTATACGAGTCGTAGTTATCAACGATCAACGTCCGTAGTGAAGCCTTTCTTCTGCCCGACTCTGTTCTTGGTGGCTGCATGGCCAACCGAGCCTTGAGATGACTGTCTATTGAGCCCGGCATTTGTGAGATAAATGAATGTGTGGAATATGGTTGAGGAAGAAGGAGGGGGAGAGGAGGCGATCAGAGGAAGGGAGATCAGCAATGCAAGGCAGCAGGGCCGCAGTAATGAGAAGACAAGAACAAGAAGAGGGATGCAAATGAGAATGAGGGTGCGACGATGCGATTCAAGAAGAGAAGACGACGGGCGAGAGTGGGCGAGGTGTCAAGAAGAGGAGAGTGTTCAAGGGAAAGAGAGTGTGACTGAGCAAAAAGGAAAAAGAGAGAAAAAGAGAAAAGACGGGGGACAGCCCCGTCCCCTCCTTCGTCCCTTTAGCTCCATGACAGTCCACCTGACAGCAGACCCAAGGACCACGGAGGTGCCAAGAACCAAGGTGATCACCAGCTGGCTCTCCCTCCCTCTCATTCATTTGAAGCAACTCTCTTTCACTCTCCACCGAGTCAAGCAATGAAAAAAAAAAAAAAGTTTTTCGATGGGGTCCGTTGAAACCTTATCTCATTCTCTGTGTGAGGATTGATTCTCCAACCAGTCCACCATCTCGTACCCCTCCTGCTGCCATCTCACGTCCTCAACGTCGGTTCCCTGCTCCATCAACCTCGCAACTGACCCCTCTTCCTCCTCCAGAACGGCAATGGCCCCTGTCTGTCTAATCTCAAAGAACGCCTCCTCTTCCTCCTTTTCAGGCACACGGCTCTCAACGTTGCCCTCCTCCTCATCTTCTTCCTGCTCCTGTCCAACCGCCTCCTCGTCTGTAGACAAACCTGCCATCACTCTTCCCCAAACTTGATCGCGCACATCTTCCCACAGAATCGAAGGCATCCGGAAGCGGGTGGTGGTATAATCCATGCGGTATTCGCTTGGGATGCGCATGTACTCTGATACCTGGTCTGGCTGCGACGCACTCATCACTTGGCGGAACGTGAACGCTAGCTGTCCATTCGCAGGCAGCTTCTTTGGGACCAGTGCCTCTAGGTCGTGAGTACGCCATGGTCTCGGCAGAGTATTGAACACTCGACGAATGCGTTGCACCCACAGTGTGTTATTGGGTTGCACGGCTCCTCCAGGGAATGAAGTGAACATCATGGACTGTCCGTGCTCTCCGCCCATGGAGACCGTGCGTACTCCATAGCGCTCGTGCAGTTGCAGTGCTAGAACAGCACATGTCGAACCACAGTTGCCATTCGTGAGAAGAACGATGTCCTGAGGCCCAAACATTGCGTCTCCGGAATCACCCTTGATGTCTTCAACCGCTGAGCAGTACCGATCTGTCACCTCCCTACTAAACATTCCCTGACGTCCTGGCAACTTGGACCCTGGATTTATCCACGAATCTGTCCTGAATTCCTCGCCCGTCCTAGGATCGATCAAGCCATCATAAGGAGAGGGAAGAGTCTGGTCGTACCAATAGGTCGTCCGAGTTAACACCTGAGCCAATCGAGATGCCCTCAGAGTGTAGATGTAAGGTGAGTCTACCGTCTGAGGAAACAGCGTCTGCAGGACATAACGACCCCAGCAGATGATTCCACCACTGTTGCTCTGCAGATCCACGATCAACCTTGTGACTCCTGAAGCCTCGAACGCAGCGAACCCTTTGTCAATGTTGTCATAAAAGTTTGGGTGTTGCTCTTCAAGTTTGTTAGGAGATACTGTGCTAAGGCGGAAAACGCCAGTGATACCATCGCTCAAAAGACGGAAGGAGGCGTACGCTCCACGATACAGCTCTTTTGCCTTCCTTCGACCACTGAGGGCTGGAGTGTTCGGGTTCAAGGTGCTAAAGTCGTCAGAATGAGCAGAGTCGAGGACGAACTTTTTGGCAACTTGCACTGAATCGCTTGAGCAAAACTGCCGTCTATAAGAAGTCGCATCCTTGAAGGGCACCATAGTTGCATCCAGTGCTGTCCAGGAAAGCTCCATCGTCACCAGAGGTTGAACAGTGCTCTCCATGGGTATACCTGAATCAATTTTGGATTGGCAATCGATCCTATACTCGATTGTGGCATTCTCCGGAATGCTTGTTCTCTGAGCAAAGGATCCAAGAACGTATCGGTCGTAGAAGCTTCCAGTTTTGTCATGGGCTAGATGAGAGAAAGCTTTGTTGATCCGGGCGCCGCGGTCCTTGCTATACGGCTTTGTCTTTGCGAATTGGGCGATGACTGGCCCAAATGAACAAGGCAGATGATGGTCATGAGAGTTAGTCGAGTCATCTATCAAAAAAACGGGGTTATCCCTCGAACGTTTCGAGAAGCGAACTATCGCTTACCATCAAAGGCAGGATGGCCGTCAATATGCGTGACCTCGCAATCAATCAAGGCGTTGGTCAATCGAGGGTTGAGTTTGTCGAGGACTGTGGCAACCTTGACCTGCTGCCTGTCGCTCTCATAGACGCTGTACGTTGAGATGGGTTGAACAAACACGAACTGCTGGTAACACATGCTCTTGTAGGTCGTATGAGGATCTTGAAGCCTGGCCAACTCATGTCCCAGTCTGTTGTGGAAAGCATAGTCATTAGGGAAGCTCATCGTGCCAAGTTCGGACAGCGAAGCAGAGAGATCGACAGGACTCAAATCCGAAATCTCCATGATTGGTGGGGACCTAATGAAAATACCGCTATGCATGCTAAGAATCCGTTCTACCGGGTAGTCGACAAATCAACGAGACACCAACTCTGTCCATACTTTGCAATGTCGTAAAAGACGTAGAAGGACTCCAGATTAGATCGAACGTTCTTGATGGTATCGTCTCTGATCCGGGGGTCGAAAGCGAACATCTCATAGCACCCCTTTGCAATGGTGTACGGAATAAACCCTTGTGAGTTACTGGAGGATGCGGCAGCCAGGGCACAATAGTCGATGTCGGCACCTCCAAGGACAGTGGTCCTATTTGCCACCGCCGACAGAGCTTCTTGCACCTCCGTGTACTCGTTTGATTGACCTCTTGAGCCTAACGGACCGGCTCCGACTGGTAGATCCGTGAAAAGCTGGATGATAACGACAGAGAATAGCAAGAGACATGGTGTTTTGAAGAGAATACGGTTTTCGGCGAGGCAAGAGTTGTGCTGAGGCGCCATGACTGGAGTCCTTTGCGATGGTGATCAGTTGGAGGGTGAAAGAAAAGGCGAAGAAATCAGCGAGATGTCCAGAGCGGCTTACATTGGAAGCTGGAATCGACCTCTACGTCTCTCGTTTGATAACATCCAACGAACGAGAACAATCGACGGTGCAACAGGCGGAAGAGTGGCCTCCAGACAAGCTTATTCCAAGGGGTGAGGTGGTGGATGTGACACAACATGGCAACCTTGATCTGTGCATTGAACAAGGTCAACACAACAGGCCAATGCTTTTCCTTAAGGAGCAGACCCTCCTTGCCCTCATCGCTCTCCCACACCTCTTCTCCCCCATCAACTTCTTCCTCTCTCCCCTCATCACTTTCCTCGACAACCTTTTTTTACTCTATTCAGCCCTTTGGACACACCACACCAATACCTTACAACAATGGACTCGTATGTGGAAACACCAACACCTATCGCCCGCTGTCCTGAGCACCTCCACGCCACCACTACTTTGCCACTGACCCTGATAGCTTTCTCAACAATAGACTGGAGTTTGACTTGCACTCCCAGATTCTGTCGAGTCTGGCCTCCACCCTGGCCAAGGACCCGACCACTACCGCCGATGAAGTGCAGCGTCTTGTTCGTGTGGCCCCGACCACCGAGTCTGCCTTGCCCGATGGAGGACTCATGGTAAGGAGACACAGCACCCTCGTGTCCTGATGTTAGCTGCGTCCCTAACTTTGTCCTACCAAGGCCACACAGCACGTGTATTAAAAAGGACGATTCAATCCGTACGTTTTAGACGATGCGCCATCAGCACGCCCTTGTCGCACAAGCCAAGTTCGCGGCAGAGTCTTCTGGCCACTTTGATCAGGACTTGGTTCCTCGCCTTTGCGGGTACCTTCACTCTCTGGTTAACTTTCAGTTCAGCGACGGATTTGGCCTCAAAGGTATATGCGAATGCGTGGTAGCACGAGCACCAAAGGGGACTCTATTCATGATATGCTCTCGCTCTACAGATCGTGTTCCAATCATGGACAAATGGCTCTCATGCAGTTCACATGCTGATCATCGCTATTTTCTTCATATCATTTGCCCCCCCTCACTCCAGGCAAGTCGCCTGCTGATAGCCTGACCTTTAATCTTGCTACCCATCTCTTGACGATTGCTGGCAAGAGACCCGGTGTCCGTCAGCAGATCCTCGACTCGGTCTGGTCTTACCTCGATAAGCTCTCTTCACTCCTGGTCGGAAATGGTAATAGAATCCTTCGTGGAAACCAACGGATCAATTGGTATGAAAGAACGTTCACTAATCTTAGTTTTGGTTCTCTTTAAACTAACAACAGTCGACAAGGTTTGCGGATTTGTCCTTCCCTCTCTCAATGGCCTATTGGCGGCATTGGAGACCTCCTCCTTCGGCTTCCAGCCCCGGGATTTCGCTGACCTTGTTTCGCACTCCAACGTCTTCCTTTCGAGCGAGTCCTCAGAGCACATCAGACAAGCTATCGCCTCTGTGAAGCAGGACATTCAAAACTCTTTTGCGCGCCGTGTTCTTTCGCAGTACGCAGCAGAGAGCGTTGATCTCAGTTCAAACAGAGTGGTACTTCAGGTGCTCACAGTCAAGCGAAATATGATTGCAAGTCTCCTCCACACTCATCTCGTCAAAGCACAAGCTGAAAACCAGGCGGATGGTGCAACAGAGAGCGTCACCAAATCCTCTGACGAAATTGCTTTCAGCGATATCTGGAATGCACTGTTGAACAACCCTGTCGGGGTTAGTGCTCCAGGTGCCGTCGATTTGACCAAGATCATGCGGACGGAATACATCATGTCTCTAAAATTCTTTGAGGATATGCGCTCACTTACCAACGAACTGCTATCTCAAGGAAGCAGCGAGATCATGGGCATATCCTTGGTAAGCGTTGGAAGCACGTTGGTAGGATGAGCAACCTGCACTGACCCGAATTGAATGTCGCTAACCTCTCCAGTGCTCCATCCATTTCATAGCAATTGGCGTCATTGGCAAGTGTCTATATCCACGAGTTGGACGATGTGCTCCCTTCGCACCTTACTTCGTGTCTATTCAATCAAGTCCGCGTTGAAGAGTTCTCGATCCATACTGCTGCGTTGGATTGCTCATCTTTCCTGGGCATCAAGTAAGTACTGATGGCGACGAGGATGTTGCTCTTTCTTCTTTTCTCTCCTTCGTTCACAGTACGACTAACCGAGTCTTGCTTGGAACAGCTTTAGCGACGCAAGCCAGGAGATGGTTGGATTGCTTCAACAATTCTTGACAACAGCTTCCCCCATCTTCGAGGGACCAAAGGCAGGAGCTGTTCAGGCCAATGCCGTAGAACGCTTGGCGTTGACGCTGAAGCACTTCCCCTCCGGTGAGGACGTTGCCATGTCAACTGTGCACGCCTTGCTGAATACCCTATACAGTCACAACACGACAGCCAACGAAAACACAAAGTCGCGTGAACAATCGATCTTGATCCAGGAGAATGTTGTTGTAGCTATCTCGAGGATTGCATGTGTTTTCAAGGGCGAAAAGGTATTGCCTACTCATCCCATTACCATACGAATCAATGCTATGGTCTGTAGCCAATGTTCGTATGAATTAACAGCATCGTGGTGTTGTCTATTGATAGATCACTCCGATTGCTCTGTCCATGTTGGCGCAACAAATTCGACACCACAGCCACAAGTTGGACTGCGTCATCGTGTCCAGCTTGACGGACATGGCACTGAGTGGCACTGAGAGCTCGTTCAATGACATTACACAGACTCTTTCGAATCTATCCAAGCTCTCGATCTCTCCTGAAAACAAGCCCGAGACTAAGGAGCTTTGTGAAGCCGTAAGTTACCCATCACTGAATACCTGATTTAAAAGTTGCGCCAGTCCTAGCTCTGCATTGTCCACTAACGTCTCTTCTTTGCCGCCCTCAATAGGTGAATGCCTGTCAGCTCCGCTTGGCCAAAACTATCAAGGCACGCCCCGAGTTCTACCCGTTGTACCTGACTGGCTTGCTCAAGCTGTTCGTGGAGAAGGGAGTTCAAATCCAATTGACAGTCCAAAATAACAAGAAGAGCCAGAACAAGATCAACTCTCTTTCTGCCGACCTTGGAGTTCTCTTGCCTGTGTTGGGTCAATTGCTCTCGCACGAAGACTTTCATCCTCATCTCCAACCCAGCAAAGAGGACGTTAAACTCTTCAGGGACGCATGGTTTCACTGCATCTTGTTCGAGTTTGTCAAGGATTCACCATGGTACAAGGAGTGGAGCGACTCGATGCTCTTGATTGCTCGCAAGACGCCAGCCTTCGTTTCTGGCGACTTTGGCACAAATGCATACATTGAGGGCGATCTCGAGTACAACTCTGTTCTTCCCAAGAGCATTCTTGAAGATCAAAAGGCGTCAATGAGAGCGACATTGGCCAGCTATCTCCCTGGACAGACTGCTGATATCAAGTCGCTTAGCTCTGCCAAGGTGGTCTTCCTTCTGTCTGTGTACCACGTCGAGACCATGCGCAGCCGTCAAGGAAACTGCTCGTTCATCCTAAAGTACTTTATGAACTCTGGCGTGAACGACGGAGGACTGTCAACATGCCTAGAAGCCATTGCCGACCAAGCCATCAATGTCTTTGTGTCCGAGTCCCAGACAAAGGTGCTTTCCCACTCCTTGGACGACAATGTGCGTCAGCAGATTCGTAACTTGATCATTGGTTGTACCCATCGGCTGAAGCGCGTTAGCTCTCTGAGCACAAAGTGGGTCCATCGAATGATTGCCGCTTTCCCACAGCTCATGTGCGACAAGGCGCTCTTGACCCTTGTCTTGGAGCTCAGCGAACTTCTTTGGCTCAGCTGCGAGAACGAGATGACGGATGAATACTGCCCTAACTACAGCTTCACCTCAGCCAAAGTCAATGTTACGATCGACTTGCCAGACTCGTATCCTTACCGCCGTGAATTGCTGACCAAGTTTGTGGACCTCACCCGCAAATGGATCGCAGCCTCCATGGCCAACTCGCCTCAGGAAGTAGACGCTCTCTTGCAAGATTATCTCGCAGAATCCGAGAAGATCCACACTGGCATCAGTCGTGTTCATATGGGTCGCACTCTGGCAGCCCGTGCAGGAAAGGACCTTGTCAAGAACCACAATAGTTTCGATACTCTCGCCAACATCACTGGAGCCATCGTCGACAATTCCTCTGTCTTCTTCCAAGAATTCTCTGCTCGCCGTCGTTACCAAGGAGAGATTGGTGGTATTGAGACATTCTCCACGATCATTACTACCCACTCTGGCTCAGTCTTGAAGAGTCAGCTGCCTGCTCTCCGTGAAAACCTTCAGAAGATGGCTCAGCAAGTCAAGGAGGGTCAGTTTGTGGACAACAAAGACCTCGCAAATGCATTGCATCGCGCAGTCAGTGCTCTCGTTACCTTGGATAAGATTGACGAGGATCTTGTCAAGATGATCGCCTGGATTCCAATCTATTTGTTCACGCCTGACAGCATGAAGATCGGTACCTCAGTCTGGAGTTGGCTCATTACTGAGAAACCAGCTGTCGAGAAGCGCTTGATGTCCGAGGTTGCTTCCGGTTGGGCCTGGGCTTCGCGTCACCAGAAGGGTTTGTTCTCGCCTCTTCTCGATTCGAAGGATCCGTTCCGAGCTCGCATGGAGTATGCTCCATCCGACAAGAAGGCACGCCAAGAGAGCTACAAGATCGCATCTTATCTTTTCGCGCCTCACTCTATCTGGATTGAGTTCTTGTCCAGTCGATTCCAGGCCACCCGCTACAGCAACCGAGATTTGGTTGATATCTTTACTCGATTGATTCAGTTGACGTTCGATGCGGGATATAAGATGAGTACTCATCCTGTGGCCAGAGAAGGTCGCTTCCAATTGATCCTGCTCGGTCTCCGACTTATTCAATCCAACCGCATGGAAGCCTTGGTGGAGTACAAGGTCCGCTCGGCATTGTATCTGGCGGCATTGTCCTGGTTCGAGCTGTCAGCCAGCTGGTCTTTTGGAGGCAACAAGATGCTCAGCAATACGGAAACCAGGACTATGAAGGAGTTTGGAGCTGCATTGGACCAGGACAAGATTTTCTTGGACTCTATTCTTTCAAGCATTCAGTCGAGCGAAGCACAGGATGGTGTTGGCCCCAACTACATTATCGCGAACGACCTGACGCGCGATGCTATTGTGCGCAAGCACACCCAGTGCCGCCGATTGTTGTCGCTGTTGAATGAGAACGAGCTGAACCGTCTCAGTGTCTGGAGAACGCCATTGGTGTTGGGCGGTACTGTTGTCTCTGAGACGAGCACGCTCGAGAAGGGTCTCTCGGAGGAGGGCTGGCGCAACACGGTCCGCTTTGCCTGGAGTGTGTCGCCTACACTGGCATTGCAATTGACCTCTCGCTTCAAGAACAATGTCATCTCAAGCGAGCTGAGCCGACTGTTGGCAAGCGATCCTTTTGCAGCTGTCCATGACTCGACTGCCGTCCAGATCCTTCTTGGTGAAGGCAACGTGGGATACTCGGCCTCGCAGCTCAAGTATCTGCTGTTCTGGGGACCCGTGCCGTCGATCACCGCCATCTCCTACTTCCAGCCTGCTTACCACAACGATCCTATGATCCTTCAATACGCCATGCGTTCTTTGGAGCACTCTCCAGTGGAGGTGGTCTTCTTCTATATCCCTCAGGTTGTGCAGGCTCTGCGCCACGACGATTTGGGATACGTTGAAAAGTACATCATGCGTGCGGCCAAGGTGTCTCAGCTCTTTGCGCATCAGATCATCTGGAACATGCAGGCCAACATGTACAAGGATAACAACAGCGAAGTGGAGGATTCTCTCAAGCCTGTACTGGATCGTATCATCGATAACATTGTCCATGCACTGTCGGGTGAAGACAAGCAATTCTACGAGCGAGAGTTTGCCTTCTTCAAGCAGGTGACATCCATCTCCGGAACATTGATGCCCTTCGTCAAGAAGACCAAGCCTGAGAAGAAGAAGAAGATTGACGAGGAGATGGCCAAGATTGTGGTGGATGTTGGAGTGTATCTGCCCAGTAACCCTGAGGGTGAGGTGGTGGACATTGATAAGAACTCGGGAAGACCGCTTCAGAGTCACGCCAAGACACCATTCATGGCTACATTCAAGGTTCGCAAGACTCGTGAGACGTCGAGCCTCGGAAAGGCGATTATCAAACGTGGTGCTGAGGAGGAAGCGGAGGAGGAAGCGATGCCCAAAACATACGATGTTTGGCAGTCGGCTATTTTCAAGGTCGGTGATGACTGTCGTCAGGATGTGCTGGCCATTCAGTTGATTGCTGTCTTCAAGAACATCTTTACAAGCGTCGGACTGGACCTCTACCTGTTCCCGTACCGTATCGTCGCCACAGCTCCAGGTTGCGGTATGATTGATGTCATCCCCAACTCGATCTCACGCGACATGCTTGGACGAGAGAAGGTCAACAACCTGCAGGATTACTTTGTGACCAAGTACGGCGGTGTCGACTCGATTGACTACCAGAAGGCACGTAACAACTTTATCCAGTCAGTGGCTGCGTACAGTGTCATCTCGTACTTGCTCCAGTTCAAGGATCGTCACAACGGAAACATTATGATCGACGACGATGGCCATGTCATCCACATTGACTTTGGATTTATCCTCGATATCTCACCCGGAGGCAATATCAACTTTGAGTCTTCGCCTTTCAAGCTGACAGCAGAGATGATCCAGATCATGGGTACAAGTGTCGAAGACCAGAGCTACAGATGGTTCTGTGAGCTCGTGATCAAGGCATACCTTGCTTCGCGTCCATTTGCTGAACAGATTTGTCAGATGGTGGCACTGATGCTCGAGTCTGGTCTTCCCTGCTTCCGAGGTGAGACGATCAAGCGCTTGAGATCGCGCTTCCAGCCCGACCGATCGGAACGTCAGGCCGCCGACTTTATGAAGGAGCGTGTGGACGAGTCCTACCTCAACCGCCGTACAGTGCTGTACGACTCCTTCCAGAAGGTCACCAACGGCATTCCTCACTAAATCCATGTGGGCGAGATTCTGTATTCCCGATGATAATGACTTGATGATATAATTCAATAAACCAATGATATCCTCCCTTCTTCCAAGCGTCTCGTATCTAGCAAGACCTGTCGATTCACACTTGGGACTCTGGATGCGGGCTAGTGGATTCCTCGGATGAGATGAACTCAGGTCTCGTGAGCAATCCGCATAGTTTGGAAATTGTTCGAGAAACGCGATTGTCGTTTGAGCCATACTTGGAGATGTGCTTTCGCCGACGATAGGTGCGTTGCCATGGATGAGGTTCCAGAACGTCGTACCAGTGTTCGTGCCAACTCTTTATTTGTGGATTCTCTGATAGATTCGAGTCATATAGTTGATACCTTGCATGTCCCGAGAAGTGTTTACCAGGGTTTACGCGACAGACATCCATCAACAACCGTGCAGGAATCGACAAAAAAGGGAAGTATTTGACTATGAACACATGGACATCTGTTAGAGCTGGTAGAACTGGCGATACAGTTGACCAGAAAGATGAGATCGGGTGGTTGAGATAACTTTGAGTGACACAAGGGTACAAACATTTTGTGCGATCGACGCACTGAACTTTTTGTTCACGACGTCTTGTTTCCTTCTTGCTTTCCTCCTCTCTCCGCACACTCCTCGCTTTTGTCGTTCGCTCCTTCCATCTACAGCCCCAACGACCAATTTCCTCTCCTCAGTATGGAGCACGACCTTGCCTTGGAGGAGCTCGGTGATGGACCACCTCTCCCACCTCTCGATGGTCACTCCCTTTTCGTCTTCGGCCCTAACAATCCGTTCCGCAGAAAGCTCAACTGGCTTTTGCACCAACCGTAAGCTCAGGAACACCACTCCAGTGATCCAAAGCAGCACAGGCTTTTCACCCTCCATAGACATCCTACATTCTACAATTAACATCATGTTCCTCTCTCCGCTTTAGGGCGATGAAGACCTATACGATCCTCTTACTCTTATCAAACCTGATTCTCGTTATCACGAGAGTTTCCTCGAGTCAAGAATACATTGGAGTATACGGGATGCATTGGGCCGACTGTGGGCTGCTAGTAATCTTTATCATTTACACGTAAAGCATACTCAACTGTCCTCTGTTGCATTCTGGTCTGTCAGCAATGGAACGCAGTGTGAATACTGACAATCTACTGCGCTCACACGATAGCTTGGAGGTTGCAGCCAGGATCATCGTGTCCGGGTTGATCATACTTCCTGAGGATGGAGAAAAGTTCCGAAAGCATTTCATGCCAACAGTCGCTGCTCATTGCCTTCCGACGCACATTGAGCCAATGCTGAAGGTCAAGGCTCAAGCCCCATTCCTACGACATACACTCAACCGGATCGACCTAGTTGCTGTGTGTTGCTTCTGGATTGACTTCTTCCTTATGGTGGCTGCCATTCGGAATATTTACGTCTTCAAGGCACTCTCTGTCTTACGGACGCTCCGCTTGGTTGACATGGCCTTCGAATCGTGGACTCCTCTGCGCTCTCTAAAAGAGAGCATTCCCCTTCTAAGAAACGTCTCGTTCTCTGCATCGTTCCTCTTCGTCATCTTCAGGTGCGTATATCGTTTTGGATACAAAAGATACATTCCTTCGGCCAATTGATGACCTTTGTCATTGCGTATCCCTAGCATCCTTGGGCTTCAGATGTTCAAAAGGACCTATCTACGGCGCTGCGCACGGTTAACAGACAATTGGTACCCGACCAACCAAGTGTGTAGGGGACATTATAACGCATCAGATCCGTCAGGAATGTCGTCCTATCTCACCATAGATGGTAGCCCGAGTCCAACTGCCTCAGAAGGATATCTCTGCCCTCAAGGCTATGTTTGCAAGGTAAGGCGGCAGCCCGATACCATATTGTGTGGTAAAAACTATCAGACTAACGATCACGCCTGGGTACATTCCTAGGAGTTTGATATGACCAATGAGATCGCTCCGCCCGGTAATATCTACTCAGCAATGGTTCAAGTCTATACTTTAACAACAGGAGAAACATGGTCGGATATGATGTACTATGTCATGGATACGGAGTACAGCTGGCTGTCAATCTACTTAGTTCTAGTGCTCTTCGTCATGAACTTTTGGATCCTCAACCTGTTCGTAGCCGTCGTCAGCGAGGCCTTCACCAATGACAAAAAGGACACTTTCGGTATTTCCGTATCCAAACCATGTAGTATGGATAGCGAATATTCGCCTGTGAACAAGAGTGCAACTGATGGCAACAAGGATAGTATGGATGACAGGAAAGAAACGGAAAAGTAGGCTTTGTATGGAGACTGATTTCCATGGTTGTCTGGACGTACGCCAACCGACCATTATTACTAACCAAAGAACGCTCTGCCGATTTTAAAGTATCAGCCACGCCTACTCTCAGAGTGTCCGTTCCACCTCTAATCGTTACAAGAGAGCCAAGGTTACGACATTAGAGCCCTTCTGGGTGGTGGTCGTCATTGCAGATCTCGTCGTCCAATGCCTGCCGCAATACGCTTCGCCTCTTGATCGAATCCTCGTGTACAGTGAGTAGAGGTCCTGATTTGGACTCCAATGGCCAGAAAGCATGAATTCTAGCATCCCACACTAACACATCCCTTGCTTATAGGAAGTGTTGAACTCTGGCTCACCGTTGCGCTTGCTGTTGACATCATCACCCGTTTTGTCATCTGGCTACCCGAACCAAAGCAGTTTTTCAGGAGCAAAAAGAACAATGTCGACTTGTTTCTGGCGATCACGACATTGGTCATCCTGATTCCGTCTATCCGCAACAGTCATGCCTATGTGTATCTGTCAGTATTTCGGGTTATCAGGATATATAGGCCCATAATTCTTGTCAAACGCCTCAGACGACTTATTGTAAGTTGAGCAATCATCTAGTCTTCGCAACAAGCTGGAGCATAGCGCAGTGTGGTAACCCCAATCCTTTCTATCGAGTGTAGCAACGGATAGTTCGGAAATGGGTTGATCTGCTCAAACTGATCGGCTTTATTGCGGTATTCCTGGGAGTCCCATCAGCTATGGCAGGGATCTTGTTCACAAAGACGGATGATGATATATTATCCTTACTTCCAGGGCAAGATGATATCTATAGGCATGGCTTTTCAGGATTCTTTTCCAGTTACCTAGGCATGTTCCAGGTGAGTTAAAACTGAAAAGAATGCCACGGTGATACCATCATCATCATGAAGGGTGAGCTCTATCCACTGAGAATCTGCTTTTCAAATCGGTAGATCCTATCCGGGGCGAACTGGACGGACATGCTGTATGAAATCATGGGGAATGAAAGTCCTTGGCATGTAGATATTGTGAACACCATCTTTGTCATTGCTTTCTACAGCTTCGCCAATTGTGAGTGGAATCGTTTGTTCAACTACATGTCCAGTATTGCTCCTTCAGATCACTGACACTCTACTGTGCCTCCACTGCACTGTGTAGTCATTTTGGCGAATATGGTCATTGCCATCATCTCGGATAACTCTGAGGAAGAGAACGACTACGAAAGGCACGAACAACAGATCAGGAACTACATAGCAGGAAAAAAATATTTCAAAGAGAAAGAGCACCTCTTTGCACTCGGTCTTCAAAGCTACCTCAAGCGATACACAAACCCTGTTAGTGTGCAGTACATTCCATCCGGATCGACTCACACGCTGAGCAAAGAAGTTGCTTGTGAATTCTTCTTCACGGATGAAGAACTCTTTCGCAAAGATGACAATGATCGGGATAAGACAATCAACCAAAGAGATACCAGGTACATCCACTCATCAACATGTCAAGGACATTCAGAGGCGCTGGAGACACAGGACACTGGTGTTGCAAAAAAGCTACGACATCGTTCTATCTTTCTATTTGATTCGGAGAACAAGCTGAGGCGGTTCTGTCAACGAATCGTTATCCCTGGAAAAGGATTCCGCATGGTAGGCGAGAAGGAAGACCCCAAACTCAGTCGATGTTTCAACCTCTTCATAACACTGGTAATTATCGCAAGTGTTGTTGTAGCTGTTATCACTACACCTGTTTGGCGATACCGCCAGACACTATTGGATCCAGAAAATCGGTCGACCGCTGTGGATATCACGGACAATGCCTTCAGGGCCATTTTCACAATCGAGTTCCTGATTCGAGTTATTGCCGATGGATTCGTTCTTACACCAGACACCTACCTGGGAACACCATGGAACCGGATCGATTTCCTCGCCCTCCTCTCGTGGTACTCATCGCTGCTTGTGAATAATACTTGGTTGTACAACACTTCTCGTTTTTTTCGATCTTTGAGAGTCCTACGTCTGATCAACACGTTCGACCATACCAGAACAACCTTCAATGCTGTTCTGGTTACAGGACTTCCTCGGCTCTTCGACGCGCTCATTATGTGCATGGCATTGCTTGTCCCTTTTGGGATCTATGGCATGCGTATATTTTCAGGCCTCTTCTTCCGCTGCAACGACGATAGCGAACAAATCCGTGGCATCAATGACTGTGTCGGAACTTACACGGATCCGTATCGCGGACGCACTCCCGTACCGCGTGTTTGGTCCAATCCATATAAGTACAGCTTCGATAACTTTTGGTCATCGATTCAGACTCTGTATGAAGTCATTTCTCAGGATACCAAGTCAGATGTGATGGAGAGCGCACACAGCGTCATGGGACTGGGAGTTCAGCCAAGGATAGACGCGTCCTCCAACAACGGTATATTCTTCATGGTATTTAATTTGGTGGGTGGATACGTCGTCATGGCCTTGTTCGTGGCGATTGTGATCGAAAACTACACCAGGCGAACGGGAACAGCATTCATGACAGCAGGCCAACGACGATGGATGAGTCTGAAAATACCCTTGGAGAATATGAAGATGGCCAAATCGAGACAAATCCGACCTGCGAAACCCTTTC